>Ga0172377_10001644_pt1 | contig 22697 bp, 23 predicted proteins | sample Pumphouse3metaG_FD_119749 | JGI IMG/M metagenome (GOLD analysis project Ga0172377, IMG submission 119749) | Leachate microbial communities from a municipal landfill in Southern Ontario, Canada - Pumphouse #3 metaG | ecosystem: Engineered > Solid waste > Landfill > Unclassified | place: Canada... | reverse complement strand
CGGCCATCGTACCCATCAAAAACTGACCAGGTGCACCGATATTGAATAGACCAGTCTTATAGGCGATAGCCACACTTAAGGAAGTAAAGATCAGAGGAACTGTAAAGAAGATCATGTTTCCTAATTCTTTGACTGGCTTCAATGCCGTGAAAGGACCCGAGAACAGAACTCCAAGACCTGCCAAAGGATCAGCGTCTTTTAAGGAAAGAGAAGAAAAGAGCATGATGACAAAACCGATTAAAAGACCGATTAGAATACAGATGATCGAGGAACCGAAAGATCTGACACCATCAGAAGAGAGGATTCTTGAAACAGAGTTATTACTTGATTTCTTCATTTGCGGTTTCTCCTTTCTTAATAGAATTGTTCTTATGGAAGAGAGCGCCTTCTCCTAGAGAATTGCCATCAGCGTCGACAGCCATCCTTTTGGCACCGGCCATATAGAGACCAAGTTCGGAGACAGTGGTAGTCTTAGGATTGAAGGAACCGACTATTTCGCCTTCATACATCACTAAGATTCTATCAGCTAGGTTCATTACTTCATCGAGTTCCAGGGAAATCAAAAGAACAGCAGCGCCTTTGTCACGGTCAGCGACAATCTTGCTATGAATGTCAGATACGGCACCGACATCAAGACCGCGAGTAGGCTGAACAGCAACGAGAAGAGAATGCTTTTTATCCATTTCACGTCCGATAATCAGTTTTTGCTGATTTCCGCCCGACATGCTGCGAGTCACAGTCTTGCTTCCCTGTGATGTACGGACATCATAGACACCGATCATCTCATCAGAATACTTTTTTCTGGCACCGAATCTAATCCAGCCATGATTGGAGAATCTCTTATCACGATATTGTTCGATGACCATGTTCTGTTCGACATTATAATCGAGAACCAAACCATATTTCTGTCTGTCTTCAGGAATATGGGACATGCCTTCTTTTATTCTAGTATAGATATTTTTTCTAGTGACATCGTTTCCGTTAAGGATCATTTTGCCTTTTTGGATACGATCGATACCAGTCAAAGCATTGATTAACTGAGTCTGACCATTTCCTTCAATACCGGCAATGCAGAGAATTTCTCCCGAGAACACTTTGAAAGAGACATCCTTGACTGTTTCCTTACGGGTAAGAGGATCTTTGACAGAGACATCGGATACTTCCAAGACAGCATTTCCGGGTTTGGCTTCATTCTTTTCAACAGTGAAACTCACTTCGTGTCCGACCATCATCTCAGCCAGTTTTTCAGAATTGGTATCTTTGGTTTTAACTGTGCCGACAAGTTTTCCCTTGCGAAGAACAGTACAGGTGTCAGAGACATCCATGATTTCATTGAGTTTATGGGAAATGAAAAGAATTGATTTTCCCTCCTTTGCCATATTTTTCATGGTCACCATCAGATTTTCGATTTCCTGAGGAGTGAGAACAGCGGTAGGCTCATCGAAAATGAGAATATCGTTATCACGATATAGCATCTTAAGAATTTCGGCTCTCTGCTGCATACCGACTGAAATATCGCTTACCTTGCGGTCAAGATCAACTTCAAGTCCGTATTTCTCCATCAATTCTTCGCATTTTGCTTTAGCTTTCTTCTTAGTGATCCAGCCAAAACGAGAATCCTCATCTCCTAAGATGATGTTATCAAGAACACTGAAACATTCAACGAGTTTGAAATGCTGATGAACCATACCGATATGAAGGGCTGTGGCATCATTTGGAGATTTGATATGTACTTCGACTCCGTCTTTGTAGATGGATCCGCCATCTGGCTGATAGAGACCGAAAAGTACACTCATAAGTGTAGATTTGCCGGCTCCGTTTTCACCTAAAAGAGCGTGAATTTCACCTTTTTTCAGTTTCAGAGTAATGTTGTCATTCGCTTTGATACCGGGAAATTCCTTGACGATGTTTCTCATCTCGATAACATATTGAGGGTTTTCTTCCATGTTCAGAATCCTTTCGTCTTATTGAGAAATAAGCTGTATATAACAAAAAAAACTAATCCAAAATAGGAAAAGACATTTTTCGATAGCATAATTATATTCTTATCATTGTTTAAACCTATTTTGGAAAGAAAATTATTAGAATTTTAATAAAAAGGCCTCTACATTTTTGAAACGTAAAGGCCTATTGGAAACAGCGGTTTTACTTATCTAAAGTGAAATTGATATGAGTATATTTGGTAGCGGTAAGTTTGCTAGTCCACCATTCAGTGGTGCTGCAATCCTTCTTAGCGCCTTCTTCACCGATAGCGGCAACATCACCATCGGGGACAACGGTACCATTTTTGACACTGGTAAAGAGAGTATTGTACTGTTCCTTAGTGAAAGTCTTGAATCTCCAAGACTCAGCAGAAGTAGGAAGACCAGTGGCATCTTCGGCAGCGCCGAGATTCTGAGTCTTTCCACCGAGGAGAGAATCCCACTTATCACTATAAAGCTGTCCGAGAACACGATCAACAGAGGTAACTAAGCCCTTAGTGGCAGAAGTGAGAACCTGATCGGAAAGACTGGCCTGATCGACATCGACACCGATGATATAACGGTCTTTGTTGCTGCCGACAGCGGCAACAACGGAGTTGACCATAGAACCACCGCAGGAGAAGACGATATCAGTTCCATTGGAATACCAGCCGGAAATCTGAGTCTGGAGGTTATTTGAAGCGCTGAAACCATCACCATACTTGAAGGAAACCTTGACATCTACCTTATCAGCAAGGTTCTTAGCTGCAGCTGCAGCTTCAATACCCTGGACATAACCATAGGAGAATCTGTTGCAGGCAGGATTTGATCCGCCACCGCCGAAAGTTCCGCCAAGACTGGTGAATCCTTCCATGACAGCGCCATAACCGGCAAAATAGCCAGCTTCCTGTTCCTTGTAGGTGATAGCAGTGACATTAGGAAGATAGGTTTTATCAGTATCAGACTTGGTCAGTGACCAGCCATCGACAAAGACGAACTTGACAGTGGGATTCTCATTGGCGACAGTCTGCATGGCAGCAGCCTGAAGGAAGCCAGGAGCAACGATAACCTTGGCGCCGTTCTTGATGGCAGAGTTATAAGCGGCAATACGATCGTTATCGGTAGCTTTATCACCATTGGCAGGCTGATAGTATTTATAAGAGATCTTGTTGGCTTCAGCATACTTCTTGGCACCTTCATAAGTGCCCTGGTTGAATCCGCCATCCATCAACGAACCGACATCAGTGACAACAGCGATGTCATAAGTGGTAGCACCGGAACTGGAATTGTTGTTGCATCCGGCCATAGCGAAGACAGAAGTAAGAGCTAATAGACTTACAAATGCTTTTTTCATACAGTTTCCTCCTTGGTATGAAATAGTCTTTAAGAAACCAGGTCCCAAATTACTTGTGGACTTACTCGTTACAACCCTTACTTGCTTTTTGATTATGTTCGTCTAGTTTCCAGAGTCAGAACGAGTAGGATAGCCTTGTTCCTGATCTTGGGGAAGAATGTTTTAAAACAGGTTTGTCATCTGTTTTCTCGAACACTATTTTATCACAAGATGCCGATGTTTCAACCAGTAAAAAAAAGGAAGTTGACTGAAAAGCCTGAAAACAAGTAAAAAAACGAAGATATTTACTCAAAAAAGCTTGTATTCATTAGTTTTTAAGGAACACAATAAGTAAATTCTATTGCAATTTTTACTTTGAATAATGATTTCAGCCAGTCTTAAATATTAGACAAAAATACCCGAGAATTATAACACCTGTATTTTTCCATTATTTTATAATTTGTACTAAACTGACATTATAAGATTCCTAAATGACAGGAACTCATTCCTTTATCCATATATATACAGAATAAAACAGCCAGAGAAGATAACCTCTCTGGCTGTTGCTGTTTATTTGTCAAAAGACTTGATGAGCTTCATCAGGGCCTTAGCACCAAACTGAGGTCCTTTGATGGGATCGAGAGACAATTTCGTATAGAGCTTACCGACATAGATGTCTTCTTTGAAAAGAAGAGTGAAGAACTTATCGATGATGGCCTTGGTTTCCTTTTCCTTCTGAACCGGTCCAAAGGGGTTAGCAAAAAATGAAGTTACACGGCCAGTCTCCGAAGTAGTTCCCTTAGCGACTCTTTCGCCTTTGATGAACTCGTTTTCAGCTTCTTCTTTATCTGTGTATCTGACAAGTCCTTCTTTGGAGTCAGTGAAATTATCGGCTAAAAGGAAGGCATCCACTCTTCGCATCACCTTGGTTTCCTCATAGGTTTCAATCGGAATGATGACGCGGGAATTAGGCTGTTCGACATTCATATAGATGGCTCTGTCTATGGAGCGAAGTGAATAGCCTTTCTCCAAGTCATCGAGTCTGACAAAAGCACCCGTCTCAGTTCCGTTAGTTACTACCTCGCCGTCCCTGACTTCGAAAGTGCCCATGTCATCATAAATCGTCTTGATTTCATGGATGTCATCGCTGCCAAGACAGCGAAGAGCTTCGATAGTCTCGCTTTTTCCGGCACCGGAGTCTCCAAGGATAGCGACATTGAACTGTTTTCCGCTTTTCAGGATAATTGAAATACCGGCACCGTGGATGGGAAGGAAACCTCTGTCGATCATCGTCAGATTATGAAGAGTGAGAATGATCTTCTTCAGATATCCAAAGTATCCGATATGTCCTTTCAGAGGACAGATACCGACATAGGTCTTATCGGTAGTCTGATAATAATAAGTAAGGTCTTCAGGAACATCAGCTCCAAAGACAACGATAAAGGCCGGAATACGGCCGGCATGACGGTCAAATCTTGCGACTTGGAAAAGATTGCCTAATCCAATCAGGAAAGAAAGATATGACTTATGAACAAAGACATAGCCAATCTGCCCTTTTACGTGGATGCAGACAGCCAGATAGTCTTTAGGATTGTATTTTTCTTTCATCAAAGGCTCGTCTTTGGAAAAGAAAGTTCCCTTCCTTGTATTCTCTTTGGTGGAAATGATGAAAGGAGGTCGAATCAGAATCGATTCGATTCCTTTGGTATCCTGAAGAAAGGAAAGTTCAGGAGGCAATTCATAATAGCTGTCTTTGACAATAAAAGCGGCATTGATACCAGAAGGGACCTGACGATAGACGGTCTGCTCCGTCCCTAAGACATTCTCATAGATCTTTCTATAAAGGGTAACCACCTTATCAGAGAACATGTCGGTAAGAGAGACAAAGGCCGCTGCCGGTATCATTTCCTCATCTCTGTCGATGATTCCGTATCTTTCCTGCTTGCGCCAAACATCATAAAGACCGTCAATCAGATTCAGGACCGTGGTCTTTTCTCTGGTCAAAGGCATGTATTCGTCTTTGATTTCCTGATAGTCTTCTACATATAGCCTTCTCAGAAATGATAAAAGACCGGTATCGACATAGTTTTCACCGAAGGTTCTCTTAATCAGAAAGTAATTTTCAGGATCATCGTTTTTATTGGTAGAAAGATAGATGTCGATGACTTCCTTCAACTCCTTGGAAGAGAATATCTCTTCCGAAGAAAAACCTTCTTTGTCATTGATATTGATTAAAAAGCTCATATTACATGTGCTCCTTTATCTGCTTGACTAATTCGATCATCTCTTCTTCATTCAATCCGCTCAAGGCTATTCTGATCCTTGTTTCATCGAGAGGGACAACATAAGAATGAATAGAGGTAAGTTCATCGGTAAGCTTGAAAGCATCATCGACGATGATGGTCACAAAGAAACCGAATGAATAAGGATAATAGGAGATACCATTTTCATTAAGAAGAGAAATAAACAGCTTACCTCTCTTTCTCAGCAAATCGCTGTTATCAGCGATTTCACTGACTAGTTCGCTCTTTACCCACTCGTCTTTCAAAGCCAAGGCCACTGAATGAAGAGCTGGTCCGTTAGGACAGGAATAGATGCCTCTTGCATAAGAACCGATGGAAGAGAGGATCTCTCCTGATACTTCTTCGTCTTTGGTAAAGGCGAATAGAGCTCCGCATCTAAGGCCATAGACACCAAATGATTTCGAGCAGGAGAAAGCAAAGCAGGGCAGAAAGGAGTTTTCATTTCGAGTCACATAATCGAAGACCTGATAAGATTTCTTTCCGTAAGTCATGTAGTCGATGTAGGCGATATCGAAGAGAACAGTGAGTTCTTCTTTCTTTCCTTCTTCCTGCAGATACTTGAACAGCTTTTCATATTCTTCGTCTTTGAGGCAGTACCCGGTCGGATTCTGACAGGGGTCATTGATGACGACAAGGATATGTTTCTGGGTCTTGCTGACTTCTTCAATCGTCTTTTTGAGACTTTCAAGATTAAAGTTCCCTTTTTCATCAACTAAAGAATACTCTTGATGCCCGATCCCGCACTTGAGGGCAATCTGCTTGTAGTTATCCCACATGGGATCGGGAAGAATTACTTTGTCGCCTTCTTCTAAGAAGGTGCCAAAGGCAATATAGCAGGCTCCTGTTCCTCCTAAAGTACTGCCGAAAGGCACATAGTAATTGGAAACAACTCCTTCTAGTCTATCTTTCAAAAGCCAGGTGAGAACTGCTTCTTTATATTCTTTCGGTCCTAAGACTGAGGGATAGGAAAGATCATCGACTATATGCTTAGTGAGACTTTCTTTAATCGGTAAAACACCGTTAAGGGTCTTATCATCATTTAGAAACACTCCGATAGAGGCATTGATGATCTTATTCCCCTCTGCCTGATCCTTCTTCGCTTTAGAGGCAATCAAAAGGATATCGGACTTAGAGACTTTGTTCTCACCACGTCTAGCAATGAATTTGCTCATATAGCTATTTCTCTTTATCAGATGAATTATATCACGTAATAATTAAACTCGTTTCATTCTGGTATCGAAGAAAAACAAAAAAATTACACCGATAAAGACGATTTTCGTTTAGCAGACAATCATTTTAAATACCTTTGTCTGTCTTCTTTTTATAAATAAACGATTTCGTCATGTTCTTTTAAAAAACCTTCTTTGTCAGAAGATATTTCTCTTGCTCAGCAGTTCTCGGGAAGGAAAAATGTGAAAGCGCTTAAAGAACGACAGCTAAATAATGTTCTCGAAACGAAGAGAATGAATAATTCAAATAGAATAATGTTGTTTTTATTCAATCCATATTTTTGACTTAGTGGAATTAAAGGCCGTAAAGCTGATAGAATATCAATAGTATAAAGGGAGAAGAAATATGGAAATACACGGAATGTTTGCAAATGGAGTCAATGTCTTGGCAATAAGCAAAGGCGGAAAGTTCTATGCGATGACTTGTGCCTGGGCAACACAGATCGACTATGACCGTTTCATCATGTGCATCGGAGGTCAATCCGAAACCAACAAGATATTGGAAGTCGGGGATATGGTCGGAGTATCAGCTTTATCAATGGATCAGAAGCAAATAGGCATGCTTATCGGAACTACTCATTCTTTGGAAACCGACAAGATGAAAGAAGGGAACTTCGAATTCCTTTCTGACTGTTATGTGATACCGGGAGCTAAAAACCAACTAGCTGGAAAGATAACCAGAATCGACAAATATCAGGAAAGTCCGGAAGACAAAGTGATTCAGGTACAAGTTCTGGATGTAAGAGAAAACAAAGACAAAACCTTCCTAAATTACAAAGCTGAATAAGAGAATTTCAACAAACTATGTTAAGACCAGGTTAAGAACTTGGTCTTTTTCTTTATGGAATCTTAACAGGAAAAGCCTGATTTTCCTATATTTTCCTAACACTCTTTGGAATAAAATCACCAATATTCGGAGGCACAAATATGCTAGATTTCAAAAACAAGGTCATCAAAGTAAACCTTAATACGGAAAGCGGATTAATGATAATCACTGGTCCTTATATCAAAAGCGAAGAGAACTTCTTAGTAGTCTACAATCCTCTCACGGAAAAGATCGAGTATCTTTCAATGTATATCATTAAATCAGTATCGATAGTCCGGGACATCGAACCTGATGACTTGAAAGCCGGAAGAAGAATATGAAGGACAGCGTAATTGTAATCGGAGCCGGAAAACTCGGTGCCAAACTTGCCCGCCTTCTCAATGAGAACGGAGAAAATGTCCTAGTTGCCGATAAACAAAGCGATGCTTTCTACAAACTTGATGACTTCAGCGGTTTCACAATAGTAGGGGATGCAACCGATCTTGATTTTTTAAAGAGCATCGATATCGAAGACTCAAAGATGGTGATAATCACCACCAATGACGACAACGTCAATATTTTCTTAGCCGAAGTCTGCTTTTATATTTTTGCCATCAAAAAAATCTACGTCCGTCTATCCGACACCGACAAGGGAAAACTATTGGAAAACACTTCAATCAAGGGAATCTATCCTTTTAATCTGTCCGTTGATTTCTTCTGTCAGCAGGAAAAGGAGACTAGATAATGACTATCGTAATTGCAAATGGCGGCCATGAGGCTGACTACATCATCAAGATGTTCAACAATAAGAAGAATAAAATCATCGTCATCAATTCCGATGAAGGCATGTGTTCTTATCTGGCCACTTCCGACAAGATCAGCGTCATCCATGGAAATCCGACCAAAAAATATGATCTTTCTGTTGCCAACATCGACAATGCCGATGTCTTTGTCGCTTTATCCAGCAACGATATCGATAACTATGTTGCCTGCAAGATGGCAAAGAAGATCTTCAAAGTCAAAAAAACCATCGCCATTGTCAGAAACCCGAAGAACGTCTCGGTCTTTAAATCCTTGGGTATCGATGCCGCAATAAGCGGTACCTATCTTTTAGCTGAATCAATCAAATCAGAAACGACTATCGAAAGTCTGATCAAGACTCTATCTCTGGAAGAAAACAAGATCATTCTGACTGAGATAGTGGTGAAAGAAAAATATGCCGTCGCCAATAAGACCTTGGCAGAGATTCATTTTCCAAGCACGGCCAATATCTCCTGCATCTATCGTAACCCCAATGTCATCATCCCTTCTGGAAAGACCGTCATAAGACCTGATGACAGGCTTTTGATTGTCACCACTCCTAACAGACAGGAAGAAATACAGGAATTCATCCAGGAAGGCAAGTGAAATGAAGGAAAAGCTATCCGGTTGGAAACTGGTTGTCTCTTATCTAGGCGTTTTAATATTTATGATTGGAATTGTTTTATTGATTCCGCTCTTGATATTAGCCTTTTATCCATATGAATCATCAAATGCCTGGTACTTTGTAGTACCAGGAGTCATTTGTCTTTTGATCGGTTATATTTCCATCATGTGTTTCCGGGGAAAAGAGAAAGACCGACTTAAAAACCACGAGGATGCCATTCTAGTCACTCTGTTTTGGATCATAGCCATCATAATCTGTGCCATACCCTTTATGCTGACTGGAAAATACAACTTCATGCAGTCAGTATTTGAGACGACATCAGGACTGACGACAACTGGACTAAGTGTAGTCGATGTCTCAGTCTGTCCTCACATTTTTCTTTTCTTTCGAAGTCTTCTCCTTTTTGTCGGCGGTGTCGGTTTGGTCTTAGTTTTGACTTGTGCCATCTCCGATAAATATGGTCTTCAGCTCTACAATGCCGAAGGCCATTCTGATAAATTGCTTCCAAACCTTGCCAAATCTGCCCGTCTCATCCTTTCAATCTATTCTTCCTATATACTTTTAGGCACGATTGCCTATGTTATAGCCGGAATGTCTTTTTTTGATGCTATCAATACATCGATCGCCTCAGTATCAACTGGCGGTTTCTCAACAAATCCCAATAGTATCGGCGGATATAACTCAATCGCCATTGAAATCATCACCGAAGTACTGATGCTTTTAGGAGGAACGAATTTTGTCGTTCACCTTTTCCTTCTAAAGAGAAAATTCAAGAAAGCCTGGAACCACTGTGAAACAAAATTCATGATCTTTAATACTCTGATTGTCGTCTCTTTATTAATTGCAGTCGGCTGTCTTATCGATCATTTCAGTTTTTCTGAATCTGTCAGAATCTCTTTCTTCCAGTACTTTTCCTGCATAACGACAACCGGATATCAAAATGTGGCTGACCTCTCAACTCTGTCTACGACCTATAGAATTATAATGATCTGTCTGATGCTGATTGGCGGAGGTATGGGATCGACAGCCGGTGGCATCAAACAGTATCGAGTAGTCTGTACCTGCAAAGGCGCTTATTATTGTTTTCGTGATAAAGTCGACAATCACAAAGTTGTAAAAAAGCACTTTTTGAGCCATAATGGGGAGTCAAGAGTCTTCACCTTTGATGACTTTGCCTCTAATGCCTCTTATGTCTTAATCTATCTTTTAATCTTTGCCTTAGGATCTTTTTCCTTTACTTTATTTGGATATTCATTAGAAGACAGTATGTTTGAATTTGCCTCCTCTATCGGCACTGTCGGTCTCTCAGTTGGCATAACCGGCTATAACGCGCATCCCCTGATACTCTTGATTTCTACTCTGGGCATGTTCTTCGGCCGACTGGAAATAATCGTAATCTTCAATAGTTTAGGAACTCTCATAAGGAGAATCAAAGATGGAAGAAAAGAAAAGGCGATTTCAGATTAACAAAAAAGAAGTGATCAGGCAATCTATCCTCTTTGTAGTGATAAGCGCTGCCGCTATCGCTCTTTCGATCGGTGTCGACAAGCTTAATTTTCGTTCTGAAAATATCTTTTTAGTTTATGTCGTCGCTTCCCTGCTCCTTATAGTCGAGACTGGAAACTTCGCTCTTTCAATCGCGGCTGATGTTCTCTTCATCCTCTCTTTCAATTTCTTCTTCACCACTCCTATTTATTCTTTTGCCATGGATGACCCTAACTACTATATTTCCTTTCTTTTCTTCTTCCTGGTCTCATTTATATCAGGAACTGTGACAAGAAAACTGCAGAAAGAAACCAAGTTATCCAAGAACAATGAAACCAAAATCAAAAATCTCTACGATTTGACCACTGAGCTTTTAAACTGCCACGATGACGCGGATACCTTCCAGATTGTCTGTGGCCACTTGAAGAATTCACTGAACAGAAATGTCAGTTTCATATCGGTCAAAGAAAAGAAATACGGGAATTCTGATATCGATTTTAAGAAATACCAGAAAGAGCTGAGTTTTTCTCTCTCACGCGGTCTTCAAGTCGGATACAAGGAAAACATGTTCTCAACTATCCCCTATGAGATATTCCCCGTCAAAAACGAAGGACAGGACTATGGAGTCATCGTCATCGATATCAAAGATGACACACCTTTGACAGACGAAGAGACTAAGTTTGTCGACAATACACTGGCTCACCTTCTAGTCATCATGGAAAGAGAAGTCGCTATCCGCCGTCAGGAAAGCACTAAAGTCCTGATGGAGAAAGAAAAACTTAAGAATCAGCTTCTTCGCGGCCTTTCCCATGACTTGAAGACACCTTTGACATCAATACAGGGCGGAAGCAATCTTCTTCTTGGAAATTATGATCAGTTAACTGATGAGGAAAAGAAAGATGTCATCAAAGATATCTATAATGAATCAGTCGATTTATATACCTTTGTCGAGAATCTTCTCAAGATGACAAAGTACGATAATGCCAATCCTCTGGTCAATAAGAAAAAGGAGGTAGTCGACGACATCATCGGAGAAACAAATGAGAAAGTGAGTCTCATCAAGACCGATAAGAAAATCATCTATGAAAAACAAGATGATATTCTCATGGTCAATACGCAGAGAGAACTTCTCATTCAGGTCCTCTATAACCTCATCGACAATGCCATCAAGCACACCAAAGAAAACACGACTATCAGAGTCAGATACTATCATCAGGATTCCAAAGTCTATTTTGAGGTAATGGATGACGGAGGAGGAATCGATCCCGCTATCAAAGATCAGATATTCATGGACTTCTATTCTCTTATTCAGAAGAGCGATCATCATCGAGATACAGGTTTAGGTCTCAGCATCTGCAAATCAATCGTCGAAGCCCATGGTGGTAAAATAGAAGGAATCAATAACGAAATCGGCGGTGCCACCTTCCGTTTCTATATACCTGATTGATGAATGGAGTCCAAAAAATGAATGAAAAAATACTATTAGTCGAAGACGATCCCGCCATCATCCGTTTTCTGAACTTGGCCCTGAAGATGAACAAATATGATACACATGTCGCCGAAAACGGAATAAAAGGAATCAATATGTTCCTCTCTGACAAACCGGACATCGTTCTTCTAGACCTTGGTCTTCCCGATATCGACGGAACCGAAGTCCTGAGTCAGATCAGACAAATGAGCAAAACTCCTGTCATCATCCTCTCTGCCCGAGACAAAGAGTCGGAGAAAGTATCCGCTTTGGATAACGGCGCTGATGACTATGTGACAAAACCCTTCAACATCCAAGAGCTGATGGCCAGAATCCGAGTCTGTCTCAGAAAGAAAGAGCCGGAAGAGAAAACAGAAAACAGTTTCTCCTATAAAGACCTGTCAGTAGACTTTGACAAAAGAAAAGTCCTTCTGAACGGAGACGAGATTCATCTGACTCCTATCGAATACAAGCTCCTATCATTATTAGTCAGCAATCCCGGTAAAGTACTGACTCACGCCTATCTGCAGCACGAAATCTGGGGCTACCCCAGCGACGACGATTATCAGTCCTTGCGGGTCTTCATGGCTTCCATCAGAAGAAAAATCGAAAAAGACACCAATAATCCCCAGTATATTCAGACTGAAGTCGGTGTCGGATACAGATTCTTAGAGGATTGATCAGCACAAAAAAACTTGGTTTACGAAAACCAAGTTTTTTTATTTAGGTTCTAGATATTTTAGATAGTCGGAACGTGCTTTGTCCCATCGGCGTCCGGATGCTCATCCATATACTGGATGATGGGATCGTAGTTCTTGTCTTTCTTTCCGGCTTTGCAGTCAGATATCTTCTTGCAGTCACCAGTGACAATCGCTTCCGCCATCGCATGACAGCCAGCTCTTCCACAGGCTCCGCAATTGAAATTGGGAAGCATCTTCTCCACATCGGATATTCTCTTGTCTTCTTCGACATGAAGGAATTTTTCCGAGATGACTAAGGCGATACCTAAGATGACTCCCAGTCCCAATAAGACCAAGAAGGCGTAAAGAGCATATAAGAGATACTGAATCATTTTTTATTCTCCTTGTTTTCCAAGTCTTTATCAAAGACAGGTTCTGTTTTCTTTTCGTCTTTCTTTCCGTTGTAATAGAGGTTCAGGTGACAGCCGTGCTGATCGCATTTAGAACAGTTTTCTTCGCTCTGTCCCAAGTGTTCGCACCCTTTTGGCGGAGGAGTCTTCTTATATAAGACAAAGGAGACGATAAAGATGGTAAGCAGGATGACCAGAGTCAGTATCGCCAATACCCAATTTAACCAAAGAGGCATAGATTAAGATCCTATTCCCATCAGTCCCATAAAGGCCATGGCCATGATGGCAGCTGTCACAAGCGCGATAGCAACTCCTCTGAAGGGCTTAGGGGAATCAGCATCTTCAAGTCTTTCTCGGATACAGGCAAAGATGAAGATGACTAAGACAAATCCCAAGGATGTTCCGATGGCGTTTGCCATCGACATGCCAAAGTTTGCCCCCATCGACTGTCCTAAGGAAATGCCGGTATCGGTATTGGACTGAACAACGCCTAAGACAGCGCAGTTTGTGGTGATCAAGGGAAGATAGATGCCAAAGCTCTTATAGAGTGTCGGTGAGTACTTCTTGATGAAGAGACCGACTACCTGAACCAAAGAGGCGATGACCAGAATATAAGTCAGAGTATCCATGAAGGGAATATTCAAGGGAGTCAGGATAAAGTAATAGATAGGCCAGCAGATAAGAGAAGAGAGGATGATGACAAAGGATACGGCCACACCCATTGAAACAGCGCTCTTGACTTTGTTTCCGACACCGATAAAGGAACAGATGCCGTAGAATCTGGAAAGGATGACGTTGTCAGCCAAGGTCCCAGTCAGAATCGCAAGAAGAAAAGTGACAATATAGGGAGTCATTGCAGTACTCATTTTTACTTAGCCTCCTTTACCTGATAGACAGGTTTAGGATCGTCTTCGTGAAGTTTCTTCTTCATTTCGTTTCTTAAGGCGATCTTAGCTTTGTTCTTCTTATGCTGTTCGATGGCATTGATGACAGCCAAAACCAACCCTAAGACAATAAAGCCGCCGGCAGAATTAGAGAAGAAAGACATCGAGAAATCATAACTTCCGTCAACGGCTTTCAGTATCGGAAGAGAATAGACAGGAATGAAAGTAAATACTTTTCCAATGCTAAGCATACCGGTTCCTAAGATTTCTCTGACAAGACCGATAAGACAGATAGCCAAAGTGTATCCGATGCCGTTTCCAAGTCCGTCAAGAAGAGAATCAAGGACTGAGTTCTTGTTGGCGAAGGCCTCTGCTCTTCCTAAGACGATGCAGTTGACGACTAACAATGACAGGAAGACACCTAAAGTAGAATATAGTTCAGGAAGAAAAGCGTTAGTAAACATCTTGGTTATAGTGACGAAAGTAGCGATGATAACGATATAACAGGGAGTCTCAATGACTTCGGGAATAATCTTCTTCAATAAGGAAATCAGAACATTGGAGCAGACAAGAACAAAGGTGAAGAGAAGTCCCATGCCAAAACTCGCTTCCAAAGTCTTAGTGACAGCCAAAGCGGGACAAGTACCTAAAACCGAGATGAAGAGCGGATTCTGTCTGATTATTCCGCTCACAAACGATTCTTTATGCTGTTCGCGTTTAAGGTTAATTTCGTTCGCCATTATTTTATCCTCACCAGGTAGTCAGACAAAGCCTCGTCAGCCATGCTCTTGATCAGCTTCGCACCGAAGGTAGCACCGCAGGTGACATCAGCGACAGCATTATTCTTGTCAGTGGCAGAATTATAGGGAGAAATATAATTGTCCTGCAGAGTCTGACCATAAGTCTCTGTATTCTCAAGGATGACCATCTTACCTAAGTCTTTTTCACCCGACAGACCTAAAAGCATGGTTACTGAACCATAGGCATTCTTGCCGCTGGTCTTATAGATCAAGCCGATATCGGAAACAGAATCAGAAACAATCCATATTTTCTGAATATAGGCAAAAGTTCCGATATCTTTCTCTTCATTATAGGTATAGGAAGTTCCTTCTTTGGCAGTAAAGACTTCGGTAAGACCGTTCTTCTCTTTTTCTTTGGCATTCTGAGTGATTTTATCGGCAGTTACCATATTGGTAAGGCCGATAAGGAGAGCGGCAATGCCGGCAATAAGTCCCAAAGTAAGAGAGACCCGGACATATTTTTTAACAGTGTCATTCATCTGAATACCTCCACACAGAGAGCCCAGACCAAACAAAGAAGAGCGAGAACAACGATAAGAGACAAAGCCAGAATGTTCTTCCAGGTGTAGGCGTTAGTTGACCATTTGCGATAATCGATAACAGAAGTACAGAGGTTTCCGATGAGAATTGAGAAGGCGACACCTTCAGGAAGGGCACCGAACAATCTTATCATGACAGTGGAAACACCGAGTATGGCTCCGTATATCAATCGGCCAGGTCTGGTTATCGGACTGGTAACTGGGTCAGTCGCCATAAAGACAGCTCCAAAGAGAAGTCCTCCTGATAAAAACTCATAGCCTAAGAAATTGAAGACTCCGATTTCAGGCTGCTTGGCGTGGATGATAATACCGGCAAAGAGCATCAATAAAGAGAAAGTCCCCAGATAAGAAACGACAATTCTGAAATCAATAGTATGTCTGATAATAAGATAAATAAGACCGACAATGATACAGACCTTGCAAGTCTCTCCGATCATGCCGGGAATTCGGCCTAAGAAAAGATCAAGCAGAGAATAATCGCCGATGTTGAATACTAAGGCCTTGCTGCTTTCGATAATCGTGGTGCTATTAGCTAAAGGCGTAGCGCCGGCCGTGACATCATAGTAACCAGTCGAGGTCGGATGATTGTATTTCGAGCCGAAGCAGAGCTCAGAGAATACCATTCCGACAGCTGCCGGATTAAAGATATTCTTGCCTGTTCCTCCAAATACCAACTTTCCGATGATTTCACCAAACAAGGCTCCAGTGACAACCACAAAATAAATCAATCCTTCGGGATTGGTGGAAGCGGGTAGAATCAGGGCATAAATCAAAGCGCTGACTAACGGAACCAAGAAACTATTAATCCCATAGCCTTTGATAGAATGTTCCCATTTCTCCTTGATGGTATGTTTCTCACCATCATAGGGGATACGGTTTTTAATCAATATGAAGACAAATTCACAAAGTTCCATCGTCGCCACTGAGAGAAGGATATTTCTCAAGGCAGCAAGCTTATAGACAACTAGACTGAAGACGATGACTGGCAAAAGAGCGATGATGACATCGACCATCATCCTGGCCAGCGAGTCTTTTCTTCTTAAGTGCGGTGCGCTTTCTTTTATGATGTTCATTTTAATTTAGCTATGACTTTCGCCCTTCTTATATAGTCAGTAACCGGAATCTTACTCGTACAGACATAAGTGCAAAGACCGCATTCGATACATTTGAGAGGATTTAGTTCTTTGATTTTTTCCTTGTTGACTGGCATGCTTCTCATCGTCTCCATAATGGATATCGGTTCAAGTCCGGTGGGACAGGAGAGAACACAGCTTCCGCAGCGGATGCAGGGTTCTTCCTTATATTCCTTATGGTTGAGAACAATCACTGAGGTGACAGTCTTAGTGATAATGCAATCATCACTGGGAAGAGAAGCACCCATCATAGGACCGCCGAGAATAAAGGACTTGTCTATTTCCGGGTCTTTGTATCCTCCGCATCTTTCAATGATTGATTTAATAGGCGTTCCGATACGGACAACAAAGTTGGAAGGATGTTTAATTCCGTTTCCTGTAACGGATATTCGTCTTTCATAAACAGGAAGATTGTATTTGATTGCATAGTATATTCCAATGACTGTCGAGACATTGAAATTGATTATTCCATAAGCTGAAGGCAAAGTCCCGGTCTTGACATCGATACCAGTCGCACTCTTGATCATGGAGATTTCCCAGCCCTGTGGATAGAAATTTCCGACCGGGCAGATGGTGATTCCCGAACCTTCATAACGGCTGAGGAGTTCGCCGTAGACTTCTCTCAGTTCATGATACTTTTTCTTGACGCAGATTTTTGCGTCTTTACATCCGAAAGCCTGCTGAATCAGCTTGATGCCTTCAATCAGATCTTCTGGACTTTCAAGCATCAGTCTCTTATCAGCTGTGATATAAGGTTCGCACTCGATACCGTTGATGAGGATAGTTTTAATGGGAGCTTTAGTCTGGAACTTGATATAGGTTGGGAAAGAAGATCCGCCTAAGCCGACACTGGCACAGTTTTTAATGATTTCAGTCATCTCATCTTTTGTAAGCTTGGCTATCTCCTCATCAGATCTCTCCTTGACAAAAGGATCCATCGTATCCTTGAAGTCATTCTTGATCTTGATGAAGTTAACCAGTTTTCCGCTTCGGTGATAGTGTTTTTCATATCCGACAAAGATGCCGGAACAGGAGGCGTGGATAGGCTGATCGAAAAAGGCAGCATGTCTGATGCCGATTGGCTGACATAGATTCACATGGTCCCCTTCTTTGATGAAAATCTCACTCTTGGGACAGCGGGCATTGTCAGTAGCCAGATATAGATATTCCGGTACTGGGGCCTTTATTGTCGGAAGTTCCCCTAACAATCGCATCGTATCTTCAATGTGTGTAGCTTTTTTAATCATGTTGTTTTATTCTTGTATCAATGTTTTTATTATAGCAAAGTATCTAATCAATAATGACATTATTTTGCTCAATTTTGTTTTTGTAGTCGGCTTTTGAGCGCTCACTGCGCATAATCCCCTTCTAGCACGACAATTCTAAACTTTTTTTGCTCATTTGTCTAAAAATCCGCTCTGATTTGAAACCTGAAAGAAATAATTGTTTTAATCAATTTTGGATTTATATATACTTTTTACCTATCTTTATATCTATATATTCTTAATCTTACCTGTGTTAGAATACGTAGTTATGAATGACACAGTGAATTCTGACCATTTAAAAATACCCAAAAAGAAATTCCATCTGATACAGCCTTTGATGTTTGTCATCATTTCTTTTCTGTTAGTCATTTTGATTGGCTCTATCTTATTGGTTCTACCTATCTCTTCTAGCGACATATCTACTCATCTTCATTATATCGATGCCTTGTTCTTATCCGTGTCTGCAGTCTGCGTCACCGGACTTTCGACTATCGCCTCAATTGGAGATACTCTTTCAGTTTTTGGAAAGATAGTTATCTGCCTGCTCATTCAAATCGGCGGCTTAGGATTAGTTACTATTGTTTCCTTTATCATGGTCGCCTCAGGAAGAAGACTGGATTTATTTACAGCCAGTGTCGTCAAAGAATCGCTTAGTCAGTCGGGTTATTCAGAACTGAGGACTCTTTTAAAGCACATAATCATCATCACCATCGTCATGGAGACTTTCGGAGCGGGAACGAATCTGATAGTCTTTGCTTCCGATTATCCTTTCTGGGAGGCTTTGGGAATATCGATATTCCATTCCGTCTCTTCCTTTAACAATGCCGGCTTTGATATCATCGGCTCTACTTCGATGATCGCCTATAAAGACAATATTCTTCTCAATCTCAACACCTGCTTCCTCATTCTCTGCGGTGGCTTAGGATTTTTAGTCTACGAAGATGTCTTCCTCTCAAGAAGATGGCATAAGTTCTCGATTCAGACCCGAATAGTCCTGATAACAAACGGAATACTGATCATACTTTCCTTCTTCCTAGTCAAAATTTTGCAGGGTGATTCCATCACCTGGCTTCAGGCCTTCTTCTATTCCGTCAACTTGAGAACAGCCGGTTTTACTACTTTTGATGTCGGAAATACCATCACTTCTTCCAATGTCATTCTCTCTTCCGTGCTGATGTTCATAGGCGGTTCCCCTCTATCGACAGCCGGTGGCATCAAGACGACTACTTTCTTCATAATACTTGCCTCTATCGGTTCTCTCTTCACTGGAAAACAGCCGATTGTCTATAAAAGAGAATTGAGCAAAGGCTGCATCAGAAAAGCCTTGATCTTATTCATTATCGCCTTGCTTGGCGTCTTCTTAGGTATCTTCTTCATTTCCATCAATGAAGGAAACAAATTCACATTCACTCAGATGTTCTACGAATGCTTTTCCGCCTTTGGAACTGTCGGCCTCTCAATGGGAATCACGACAGAGCTCTCCGTTCTTTCCAAACTTGTTCTCTGCCTATTGATGTTCTTTGGAAGACTGGGACCTGTTACAATATTAGCTGTCTGGAAGCCGTTCTTTAAACACAAAGGCGATGATATATCTTATCTAGAGACAGATATATCCGTCGGTTAAAGGAGTAACAATCATGAAAAAACTTATTGTCGTAATCGGTTTAGGGCGTTTTGGTCTAGGTCTTGTCAACGCTTTTTCTGATAAAGATGTCGATATCATCGCCATTGACCGTGACAAAAACAATGTTGCCAAAGTCGGCTATATCATCGAAAATGCCGTCTGCTGTGACTCGACTAACGCTGACGCTCTTCTAGAGGCCGGTGTCGGAGAAGCTGACAATGCCATCATCGCCTTTGGTCAGGATACTCAGGCCAATCTGGCAACGACAATTCTTACAGCCGTCGCCTTAAAGAAGATCGGCGTCAAGAGAATCACCTGCCGAATCGATGACTTCGTCTATGAAGACTTAGTCAAGAGATTAGGCGTTGACGCCATCATCTCACCTTTTGATTTGGCTTCGGAATCCTTAGCTATGAGAATGAGTGCCGACAATGTCATGGACTACTTCAAAATAGCTGATGGCTACAACGTCTATGAGCTGAATCTTCCCAAAGAGACAAAGCCTCTCACTTTGAGCGAATTGAGTGCACCTAGTCGCTTCGGAGTGAATATCATTCTCATCTCCAGACAGGGAAAGACCTTCCTTCCCACCAAGGACTATAAGCTGATGCCGGATGACCACATCTTTACCTTTGGCAAAGAAAAAGGCATCTATCAGTTGGAATCCTTCCTGACTAGCGGAGACGACAAGTAAACTGCGGCCCATTGAAAAATGGGCTTTTTTCATATCTCGTCTGTTTCTTTTTGATATGATAAAAGAAAGTATAGGAGCCTTGAATATGGACTACACTCTAGAAGAAAGATGTGACCTTATCGAAAAAAGCTGTCTTGAGTCAGCGGATAAGAATCCGATTACCCTCTTCATCAAAATAGCCAACCGTGACTTTGTCCGTATCCACGGACCTGAACACCATGTTCTCGATGGCGCCTGTATCCTCACTGCCTATAAAAATAGCGGCGGTGACATCAATCTGAAAGAAGGCCTTGACCATATAGAAAAAGAAGGCCTGAGAATGCCGGGAGGCATCTGCGGATATTGGGGATTCTGCGGATCCACCTCTTCAGTCGGTGTTGCCTTGTCCTTCATTGAAAAGACCGGTCCTTTGACTAAAGACGGCTCCTGGGGAGAACACCTTTTATATTCAGCTGAGGCTTTGAAGAGATTAGGTGAATTAAAAGGACCCCGCTGCTGCAAAAGAGACGCCTACATCAGTATCATAACCGGTGTGGACTTCATCAATTCGCATTTTGATATAAAGATTGACAAGACAATTCCTGTCTGCGGTTTCTATATGAAAAACGAGCAGTGCCTCAATGAGCAATGCCCGTTCAATCCTAAGACTGTCAGAAAAGACATCCAGTATTAATCCAGACTGATAGCTCCGGTTATCAAGTCCTTATGACACTTGACAATACCTAAGCAGAAATCGGTATAGAACCCGATTCCGTGCTTTTGTATTTCGACTTCTCCTTTAGATGCCACCAGACGGAATCTCTGCTGATTCATAGCGGTGGGAGCTAAAAGACAGGCTTCTGCTATTTCGTCTAAATGCTCTGGTTTCTCACCCTTTACGATAAGCATTTTGCTTAATTCACGGCTCTTATGAGCAAAGCCTGAAGTTTTTCCGTAACCGAAACCAATTGAACACTGGATCTTTTCACCTTTAGCTATCTCGGTTTTGTTCTTGATGATTCCTTTTTGATAAGACATGGCGACAAAGCAGGAATTGAGACCTTTTTCCTGTATTTTAAGGGCGATTAGTTCACCGACGTATCCTGAGATAACTGGATCCTTTCCAACGATGACAACTATATTAGTGCACCCTGAGAAAGAACCGTAATCTAGTGTCGCATTCTTAAAAGCATCTTTTTCATCAAAGAAGACCTGTACATGTGTACCATACTTCTTGTTGAGACTGTCGATATAAGAAGTCAGCCTTGATTTCTTATCCTCTTCAATAGGCTTAGAGAGATACTGACGTACAGCGTGTCTTTCCTTCATAAGTTCTAATAATTCCATGTTAGTTTCCTTTCATCTATATCTATTGCTAATATACCACTCAAAAGACTAGACATAAACATCCCGCAATCAAAAGAAATGGCTTTTGACAGGCAAAACAAGTATTCTTATTAAAAGAGGCTTTTTATGAAAAAAATCAACATATACCCGATAAGATCAGACTTGCATGACAAAGAGAGTATTTCACTTTCTTCAAGTACGCTCATCAAAGACTTGGAAAGACTCTCAGGATATAAATTCAATCAGGTAGGTTTGAAAGAACTTTATGACGCTGACTTATCATTGATCTTAGTTCAGACTGGAGGTTCGGAAAACAAATTCAAAGAACAGTTTTCTTCTTTTAAGCCTCCTTATATATTCCTGACTTACGGAAGTGAAAATTCCCTGGCTTCCTCTCTGGAGATACTGACCTATATAAGACAGCAGGGCGAAAAAGGAGAAATACTTCACGGAGAAGAGGACTATATCGTCTCCAGAATCAATTCACTTCTTGATAGGGATGAAAAAGCAGACTCCTATGACCGTTTAGGCGTCATCGGAAAACCTTCTGACTGGCTGATTTCTTCTTCTGTCGACTATAAGAAAGCTCTGCAGGTCTTTCAGGTTGAATTAGTCGATTTGCCGATAAGAGAACTGATCGATCAGTACAAAAAAGAAACTGACATCGTCAAAGAAGGTACTTTCAAAGCTGATTTTGATCAAGAAGAATTGAATAAGGCCTATCGGATATATACAGCCCTCAAAGAAATAATATCCGCTAATAACCTCAAAGGACTGACCATCCGCTGTTTTGATCTGCTATCGACTGTCCACACTACTTCCTGTCTGGCTCTCAGTCTCTTAAACAGAGAAGGGATAATCGGTTCCTGTGAAGGCGATGTTCCTTCAATGCTGACTGCCTACATCATCCAAAAAGTCATCCGTGAATCAGCCTTTCAGGCTAATCCCGCCTACATCGACAAGAAAGAGAATTCCATTCTTCTTTCTCATTGCACTTTGCCTCTTGATATGGCAGATTCCTATGTCTTCGACACTCATTTTGAATCCGGGATCGGATTAGGAATCCATGCCGACATGAAAAAAGGACCAGTCACTATCTTGAAGATTTCCTCTGACTTAAAGGAATTTTTCTGTTCAGAAGGAAAGCTGACTATGAACTATTACCGTAAGAATCTCTGCCGTACACAGATAGAAGTCATACTCGATGATGATGTCTCCTACTTCTTACGTAATCCTTTAGGGAACCATCATCTTCTTTGTTATGGAAGACATAAAAAAGAACTCTCTTCTTATCTCACTTCCTTAGGTTTAATCGAAATCGAGTAGTTTCTG
>Ga0172377_10001643_pt1 | contig 22720 bp, 30 predicted proteins | sample Pumphouse3metaG_FD_119749 | JGI IMG/M metagenome (GOLD analysis project Ga0172377, IMG submission 119749) | Leachate microbial communities from a municipal landfill in Southern Ontario, Canada - Pumphouse #3 metaG | ecosystem: Engineered > Solid waste > Landfill > Unclassified | place: Canada... | reverse complement strand
TCGCTCAGCCTGGTCTTCAGACCTATTCCGAACATCAGGAAGACCAGACCGATATGTCCCATGACATTCAGAAAATGATTGCTGTCGCTTTCTATCTTAGATATGTTGAAGTGGATGCTGTCTCCGAAACCGGGCAGGAAGACGGTAAGATTGACGAACAGTATGCCGCCGAGGATGTATCCTACCATCTCCGGCATATTGATCTTCTTCAGCACTTGGCCCAAGACCTCGGCCAGCAGCAGGAGCAGAAAGATCTGCAGCATCAAATATCCGATCTCTTCCATCTTGCTACCTTCATTGTCATACGGGAATATACGGTCAGTGTATCTTCCGTATCATCGGAGGGACCCATTTCTCACTCAGGACCTCTTCTGACGGAAGATATACCCTCAGCACCAGATGCCATTGATCCCTTCCCGAGGGTGTATCCGTTCAATGTGTTGTAGGAGTTAGTATAAATTGAGAGATCGAATAATACTATGTCCGAGTCGGTGATCGAAAGGTTTGTATTATTGCCGTCAACATCGTATCCTTCGACAACCATTGACCAACCAGGTCCCCATCGGAGGAACTGACGTTATCGTTGGTCGAGAAGTATACTGCAGCGCAGATGGATACTATCGCAATGGCGATCGCACATACTGCGATGATCCTGTCATTGTTCATAACAAACGCCGTGACTGAAATCACGAAATGTGAGTATAAATAATTGGCCTTCTGGAAATATATCTGGGTAGATTTATCCCGGAAGGCCGTTTTGTAACTTTTTATTCAAAATCTTCCGGAACGCCGGCTGCTTTGTCCCCGAGATCGAAACAACCAATGGCGGCAACGGCGCCGATGACGCCTTTTCTGCCTGTCACCTCGATGATCTCGACATTGTGCTTCTTTGCCATTTCCTCGGCATCTTCTGGAGTATAGATGACGCTCTTTGCGCTCCACCCGAAATCCCTCAGTTCATCAGGTATCTCCAATCCTTTGAATACGGTCATGACCGCATCCTGAGAGTATGAGTGCTCTTTGATGAACTGTTTGCAATATGCGACGAGTTCGGGGATCTCTTCTTCTTTGACGGCAAAGGATACGGCCGTAGAACAGCAATTGGTGGTCTTGTTGGGGACCTTCGGATTGAGTTGGATGATCCTGTGTTCGATGAATTTTCCTATTGGGCAGGATTCTCCGAGTTTGAGTGAGACAACCCAAGATGCTCCCTTCTCCTTTGTATCGGTATCGTCCATTCCGATGATCACTCTAACACGCTTAGGTGTGATTATGTCGACATTGACCCTGTTGGCACCCCCTACGACAGTTCCTTCGGGATATTCCGTGTGGATGACATCGGGACACTGTGGGATACAGGCTCCTACTCCGATGCTTGCACCGGCGATCCCGAACCAGCTTGTTCTGACCATGTCGCCTTCGACGACCATGCCGCACACTCCCTGGCCTCCGATCTCGTCGGTCACAGGTCCGAAGTTGAGTTCTTTCCTTCCGAGGTCCACGTCCATGATGATTATCGTACCGTCCTGGCGTATTCTCCTGAGGATCCCTTTGGAACGTTTCCTGTTGACGATATCCCACTGTCCGGGTCCGCGGTATTTGCATATCTCCACGATCTGCCCGGTGCCGTGTTCTTCATCGACCAATGTCAGATAGTTCTGACAGAACAGCTCACCGTACTTCTTTCTGACCTCGTCCGGTCTCAATATATCGACCATATCATTCACCTTCGTTATTGGTTTTCGAGATGGTCTTTTTAGGCATGATCATCTCATCTCCTTCTTTCTTTTCTTTCGAGAGCACCACAAGGATGAATGCGATGACCGTTGCAGCGAACATTATCGCCCAGAGGGTGCTGTAATTGGAAAGGACGTATTCTTTGTGGAGGACGATACCGGCTATCGTCGTTCCGATACTGGCTCCGAGGAACAGGAGCACATTCATCGCAGACATCGCAGTTCCGGATATGGAAATGGGGAACCATTCCTTGACCTGTGAGAATGACAGTGTCATGAATCCTGCAAAGAATCCGAATAATGCGCAGATGAAGAACCAGAACCATTCGTTCTGTATGTTCCCGGCGAACAGCCAGATGACCGCCCAGACGAGCATATACATGAAGGTACCGAACATCATCAGTTTCTTCGTAGAGTTCACTATTCCGCGGCTGGTCAGTCTTCCTATGAGGATGGTACTGACGATCTTGCTCACGCCGATCATCGTGACGAACCATGCCGCAAGCGCAAATGTGTAGACATGGCTTTTGAAGTATGCTATGGACGTTGTTCCCTGAAACACCATGATGGTGCCGTAGATGAGGAAGTAGGCCAGGCCCATGGTCCAGAATACCCTTCCGCTCTTGAATGTGGTCGCAAGACCGGAAAGGACGGGGACCTTTCCGTCGCTTCTGTCTTCTGTGGTCTCACCGGTCTCCGATTCCCTGATCTCCTCGAGACTCGGCTTCTTTATGTCATGGGGATGGTCCCTGATGAATGTGAGACACAGTATGGCCAAGATCATCGTGATAACTGCGAGGATAAGGAACACATTTCTCCATCCTACGGCATCCGCCAGATAGGTAAGGGGTGCGGCCGCGGCCAATGCACCGACGTTTCCGACAGCGATGACGATACCGTTGAGCTGAGGGAAGTCCTTCCTGTAATACCAAACAGATATGATCTTCATCAGGGGGATGTACACGACCGCCATACCGGCAGCGATGAACATCTTTCCGACAGCGAGGACAGTGAAATCGGTCGCGATGCATGTCAGGAATGAACCGACCGTTGCAAGTGCAAGGAAGATCGTAGTTGCCTTCCTCGGTCCCAGTCTGTCTGCCAGCAGTCCGCTCGGGATCTGCATGGCGGCATAGGTCCAGAAGTAGATGGAACTGAGATATTCTTTGGAACCGCTTCCGATGTCATCGATCATTTCCGTTCCGACGGCGTTGATCGACATCCTGTGGAAGTAGACGAAGAAATACGTTATTACCAGGATAGAGAATATGACCCATCTGTAGCGATAGACGAATCTCTTTGTCTCGGCGTTGACCATAATGTTATCGATTGTTCGGACAATCAGCGCATATAAGCCCTTTTCTACGATTATTTGCCGATTGTTATACTTTATTATTGTAATTGATTATTGAATTATTGTATTTTATATATATCATATTTAATATTTGAGGTTATAATGATAATTGATTATAATAATCAATCAATAGAATACTCGAAGTATAAAGTGACCGAATATCCGGTCCATCACAGGAGCAAGATCCCTTTCGGCCCTATTTTCCGTCTGAATATCAAGTACAGGAAGGTCATTGAGCAGATCCGTGCCGCAGATGCGGAATTGGGAAAGATGATCCTGAGCGATACCGATTATCTGAATCTGGTGGTCGGCACCTATTCTACGAATGTGCATTGGTCCGTCAAGGTCGAAGGCAACGATCTTCCGATCCAGGAGGTAGAGAAACTATCCATGCTGTTCTCGCGCGGCGCCCATATCGAAGACAGTACCGCAGGGAATAAGAGGGAGATCTTCAACCACATGTATTCCTATTTCATGGAGAATGAATTCGCGCTTCCATGGGACGTAACCACGGTCCGTATGCTTCATAAGAAACTGCTGACGAATGTGGATTCCAGCGAGGATGTGGGGGAGTTCAGGAAAGAGACGACAACGTTCATCGGGAAGGACGGGTTCGAATATTTCATCGCGTGTCCTCCCGAGAAGATAGAAGAGGAGATGTCTTCTTTATTGACGTGGCTCAGATACTCTCCCTTCGATGAACTGATAACGTCGATCATCTTCTTCCAGGAGTTCGAAAGCATACACCCTTTCAGGAACGGTAACGGAAGGACCGGGCGCACATTATTCCAGATCCTCCTTCAGGAGATGGGGCTGAGGAACAGCAAGGTATGCAAGTTCGAGCAGGAACTGCTGAAAGATGAAGGATTGTACTATTCGCTGCTGATATACACCGATGCGACCCAGGATTACTGTCCGCTGATAATGTACATCTCGGAGGCACTTTTGAGATCATACCGCGAAGCTATCGAATTGTTCTCGGCCAAGGACCTGTCTCCGAAGATGGACAGGTCGATGCTGGAGATAGTCAGCAGAGCAAAGGCGATCGATCAGTTCACCGTTACGGAAGCGGCGGGATGGATACCTGAACTGAGCGAGCAATCGATAAGGATGAAGCTCAACGAACTGGCAGACATGTCCGTTCTCGAAAAGACCGGACAGACCAGGTCGCAGAGATACAGGTTCAAGGACCCGTTCAGAAAGTTAAAGGCAGATCTGAATTCGATCTGAAACTGTTTAGGGCGGGAGACTGTTCCCCCGTCTCCCGATTCGCGATCAGTCAGCGGGTTCCCATTTGCAACGGACAGGAGATACGATCGCTCCTTCGGCCTTCAGTTCCTTGAATGCCTTGTCGATCTCCTTTCTGTCGATGCCGGTGGCTTTCTCGACCTCGCCTGCGCTCATGGGTTTTCCGTTCTCTTTCATTGCTTTGATCACATCATCTTTTACGGACATGTTATCACGGGTGTATGCATCGGACCGTCGGAATATAACAGTTCCTTATCTTTGCGGCCAGCCTATAGTGGCCTTGATCCAATCTAGGGAAAGCAGCCTGTATCCCGTTTCCAGGACGACCCATCTGTCCAGCGAATAATACAATGAGAGCAGTCCCGCGATGATTATCAGTGTTCCTGCCGGGATGTAGAATGCAAACAATCCTTCTGCGAACCCTCCGATGGAGAACAGAAGCGAGCTGCATCCGAGAATGTAGTCTTTCCTGATCATAAAGACGAATCCTGTGGCAAAGAGGACCACGGACATCAGTATGTCCACCACGGTCGAAGGATAGGCGCCGCTCAACGCTACGAACGAGAACACAAAACAGGATACTGCGAAGATGAGCATCATAATGGTCTCCGCGATGATCCCTTTGAACAGACCGTATATGGCGAATATCATGATCGCCAGGGAAAGCAGTGCTTCGGCAAAGCAATACGAGAGCGAGATACTTGTGGCCAGAATGAATTGCAGTCCCACCAGTATCTGCAAAAGAGCGAAGGAAAGAAGTCCGGGCACTATCGTCAGGACGTAGACGCTCTTCGAACTGAGGACCGAATTATTGTTCCTGTTCTGTGAGACGCGCAACATGTTCTTTCCAGTCTCTCCGTAAAGAAGGTTTCCGAGCGAGTAATACATGAACAGCATTCCCGAGATCAGCAATCCGAGTCCCATCAGGGTGCTTTGTCCGGTGTAGTTGAAGATATACGGGAGGCACATGGTCAGTCCGAGAATGAACGAGGCACATTCCAGGAATTTGTTCCTGCGGTGGAACAGGAGGGCGGCCATTATGATGCCGATGGAGAACAGGGCATCCAATCTGTTCAGGCCTTCCAATCCGTACAAAAGGCTTCCCAGCGAGAATACGGTCGAGGATATTCCCGTGAACATGACGACAATGCCTTCGGTGACCAAACATCTGGAGAAAGAATACCAGGCAGAAATAAGGACGAATATGGAAAGGATCAATTTGGTGATCTGATAGGTGTCGTCATTGATGCTGGTGAAATTCCAGATATTGTTGAGGTAACAGACTCCCGCCCATACCAACAGCAGTCCCATCAGCAGCAATGCGGCTACCGAGAGATACGTGGAAGTGTCGCCGTATTTCACTGATCCATGTTCATGATCGTTCAATATAATCCCTCCGGAAAGGTCTCAGCATGCGGGAGCGCCCCGTATCGTAGTAGATCCAATAGGCGATGGCAATGTAGGCCGAGACGAATTTTACTGCCAATGTCGCCAGTTCCAGTATTCCTTTGAGATCCTCGAATGATTCCAAAGCAAATACAAGGAACAGAAGTACCGATGTAACGTCATCAGGATGTCCTTCTTGTATGCGAATTCGATCGCTATCGCCAGCATGATGAACGACATGATCAGGTCGAATTGGATGGGGCCCCCTACATGCAGCAGATGAGTGACCGCGAATATGAATGTGCTCAGGGCCACGGTGAACATCATCAGTCCTTCGTCAAGTATGCCTTTCCCCATCGCATAGACGCCGAAGAACATCACGATGGTCGAAAGAAGTATCTTCACGATGTAAAGCTGCTGCGACTGGCCTGTCGTATCCAATACGTAATATCCAAGGACCAGCGAAAGCATTGCGAAAGACAATATGCCCGCGGTGGACACAAGGATGTGAGGATATTCCCCGTCGCTGCATCCGTCTATGGGACAGTTGCGGTATTTCGGATCTATGTCAAGGCCAGCAGTGAACAGGTTCTTGATGCCGCTTGTCAGGAAGATGGATCCGGACACCATCATTCCCGTTCCGAATACCATATCGTAGATGTCATCGGGGACGAAGACAGCGATAATGATCGATGCCGACATTATCAGAGATGCCGTCCCGCTCAGGTATTGATGCCTCGAGAGGAATATTCCCGCGCATATCAGGAATGCGATCGTGAAGAAAAGGTATGTGATGCTGAATCCCGCAATTCCCAAAGATATCTCCGATAGAACGAATATCAACGAAGACACTCCGGACAGTAACAGCAGTATGCCCTCTGTGATCGTCTTTTTGTACAATGCGATGAACGAGAAGATCAACACGATGACCGCGAAGACAAGACGTGTGAAAGCGTAAGTGGACGAGTCCAATATCACAAAGTCGAAATATTGGTTCAGCGGATAGAAACCTACGATGATCGTCAGTATTCCCAGCAATATGGTTGCCACCGTCGGGATCGTACTGTTGATATCCAGTTTGGAATAATGCGCGTATTCCAATATGTTGATATTTCTATCCACGCGTACCATAATTCTTAACGTTGATATAATATTTTACGAATATTATGCATCCAGAATGATGTGATATATGCAGATAATTTATCATTATTCGACAATTGACGAATATAAAAGACGGCAATAGTTAAATACAATATTTCGATGATGTCCTATGGCCAACAACAGTACGCCGACCGCCATTATCGCGAATCCCGCTCCTTTGGGGCTGATCGCATTTGGTATGACAACAGTCTTGCTATCTTTACACAATCTGGGCCTTTATCCTGCCGATTCCGCAATTATGTCCATGGGGATATTCTACGGAGGATTGGCCCAGGTAATCGCAGGCATATTCGAATTCAAGAAAGGCAACACGTTCGGTGCTACCGCTTTCACGTCATACGGTTTCTTCTGGCTGACGTTCGTTGCCATCAACACAGGGGTCATTCCCGGAGTCGAAGCAGCAGATTCCGTATCGCTCGGAGCATACTTTGCCGTCTGGGGAATTATGACGCTCTTCCTGTTCCTCGGAACTCTGAAAGGCAATACGGCCACCAAGGCCGTCTTCCTTACGCTGACGGTCCTGTTCTTTGTGGTAGCCGCCAAGGATCTGTCGGGGATCGGCAGTCTGGCATATGTCGCCGGAGCCGTCGGGATCATCTGCGGCGGATCGGCGATGTACACGGCATTCGCAGAGGTCCTGAACGAACAGCATGAAAGACAGGTAATGCCGCTGGGATGATCGCAACAGGGGCTGTATCCTCACTGATAGGTGAGGGTGCATGCTCCGCTCTTTATGTCAAATCTTGCGGGCAGTCCGTTGGCAAAGACCATTCTGGGTGCTTTATGTCCGACGTCGGCATCGAATACCAGTGGCACTTCCAACTCGGACAGTTCTTCGGAGATGACATCGGCATAATCGTTTCCGGTGTAGAACAGAGGTCTCCCGAATACGAACCCGGAAGCCCCTTCGAGCCATCCGTCCTTCTTCATTCCTCTGAACATCCTGCGGACGCGTTCTTCGGTCATATCATAGGTCTCCATGAACCAAACGATCCCTTCGGACGAATATCTGTCAATAAATCCGCCGACATCCGCTTTATTGGAATGATGATACCATTCCAAGACATCCATACAGCCTCCGATCAATCTTCCTTGGAAGGAAACATCCCTGGAAGTGCTGCGCCATATCGTCCTTTCATCCTCTGAGATAGGTTCCAGTCCGCTGGATCTGTCCTTGAAACCTGCTTCGTGATATTCGAACGATCTCTGGGTTCTCAGATCCCCGCCGAGGAACTGAAGGTTCTCGGAAACGGACCTGTGCCAAGGTTCCATTCCGAAATCCCCGAAATTGCTTCCGTATACCGTAGCGATATCGTGCTCTGCGGTGATCTTGAAAAGAAGGACAGTGTTGTCCGAATAGCCTTGGATCCATTTCGGATTTTTCTCGACGGCATCCCAGTCCATGATGGGAAGCATATCGATCTGGTAGTCTCCGCCTTTGGCGGCTATGATGCATCCTACCGAATCGTCATTCAGAAGCGATACGAACTCATCCACACGCTGTTCGGCCGGGGCGCATATTTTCTCGGGATCTTCGGGAAATACATCGGGAGTGCATCTCACATCGTACCCCAATTCATTCAGTTTCGATACTCCGTTGCTGAAACGGGCTATGTCTGTCTGATCGGTCACGCCGAATGAAGGGGCGGTCACGCCTATGGTATCTCCTTTTCTCAAAGGTCTCGGAATTATCACATGCGGTGTATCCTTCCCGGGACTTATAACGGATTGGTTAAATAGTTTTAAAAATCGATTAAGCAGTATTAAATACTCATAACGAACTGATTTAATCATGTGTGCAGAAATATCGGAAATTTCTCAGTTATATCGCATGAGGAAGGAAGACATTCCGACCTTTTCCGATAGCATCAGCACAGCGTATGAAGGTTACCCCTTCTTTGATTACCTCTTTGATGGCGGCTACAACAAGCCGCTCGTCGAGGAGATATTCAATGTATCCATGAATATTCAATTTCCCAATCTTGTTTCGCTTTCTGCCGATAATAAGGCCAGCTCCGTCGCGATCTTCATTCCGTCGAAATTCACGAACATCGGCGGTATGCGTTATCTTTTCAACGGAGGATTCGGACTTATCGGCAGGATGGGTATGCCCGCAGCCAAGCGTATGAGCAGATACGAGAAGTACGCACTCAAGATCATGAAGGAGAATATCAATGATGACGCTTGGTACGTATTCAATTTCTGTACCAGGCCGGAATATCGCCATACGGGATTGTCTTCGTCTACCATGAGGCCTATGCTCGACTACCTGGATCGTGTGAAGAAGTCCCTGTACCTCGAAACACATAAGAAAGAGAATGTTGCGATGTACGAGCATTTCGGCTTCAAGGTAGTGAACGAGAGCAAGATCTCCGGTTCGGATTGCGATTTCTACGCGATGCTCAGAACACCGCAGTGATATCAGTCCTTTTTGTCTTTGAGGCCTTTGTCCTCGATGACTCTGAGATAGAATCTTTCTACGGCTTCAGACGGTGACAGTCCCTGTTCGCGGAGGATCTTTTCGGCCTGTTCCTTGATCACGGGATCGATACGGGCATTGATGACCGCACCTCTGTAGTTCGGAACCTTTCCGCTCATTACCTCGTCGTAAAGGGATGCTATGTACTGATTGTACATCAGTTTCTTCTCTCTGGCTATAGCACGCACGAGATCTGTCGTACCCGAACCATATTGTGAGGATTTCTTCTTTCTGTCTGCAAGACAGGGATAGCCTAAATGGACGGCAATATCCTTGAGGACGCTTTTTCTGGAATCCATGTCCTTAGGTCTGAGAAGTTCCGGATCGACTTTTCCGACCTCCGAGACGATCCTGTCGTTGATGTATGCGTAGATAAGGTCTTTGCCGAAATGTTTGGCGATCTGTTTCTCGCAGGGGACCGAAACGGTGAGAAGTCTTTCCACAGCCGCTTTCGTGAGAACATCGTAGGCATTATCGGACTGATCGACGAATTTGGCGCAGCCGCCGAAGTATTCGTCTGCGCCCTGTCCGGTGAGGACGGTATCCTGTTTACAGTTCAGGCAAACACAGTAGAGTTGCAGTTCGTAGGAGATCGTGAACGGATCGGATGTTCCCGTTGCAGCGATGAGGTCTCTGATGCGTATCTCCACATTGCCCTTGGTCAGGGGCACATGTACCCAGGGAAGGTCCAGCTGCTTTGCCAATTCCTCGGCCTTGACGACATCATAGGAATGCTGTGTTCCGCAGGTGTATAAAGTGACAGATCTGGCATATTCTTTGGCGATGGCCGAAGCGAGACCCGAATCCAGTCCTCCAGAGAACGCAACGCCGATGTCTTTTCCTTCGACGTTCTTCCGTATCGTCGATACGATCGTGTTCTCAAGATCTTCAAATGCGAAAGACATTGCCCGGGAGATATGTTCACAGATATAATTGCCTTCTATCGATACGGATCCGACAGGTACGCTTAATTAGTGCTCACTGTCATTCGTACCCATGGCATCGGACAGTGCACTATTCGAATGGGACGCGGTCGTGTCGCCGTTCGACCGTACCGCAATGATCCAGATATTGTTGGCGATCGGGATTCCGTTCGGTGTATTATTGGTATTGCTGGCTCTGTTCGGCGGAACCCAGGCAAAATATGCCGCGGGTCTGATCCTGGCCGTACTGATCGTCGCTGCGATAACGGCATATGCGGTCCTGAGAAAGAAGTACGTCAGATTCGCGGTCTTCGATGACCGTATAGAACGTATCGATCTTCCGCGTTCGGTGAGAACCGCCGAGAAACTCAAAGAATACACTGTCGTTGCCGGTGTTTTCAGCAGCAGCCTGACAACCGTTGCCACCGGTATCCTGATGCAGACCCAAGATCACACATCCATCAAATGGAGGTCGGTCACTTCGGCGGAGATGTACAGTAACAGGATACGCATAACCTGCAAGGGCAATGAGATGACGATCCCCTGTACGGACGAACTCTGTGCGCGTTTGGCAGAGACCATCGGCGAAAATGTCGCCGAACACAAGATCGTATCAAAGGAATGATATGGCTGCGCCCAAAACGATCACGACCGTTCCGATAACTGCGATCTTCGGTCCGTTGTTCTTTTGGACCATATCTGCGCGGTCTGCCTTTTTCGGTCTTTTCGGATCGTAGATCAGTTCGATCTTTTTTCCGACATCTGCTCCCATCTCATCTACAAGGGCACCGATGATGCGTTTGTATTCGGTGCCGTTATTTCGTAGGTGACCTCAAATTCGGTAATCCTCCTGCGGATCTTGTTACCAACGGTCCTGTGGAATACGTGTGTAACTGTGCCAGTACATATTCCTTTGAGGTTACCGTAGTGTGTATCATGATGGTATTGGATAAAGCCTATTACGATGACTATAAGTCCTGCAATAAGGAGTGCGATACCGAACATGGTCGGGTTCATGGTATTACCTTATCCCCCTTTCCTTCAGGAACGCAAGACTGGGTACGTGTCCGAGATCTGCTCCTCTTTCCAAAAGTTCCGTGCCTATGGCCGCATCTGCGAGACAGCCGTTTCCGTAGAACAGTGAGACGCCCATGTCATACATGGCATCAAGCGAGCCTTCGAATAATGAATCATCGCCGCTTTCAAATGCATCTGCAAGGATCGAGATGGCAATTTCCTCATCGCCGTTCTTGTCGAGTATATTCATCCTTGCGAGGCGGAATCCCGCTCTTTGGCATCCGTTGTCATATGAATCCTCATAATAACCGAGGGCCAATCCGGGGTTGGTATCCTCATAATACGAGCCCATCCGGTATTGGGCCTCCGCATTGCCTTTGTCGCAGGCGCGATGCAATGCCTGAAGGGCTGCTTCCTCATTGGTTTCCAATAATGATATTCCGAGGGCCAGGTCTTCTTCTCCTTTGTCCTTATTCTTACCGAACAGTCCCATTCCGATACTCCTGCTGTCGTATGAAGCGAATCTGTATTGAAGTATGTTGTTATAAAGGGCGGCCCTTCTCCGAAGGAGACCAATAGACTCAAATATGACCTCACATTGGAAGGTTTGACCTTAGGGTCGATACCAGCTTTGCTACGTATAATCATAAGGGGCCGTTTTTCTCCGGTTCCGGACACAGTACTTTGTTCTGGAAAGGAGACACTATCATGGAAGAGCTCAGGCTGCCCTGGAGCAACAGGGAAGGATTGCTGTACGGAGGCATTATCGCGCTGATAACTGCGTTCATAATGTCCACATTGAACATTGCACAGAACAACGGATGTCTGGATGCGGAGGTCCTAAAGACCTCTCTTTCCAGTCTGCCATTCATCTGGGTCGTCGTCATGCTTCTCATGACCTTCGTCGTAGGAAGGATCGCCAACGCGGGTGTCAGAAAATTCACGGAACCTACCGACGGTTTCAATACCAGGATAGTTTTCAACATCATATTCTGCGTTACGATGATGTCGGCATCGATGTCCCTCCTCGGACCGCTTGTCGGTGAGATACTGAGCGGTAACATCACCGGAGACTGTCTCAACGATTGGTCTTCAAGATGGCCCACCAACTTCTTTGCCGCATTCTGGGTAGAGATGCTTTTAGCCCAGCCGATCGCAAGAGGCGCCATGAAGAGGCTTCATATCAGGAACCTGTCGAAGATCAACGGAGGTGCTGTCAATGAATGATCTTATAATCACAATAGGAAGACAGAACGGAAGCGGAGGAAGAGAGGTCGGAAAGAAGATATCCGAGATACTCGGGATCAAATACTACGACCAGGAGATCATCGCTGTTACCGCAAATGAATCGGGTCTGCCTGTTGATGAGGTGGCGAAAGAGGAGGAGCGTTCCAAGGATTCTCCTTTGTATTTCTGGGGAGTGTCCGCTCCCAATCCCGTATTCGTCGCTCAGTCCAAGGCTATCTGCGACATGGCCGAGAATGGGCCTGCCGTGTTTGTGGGAAGGTGTGCCGATTATATCCTGCGCGATCGCAAGAACGTCGTCAACGTGTTCGTTCACGCTCCGTTGGAGGATCGTATGGAACGTTCTGCAAAGAGGAACGGTATCCCCATCAAGGAGGCGGCCAAGAGGGTCCAGGACAAGGACCGTGAGAGGGCGATGTATTATCAGAGATACACCGGACAGATGTGGGGAGTCGTTACAGGATACCACCTGTCTGTGAACACAGGTCCGATAGGCATCGAGAATGCCGCTGATCTCGTCATCGAGTACGTCAGGATGATGGGATATCTGGACTGATCATATCTTAATGGGGCTCTGCCCCTTTTTTCTTATATAATACACAGTCTGCAGTCCTGATTCTTACATGGCTCGTTATCTATCTTCCACTTAAGTGCCCACATCTTCAGATCATGGACAACGATCATCAACTCCCTTCCCGCCTCGGTGAGTCTGTATTCGCTCTTGACTGGAAAGGAACTGCTGTCGACCCTGTTTTCGATAAGGCCCTGGGATTCCAGCTCCTTCAATCTTTCGGACAGTACCTTCGGTGTGATCTCCGCCATGGAAGACCTGATGGTGCTGAATCTCTTCCATTCGTTTCCGCCATCGGTACCCTTGTACAGTTCAAGCATTATCATTATGGTCCATCTTTTTGCGAGATAGTCCATCGTTCTGTATACTGTGCACGCTTTGTCCATGATATACATTCAGATACTCTTCAGTATATATACCTTAGTATATATTTCATATCTATTACGAAAAATATACCATGTGCGGTCCGATCGCATCTTGGGTTTCGTAAAAGGTGATAAGATGAGATGCAGACAATGCGAAGAGAGCATCCCGGTGACCGGGTGTACGAAGAACGGTGTATGCGGAAAGACCGCAGAGACGGCAGATGCCCAGGACAAACTGATCCAATCCCTTATTCTTCTTTCCGACGGTTCACTAGATAAAAAGTTGGATGCGGATATTCAAGATGATATCGACAGGAGAGTCGTAGACGGTCTGTTCATGACGCTCACGAACACAAATTTCGACAAGGACCTCATATTAAGGACATTTGACGAGAACAAGGCCCTGAAGAACAGTCTCGGAATGCCCTGTCCGTTCTGTAAAGCGGGAGGACATCCGAAAGAAGGCCTCGGTATCGATTCATACGATGACAATGACGATCTGAGGTCCTTGAAAGAGATGCTGTTGGCAGGTATCAAGGGATTGGCTGCCTACTATCATCATGCAAGGGTGCTCGGATATGAGGACAGATCCATTCCAGCATTCATACGCAAGGCGCTGAGTTCGATGAGGAAGGAGCTGTCCGTAGACGAGCTTGTAGCACTGAATATGGAATGCGGGTCGGAAGGAGTGAAATGTCTGGCACTTTTGGATAAGGCCAATACCGAGACCTACGGAATACCGGAGATCACAAAGGTGTGTACCGGTGTAGGGAAGAATCCGGGCATATTGATCACAGGTCATGACCTGAAGGATCTGGAGATGCTTCTGGAACAGACCGCGGGCACCGGTATCGATGTTTACACCCATGGTGAGATGCTTCCAGCCAACGCATATCCTGAATTGAAGAAGTACGACAATCTCAAAGGCAATTACGGGGGCGCATGGTATGAGCAGAAGAAGGAGTTCGCGTCATTCAACGGTCCGATCATCGCCACTACCAATTGCGTTCTCATTCCCGATGAGGAATATCGCGGCAGACTTTTCACGACCGGGGTGGCAGGTGTCACAGGTGTGAAATATATACCCGCAGACGAGAACGGCAACAAGGATTTCTCGGAGGTAATAGAATGTGCCAGAAAGTGTTCGTCACCGGAGATCATCGACGATAAGGATCTGATCATCGGTTTCGGACATGATACAGTTCTGAGCCTCGCGGATAAGATCATAGATGCTGTTAAGTCCGGTGCGATAAAGCGTTTCGTCGTCATGGCCGGATGTGACGGAAGGGAAAGATCGAGATCGTATTATACCGAATTCGCCAAGAGCCTGCCCAAGGATACCGTGATCCTCACTGCAGGATGCGCCAAATACCGTTACAACAAATTAGACCTCGGAGACATAGGAGGGATACCCCGCATCATAGATGCAGGTCAGTGCAACGACTGTTATTCCCTTGTCGTGATCGCATTGGCATTGGCGAAGGCATTCGATACGGATGTCAACGGACTTCCGCTGTCCTTCAACATATCATGGTATGAACAGAAGGCACTTCTCGTGCTTCTTTCATTACTGTCTCTGGGAGTGAAGGATATCATGCTCGGCCCCAGGCTTCCCGTGTTCCTTACACCCAATATCGTTAAGGTCTTGGTAGATACTTTCGGTATCAAGGTCAACAGTGAGGTCAATGTCGACCTTAAGATATTGGAGATAGAATGAGGTGTTGAGATGCAACCGAATATGAAGAATAATCAGATGTCCAAGCAGGAGATCGATGAATTGTTGGGCAAGGCCGATGTCTGAGCAATATCCACTGTCGGTGCAGACGGTTTCCCTTACGCAGTTCCCGTGAATTTCGTGATGATGGACGGTATCGTCTATATCCGCGGACGCAGGCTCGGAGAGAAGATCGATAACGTGAAGGCAGATCCGAAAGTGTGTTTCACTGTTTGGGACAGGATCGGATACGAGGATTGCGGTGTTGCCGCATGCGATACCACAACAGTATACGAGTGTGTGGTGATCCGCGGCAAAGCAGAGTTCGTCGAGGACAATGACGAGAAAACAAAAATGCCTCTGGCACTTGTGGATAAACTCGCTCCGGGAAAGACCGATATGGACCTCAAGAAGGTACCGCCCACGGCCGTATACAAGATCGTTCCCGTTTCCGTCACCGGAAAATACCACAGGCCGGCTGCCGGTAACAACGTTCGCAGTTACTAAACCATTTACGGCCCTTCGGGGCCGATCTAGGATCAGTGATGATATGGCAACAGTCAAGGTAGATATGAGAATGTGTGATAAGACGGCAACAGTGACCGTAAAGCTCAGAGAAGACGGGGATCTCGATGTCAAGATCGAGTCTGATTGTTCTGATGTTGCGGCATATGGCAGGAATCTCACCAAGATCACGATGAACGATGTGATAGATTACGGTGCAAGTGCGATAAATTCCATGGAGAATCGTCAGAATCTGTCGCCTCACTGTCTTGTACCCTCCGCAGTATTCGATGCAGCTTGGCTGGAATTGGGCATGATCAGCAAATCTTTGGTCAAGAAGGTCAGGATGAGCACTGTTGAATTCACCGATGAGAACGGGGAGCTTTTGAAGGACTGAGTCATTTCAGGTGAATATTTCGATGGCGACAGCCTTTCTTTATCCTGATACACGGTCATCGGAAACAGGATCTGTTCATTACCGGGACGTATTGCCGTTATGTCGATTTCGGCCGTATTGCTGTAATATTCACTGTTTTGTTAACAGCTCTTTATAACAACACTTAAAATCGAATATGAGATTTATTATCTCATGGCGAAAACATTATGCGTGGTTTGCAACGGAGAAATGAAAGGCCTTGAAGCTATGAAAGAGGAAGAATGCTGCCTCTGCCATAAGAAATTCATGGCCCGTATGACCTGTTCCGAGGAGCATTATGTCTGCGACAGATGTCAGGTCGAGGCATGCTCCAAAGTGTACAAAGATATCTGTATGAATACCAAATCCGACAATGCTTACGAAATCGGAAAGATGATGTTCGATGCACCCTGCACACGTATGCACGGTCCCGAGCACCATCTCCTGGTCGGATTCGCACTTCTCACAGCTTACAAGAATGCCGGCGGCGATATCGATCTCGAGAAAGCCCTGGCCGTTCACAAGGAGAGGAATGAGTTCGTTCCCGCCGCATTCTGCGGAAAGAACGGATCATGCGGTGCAGCGGTCAGTACCGGTGCGGCGTATTCCATCATCACCGATTCGAATATCCTCTGCAAGGAGACATGGGGAGAGTCCCAGCTGATAACCGCAGAGTGTCTCACAAGGGCAGGAGAGATCGGAGGTCCCCGCTGCTGTAAGAGGGACGGTACGCTTTCGATCATCACCGGTACCAAGATCATCAACAAGAAGATGGGTACCGACATCAAACTCCCGACCGAGAAGATCGTCTGCGAGTACATGAAGAAGAATCCCAACTGCATAGGAAAGAGGTGTCCTTTCTCACCGTCCAACAAGGATGCGAAAGAGACCTCCGAAGGGATCAAGATCTTCTGTTAAACAATTTCGGGCCGAAAGGCCCTTTTTCCCACAAAAATACTTAAAGAAAGATATTCGGATGCAGGCTCATGTCCAAGAGGATCTATTTTGCCGGACCTTTGTTCTGTACCGCTGAAAGAGATTACAATACAGCCGTTAGGGATGCGTTGGCCGCTGCCGGTTTCGATGTCTTTTTACCGCAGGAAAGCAGCCTCAACATCGATAAGGGCTGCATGGACGATCCCGTGAAAAAGACCGAGATGGGAACGAAGATCTTCGGGAAGGATCTGGATGAGGTCAGGAATGCCGATATCCTGGTCATCAATCTCGACGGAAGGGTCCCCGATGAGGGCGCATGCGTCGAGCTCGGTTACGCATATGCTCTGGGCAAACCATGTTTTGCGATCAAGACGGACGTCCGTACGGCCGAGTTCGGGGTAGATAATCTTATGACCTCCGGTGCCGTCGGCAATAGGATAGCCGGGTCAGTAGATGAACTGGTAAGGATGATATCTTCCTGCTCAGATTGATTCCATTAGGTAGTTGTCGGCATAGACATTGCGGTTCCATTCATTGAAACAGATCGAGCCGTCGGAGTTAACATGTCCGATACCGTGAACGAACACTTCGTCAGCCAGATGTGTTGTAAGCTCGAAGGTATTTCCGTAGACATATCCTAAGATCGGATAACCGGTCCCGCCGCTTTCGATAACGGCGAGGAAAAGAGTGCCGTCTCCCAGCGAGGTGTATTCTCCGTTACGGTACCCGTAAAAATCGATCTGATACCAATGGCCTTCGAGTTCATTGTCAGTACAGTTCCTGTAGGCCAATCCTGCGGCCGCGGATGTGAACACCAGAATGGTCACAATGACGATAACGGTTGCTTTGAAATTATACTAACGGGCATCAATCGATGTCTGGATCATATGTATGTTGCGGGGATCGCCGGCAATTCATTTTTGATCTGCCTTTTGTTCCACGGTCTCATTGTATGCGGCCTGTTTCGCTGCATCCGTCTCATCTTCGAACACAGGTTCGGGAATGTTATGGCTGTGTTTCCCTTTGTACATGAATGATCCGAGGACTATGACGAAACCGACGATCATCACTATCGGGATGAGGAAGAACATTCTGAAGATGATCGCGATCGGAATGCACGCTACCAGTATGAAGAACCACATCGCAATTGTCACGATGAATACGGCCTGGCTTCCGGAATTGTCGAAGTTTCTGTATGTCTTGACATCCTGTTCGGTGAATATTCCGTAAGAAGGGAATTGTTTGGCGCGGGCGAGATCGGTATTGGCGTTCTTTCTGTCCAAAACGGCGTCCATATACCAAACATCGGAGTTGTTGGGGTCCATCTGCATGGCTTTGGCCAAAAGTGCCCTGGCAGTGTACGCATCTCCGTCGTACATTGAGTATTTGATGAGTTTGAGGGTGTTGACCGTCTCGGAAGAACGGTCCATTTTGACATCGATCTTTCCCACGACTGCCTTCTCGTTGATGATCTGGCGGCCGCAATAGGTGCAATATCCCTTGAGCAGGGTATCCTCCATCTTTACTTCTCCGCCGCAATACGGGCAGGTGCATGCGATCAGTGTCATTTCGTTTCCCGGTGCTGATGTCACTCTACGATACGGCCGCATGCATTTTCAGTACATTTTATTTACTGAGAAGGGGGCAGGTCATTTCAGATGTTTTTTTATTCTCGCTGCGTGAGAATATCTCTTCGCCTATTATCTTCAGGGAATCTTTCTTGAGATCTTCGTCCGTAAAGACGATTGGTTCGTACCCTTCTTTACGAAGGGCTTGGGCTTTGATGATACAATAATTGTGGATGTGGACATCGGTCTTGCACAGTTCTGCCTTTATGTACCAAAGATCGGGGATGTTGTCATTGTCCTCGATGTCCTTGTCCACACGTTCCTAGCATTTATCGGTCTTATCAAGCTTGAAGAGTTGCCACAGTTTATGCAACTCTCTGACGATCTCGGGTTTTGTTGACAGAGCCATCGATCAAGTGAGAAATTAATCGTATTTAAATTCGATTGGGGATGACGTACCTTTTTTTAGGTTTATAGTTATAAATGCCCTTTCAATCACAATGTTGTGTACGCCTTCTGTCCGGCCGTAAAAAGTGAATGGACCGCAGAAGGTTGTTCTGCGATCCGAAAACAGTTTTGCTATCTGCAGATCACTCGAGTACGTCGGACATGGCATAGACCACGCCCTTCTTCTGAGATACTACCCACTTTGCGGCCATTACGGCACCGCCCACGAAGATCTCTCTCGAATGGGCCTGGTGGCGGATCTCTATACGCTCGGAGTTACCGATGAACATCACGGTATGGTCTCCGACGATGTCTCCTCCTCTGATCGCATGGATTCCGATCTCCTTTCCGCGGGGGCAGACGCCCTCACGTCCGTAGACGAACTCTTTGCCGCCCATGGCCTTGCTGATGATCTCGGCAGCGGTCATCGCTGTTCCGCTGGGTGCATCCTTTTTCTGGTTGTGGTGGGCCTCGATTATCTCCACATCGTAATCGTTGCCCAGGTATTCTGCGGCATTCTTGATGAGTTTGAAGAAGACTCCGACACCGATGGAATAGTTGGATGAGATCACTGCCGCGACCTTGTTCTTTATGACGGCTTCGGTGATGTTAGTCTTCTGTTCTGCGGTGAGTCCGGTGGTACCGATGATGAGATTGACTCCGGCGCCTGCTGCAACGGGTGCGTTTGCTGCAGTTGCAGGGGCAACGGTGAAATCGATGAGGACATCGGTCTTTGATTCTTTCAGGACCTTTGCAAGGTCCTTGGAATCGGAGACGGGGACGTCCAGTTTGCCTACGCCGACGATCTCTCCGATGTCCTTTCCGGTATTGACGATGTCGAATGCCGCGGAAAGTGTGATGCCTTCGGTAGCCAGAATACGGCGGACGATGAGATTTCCCATTCTTCCGCATGCGCCTACGAGTGCTGCTCTAACTTCGCTCATAATATATCGTGCTGCAATCTGAACGGCAATATTTAACGAATATCATTAACAAACTGATTTTCCGTTCATGGATCTGTTTGTTTCACATGCGGCGTTCTATTATTGCTGAGTGACACGGCGACCTTTGCCATCGGCTGTCATGCTGCGACCGCTCGTTGCCGGCGGGTCATCATCCGATCACAATGCAGGTGCGCCGTCCATGATCTCGCCGGACACGGTCATGACGCATTCTTTGCCATCGCCGAGGACGAGGGCCTTACCGTCATCTATTACCGCGGCCACACACTCGGGGGCATTCTCCGGCAGGGTTATGTCCATACCGAGGAATTTCCCGTCGACGACCTTGGCTACCTTTATGCAGACCTTTTCGAGGTGCTTCATATCCACTCTCGAATCGGTGTTCTCCAGGCCCGAGTTCATCACGGTGCCGTTTGGTACGTCACATGAAGGATCCAGAAGGAGCAATGAGTTTCCGCCCATGTCCATATCTTCGGCTGCCATGAGCATACCGAACGACTTCACACCGCGGAAATTCGCAGGTTTAAGGTTGGCAATGATGAGAAGTTTCCTGCCGAGCATCTTTTCCGGAGCATAGAAACTCTTTATGTTGGTAACAACGATACGGGGTTCTTCCTCTCCGATATCGACCTTGAGGATGTAGAGCCTTTCTGCGTCGGGGTGGTCCTCCACAGATACCACTGTTCCGATACAGAGGTTGAGTTTTTTGAAGGCTGCGAAGGGTTCCTGTTTTTGATCGGCTGTATCGTTTTCCATTCTCGTTCATCTCGCTGTACTCCCGTAGTTCGAGGGCGACAGGGGAATGATGTACAAGGACGATATAAAGATGATACATGTCCGGAAAGAAGGAACCATAGACATGCCCGTACCGTTCTTGGGACATGCTTTCATGGATTTCACATGGAATAGGCCTATTTCGAGAGATAATAATTCGGAGGAGCAGATGAACCCATATAAATAAGGAAGAGATACAGGTGCTATTCAAAGGTTGTATGCTATGGAGAAAAATATATTCACTTCCGAATCTGTTACTGAAGGACACCCTGACAAATTGTGTGATGCTATATCCGATGCCATCGTAGATGCCTGCATGGAGCAGGACCCCATGTCCCGTATCGCATGCGAGACCGTCGCCTGCACAGGATACATACTTGTCACCGGTGAGATCACCACTCTGGCCCAGCTCGATGTTCCCGAGATCGTCCGTAAGACCGCATTGGATATCGGTTATGACGACGGATGCAAAGGTCTTGACGGAAACTCCTGCGCCGTGTTCGTAGCTATAGACAAACAGTCCCCCGATATCGCCATGGGCGTCGATAAGGCACTCGAGGCACGCGAGGGAACGCTCGGAGACGGTCTGGACACAGGTGCCGGAGATCAGGGTATGATGTTCGGTTACGCCACAGACGAGACCAAGGAACTCATGCCCTATCCTATAGCGCTGGCACACAAGCTCGCAAAGAGACTCACCGAGGTCAGGAAGGACGGTACGCTGAGCTATCTCCGCCCGGACGGAAAGACACAGGTCACCGTCGAGTACGGAGAGGACGGACGCCCGGTCAGACTGGATACAGTAGTTCTTTCCACCCAGCATGACGAGAATGTTACCCAGGAACAGATCCACAAGGATATCAAGAAGTACGTCTTCGATGCCGTACTCGATCCCAAGATGGTCGATGCAAACACCAAATTCTTCATCAACCCCACCGGAAGGTTCGTTATCGGCGGACCCCACGGGGATGCCGGACTCACCGGAAGGAAGATCATCGTCGATACATACGGCGGATATGCCAGGCACGGCGGCGGAGCATTCTCCGGTAAGGACTGCACCAAGGTCGACCGTTCCGGAGCATATGCGGCAAGATACGTTGCCAAGAATGTTGTTGCTTCCGGACTCGCACAGAAATGTGAGGTCCAGTTATCCTACGCCATCGGTGTCGCACAGCCCACATCCGTGATGGTCGATACTTTCGGCACGGGAAAGCTTTCCGACAACAAGATCACGGACATCGTCCGCGAGAACTTCGATCTCCGCCCCGCCGGAATCATCAAGATGCTCGATCTTAGGAGACCCATCTACAGGCCCACAGCGGCATACGGACACTTCGGACGTGACGATTTGGACCTTCCCTGGGAAAGGACCGACAAAGCAGAAGATCTGAAGAAATATCTTTGAGAATTTCAAGCGGGTCCGGTCCGATGATCCGAGATCGGATCCGCAACTTTCATTTTTCACTCCGGTTGACAATTGTAATTTGCACATTCGGACCTATCGGGCCTGTTATGAGTAATGATTATTATTCAAATAATTTTTATTTAGATAATAATTCTATTTACTGATGATCGGTATAGAATTCATAGGCAGAGATAACGAAATGAAGATCCTGAACAAGGAATATGAGAGAAAATCTTCTTTCATTCTGATAACCGGCAGACGCCGTATAGGAAAGACAAGGCTAATCAAAGAATTCATCTCTGATAAGGAAGCCATCTATTTCCTTACATCCAATCAGACCGAGAATCTCATACTCAGAACGGTTTTGGCCTATATTTGATCCAAGGAGTCATCTTGGAGACATAGAAGAATCAGTCAACAGAAAATCAACGGTTGTTTAGATTGAGAGTGGAGCCACCTTTGAGATTCGAACTCAAGACCTGCTGATTACAAGAGCCGAACGAATGTTAG
>Ga0172377_10001642_pt1 | contig 22727 bp, 21 predicted proteins | sample Pumphouse3metaG_FD_119749 | JGI IMG/M metagenome (GOLD analysis project Ga0172377, IMG submission 119749) | Leachate microbial communities from a municipal landfill in Southern Ontario, Canada - Pumphouse #3 metaG | ecosystem: Engineered > Solid waste > Landfill > Unclassified | place: Canada... | reverse complement strand
CCTGTTTGAGGACAAAAGCCAATAGAAAATTTACACTATCACGCCGCTGTTAATGCTTGCTAATCAGCGCGATTGATTATATAATCGGCCTATTCAGAAGTTAAAACCAACGGAGTTTCCGCATGAAAAATACAATTATTTTGTTTATTGTTATGTCCGCCCTATCCGTCTCGGGCTGTTCTTCTTCAAAATATAATCTCGCGTCCCTGGCCGGAACGAATGTAAGAGACCTCGAAGCCCATAAAGATAGTGGAATTACGAGAACTTTTAATATCCCTCGGGGAGAAGCTTTCGATAAGACCGTCAGCATAGTTAAAAATGCCGGGTTGACCGTATTTCAGCGTAACCCCAAAAAAGGTTATATTGTAGTAATGGGATTTAAAGAACAGGTAGATACGACCCGCGTCGGTATTTTCTTTGAACCCGCTTCGGAGACCGCGACAAAGATAACCCTGTCATCTTTAAGCAGTCTCGTTCTGCCTAAAGCAGAAAAGATCATTTTCGAGGGACTCGCGAAGCCCTCTTCCTAAAAACATAAATTCCAACTGTCCCTTGAATACTTGCATTCAACAAGATCGGTAAGGCCCTTAAGGTCTTTTTTTTGTGCCTGCCAAGAAATCCCTTTGGGCGCGAGAACGGATCGTATAACTTCCTTTATAACCTTTGGAGAGAAGGATATATTAGCCACAAAGTCTCTATGTTCCCTTCCGTTTCTATAATCCGGCTCTTTCGGCGGATGTTTTAAATATCTACCAAAAGAGCTTATGTCCATATCAAAGAGTATTGTTCCATGATGCAGAAAATACCGCCGTTTTCTTGCCTGAGAGTTCCCCGAAAATTTACGCTCACCGACAGCGAGGTCCGATATCGGAACAAATTCCGCGTTAAGCCCCTCAGCCCGGAAACCGAGCGAAAGACCAGTCATTATCTTTTTGTAGGAAGATACTATTTTTTCATATCTCTTGTCTCCGAGATATGAAAGGACCGAAGAATAATTGAGACAGCCTTTACCCTGAAGGACCGTCCCGCCGCCTGAAATACGCCGCAGTATTTTTATTCCGTCCTTTCGGCATTTTTCAAGAAAACACTCTTCTTCCACTTTTCCGGAACGCCCGACCACTACGAAACACTCATCAGTCTGCCAGAAACGGAGGGTCTCGCCAATATCTCCTTTTTCAGCTTTAAGGAGAAATAGCTCATCCATTGCCAGAGCTTCTTCGGGCGATACCGGAACATTTTCAATTATCTTCATGGGGGAAATATGCCAGATCCATATCTTTAGCTGCTTTCACCTCGTCTACCCGGCCTACCGGGGAATTACGCGGAAATTCCTTGAACTTTTCAGGCGAGGTCTCCGCGAGTTCGGCAAGCTCTTTCATTATGTCGACAAACCTGTCAAGGGTCTCGCGAGACTCGGTTTCAGTGGGTTCCACCATCATAGCTTCTTTAACTATTAACGGGAAATACACCGTAGGAGGATGTATACCCTTGTCAATAAGAGCTTTAGCTATATCAAGAGCGCGTACACCCTTTTCCGCCTGACGTGAAGCGGAAATCACAAATTCATGAAGGCTGTTCTCCCCATAGGGTATGTCGTAGGTTCCCGCAAGACGGCATTTCAAGTAATTAGCGTTCAGAACGGCATTTTCGCTTGCCTCTATGAGGCCTTCCTTTCCGAGAAGGAGTATATACGCATACGCTTTCAAAAGCACCCCGAAATTCCCATAGAAAGGCGCTACGTAACCCACAGAAAGAGGCCTGTCATAGTCCAGGCTGAACTCCCCTTCGAGATTTCTTACCACCCGTGCTATTGGAAGAAATTTTTCCAATTTTTCCGATACGCCCACCGGGCCTGCCCCGGGCCCGCCGCCGCCATGCGGGGTCGCAAAAGTTTTATGAAGGTTAATATGGACAACATCAAAACCCAGATCCCCGGGACGGGCTTTCCCCATTATAGCGTTCAAGTTAGCTCCGTCGTAATACATAAGAGCTCCCGCTTTGTGGGCAAGGTCCGTTATCTCTTTTATATGCGGGTTGAATAAGCCGAGAGTGTTGGGACATGTCAGCATAACACCCGCTACTTCATCGCTCAAACTCTTCCTGTAGACATCCATATCCATAACACCATTCTTATCTGAAGGTACGGATATTACCTCATACCCCGCTATTGCCGCAGAAGCCGGATTAGTGCCATGCCCTGAATCGGGTATAAGCACATATCTTTTTTTACTTCCGTTATGTTTGTGATAAGCAGCTATCAGCATAACCCCAGTGAGTTCCCCATGCGCCCCGGCCATCGGCTGTGTTGTAAAAGCCGCCATACCGGTTATTTCAGACAGTGCTTTTTCCAGATTGTATATTATCTCGAGAGCCCCCTGGGCAAGTTTTTCCCCTTTTATAAGCTGAGGCTGCAGGGGGTGCAATGAGGTGAATTCCTCAAGAGCGGCTATCTTTTCGGTGAACTTGGGATTATACTTCATCGTGCATGAACCTAAAGGATAAAAGTGGGAATCTACACCAAAATTCATCTGCGAAAGCCTTGTGAAATGCCTTACAACTTCAGGTTCCGAAACACATGGAAGTTCCGCGTCGCGCGACCTCGCGTATTTCGGGTCTAACCGAACTTCTTTCCCGGGATCCCATAGAGGCAGGGTTCCTCCAATCTTACCTTTTCTGGACCTTTCGAATATCAGTTCCATAATGCCGCCTCCAGTTCTTTGGCATATGTATCTATCTCTTCTCTTGTCCTTTTTTCGGTAACAGCCACAAGAAGATGGTCTTTGAGCTCCGGGTAATACCTCTCCAGAGGGAACCCGGCGGCTATTCCTTTTTCTATCAATTTCCCAATTACATCGTTCGGATCACATGGAAGTTTTATCACAAATTCATTAAAGGTCGGGGAACTTGTCTTTACTTCCACTCCTTTTATGCTTCCAAGTTTAGATTTCGCGTATTCGGCCCTCTCCATACATAACTTTGCTACCTTTTTAAGGCCTCCCCGACCCGTAAGGCACATGTAGACCAGGGCTCTTAGAGCGCATAATGCCTGGTTAGAACAGATATTGGAAGTCGCCTTATCTCTTCGTATGTGCTGCTCTCTGGTCTGGAGAGTGAGAACAAAGGCCCTTCTCCCTTTAGTATCAATGCTTGCTCCCACAATCCTCCCGGGCATTTTTCTGACAAATTCTTTTTTTGAGGCGATAAACCCGAGATACGGCCCGCCGAAAGACAAAGGGATGCCCAAACTCTGCCCTTCACCCGTCACTATATCAACCCCCATTTCACGCGGTGTTTTCAAAACGCCGAGAGAAACAGGATACACGCTTTCTATGACCAAAGCGCCTTTTTCACGGCACATTGCCGAGACATCGGTATGGTCGTCTATGGCTCCGAAAAAATTAGGGTTCTGCATGATAACTGCCGCCGTTTTATCGTTAAGACAACTTTTTATCGCGTCCCTGTCGGCCTGGCCGTGGCAAACATCAACTTCCACGAATTCTATGGACAGATTGTTAGTGTAAGAATACATCATTTTCCTGTATATGGGGTTCACTCCTCCGTCCATTATTATCCGGTTCCTGCCCGTAATACGTATAGCCATCATCGCGGCCTCGTATAAAGCTGTTCCGCCGTCATAAAGCGACGCATTAGATACTTCCATTTCCGTGAGCCGGCATATACAGCTCTGATACTCGTATATCGCCTGAAGCGTTCCCTGTGAAGCTTCGGGCTGATACGGCGTATACGCGGTATAGAATTCCGATCTCGACACTACCGCGTCTATAGCTGCCGGGGTGTAATGGTCATAAAAACCTCCTCCTACAAAAGAGGTAAGGCCTACGGCGTTCTTCCTGGCAAGTTTTCGGAGATATTTATCCACTTCGAATTCCGACATTCCCGTAGGAAGATCAAAAGAACGCGCGCGAAGATCTTTCGGGATCCCGCTGAAAAGATCTTCCATGTTGCCCGAAGTTATCCCGAGGACTTCCAGCATTTCGATCCGATCTTGTTTTGAATGAGGAATGTACCCCATTTTGCCTCCCGTATTACTTTAATTCCCTGAGATACTCCTCATACCCCGCGTGGTCCATAAGCCCATCCAGTTCTTTCGCCCCGGAAACACTTATTTTACAGATCCATCCGTCTTCATAAGGAGACGTGTTAACGGTCTCAGGCGCGTCTACGAGCGTATCATTGACAGAAAACACTTCCCCTGAAACCGGAGAATAGACCTCACTCGCGGCTTTGACCGATTCTATTGTGGCTATACCGTCTGACTGCTTCACCTTTTGTCCGAGCCGCGGAAGATCTATAAAGGTTATATCGCCGAGTTCCGATTGGGCATGGTCTGTTATTCCTATCACCGCTTCCTCTCCCTGGAGTTTCACCCACTCATGATCTTTGGTATATTTCAGTTCTTTTAAGTTCATCTTTCCTCCTCACATTAAGTTCTGTTCATTTGTTTTTTAAGATCGGCGTCCTGGTTAATTTCGCTTCTATGGATATATTTCCGTCAGTAAGTATAATTTTTCCGCCTTCATACGCCGCTTTTTTATCCACATAACACAGCCCTATGGCTTTTTTAAGAGAGGGGCTGAAGCCTCCGCTCGTTACCACACCCGACTCAATACCTTCCACCTCAATTCTGAAGCCGTGCCTTGCTATACGTCTTCCGTCACATTCAAATCCCATCAGGATCTTTTTATCTTCTTTTTCAATCCGGGCGAGCAATGCCTCCTTGCCTATAAAATCTTTATCCATGTATACAAACCTTCCAAGTCCTGCTTCAAAAGGATCGACTTGTTCGCATATATCGCTTCCGTAAAGCGGATACCCCATTTCAAGCCTCAACGTGTCCCTTGCGCCGAGACCCACGGGTTTTATTTCATCGAAACGCATAAGACTGTCCCACATCCCGGAGGCATATCCCGCGTCAAAAAATAGCTCGTACCCTATCTCCCCCGTATACCCGGTTCGGGCAAGAAGAACATCGGCAGGGCCTATTTTGACATTAATAAAGGAATAACGCCCGATATTTTCGATCGCTTCTTTTCCCGCAAGACGGCCCATAACCGACGGGGATGAGGGCCCCTGGACATCTATTTTAGCGATGGATCCGGATCTGTCAAAAAAAGACACATCCCCTTTTATATTTCCGGATATCCATGAACTGTCTTTTCCGATAGTCCCGGCATTCACAACTATCATAAATTCGTTTTGAGATATTTTGAAAACAATAAGGTCGTCCATTATCCCGCCATCGCGGGAAAGAAGAAAACCGTACCTGCACTTACCATCGGGCATGTCGGCTATCCTACAGCTTACAAGACGCTCCACTTCTTTCGACGCGTCTTTTCCCTCTATGAAAAATTCTCCCATATGGCAGATATCGAAAAGCCCGGCCAGAGAGCGGGTATGGAGATGCTCTTCTATTATGCCGGTATAGTATACGGGCATATCCCAACCGGCGAAATCCACCATTTTCGCCCCTAAAGATATGTGTTTTTCAAATAAAGCGGTTCTCTTCAAGATCTAACGTCTCCGCGGAATTTTTATTGTATTTTGATCTTCTATTTACAGATACGGAAAGACAAAAACCCAGGCGTTCGGTTCTTGACAGACAGCTCCCGTGTGGGTACCCACCGGACGGCGGTGCGGCTTCATGAAAAAGCCCGTATTGGAAAGAATTCTTCGCGCGTCCTTACGCCAGTCGCTCCAATAGTTATTATAAGACAACATGCCTTCTTGTCAAGCGTATCTCCATACTCCACGCAATAGTTTGGCTCGCGGAAGTTCCTAATAACATTATCCCGTCATGCTACAGTTATATAAGAAGCTACATCGATACAAGGGTCTGGTATTCCCGGAGAGGGCGTTGGACGACCGAGCGTGCATGGCCCCCTCGGTGTCCTGAGCGAAACCGAGCGAAGGGATGGCACGGGCCATAGGGGGAGCGAGGTCGTCCGTCGAGCGAAGATCTTCTCGCCGGGAAGATCGAGCGTCCCTCGCAGGGAATACCAGAGCCTTGTATCGTCAGTATTGCTATCTTTTTATGTTCAGTGAGAAATGCCGTCCAAGATATATCGTTTATTAAGAATCTTCCCGCATGTTAACTATTACCACTCCATTTTACACTTGACATACGGAGCACATCTAATGTAAAACGCATAGAGTTCTGCGAAATGGACTTCTGTTCCATCTTTGTGAGGAACGAAATAGGTGAGTGACGAAACCCTTCGTATCTTGATAAATGCTATGGCTCAGGATTTCGGCAGACTTAGTAAATAGCCGAATCCCTTCGTATCGTGATAAACGCTATGGCTCAGGATTTCGGCAGACTTAGTAAATAGCCGAAGCAATCTGAATAAATATAATAGGTTATAAGATTGCTTCGGTCGCTTTGCTCCCTCGCAACGACGTGAAAAGGACATTTTGAAGAACCCTATTATAAAACGCAGTAAAAGGAGAAAACCATATGCCTCGAAATTATGAAAACATAAAAAGATCCGCGCTTAAAAGCATTGCCGAGAAGATGTGCGTCTCGGCAAGAACGGCGCCTAAGGCTAAGGGGGTCGATAATCTTGTCATAACTATCATTGAGAAGGAAAATAAAAGAAAACTGGCCCTGAAAATGATAAGCATGGGTAAAAAACTTTCCCGCCCCGGTTTTATCCGGGATGCCGCGGGTATAAAAGCATCGGATATCGTTGTCTTGATAGGAACAAAGAGCTCCCCTATTGGCCTTAACTGCGGGTTCTGCGGATATCCAACCTGCCTTGAACTTTCAAAGAGTAAAGGCATGTGCTCCTACAACTCACTGGATCTTGGGATAGCCCTCGGCTCGAGCGTCTCCATAGCTTCCCTTTTTAACGCTGATAATCGTATGATGTATTCGGCGGGCAAGGCGGCTATGGCATGCGGTTTTTTAAAAGGCTGTGTTATGGCCATAGGCATACCTCTTTCCGCCTCGGGTAAAAACCCCTTTTTCGACCGCAAATAGCAAAAAAAAGACCCGTATATATGCAAATACCGACGCATGTATACGGGTCTTCTGTTATTTTAAGTTACTGTTCTTTTTCCCCGGAAGATTCGTCCTCTACTGATGCCGTCTCTTCAGATGTTACGCCCTCTTCTTCCACTGCGGGCCTGGCAAGACCTTTATTGCTGAGAGCTATCTTTTTCTGCACCCCGTCTATATGGAGTATTTTTACCTTTATCTCGTCGCCCTCTTTATAGACATCTTCGATCTTTCTGCCCTTGTCTGTCTCGGCTTCCGAAACATGCAAAAGTCCCTCAAGATCTCTCTCTATCTCTACGAAGATGCCGAAATTGGTGACATTGGTCACCTTGCCGTCCCATTCTGTATCCGGAGTGTACTTCTTAACGATCTCGTCCCATGGATCGTTTTCCAGCTGTTTGACCCCGAGCGCCACTCTTCTGTTCTGCTCGTCCACATTAAGCACCATGGCCTCTATCTCTTCGTCCTTTTTAAGTATGTCCTTAGGATGTGTTATTCTTTTCGTCCAGGAAAGGTCAGAAACATGTATAAGCCCCTCTACCCCCTTTTCGATTTCAAGGAACGCGCCATAATCTGTCACCGCGCTTATTCTGCCTTTTACCTTGTCTCCCGCGCTTAAACGGCTTCCTACTCCTGTCCAGGGGTCCTGCTCAAGTTGTTTTAAACCCAGAGAAAGTTTCTGCGCCTCCCTGTCAGATTTTATCACGACAGCCTCTACCTCGTCCCCAACCTTGAACCTTTCACTCGGGTGTCCTATCCTTTTCGACCAGGAGAACTCCGATATATGAATTAACCCCTCTATCCCTTTTTCCAGCTCCACAAAAACCCCGTAAGGCATTATGTTGACTACCTTACCCTTGATGACACAACCTTCAGGGTATCTGTCTCCTATTCCATCCCAGGGATTTTTAGTTTTCTGTTTAAGCCCCAAAGAGACCTTAACGGTTGTTTTGTCGAAATCCAGGACTACCACTTCTACGTCTTCTCCCACCTTGACCACTTCCCCTGGGTGCGAGACCCTGCCCCAGCTCATGTCGGTAATGTGAAGAAGCCCGGTTATCCCTCCGCCAATATCAATGAAAGCGCCAAAGTCGGTTATATTCCGCACTATCCCCTTAACTATATCTCCTTTGTTAAGTTCTCCCAGTATAAGCTGTTTTTCCTCCCGGCGTTTTTCATCCACTATCTCCTTCCTGGAAAGGACTATATTCTTGCGCGGGATATTTATCTTTACTATCTTGAAAGCAAGCTTGTTGCCTATGATACCGTCCCCGGGAAATTCCTGCATCATCGAAAGACTGGCCGGTAAAAACGCCTCCATACCGACATCCACCATGAACCCTCCCCGTACCTGCTTGAATACTTTACCTTCTATGATATCGCCTTCTTTGAAATTGTCGGTTATGTTCTGCCACCCCTTGAACTTCTTGGCCTTTTCATGAGAAAGCACCACCATCCCGAGATCATTCTCTTTCGCCTCAAGAAAAACATCTATCTCATCTCCCACTTTTACGCCGTCTGGATCCATAAGCTCGGACCTGTGTACCATGCCTTCCGACTTATACCCCACATCCACAAGTAGATCCTTGTCGGTTACCTGCACCACCTTTCCCTTGATAACCTCTCCTTCCTTCACATCGGCCACACTCGCCTCGTAAAGCGCCTCCATCTCATCATACTCTTGTCCGTTCTCTTTCCTTGTTATCATTACCTTCTCAGCTCCTTTTTACGGCATATGCCTTTGTATTAGACCGCGCTTAAAACCCGCGGCCCGGGAATATGCCACATCTCCTGAGGGAGTATTCTACCGTTTTTGCCCCCAAGTTGCAACTATTTAAACGTTGGTAAAAAAAGTTGTTGGCTTTTCTCAATAAGCGATACGTTCAGAGTGTTCCGGACAGAGCCTCGGGGAGCTTGTTTTGGATTGGTCTGCGAGCGTACCTTTAGCAAGCTATCAGAGAAAGAGCGAGGAGCAAAACAGCTCCACGTGGAGAGAGCCCGGCCGCTGGAGCCGGGCGAACGCCCCTGGGAGGAACACTCTGAATGTATCGCAAAAGTCAGCAAGGAATTTTACACCATCACCGTTTAAATGAATTGTTCAGGTATAACCCCTTTTCCTAAAGAATCCCTTAAACCGGCTATGGCCGACATAACTTCATTGCCGACCCTTTCGTAATGTTCTTTACCACTCGAACCGGCAAGGTTAAGATCTTCCGGACTAATTGCCTTTCCTATGACCGCACCTACCCTTGACCATGGTTTTATGCCTTTTCCCTTGGGAAACGCTTTAGCCGTACCATAAACATATATGGGTACTACCGGCACTTTAGCGGACGATATCAGAAAACCTGTTCCCATTTTAGCTTCGCGAAGACCACCGTCGGAAGACCGCGTCCCTTCCGGGAAAATACCGACCACCTTGCCCTGTTTAAGACGTCTGAGAGATTCGCGTACACCCTTTATGCTGTTCTCTCCCCGTTTCACGGGTATACACTGCACACTTTTCGACCAATGCCTAACTACCGGTATCTCAAAAAGCTCCTGTTTCACCATGAAGTTTACCGTATAATTTTTGCAGGCGGCTCCTACAATAGGCGGGTCCAATAAACTGGTATGATTCGCCGCGACTATAAAAGGAGGATCGGGAAAATTCTCATGGCCGGTTATTTTTAACCTGAATAACACCCTTACGGTCCACTCTAAAGCGCTCCTTGATATAAAGTACATCGAGAGCATTATGTTCCCTTCTCCACGGCCCTGACCACAATATCCACTACCTGGTCGACCGCAAGATCCGTGGTATCAACAAGAACCGCGTCATCCGCCATTTTAAGAGGACCGACTTTTCTTGTTTTGTCAGTATGGTCTCTCTGCCTGAGATCCTCCGCTACGCATTCTTTCGAGACAAGGTCGCCTTTCGCCTTCATTTCACTGAACCTTCTTTCCACCCTGCAATCGAATGACGCGTCTACGTAAAATTTATACCGGGCATCTTTAAGAACTACCGTGCCTATATCCCTTCCCTCCATCACCGATCCGCCGGAAGACTCCGCCATTTGTCTCTGCATGGCTACAAGCTTTTTTCTTACAAGAGGGATCTTACAGACATATTTAACGTTAGAAGTTACCTCCATAGTCCTTATGTCTCCGGTCACATCCTCTCCGTCCAAAAACACTCGCAAAGACCCGTCCATAGACGCGGCAGGCAATATGTCTATATCAATCGCTCCGGCGATCTGCGCTATTTTTTTTTCATCCGAAAGGTCTATCCCCTCTCTCATGACCTTAAGAGTAAGGGCCCTGTACATCGCCCCTGTATCTATGTGCCTGTACCCCAGTTTTCCGGCCACGAGTCTTGCTATCGTGCTCTTTCCGCTTCCCGCCGGACCGTCTATGGCCACCGCCTTTATTTTCTTGTCAAACAAGTTCATCTCTTAATTTTCTCCACTTATCAAGTTTTTCTCGAATATTTTTTTTATCCGAGGAGCTTATGTCCCGCTCTATCGAAGAAATTTTTTCTTTATATTTTCTGATAGCCTCAAGAACGTTCTCGCGGTTACTGTCAAATATCTCGGCCCATAAAGCCACATCAGAAGAAGCTATCCGGGTGGTATCTTTAAACCCGCCCGCGAATATATACGGAGGGAACTTTTCTTCAAGCAGTCCGGCAAGGGCGTACGCGGCCGCATGCGGAAGGTGGCTTGAAAACGCCATACCGTGATCGTGGTCTTCGGGGGACATTTTGTGAACCGCCGCTCCGAGTGAAGCCCAAAAATCCGTAACTTTTTTGAGAGAATCCGGCAAAGTCCCTTTATCGGGTGTCACAAGACACACGGATCCTTCAAACATGTCGGCGCGGGAATTTTCTACCCCGGATTTCTCGGACCCGGCCATGGGATGAGACCCTACAAAAATTATTTTTCCTGTATATTTCGCGGCATGTTCCACTATATCTTTTTTAGTACTTCCGGCGTCCGTAACAACCGCTCCCGGCAGGAAAGCACAGTCTGAAAGCCTGTCGATAACATCTTTTATGGTATCAACGGGAGTCGCTATTATCACCATATCAGCCCCCGCGCAGCTTTCTTTGTAATTATTTACTACGGCGGAAGTTACCGCCCCCTCTTTCTCCGCCTTTTCGGCGGAGACCACTCTACGGCAAACACCTATTACCTCTTTAGCAAGCCTTCTTTCTATAAGAGCCTTACCTATAGACCCGCCTATAAGGCCGGTTCCTACAACAACTACTTTGCCATATGTCATTTTATCTTTTTCCTCCGATACAATTTCTTATCCGACAATAATTCTATACAGTCCGGCTTACGGAAGAAGCTACCCTGGAAGCATCTTTCATGAGATCTTCAAACACCGACGGAAGCAAAGATTGGTCGCCGTCGGAAAAAGCCTCTTCCGGGTTGGAGTGGACCTCCACCATAAGGCCGTCAGCCCCGCATGCTATAGACGCAAGCGACATTGCCTTGACCAGACCCCATTTACCCGTCCCATGAGAAGGGTCGACCACTACAGGAAGATGGCTTACACTTTTTATCGCCGGAACAGCGTTAAGATCCAGGGTAAAACGCGTAAGGTCCTCGAATGTTCTTATTCCTCTTTCACACAATATTACTTTTTCATTCCCGCCCGACAGGACATATTCCGCGCTCATAAGGAGTTCCTTTATGGTATTCGCCATACCCCTTTTTATCAGGACAGGTTTTCTGGTTTTACCTACCTCTTTAAGCAGATCATAGTTCTGCATATTCCTCGCGCCTATCTGTATAACATCGACATATCTCAGGAACATGTCTATATTCCTTAGGTCCATAAGCTCCGATACCAATAGAAGTCCCGTTCTTTCGCGGGCCTCCGCCATATATTTGAGGCCATCCTCCCCCAACCCCTGGAAACTATAGGGGGATGTTCTCGGCTTGAACGCTCCACCCCTTAACATCACCGCTCCGCTTTTTTTCACTTTCTCCGCCACATCAAGCAGCATTTCCCGGGACTCTACCGAACATGGCCCGGCTATAACGGCTATTTTTTCCCCTCCTATGACAATCCCTCCGCCGACGTCTATCTTACTTGGCTCGTTCTTATAGTCCCGCGATGCCAGCTTGTACGGCTTTAATATGGAAACCACTCTTTCTACTCCCGGGAACCCCTCAAGAGGCAAAGACCTGAGAATATCTTCCTCCCCTATAACCCCTATTATCGTCCTTTCTATGCCGGCAGAAACCCATGGCTTAAGCCCCAGGCTTTCGACTTTTTCCATGATATGCTCTATTTCTTTTTGTGTGGCAAGAGGTTTAAGGACTATTATCATAAGTGTCTCCTATTGTCCCGTTATTTCAGGGGACATTGATGCGACAGCTTTTCTGAATTCTTCTATGAAGATGTCGTTCTCTTCGGGGAGACCCACGCTTACGCGTATAAACCCTCTGAGAGACCATGATGACATCTCTCTGACTATGATGCCTTTTCCAAGCAATACTTTGAATATTTTTTTCGAATCCCTTTTTGTGTTTACCAATATAAAATTAGTCTCTGACGGCACAAATTCTACATCCATTTCTTTAAAGGCCCCGCAGAGTTTCTCTTTTTCTGCAAGAACAAGGCCCAAAGACCGTTCTAAACCGGCTTCATCCTCCAGAGCGGCTATAGCCGCGGCCTGCGCCACAGAATTAACATTAAAAGGTTCTCTCACCTTGTTAAGCTCGTCACAAAGGCCTTTTCCGGCAACAACGTACCCGATGCGAAGCCCCGCAAGGCCGTACGCTTTTGAAAAAGTCCTGGATACTATGACATTCCGGTCTTTTCTCGCCGTAAAGGACAGGCTTTCGGGATAACCCCCGCCCCTCGCGAATTCATAATAAGCCTCGTCCATAAAAACCACCACATGAGAAGGTACTTTTTCGATAAACTCTTCAAGTTCACGGCCAGAGAGATAAGTACCGGTGGGATTTTCGGGGTTCACTATAAATATCATCCTGGTACGCGGCGTTATCGCTTCAAGCATTTTCTTAAGATCATATTTAAAAAGCTTTACGGGAACCGATATCACTTGGGCTTCGGCTATTGCCGACGCTATTTTGTATACCAGAAAGGTAGGGTCTGACATTATTACCTCTTGCCCCTTTTCAACAAAAGCTCTCAAGGCAAGCACTATAAGTTCGTCTGAACCGTTCCCGAACACTATGTTCTCTGCCGAAACAGAAAGTTTTTCGCTTAAAGCTTTCCTGAGATAGAAACATCCACCGTCAGGATATCTGTTAACATCAAGGGACGCCTTGGCGATGGCTTGTTTTACTTTATCCGAAGGACCAAAGGGATTCTCGTTAGAAGCAAGCTTTATAACCCTTTCAAGAGCGAGCTCTCTTTTAACTTCGTCTATGGGTTTTCCGGGTTGATACGGTATTATTCTGGCCAACGACTTTTTGAACGGGAACTCCATTCCTCCCCCTATTACATTTCATTTCATAGAGTTCTGCGAAATAGTGATTTCACGTCATTGCGAGGGACCCTGTACCGTACGGTACAGGGGACCGAAGCATCCTTATAGCTTATTGTATTTATTGAGATTGCTTCGGCCATCTACTAAGTCTGCCGAAATCCTGAGCCTCATATGTTCCCACGAGACTAAGGGCTTCGTCACTCACTTCGTTCGTTCCTCGCAACGACGATATAAAAGTCTATTTTGCGAAACTCTAATTTCATTTCAACATACACTTTCACAAAGCCGAGGGATAAGACCCCAGTATTTTAACAAAACTCGCTGTTTTTCCAATTTCTTTCAGCGCCGCTTTTACCTTAGGCGTAGTACTGTGCCCTTCCATATCAACGAAAAAATAATATTTCCAAAGACCTTTTTTTGACGGGCGCGATTCTATTTTCGTAAGGTTTATACCTCGGCTCCTGAACTCCCCCAGCATCTGATGCAGGATTCCCGGGGTATCCTGTACAGAAAAAAGAATGGACGTTTTGTCATTCCCGGAAACTCCGCTGGGATGGTTCGATATTACCAGAAATCTTGTTATGTTCACGGAAGAATCCTGAATAGACTTTGACACTATCTTAAGACCGTATCTTTCCGCGGCCAGCTCGCTGGCTATGCACGCCGAAAAAGGCCGCTTGGAGGCCTCCTCCGCGGCTTTGGCCGTAGACGCCACCTCCTGCAGCTTAACCGTGGGGAGGTTTTTTTCAAGCCAAAGCCTGCATTGCCCGAAAACATTAGGATGAGAATATATTTTTTTTATCTTTCCCAGGTCACGCGATGAAGCGAGAAGGTCCTGGCGAATATCCAAATACACCTCCGAGCATATTATGAGCGGGGAGTCAACGAACATATCCAGGGTATGATTTACCGCCCCCTCCGTGGAATTCTCTATCGGAACTACTCCGTAATCGGCTTTTTCTTTTTCCACCTCATCAAACACTCCGGATATACTGTCGCAGGGCACATAATCCAGGCTCGCGCCGAATTTTTTTAAAGCCGCCTGATGCGTAAAAGTCAACTGCGGCCCCAGATAAGCCACTTTTACAGGTCTTTCCAGGGACAAACATCCAGACATTATTTCACGGTAAACGGCCTTTATGCAGTCTTTCTTTATCGGCCCTTTACTTTCCCTGATCACTCTGGAATAGACCTGACTCTCTCTGTCAGGCCTGTACACAGGCTGGGATTTTTTATTCTTTATTTCACCTATGCGGGAAGTTATCCTGCCCCTTAGATCTATCAGCCGGACTATATTGGAATCTATCTTGTCTATTTCTTTCCTAAGATCTTTTATCTTCCTCGTTGCCATCGCTTTCCCCTCCGGTGGTTTCCAGGATACCGTTCCCGCTATCCGGTCCGGTGTTTTCCGAAAACCCGGTGTTTTCGGTTACAAGCCGTCTTTTGTCATATTCGAGGTCTTCCTCGGTAAAATCCCTTAAAAGAGGAAGATCTTCAAGCGAGTTCAGTCCGAACACTTCGAGAAATTTCTGTGTAGTGGAATACATAAGAGGCCTGCCCGGTACGTCCTTGCGTCCCTTTATGACTATAAGATCCTTTTCTATTAGAGTTTTTATCACACCCCCGACATTCACCCCTCTCACAAACTCCACCTCGGCTCTTGTGGCCGGCTGTTTGTAGGCGATTATGGCAAGAGTTTCCAGGGACGGCCCCGTAAGCCTGTCAACATCCTTGCGATAAAGATTATTTATCCACGGCAGATACTCGGGTTTGCTGACCATCCTGTACCTTCCGGCTATCTCCGCTATGGTGAAAGACCTTTCAGGCCGGTCATATTCTTCTCTCAGGCTTTTCAGAGCTTCGTCTATATCTTTGGGAGGGAATTCCTCAATGGCTCCGTAAAGCTGCTGTTTTGTAAGCCCCGCCTCGGAAATAACAAGAAGCGCCTCTACTATTCTTTTGATTTTTTGCATGTTTCCCTTATCTCCCGCTGCTATCATATCCCGGTTTTTATTTTATACGGCATCCCTGGCGACATCCGGATTTCTTATTATTTCTATTTCCCCGAAAAAATCCGTCTGCACCGCTAATATTTCCCTTATTTTCATAAGTTCCAAAATTGCCAGGAATACAGCTATAACCTCATCCTTACTCGATGCTTTCCGGAAAAGATCGGAAAAAAGCACCCTGCTGTTCCCGGCAAGCAAATGGTATATCTCATGTATCTTATCGCTTACTGTGAACTGGTTCTTTATTACTTTATGAAAGGTTTCTTTGGAAAAATTGTTCAGCACCTTACGGAAAGCGCTTATAAGATCGAAAAGACTCGCCTCAAAACAATTTTCCCCGTCATCGGACATTACAAGGGCCTTCCCGCCGTCTCCCTCTCTGAAGAACATTTCCCTGTTCTTTTCATGCATAGAGTGGAGCTTTTCGGCGGCATCCTTGAATTTCTTGTACTCGAGAAGTTTCCTCACAAGGTCTTCACGAGGGTCAGGTTCGTCTTCCGCGTTCTCTTCTTCGGGATCCTCGGGAAGCAGCATCTTGCTTTTTATATGTATCAGAGTAGCAGCCATAACAAGAAACTCCCCGGCCACTTCCAGATCAAGCAGTTTCATCAGTTCCAGATATTCTATATACTGCCTGGTTATATCGGAGATGGGAATGTCATATATATCTATCTTATCCCTTTTTATCAAGAAAAGCAGGAGATCCAGAGGTCCTTCAAAAAAGTCCAATTTGATCTTATAAGTCATTTTTCGCCTCTTATATCCGGCTTAACATTCCGCGGAACGTAAGACGTCTCTAATTATGACATCTGATGAAGACATTCCTTAACTTTGGCCATGGTCTTCGCGGCGGCCTCGCGGGCTTTTCCGCATCCCTTTTTCAGCACATCCCGCGCATCTTCATCGGAAAAACTTTCTCTTTTTTGCCTTATGGGCTCAAGACGTTCATTGATCGCTGAAAAAAGTTTTTGTTTTACCTCTACGTCGCCTACTTTGCCTTTGCGATACCGGCCTTTAAGTTCTTCCACTTCTTCCTTGTTCGAATTGAATATGTCGTGATAAACGAAAACAGGGTTGCCCTCTACGTTTCCTGGAATATCCGGCCTTACGCGATTGGGATCGGTATACATGCTGAACACTTTTTTCCGCAAGACATCCGCGTTATCCGATATCGAAATGAAATTACCGTAACTTTTGGACATCTTACGGTTATCAAGGCCCACAAGTTTCGGGACCTCGGCAAGTACCGGTTCGGGCTCCGGGAAGATATCTTTTTTGTAGAGGGAATGGAACCTTCTTATTATTTCCCTGGTAAGTTCAAGATGAGGAAGCTGATCCACTCCTACGGGCACTTTATCAGCGGCATACAAAGCTATGTCCGCTGCCTGCAGGACGGGGTATCCTAAAAAACCGTACGTAGCCAGCATCCGACCCTCAAGTTCCCTGAGCTGTTCTTTGTATGTGGTGCATCTTTCAAGCCAACCGAGCGGAGTTAGAAGCGAGAACACCATAGCAAGTTCCAGATGTTCGGGCACCATGCTCTGGACAAATATAACACACTCATCAGGATCTATTCCCGACGAGATCCAGTCCTTTACTATTTCTATACCGTTGTTCTTTATGTCGGAAGGATTCTCGTATTCGCTCATGAGTGCGTGCCAGTCAGCCACCATAAAGAAACAGTTATATTCCCTTTGAAGGCTGCTCCAGCTGTTTATCGCTCCCACCAGATGGCCCAGGTGAAGCTTGCCAGTGGGCCTCATTCCACTCAATATCGTACCTTTTTTCGTCATTTCCTGCTTTCCAGTCTTCGTGCCACTTTGACTATAGAGTAGGCCTCAATGATATCGCCCGCACGAACATCATTAAAATTTTTAACGGTTATACCGCATTCGAACCCTTCTTTTACCTCTTTAACATCGTCTTTGAAACGTTTAAGCGCGTTTACTTCCCCTTCGAAAACCACTTCCTGGTCCCGTTTGACCCTGAGCCTGTCCTTTCTGTGTATTGTTCCTTTTGTCACGGCGCATCCCGCCACTTTACCTATCTTTGTAGCCACAAAGATCTGCCTCACCTGGGCGATGCCCTGGAAAACCTCGGTCTCTTCGGGTTCTAAAAGTCCTTCCATGGCCGCCTTTACATCCGCCACGGCCTCATAAATTATATCGTAAAGCCGTATATCAACTTCTTCCTGTTTCGCCAGCTCCTCGGCCGCGCTGTCTACCTTTACATGGAACCCTATTATTATGGCATTGGTGACGACCGCCAGCATGATATCGGACTCGTTTATTTTTCCAACAGTGGAGTGAACTATGTTCAATTTAACATCTTCTGTGGAAAGCTCCTCCAGAGAACTTTTAAGCGCCTCCACCGACCCCTGCACATCAGCCTTCAATATCAGTTTCAGATCCTTTATGGACCCTTCCGTTATTCTATCGTGCAGATCGTCAAGTGTCACTCTGCGGCCCGTCGACATCTTCCTTTTTCTATTCTCGTCTATTTTCAGAAGAGACAGGGTTTTTGCCTTTTTTTCATCTTTTACCACAAAAAACTCTTCCCCGGCCTCAGGCACTTCCGTAAGGCCCAAAACCCCCACCGGCGTAGATGGCAGCGCCTTGTGTATTTTTTCACCCCTGTCGTTTATCATCGCTTTTATTCTGCCGTAGCTCGCCCCGCAAAGAACAACGTCGCCCGGTTTTAACGTGCCGTTCTGGACAAGCAATGTAGCGACAACACCCTGAGCGCCGGTCTTCTTGCTTTCTATGACCACCCCTCTGGCCCTTATTTCGGGATTCGCCTTAAGTTCGAGCATTTCCGACTCAAGAGAAAGCATTTCTACAAGTTCGTCAACACCGTCTCCCGTATGGGCCGAAACCTCTACCATAACGGTATCTCCTCCCCAAGCTTCCGGCATAAGACCTTCGGCCTGAAGTCCTTTTCTCACCTTGTCGGGGTTGGCCCCGGGAAGATCACATTTGTTGATAGCTACAACTATAGGCACCTCTGCCGCTTTGGCATGGTCTATAGCTTCCTTGGTTTGAGGCATAACTCCGTCATCGGCCGCGACAACAAGCACTACAACATCCGTTGAGTTAGCTCCCCGAGCTCTCATAGCGGTAAATGCCGCATGGCCCGGTGTGTCAAGAAAGGTAACCGACCCTTTAGGCGTATCCACCTTGTAAGCCCCGATGTGCTGAGTTATACCGCCCTTTTCGCTCTGCGTGACCATTGTTTTACGTATATAATCCAAAAGCGATGTCTTACCATGGTCTACATGCCCCATAAAAGTGACTACGGGGGCGCGCGCCTCCAGTTTTCCCTTACATTCTTCCTGGGGCTCGCTTAGAAGATCTTTTTCTATAGATTCTATTGTATCGTGAAGTTCCAGTATATACCCGAAATGAGACATGACCTCTCTTGCCATGTCTTCGTCCAGGTCCTGATTCATGTTGACAAAAACTCCCTTGCCTACAAAGTATTTTATAAGATCGCTAGGCTTCATGTTCATTCTCTGGGCCAGATTCCTTAAGGTCACGGGGAGCTGTACTTTAAGTTTCTGGTCTGTCTTTCGAGGCGCCTGAGAACGAGTTTCCTGTACCATGCGGGATTTACCACGATATGATTTCCCGGGCCTCTTCCGGAAGATTGTTACCTCCGCGGTCTCTTTTTCTATTATTTCGATTATGGGACGTTTTTCTTCTTTGCGCGGTTTTTTTACAAAAACCTTCTTTCTCTCTCCTTTTTCAACAACCTCAAGGTCGGAAAGAACTTCGGCCTTCTTTTTTTTGCTTGTCTCTTTTTCTTTTTCCTCTACGGAAAGATCGGACCCTGCGGCATCTTTTGTCTCAGTACCTGAAACCTCCGGTTTCTTCGTTTCCGCCAATTCCTCTACCTTACCCACAACCGTTAATCCGGATCTTTTCTTTGCTTTAACTTTGGTTTCGGGCTTTTCATCCGTAATATCAGGCGGGGCGGGAACATCTTCTGTCTTTTCTTCTTCTTTTTCTTTTTTCTTGGGCAGTTTTTTTTCATCGGGTTTGGCTTCCGACAGCTTTTTTTTCTTTTTTGCCGGTTTTTTCTTCACCTTTTCCGGAATGCCCAGTTTTATTCTAACAAGTCCCACTATTTTATCGTCAATAGAACTTGATTCGTCTTCTACATCGACATACATTTTCCTGAGCTGTTCCAATATTACATCGGAACTTACTCCCAGATCTTCTGACAGCTTTTTCACAGTTACAGACATAAAATACCCGCTCTTTTGTTTTGTTTACTGTTCCCTGTTTTCGGACGCTCAGTCAGGGGCGTCCGTTTGATTCCCATTTTCTTCCGTTTTTCCCGGCGCTACTTTATCTTCATCTGCCGTCACTTCTTCCGAAACATCTTCCTTGTCCGCTTCTTCTTCCGAAACGCCTTCTTCCCGTGTCTTTTCTTCCTGACCGCTTCCTTCCGTTACTTCTTCGGGAGCATCTTCTCCCCGGGCTTGTTCGGTAACATTTTCTTCCAAAGCATTTTTTCCATTTTCTTCGGGTCGCTCGGCGGGCAGAACGGCAGTATCCGGATCTGCCTGCTGGCGAGTTGAAAACTCCTTTCTTATCCTTTCCATTTCTTCAACAGCTTCGGCATGGGCTTTTTCGCATAAATTGAATATTTTCTCGGCTGTTTTCTCCCCTACTCCCTTTATCCCTGTAAGAGTCCCTACACCGGCTTCAATAACCTTGTCTATATCTCCGTAACCGGCGTCTATTAATATTTTGGCGGCGCGTGGAGTTATCCCGTCTATCTTGTCGACCGGGGTTCCCACCCTCTCTCTTTCAGCTTCGGCCTGAAGGTCCCATCCCATAAGCTTAGACGCAAGACGTATATTCCGGCCGCGTTTACCTATAAGCAAAGACAGCTGATCCCGCGGAACTGTCATGGTTATCCTCATCTTTTCCCTGTCTATCACCATTCTCGACACCTCGGCTGGACTTACCACCGAAGGAAGAAGATCCCGTATATCATCGTACCATCTTATTATATCTATTCTTTCTCCATGAAGCTCTTTCACTATGTCCCTTACACGCGACCCTCGCATACCCACGCACGATCCCACCGGATCCACTTTCTCGTCTTTTGAATGCACCGCTATTTTCGTCCTTTCACCGGCTTCTCTGGCTATAGCCCTTATTTCCACTATCCCCTGGGATATCTCAGGAACTTCAAGTGAGAAAAGGCGTTTAACAAAACCTTCGTCCGTACGTGACAGGACTATTTCAGGCCCCGACCCGGATCTGGCCACATCAAGTATGTATGCCCGTATCTGTTCTCCCTGCCGGAACCTTTCCCCGGGTATCTGACCTGCTTTTGGAAGCAATGCCTCCGCGTCATCGAGCTCTATTATCACATTCCCCTTCTCAAACCTGTGAACGGCGCCGCTTATTATAGATCCCACCCTGGAAATATACTTTCCGAATATCACATCTCTTTCCGCTTCGCGTATTTTCTGTATTATCACCTGCTTGGCTGTTTGGGCGGCAATACGCCCAAACCGCTCATTTTCCACCTCTTCGCCTTCGGCATATACCGTTATGGCTCCTGTCTCCTTATTCATGGTAACGGTTATGTCTTCTTTTGAAATAGAAGGATCATCTATTACTTTTCTGGCGGCGCTCACTATGGCGCTTTCAATAGCCTCGAAAAGTATGTCTTTGCTTATCCCTTTTTCTCTCTCTATCCTTTCCAGCGCCGATAACAATTCTCCGTTCATGATAACTCTCCGTTTTATGTTTTTGCTCCGCCTTCAGGCCCTATACGTCAGGCGAAAGCTGTGCTTTCATTATGTTCTTTTTGTCAACTGCAACGTCCTCTCCGTCCCTAATACATATGACAGCTTTACCTTCGTTGAACGATCTAAGCTCTCCCTCATACAGATGCTTTCCGTCTTCTGACGGAGAAACGTTTATCTTAACCCTCTTGCCCACGGCCCAGCTCAGGTCCGCGTCGGTTTTCAACACCCTGTCGAGCCCCGGAGAAGCTACGTCCACCGTAAACCCCTTTGCCGAAACATCGCTCTTATCAAGCCATGAAGATACCGTCCGGTTAAATTCAGAACATTCTTCGAGGGTTATTCCTCCGTCCGGCTTATCCAGTGTTATCTCAACTGAAAGACCCGACCTGCCCTTAAAAGATACCTCCAGAACCGTAAATCCCCGCTTATCGGCCGCAGCGATTATAAAATCGTTAAGTCCTTTAGTCATTTCCTTTTCCTCCCCAAAAACACCAACTACACCCCCTAAAAAAATAAGCGGGCTGATGTGGCCCACTTATCATATAAGGGAAGGGTCTCAATGAGATTCTATTACAATGGCTCCGCCTTGTCAAGAAATATCGACCCGCCGGGCTTTTACGCGTACCCGGTGAAATTCTCTTTACGTATTTTGCTATCGGGGATCTTTAGTTCGGTTTTAAGCATTGAAATAAGGCATTCTACCATTCCCGGCGGGCCGCACAGGAAAAAAACCCTCTCTTTGTGATCGGGGATCTCGCGTTTTACCATTTCAGAGGTGATCGTCCCGGAACAACCTTTCCAGTTCGTTTTGTGAACATCGGGGCCCGTTATGGTGTACACCGCCCTGAATCTATCATTGGTCTCCATCATGCGGTCAAGATCGTCTTTGAATATTATGCTTTCCGGAGTCCTGTTCCCGTAAAGAAGCACTATGTCGGCATCAAAACGCTTATCGGAAGCGTTGGCGCATATACTTCTGAACGGGGTAATACCTATACCCCCTGAAAGAAGGGCTATTTTTTCGAGTTCACCGTCAAAAGTGAACGTGCCATACGGCATTTTTACTTTTATCCTGCCGCCTTTTTGTACCGCGTCAAGTGTTTTGGAAAAATTACTGTCCGTAAGCCGTTTAGTGAACTCCACATGCCCTGTTTCGGTGGGAGAACTTGAAAAGGAAAGCGGTTTTTTTTCTTCTTTTCCGTTTATGTCGAGATGTACAAACATCCACTGGCCGGGTTTAAAAGAAAATCCTTCCGGCCTTGCCAGCCTGAAACTTTTAACCCCATCAACTCTCCGCACTACATCCAATACTTCCAGCACATATTCACTAGACATAAGCCTCCTATAGTAAAGTAGCCTGAGAATCATTAAAGAGGCACCCCATGTGATAAACTAGATAGTGTAAAAGTCACCAAACTATTAACTATCTACAGAGGAGGTGCCCCATGAGTACATTGTACGGAGGAATCGATCTTCATT
>Ga0172377_10001640_pt1 | contig 22748 bp, 12 predicted proteins | sample Pumphouse3metaG_FD_119749 | JGI IMG/M metagenome (GOLD analysis project Ga0172377, IMG submission 119749) | Leachate microbial communities from a municipal landfill in Southern Ontario, Canada - Pumphouse #3 metaG | ecosystem: Engineered > Solid waste > Landfill > Unclassified | place: Canada... | reverse complement strand
GTTCGATACAAGAAAAGCCGCCGAAATAACCGGAATGACCGAACTCGGGTTGCGCGCTCTCACTGAAAAATACCTGGGCTTTACTTTAGATAAACGGTTACAGCGCTGTGACTGGTCAAAAAGACCCTTGACTCGTGCCATGAAAGAATATGGCTTACTTGACGCAGTTTGTCTTATTCCTGTGTATGATTGCTTAAAGTCTGAACTTGAGACTTTAAACAGAATGGACTGGGTAATGGAAGAATGCGATTATATTGCGCGTCATGCAAAAGAGTTTCAGGAACAAGAAGCCGACCCATACGCATTCAGAATCAAAGGCGCATCAAAATTATCATTAAGATCTCAGGCGATTTTAAAAGAAATTTGGTCGTTGCGCGAAAAAATTGCCGCAAAACTTGATAGGGCTCCTTTTATGCTTCTAAGCAATCAGGCCCTTATAGAAATTGCCCGCCAAGTGCCGAGAACCGTATCCGGAATGTTGGTTATTAAGTCGGTAAACAGAGATTTTTTAAACAGATACGGAAGCGAATTGCAAGTTGCAATAAAGGCCGGAATGAAAGCGCCTTTAACAGATTTGGAGCGTCCCTTTAAGCCTAAAGAAAAAGAGTTTCTTTTAACGGCCTGGGAAGGCGAGCTGGCAAAGTCTTTACGCGAAATAAGAGATTCAATTGCCGAAAAACTAAATATTCCGCCGGCTGTGTTGGCACCTATGCACAGCATTTACGACCTTGCCAAGATTCGGCCCAATACCGTGGGCCTGCTATTGCAAAGTGAGATTTTGCACGAATGGCAAACCCAAATCCTTGCTGAAGGCTTTTTGGATATCCTTCGGCAGGAGCCGCCTAAAACAGCAAAGAGTAAGCGCCGCCGTCGAAAAAGATAATTAAGTTTAGTTAGTGAAATAAATATTTAATTGTTTTTTTATAAAATACTCTTGCGCATTTGGCTCTGTGTATGTATAATAAAAAAAGTCCTTAAAAGTATTTTAGTATGTAATTAAATGGAGGCAAGAGCTTGAAACGATTTACCACTCTTTTTCTGGCACTTTGTATGCTGAGCTCCGGTTCTGCTTTCGCAGCCGGTATCAGCCTTGGCGAAGCTACTCGCGGTTATGCCGCAACCCTTAACATTGATTGTCCTAAAGTTAATGTTGAAACTGTACAGATTCTTGGTGCCAAGGCAGTTGAATTGACTGCTGAGGGAGCAACCGTATCATCGGACAAAGACGCACCTGCGTTACCGAGATATACTGCCATGGTTATGGTAGACCCCGCACGCAAACCGATGTTCCAGGTGAAGAGTCTTAGTTCTCAGATTATTAACCTGGATGCACGTGTAGCACCCAGCAAAGGTAACTTTACACGTAATATCAATCCCGCCGATGTTCCTTACAATTACGGCAAAGTATATGCTAAAAATGCTTGGTATCCCTCTGATAACGATCTCGTTAAAATGGGCGAACCTTTCATTTTCAGAGAAGTTCGCGGTGTTAACCTTGTTGTTAACCCCGTTCAGTACAATCCTGTAAAAAATCAAATTAAAGTTCACAAGAAACTTCAAGTAACTGTAAAAGCCGGCGAAATCGACAGCAAAAACATTATGAATAAAGCTGCTCCGATAACCAAGGCTTTTGAACCCATTTACAAAAACGTATTTGTTAACTATAAACAGGCTACTTCTCGTCTTCCTCGCCTCGATGAACAAGGCCGTCTCTTGATCATCTCCGCCGATGAATACATGAATGCAATGAAACCCTTCGTTGAATGGAAACAAAAACTCGGTCTCACTGTTAAATTGGTTCCCATGAGTGCCGTTGGTGCTGCTAATACTGACGTTCAAGCTTTTATTCTTGATGAATATCAGCAGGGCGGACTTACCAACATTATGCTTGTTGGCGATGCAGACAAAATCCCGACAAATAAAGGCGTCAAAGAAAGAGCCGATTCAGATACTTGCTATGTGAAACTTGCCGGTGACGATCATGTTCCCGATGCAATTATCAGCCGCCTCAGCGCTTCAAACGAAGCCGAAGTTGCATATCAGGTAGCTAAGTTCATCAACTATGAACGCTTCCCCACAACTGACAAGTCTTGGTATACCAGACTTCTCGGTATCGGTTCAGCCGAAGGTAATCCCAAAGATTACGTTTACATTGATGAAATTCGCGACACTCTCTTCAAAAAAGGCCTGTTTAAAGATGCCGTAAAAGCATATGATCCGGGCGCAAACGCAGCAATGGTAACCGAAGCTCTTAACAAAGGTGTAAGCCTTATTAACTATCTTGGCCACGGTTCAGGAACCAGCTGGGGCACTACTCGTTTCTCTAACAGCAATATGAGCTCTCTTAAAAATGGTTGGATGATGCCGGTTATATGGGATATCGCTTGTGTTAACGGTCGCTTTGTAAACTACACCGGATTCGGTGAAGCTTGGATGCGCGCCGGAAATATCGACTCTCCTGCCGGTGCTGTTTGCTACGCAGGTGCAAGCACTAACATGGAATGGGTTCCCCCGATTCATGTTCAGGCTGAAATCAATAAAGTTCTCATCGGCGACGAAGTTTACAAAACTACCGGCGGACTGCACATGAACGGTATCATGAAGGGCCTTGAACTTTACACTGCCGAACCCAGAAAATCAGGCGTAATGATTCTTGAACAATGGAATCTTTTCGGTGACAGCACTCTTCATGTTCGCTACAAAGCTCCTTCAAAAGTTGAAGCTAAATCAAAAGCTACTCGCAGCGGCGACGGCGTTACAGTTAAAATTAACGTAGAACAAAACGGTAAGCCCGTAAGCAACGCTCGTGTATCTGTTTACACCGAAGGCGTTAAGAATATCAAAGTTGCTACAACCAATGACCAAGGTCAGGCTGTTGTAACTATGCCTAAGGGTATGAAAGCCGGTTACTTGACTGTTATCGGTGCTGACGTTGTTCCCGTTGTTGACCAACCTATCGAATTCTAAGCATAGCTTGAATAAGTAGAAATTAAACAAACCGCGCCTTTTCAAATCGAAAAGGCGCGGTTTCATTTTTAGAAAATATAAGATGGGTTAGGCAAATGACATAATTATTTCATATAATAGGGTATTATGTATTACATAGCTGTCGTGATTTTCTTTTGAAAGTATCAAAGTTTTACAGTTGCGAATGTGTTTTGCTATTGCATAAGTATGTGTTGTTTTTACCAAATCATTTTCTCCGGCTGTCAGCAATACAGGTATTTTTATGGCATTAAGGTCTTTTACTGTAATATTTGGTTGGGTTAGCATCAATCTTAGAAATGGAGAACCCGTTTGTTCATATTCTTGCTTAGCTTCGTTTATGAATTTGTTTTTTAACCCGGAGGGTTTGGTATTTGCTCCGCTGGCAATGAGTTTTGAAAGAAGGTTTGGGCGCTTTGCGGCAATTAAAAGTCCAACTATGCCTCCGTCGCTGAATCCATATAATATGGGCTTAATAATCTTTTTAACACGAATAAATTCGATAATATCTTGAGCCATTTCATTGTAGTCGAACTCGTCAATTTCTTGGCTCAAACCGTGTCCGCGTGAATCTATAGCATAAACGGTGTGAGTGTTTTTTAGCAAACTTGCTGTTTCACTGAATATATTATGATCTTCGCCGTTACCGTGTAAAAGTATTATTGGGGGGCCTTTGCCCTGCTTTTTATAGAATAAATCAACCCCGTTCACGTTTGCTTTCATGAGAGTCAATTATTATTTATTCTACAACTCGTGTTTTGCAAATCAAATCATGTAATGTTTTCTTTTCGCCTACAAAAAACATTAAAAGACCGAAAACAGTTAAGAAAGAAATAATGTTTATAATGCCTCTCTTAAGAGCGGTGCTCCAAGAAAGATCATCAGAACCTTCTTCGTTAATAACAGCTGTATTGGCAGCTATTTGACCTAATGTGGCTTTTTTATACTTTAGCATTACAGAAAGATAAGCCCAAACGAAGATAATGGGGTTCTTTATATTAAAGTCAATCAGGCTTTCAAAAAATCCCATTGGCCTTGCCATGTTGGTTTTAATTGTTTCGCCGAACAAATCTGTTGTTTGAATATTTGTGATGGCCGCACCGAACAAAATTGGCTGTGCTGCCCACCATAAAAAATTGATTGCCATAATAAAAACAAGAACAAATATCAGGTCAATTACCCCGCTTTTTATTCTCGATTTAAGGCTTGCGTCTTTATATGTTTTTTTTGTTTCTAATACGGTTTTTTGCCCGAAAGTATTTACCAGTTTTTTTTGAACCTTATTAATCTGCTCTGAGGCTTTGTTGAGATTCTCGCCCCAGTTTGCCTGTTTTAAAAATGCCGAAACAGATTCTGACCATTCAGAAAAAACGGCTCCGCCTGTGCTTCCATCATTATTTTTGCTGCTTGTGTTAACTACTCGTTCAACCAATTCAAGCAGCTGAATTGGAAGGTGATTAAGCTTTTGTTTTTCGAGTGGAACTTCGTAGACTGTTATGGGCTCGCTAACCCCTTTTAAACTTTTGGGGCCGATCTTTACAGATACTATTTCATGCTTGTCCATTAATAAATAAGTCGACTCACTTATTCCTATTGAACCACCCGGAAAACACTCAAGTTTTTCCATTCTTGCCGTTATGTTTACCGCGCTTCCGAAAATATCATTATCTTCTAATGTAACGTCACCCGAGTTTATAACAATTCTAAGGTTTAAAGCCAAGTTTTTGTCGGTTTGTTGCTTGTTATATTCTTTGAGCAAAAGCTGAATGATAATTGCGCTGATTACAGCATCTGTAGCGCTTGGAAAAGAGCAAAGCAAGGCGTCTCCGATGCTTTTAATTATTTTGCCGCGGTAGAATTCAATTACCGGTCGCATGAGCTTGTTGTGTTTTCTTATGAGGTCTATAAGCTCTTCTCTTGAAGCTCCTGCAACAGTTTCAGAATATCCCTGCATGTCGGTTAACATAATCGACAAATTTTGTGATTTTATGCTTCCCATAAAATTGTTCAACTCCGCTTGTTTTAAGCTGATTATAACGCCAATTAAAAAAAATGGCAATTTATATTGCTTGATTTATAACTTTGATGGATAATAACAAAGAACAATATTCATTGGGGGTGTCTCTTTGATTTACGGCTTACTATTTTCTGCCTTAACAGGTGGTTTTATAGGTTGGATAACAAACTGGATAGCGGTTAAAGCCCTTTTTCACCCGAGAGACCCAATTAAATACCGGTTTTTCGAATATCAGGGATTAATGCCAAAAAGACACAAAGAATTGGCTAAAAGTGTTGGCAAGCTTGTTGAAGGTGAACTTATAAATGCCGAAACACTTTTTGAAAGAGTTAAACCCGAAGATCTAGACCCTATAATAGCTAAAATTGCCGCAAAAGTTCGGGGTGATATAGAAACCCGCATTAAGAGCGGGTTAGCTGAGTTTGCGGCAAAGGTGCCTTTTTTTAATCTGAAAGCGGATTCTTTTATCGCTTCTTTAATGAATAAAGCAGAGGCAGAAATTGCTGCCCTGATTAAAAAACAGCTCCCTTCGGTTCTTGAAGTTGCCGCAAAAGATGTTTCGGAAAAACTTTCGGTTCAAGAAATCGTCTCAGAAAAAATATCAGAAATGGATATAATGAAACTTGAAAGCCTTTTTGAACGAATTGCCGGCAGAGAAATGGCTGCTATTGTTAATATCGGCGGAATACTGGGCGTGGTTGTCGGTGTTACGCAGTTTTTTATACAAAAATATCTAATTATTTAAATCAGTCCTTTTAACAGCAGAATTCTAATAATGAAGTTAGTTAGCATTCCTGCTGCTAAGTCGTCTGCTATTACGCCTTTGCCATTTTTGAATCCGGCAAAAAGGTTAATAGGAAAAGGTTTAAAGTATTCTAAAAATCTAAATAAAACAAATGCAATAAGTATCGCCAAAAAGTTAGCGTTCCATATTAAAAACAAACTTACCGTCATGCCTATTGTTTTGTCTATGACCAGAGATACCGGGCTTTTAATTTTTTCGGACTTCTCATACTTCTCGCATGCCCCTACGGCCAATATGACAAACAACAACAAAATGCAGGATTGTGTTAAGGATGTTAGGTTGCGAGTTAAGAGAAAAACAGCTATGCCCGCGAGAGATGCGAGTGTAGAAGAAAGAGACGGAAACAATTTTCCCAAACCAAAACAGGTGGCGAAAACAGAGATAATGCGCTTTCCGAGAGGGTTAGTTTCCCAAAAAATGCCAATTTTTTTTGAAATAGTCATAGCCTGAGTATATTGTTGTGAGTGCGGCCAGTACCATGAGAATCATGATTGCCGGCGAGTAAAACTGCATTAAAGTGCCGAGGTGTGCAGTCATGTTGTTTGTGGTAAAGTAAATTCTTAAAGACAAAAGTGACAGCGAGGCAATAATAGCTGCAAGCTGCATCGTTGTTTTGAGTTTGCCCGCGTTGCTTGCGTCTATTACTTTTCCTTGCTCGGCGCAAACAAGTCTTAGGCCGGTAACGCAAAATTCACGCGCAATTATTATTACAGCTACCCAAGCGGAAGTTACAGTGATTTGTTCATATTGCACCATTGCTATTAGGGCGGCTGAAACTAAAACTTTGTCGGCTATGGGATCAATAAATTTGCCAAAAGTTGTGACTTCTTTGTAGAGTCTCGCTATATAGCCATCGAAATAATCAGTGATTGAGGCGGCAATGAATATTAACGCGGCAATCACTTTGCCCCAGTCGCCTTCTAGAGGTGAGCCGGGTGAGCGGTAACAAAACGCAGCTAAAAAGAAGGGTATTGCAACGACTCTGCTTAAAGTTAGTTTTGTGGCTAAAGTCATCTTATTAGCTCCGCTGTAAAGTCATAGGCGTCAGCCTTGGTGATTTTTGCTTTTACGAATTGCCCCGGTTTTAATGAGGCGCAATTATGAATTGTTGTAGAATTGTCTACTTCATAGGCGTCAAACTTCGTTCTACACTTTGCATTTCCGTCTTCGACCGAATCAACTATTACGTCAACAACTTGACCTACTAATCGCTTATTTTGCTCTTCAATAATTAGTTGCTGCGCTGTCATAAGGCGGTCAAGGCGCGACTGCTTAACTTTGTGGCTGACTTTTCGCGCAAAATCGTATGCCGGTGTGCCTTCTTCGGCAGAATACATAAATGCGCCGACTCTGTCTAATGGGTAATCTTCAATAAAACTTATGAGTTTGTTGAAGTCTGACGGTGTTTCAGAGGGAAAACCCACGATGAATGTTGTTCTAATTGCGCCGTGTGGGTAGGCAGAACGAATGTGTGTCAGTATTTCGATCATATGAGCGAGGGTTGTGTGCCTGTTCATCGCTTCGATTAATCTCGGAGAAACATGCTGGAGTGGGATGTCAAAATACGGTAATACTTTATCGATTGAGTATAACTCATCGATAAGTTTTACGGTTAACCCACGCGGGTGCATGTAGTGAAGCCGTATCCAGTCTATTCCTTTGATTTTGGACAGTTTTTTCACCAAAGAGGGCAGGGTGCACTCTTTTCCTTTGTCGGTGCCGTATCTTGTTATGTCTTGCGCAACTACTGAGAGCTCTTTTGCTCCTGATTCGGCAAGCTTTTGCGCATTTTCTAAGATTGATTCTTCATCTAATGATACGAAGGGGCCCCTTATGTTGGGGATAGCACAGTAAGAACACCTGTTATCACAGCCTTCGGCTATTTTGAGAATTCCGATATGGGCCGGCGTGAAAAAACGCCCGGGATTAACACAGGATGCGCCTGTTTGCTTGTTTAAGCTTGTAAGTTCTCTAATGTTTTTTTCGTTAAAAAAATCGAAAAGGTAGTCTATCTCAGGGATATGTGATTTAATTTCACTGTAATATCGTTTTACAAGACAACCAAAGACGGCTACTTTTAATGTTCTGCCAGCCGGCAAATTGTTTTTTAGTGAAACAGATTCCATTATTACGCCGAGGGATTGTTCTTTGGCATCATTGATGAAGCCACAAGTGTTTATAAGCAACAGGTCGCTTTCTTGTGGGCTGTCTGTCCAGGTGAAGCCTGATTGAGCAAGCATCCCGGCTATTTTTTCAGAGTCGGCAGTGTTTTTAGTGCATCCTAATGATATTATGTGGAATTTCATGGCTCAAGAATACAGCGAATACGCCTAAAAGGCAAGTATTATCGTTGTTTATAACACTCAGGCAAAGGCTTTTTGTTTAAATGTTACTGATTTTATAATAATATTATCATTTAAATGATTGTGTTGCTAAAATAAAAATAGCGGCAATTTCTGTGTTGCCGCTGATTTTTTCTTAGTCAATCTCTTAGATCAGAGTTCGCCCTTGGATCTTTCAATATGAATAAGCGAGCGTTTGGCATCGTTTGCCAGAGGTCCGGTCGGGTCTAATTCAATTACTTTATTGTATTCCTCGCTTGCTCTTTCGTACATGTTCTTGACTCTGTATATGCTTCCAAGCCTAAAGTGTGCTTCTGTGTAATTGGGGTCTAATTGCACTGCTTTTCGGTATTCCTGCATTGCTTCATTTTTCATGTTGACGTCGTAGTTTTCATTATAAGCTTCGCCCAGTTCATAGTGAGCTTTTGCATTGTTTTCGTCTATTTTAAGCGCTTTTTTGCAAATGGCGATTGCTTCGTCGTACATATGTTTACCCATTATAGATTGTTTGCTGTAAACAATTTTTAATCCCCAGTAGGGCCACAAGTTGTTTGGATCGTTGCTGTTTGCCAGTTTGATATAGTAGATGGCCTTTTGTTGTTCTTCTTCGCTTGGGGTGGGTGTAAGACCTGAGCCAAGGGTTAAGTATGCGTATCCGAGACTGAAGTTTAACATTGAATCTTTTGGATTCGCTTCTGCGTTTGTTTGGTATTCTTTAAGGATCGAGGCATGAAGCTGCGCTTTATTAGGGGCTTTAGAATACATTTCTTTGATTATGTCGATGATTTTTATGTAATACTCGCCATTGCCATGTTCAAGTTCAATTAACTGTTTGTATTCAGAAATAGATTCATCATATCTGTTTTGGGACTGGTAAAGTTCGGCAAGCTTCTTGTGCACCGCAATATTTTCGGGGTCTTTTTCAAGAATTTGTTTAAAAATGTTTTCAACATCGACAAGCATGTTTCTTCTTTGGTAAACTTTTGCAAGTTCAGCCATAGCAAAAAGGTTGCCCGGTTGGAGTTCCAAAACTTTTTCGAAATATCCGATTGATTGAGTTATTGCGCTTTCTTCGTCTATAGACTTGTCTAAGCCTTTAGACGCAAACAACCCCATTTCAAGCCAATCACAATAGTTTGAGCTGTTTTCGACAGATTTTCTTATTGCATCATTCATTTCGGTGAGTTCTTCGTCGCTGCTAAAGCCGTTTAAGACTTTAAACTTTAGTTGTGTGATGAGGTCTATTCTTATCTTCGGGTCGTTGGGGAACAGTTTTTTTGATACATTAAGCAAATCTACCGCTTCAACTATTTTGCCTTTTCTTATGTGCAGATTTGCAAGTCTGAGCGGAAGCTCTTTGTATTTAACGTTTTTATCTAAGTTAATAGCTTGTTCGTATTCAAATGTGGCTTCGTCAAACATGCTTTTTGACTCGTAGAGTGAGCCGAGTTTAAATCTTGCTTCAAGATTGTGGTTGTCAAGGTCTATTATGCTGTCATAGAAGATAATTGCGGAATCAACGTCTCCTTCTTTTTCTGCTTCGGCAGCTTTTGCAAAAGCTTCTTCTATTTCTGCATTCTTTTGTGTTGTGCTCAGGTTCGCAAAGAACTCGCTGGCAGTCATATTGCCTGCATCGATTTCAATGACTTTCTGGAACCAAACTTTGGCAGAATCATTGTCGCCTTTATCTCTGAACATTATGCCTAACTGCAGAATCGGTTCAAGCTCACTGGGTACAATTTGATGCGCTGCTTGGTATTTTTCGATTGCTTCGTCTATCCAACCTTTGTCTTGGAATATTTTGCCGAGCATAAACAAGCCGTTAAAGTGCTCGGGAGCAATACCTAACAGTTCCTGAATTTCAATAGAAGCTTCATCGGGTTGATTTGTTCTTAAATATGCATGAGCAAGAGAAACATATACTTCGGTATTTTCGGGATTTATTTCTTTTGCATTTTGCAAAATTTCAAGAGCCTTCTCATGTGCTCCCAAATGTAATTGCAAATTTCCCAATTCATACCAAGCAATTTGGTTCTGCGGCTGCATTCCGATAACATTTTCGTATTCCATAACCGCATTTTTGAACATTCCGCGCTCAGAGAGCAAGCGTGCTTGTTTAATGCCTTCTTCGGCTCTTGCGGCAACCTTAATGTTTGTAAGATTTTTATGATATTCTTTAGCTTTAACATGCAACGGGTCAAGTTGTAGAACTTTGCTAAACTCTGCAAGAGCGTCATCAATTTTCGACGCGTCGTTATAGGCAACGCCTAATTCGAAGTGTGCTAGGGTGCTTTCAGGGTCAATTTCAAGGGCAATGTTTAATTCCGCTACACCGGCTTCAATCATGTTATGATCATTATAAGCTTTACCCATGTTAAGGTATATGCGCCCAAGTTCAACGTGTGCAACCGGTATATTGTTTTGCTCGGCAATTATGTCTTTGAATGTCATTGTTGCTTGGTCTATCAGATTGCTTATGCCGTATATTCTTCCAAGCTGGACTCTTGCTTCGAAATTGCTCGGATTCTGGCTTATTAGGTTCTTGAGTTCCATTATAGCCATTTCTGCGTCTCCGGATCTTGCGTAAGCTTCGGCTATAATTGAGCAAATTTCTGCATTATTGGGCTGGGTTTGTCTGAGGTTTTGCAGAGTTTCAACGACCTGTGCATAATGGTTATTTGCCATATATATTCTGGCAATTTCAAGGATTATGTCAGTGTCTTGCGGGGCAACCATACAAGCTTGATTTAATACTTCAAGAGCTTCGGCATACATTTGTCGGCTTTGATAAATTCGTGACATTTTAAGATAAAGTGAAATATCTTCGGGTGTTTGTTTCCTGAGTTCTTCTATTTCGTTCAGAGCTTCTTGATGCCGATTTCTTACCAAATAAACATCTATAAGTTGATTTAAAACATCTATTGAACCGCCTGCCATTTCTTTGGCTTTAAGCAGATATGTTAACCCTTCTTCGCTTCCTTCTTGCAAGATTAGGCTGCCAAGTTCCAAGAAAAGGCGCGAGTCATTTGCACCAAGACTTACGGCCTGTTTTAGTGAACTGATTTGATCGTGCGTTCTTCCAAGGTTTTTGTAAAGGTCGCTTAAAGCCATATGAGCAGTAATATCATGCGGGTTTTGTTCAATAATTATTTTGTAGGAATTAACCGCTTCTTCGGTCATATTACGTTGTTTGTATATTTCAGCGAGCGCTATATGCGGTGAAGTGTCTTCGGGATTTATTTGTAAGGCTTGTTGTAATACGGCTATTGCTTCGCCCGTAAAACCTAAGCGCATATATATTTGCCCCAGTATAATCATCCATTTTGAAGACGGCTCAATTTGATTTAACTTTGAGATGGTGGTTACTGCTTCTCTGTCTTTGCCGGCAGCAATTTGAAGCATCTGAAGGTCATTTAAAAGCTCTAGGTTATTGGGGTCGTTTTCTAAAAGGGTTTCGATTGCTTCAATTTCTTCGTTAACCATTCCTTTGCTTCTGTAAATGGTGCGCAATTCACCTTTTATATCGTTTCGGTCAGGTGAAATTTCTAATATTTTCATATAGAAATCATTTGCTTCGTCCATAAAACCTTGTGCAGCAAAGGCTCTGGCTAATACAAGCGCCAAATCTGAGTCGTCCGGGCGTGTTTCGAATAATGCTTCAAGCACTTCAAGACATAAAGAAGGGTCTCCGCCGGCCAATACAATCTCATACATTCTTTCGGGGATCTCGTAATCAGATGGATCAGAGTCAAGAGCCCGGTCGTAATATTGAAGCGCTTTGTCCAATTCGCCGTTGGCAGCGTAAGAGGCACCTAAATTTTTCATAACTTCTGTTGAAGAAGTGTCGTGTTCGGCAATAGCTTCATATTCTTTTATTTGCAGTTCATAGTCGCCCATGTCTCCGTAGAGATTAGCTAACTCATATCTTATTTCAAGCCAATCAGGCTTCATCTTAGCTATTTTTTCAAATTCTTCACGGGCGGCCTGACTTTGTTCTAACCTCTGATAAAGCTTGCCGCACCTGTAATACAGTTCGATGTTCTGGGGATCAAGCTCTTTAACAGCTTGATATTTTTCTAGTGCTTCTTCCAACTTGCCCTTAGATTCGAGATCTTTGCCTATTTTAAAATGAATTTTTGGGTCATTGGGGTCAAGATACTCGGCTTTTTTATATTCCATTATGGAATCATTGTATTGGCCGTTAAACTCATAAGCTTCGCCTAACTCTGAATGCAATTTTGCGTTGTCAGGCTCAATTTCTATGGCTCTTAAATAGTAATCTATTCCGGTTTCAATATCGTTGGTGGCAACTTTTAGTCTTGCTAACTCAGTTAAAGCCTCAATATAATTTTCGTCTGCGGCAAGGGCTTTTATAAAATGTCTCTCGGCCGCTTCAAAGTGATTTTGTCTCGTGTTTAAAAGACCTAAATCATACTGAAGTTGCTTGTTTTCAGGGGCTAAAGCCGCAGCTTTGTTAAATATATTAATCGCTTTCTCGGGTTGAGCGGTTTCAAGTAACAGGCTGCCGAGTTTACTTAAGGTTTCGATATCGTTGGGGTCGAATGCTATTATTTGCTCATAAGCGTTTATGGCTTCCTTTTTGTTCCCTAGTTTTCCGTTGCATTCGGCTAAATATCTCATAGCCTTAACCAGATCGGGCTTCTCGGCGATTACCTTTTTAAAGGTCTCTGCCGCCTTATCGTAGTTTTCAAGCTCGAAATAGGTTTGTCCTTTTTCTAAAAGGATTTCCCAACGATTAATCATTTGCCTGTCTCCTTGCATACTGTGACTAAATCTATGTTTGCTTTGGTCATTAATCTTTTTCCATCATTTCATCGGCTTTTTCAAATGCTTTTATGGCATCTTCGTTTCTGCCTAACCCACGGTAAGTCTTTCCGAGTAAGAAATACACCGTAGAAGCCGCTTCAGCAAATTTTGACGCTTTTTCAAGCTCTCTTAATGCATCTTCGTATGCTTCTTTTTCAAGATAATCGGCGCCGACCTTCAAAAGAATTTCATAATTTTCTTCCATTTGGCCTTTTGCCTTTTTAAATGCCTGTGTAGATTTTTCTTTTTCGTTCATCCCCTCGTAAGCTTTTCCGAGAAGGAAGTGGGCTTCGCCCAATTCGGGGGTGATTTTAACGGCTTTTTCAAGAGTCTGTGCCGATTCTTCAAGCATGCCATTGTCGAGATATAATTTGCCGAGTTCAAAGTACACTTCTCTGTGATTTGAGTCAAGATTTATCACTTTTTTAAATTCGGCAATGGCATCACCGACTTTTAGCTGTTTATAATAAGCTTTTCCAAGTTCAAAATGTGCTTTGCTATTGGTTGGATACCTGTTGATGGCCTTTTTATACAGCTTAACCATCTTGTCATAGTTTTCGCTTTCCCAGAATATGTTCCCGAGTGAATATATACATTCTATAAGGTTTTCATTGAGACTTAGGGCCATTTCGTAATTTTCGGCAGCTTTTTCAATGTGCCCGCTGCCTTTATAGGCTTCACCAAGCTCAAAGAAGAATAGGGCGTTCTTGGGAGCGGCTTCCACAGCTTTTGAGTAAAGATTTGTCATCGCTTCAAAGTTGGCGCTTTGCTTGTATTGTGCGCCTAATCGATAAATGATGTTCAAATCGCCCGGTTTAAATTCAAGAGCCTTTTCGAATGATTCTACCGCGCAGGTTGTTTCGCCAAGTTTTTCACAGGCTTCGCCAAGTTCTTTGTAAAGGCTGTAGTTGTCTGCTTCGAGTTCGATTGCTTTTTCGAAAAGTTCTTTTGCCTTTTGCCATTCGTCGAAAGACATTCTGATCATGCCGAGTTTTTGGTATACATCAACATAATCATGCTGGCGTTTTAAGGCTTCTTCGAACATTTTGAGCGCTTCGGAGTTATTGCCTTTTTGGTAATAAAGGTCTCCGAGTTCGTAATAAACAATTGCGTTTTCTCCGTCCAGTTCAATTGCTTTAAGGTATTCGCCTATCGCTTCGTCGTTTCTTTCGGTTATTTTTAGCTGTCTTGCCAGTTCAAGGTGCACTCTTTTGTGTGTCGGCGATAGCCCGACAACTGTTCTGAATTCAGAAATTGCGCTTTCACTGTTACCTTGAGCCGAATAAATGACTCCGAGCTCAAAGTGCGCAGAAGAGTTTCTCGGATCAAGAGTGATAATCTTTTTGTAAGCTTCTATCGCTTCGTCTGATATGCCCTGGCTGGCGTAGGCTTTGGCAAGTTCTATATTTACAAGAATATTGTCCGGTTCAAGTTTCAAAGCTTCTTTGAATTCTCCGATTGCCTTGTCTACTCTGCCTTTGTTAATGTAAGCCATTGCAAGTTCGCGATGCGGCACGGGATTGTCGTTGTCAATCTGTATCGCACGCGTGAAACGGCTTATTGCCTGGTCAAGATTACCTTGTTTTCTGTGAATGAGCCCGATGTGAGTCAAAATGCCCGAGTTGTTGGGTTCATTGACGAGGGCCGCCTCAAACTCGTTCAAGGCATCGGTTAATCTGTTAAGATGGTCATAGACTTTCCCTAATTCAAAATGAATAATCGAGTTGCCCGGGTCGGTGTCGAACACGCGCACATAGAATCGCGCCGCATCTTCCCATTTTTCGAGGGATGCGTAAATTTTGCCGAGACGAATTAGTGCGTCTATTCTCTCGTCATTGATTTCTGCAACTTTCAAATATTCATCGAGAGCTTTTTCGAGCTGTCCGAGGTGGTAATAAGTCTCTGCAAGTTTGAATCTTGCACTGTGATTTTGCGGGTCTAACTCTACGAGTCGACGGTAGCAGTTGCTCGCCAAATCGTAGTGTTCGCCAAGGTTATAGAGGTCGCCGAGATTTATTAGGGCGTCTGAGAGCGACGGATCTATTTCTAATGCTTTGTTGTATTCATCAATTGCCTTGCTTGTTTTGTTAAGATCAAGGTAAACGTTCGCCAGCTCAACATGAGCCTGAGGAGCATTCGGTTTTATCGATATTGCCTTGTTGTAGTTTTCAGCGGCTTCTTCAAGACTGTTGTTGCCATGATTGATTCTGGCAAGCTCAAGGTGCGCTTCGAAAATGTGAGGCTCTATTTCTACAACCGTATTGAGCGCCATCATGGCTTTGTCTTTTAAATCTCTTATGATGTATATTTTGGCAAGCGACATCTGAGCTTCAATATGTTTCGGGTTGATTTCAACCACTTTAAGATACTCATCTTCGGCCTTGTAGATTTGGTCGGTGCTTTCATACAGGTTGGCAAGACTTTCGTGAGCTAAAATGTTGTTTTCAGACAACTCAATGGCTTTCAAATACTCGTTCTCTGCCTCGCGCGTCTGGTCTAGGCGCTCAAGGGTTTGAGCGTATAAGATTATTGCGTCCACGTAATCCGGCGCCAAATTGAGAATAATCTCAAGTATGGTTTTGGCTTCGCTCCAGTTGCTGGAATCGTAATAGAGTTTTGCCAGGTCGAACTGCATTGTCGTGGGGTCAGTAGCAAGGGAAATTGCCCTCGAAAGTTCGTCGATTGCTTGTGTGAAGTGCCCTTTTCGATGGTTTATCATGCCAAGGTAATAGTAAGCTTTAGCGTTGTTCGGTTCAAGCTCGATTACGCGGCTGAATCTGATTTTTGCCACATCGTTTTGCATTTCTTCATAGCTGATCTTACCAATAAGGTAATGGGCTTCGGTATAATCTATGTCGAGTTCTATAGCTTTTCTCAAGTTTGCTATGGCTTTTTCGTTTTCTTTCATTTCGTAGCAAACTCGGCCCAATTCAAAGTAGCCCTGAGCAAAGTTCGGATTTATTCTGATTACCTTTTGATAAAGCTTTACCGCTTCTTCATAATTGCCATCTTCAAACTGGATTTCAGCCATATTCAAATAGGCGGGAATATAAGCTTTGTCTTTTTCAGCGGCCTTTTCAAAATGTTCCGATGCAAGCTGTTTGTTGCCCATTTTTCGGTAAACATCACCTGTTTCAAAGTAAGCGCGCGGGTCTTCGTCGTCAAGAGCCGTTACAAGCTGACAAGCTTCTAATGCCTGGTCATATAGCGGAGTCGAATCCGGAAGAGCAGTAAGATATGAGTCTTTTAAACCCCAATATGCCCATTTGAAATCAGGCGTGAGATTTATGGCCATTTGATAGCTGTTAAGCGCCTCTTCAAGCCTTTCTTCTTGCTTCTCGGCTAAGTTTGCCGGCAATATTTGACAGGCATAAGCCAAGGCAAAGTGAGCAACCGGATTCTGAAAATTAACCATCGCAGCATTTTTATACTGCTCGATATACTTGCTGTAAAGGGTGTCTTTGTCTTTTAAGTCGTCGGTTCTTATTTTGTAAAGGTCGATTTGATTCATTATGGCCAAAGGACTTGAAGGATCAATTTCAAGGGCCTTTTGAAATGCTTCAAAAGCTTCGTCATAATATCTTCGTTTTACATAAATTTTACCAAGTTCTATCCAGGCACCAAGAGGGCTGGCTTCATTAAAGAAACGCAATTTGTTGAAACGATAACCTTCTTGATATATTTCTTGAACTCTGTTTTTTGATAGCTCAATAACTTCTTTGAAACGGTTTATAGCCATTTCATACATGCCCATGAGCAAATGAATTTTGCCCATTCTGAAATGGGCAAATACGTTTGTGGGGTTAATGTTCAGGCCTTGTTGGTAGTATTCGATGGCTTGGTCATAAAAAGCACGGTGCTCGGCAATATAACCAAGGCGGAAATAAGCGGGAGCGTAACCCGGGTCCTGTTTAAGAACTTTTTTATAATTCTCTTGAGCTTTTGAAAGAGCATCTTCCGTGGACATGGCATGTTCTGCCTGTGCCAATAAATAACACTCCGCCAACTCAAAAGTTAGGCGACTGTTGTCAGGATTGTGAGATATGCCTTCCAATAGCTGATTAACGGCTGCCTCGTAATCGTTTGCGTATATCTTTACATCTTTTACGCCAAGGTGTGCCCATATGTTGCCGGGGTCTATTTCGAGAGCCTTTTCCATTAAAACAGCTGCTTTATCACGTTGCAAGGCATAACTCTCGGGATCTGTGGGGTGTAAAATAAGATTTGCGTTCCCGGTTATGCAACTTCCCATGGATTCGTTTTTCAATTTTTTTAATTCAGAGGTCAGTTTTTCGAGAATATCGCTCGTCTTCTTTTCGCGGTCGGGCATGTTAGCGCAAAAAGCACGATATTGAAGAATTAATCTTATCCAAGTTTCACCGTCGTCAGGCTCTTGGAGCAGAGCTTGCCTATAGGCAGAGATGGCTTCTTCTAAAATACCCTGGATAGAATAAATGTCGCCTAATGCCTTGTGAATAGAAGGATCATTTGGCGCCAGAATCATAGATTTTTTATATTCCAGAAGCGCTTTTGTAAAGTCGCCTTTATTCTTATATATATTCGCTTGATTGATATAAAAGCTTATTCTTTCGGCTTTCTCTGATTCTGAAAAGTTATTGGCGCGCTCTCGCATTACTGTCAGCTCGTTTTGTTCGGCAATTCTTTTCAGTGATTCAAGATACTCATCGGAGGCGGTCCCGATTTCAAGAAAAATACATCTTGATTTTTGACTGCTGTAAAACATGCATTGTTCTTGAATACAGCTGCCTGATAAATTATTGTCTTCTCTCAGTTTTCCCAGAAATGGGCATATTTCTTTGGTCATAGCTGAGCGATACTCCTTCCGATAAGTACTCTGCGTTTGTTTGATCCGTCAGTTGGTGTAACCATACCTTTTTCCTCAAGCTGATCCATAATTCTTGCGGCTCTATTATAACCTATTCTGAATTTTCTTTGTAGCATACTTGTTGATGTTTTTTCCTGTGCTTCAAGATAATTTACTATTCTGTTGATTAATTCCGAATCAGAGTCGGCAACCGAGTCTTCTCTGAAATCCTCATTGTCGTCTTCGTCATCGTCGCTCTGCATGGGGGCAATGTCAACATATTCGGGCTTGCCTTGCTGTTTAACAAAGTCTACCAGTTTTTTGAGCTCTGCGTCAGAAACAAAGGCCCCTTGAACTCTAAGCGGCTTGTTTCTGCCTTTGGGAATAAAGAGCATGTCTCCTTTGCCAATTAATTTTTCTGCACCCTTACTGTCAAGGATAGTTTTAGAGTCTACCGCAGATGCTACAGAAAATGCAATTCTTGTAGGTAAATTTGCTTTAATTAATCCTGTGAGTACATCGACCGAAGGTCTCTGAGTAGCTATAATAAGGTGTATCCCAACCGCTCTGGCCATTTGCGCAAGTCTGCATATTGTTGTTTCTACTTTGTCCTTTGCTGTCATCATCAAATCTGCCAGTTCGTCGATTACTACTACAATCAAAGGCATGGGCTCCAGATTTGGGTCGATTTCTTCTCGCAGATTATCAAGGCTTTCGTTGTAGGTTTGCAGTTTTTTGCACCCGCATTCGGCTAAAACCGTGTATCTTCTTGTCATTTCCTCCTGTGCCCAAAGCAAGGCATCGCCGGCTTTTTGAGGGTCGGTCACAACCGGAGAAATCAAATGGGGAATTCCGTTATAAGAAGACAATTCAACCATTTTGGGATCTATCATAATGAATTTGACTTGGTCGGCCGTAGCTTTGAACAATATGCTCGCGATTATGGTATTAACGCAAACAGATTTTCCTGACCCGGTCGAACCTGCAATTAAAAGGTGCGGCATGTCGGCCAAATCGGCGTATACTGCTTGCCCATTAATGGTTTGCCCCAGCGCAATGTTTAACATTACGGGTGATTTGATGAACTTGTCATTTTGAATTAAATCATAAAAGTAAACCGGTGTCGGTTCCTTGTTCGGAATTTCTATTCCTATTGCCGGTTTTCCGGGAATGGGCGCTTCGATTCTTATTGATTGAGCCGAAAGTGCCAGCGCAATGTCGTCTGAGAGGCCTGTTATTTTACTGACCTTCACGCCGGGTGCCGGCTTTAATTCGAATCGCGAAATAGCCGGTCCATACACAACATCGGTTATGGCCGCTTTAAGACCAAAATCGGCAAGGGTTTTTAATAGCTCTTTTGATCTGTTTTCTAAGTCCGCTTTTATGTCGGTGTTGTTTTTTTGTTTCGGAAGATTTAATATCTCTGCAGGGGTCGGAAGTTTGGCTATAAACTTTTCTTTAACTTGATTGTCATTGTTTTTGTTTAATTCCTGAATTTTTATTTCTCGGTCAATCGGATTATCTTCAAGATAAACCGGGTCTGTAAGTTTTTCTGTTTTAACAATATTTAGATTAACAGTCGGAGTTTTATTTGTAACGGTTCCGGTTTCGTCTTGCGAAGTTTCGATTATCTCTAAATCATCCTCTTCGTCATCACATTCGTCATCAAAATTAACTTCAATTTTATAATCAACGCATTCTTCTTCGTCATTTGATTCTACCGGGTGGGGTGGGGGAGTGGTCGTTGCAATTTCGGATTTTACTGAAGTTTCTAGATTTGTCATGGCTGTAAACTGGCTTACTTGAACAGAAACTCCCGAAACGCATACTTCGGTAGCCGGTGCTATGGCAACAGATACAGGCTCTGCGGGAACCGGAATTATTGTAGCTTCTTCTGCTTCGACATGATCAATAACAGAATGAATATCGTTTTGCTCTCTGTTTGAAGGCTGATCAACTTCTTCCCGTTCGGCTTCTTCGTTTAATTCCGGCTTTTCTTGGTTTTCGTGCTTTTTTAATCTAAACGACAAAAGATTGGATAATGTGCTTGGCGCGCCTTTATTCGTGTCATCTGTTTCGGAAGTTTTGTAGGTTTGTGCGATTCGGTTTATTATTGCGCCAAAGAAATCGCCGGTGGTTTTTACGGCACCGATAGTCATTGCAATAAGTGAAAGCAATACTTCCCAAACAAACATTACAAAACGGGTGCTTAAGCTCGCAACAATTAATGTGCCGGCCAGAATATCTTTGTACAGAATATCCAAGGCAAATATTAAAGATGAGGCGAGAGCTGTTGCAAGCAGCAAATAAGTCGGAACACTTCCAAAGTGTGAGGCAAGAGCGGAAAATGTGTAGCCGCCAAGTTTACCGCCTTCAACACCTAAAAGACCGAGTCCGGAAACAACGGCGCCTATGCAGCCCGCTATACGCCAGCCCAAGCTTTTAAAGGGCCGCTCCATGAATTTTTGGATCCCTAACATGCCAACAAGACAAGGAATTATATAAACTCCTATCCCGAGATTTACCATGGCGGATTGGACAATTGCAGAGCCTTGAGAAGAGCTCACATAATGCAAAAGCGATAAAGAAAACGCACTGCACCCAATCATGATGAGGCCGATTGCTTCGTTTCTTTGTCTGTTGTCGGTTACCAATACTACACATTTGTTGTCCCGTTGCCTTTTGCCGGCTCTTGATTTTTGAGCGGCGTAGGCGGGCTCAGTTTTAGTTTTTTTGCCTGATTTAGCTCGTTCTCTAACGGGAGGTTCAGGCAGTAATATTCTTTTGGTGCTCATTTTATTACCCCGCAAAATTAATAAAGAAAAGTGCGGTAAGTGAAACCGCGAAAAGATAGTATGCAAAATAAGAAAGTTTTTGTTTTTTTATGATGTAAGATAAAAAACGTAAAGATAAAAAACCCGTGATCGCTGCGGCTATCATTCCGAGCATAAGAGCCGGCAAGTCGACCGAAGAGGGAATTCCTGTTTTAAAAACCTTGAGCACGTGCAATAAGGTTGCGCCGCCAACGGCAGGTATCATAAGCAAAAAAGAGAAACGGGCCGCGTCTTCACCTTTTAAATTGAACAAAAGACCGGCAGCGATAGTTGAACCTGATCTCGAAATACCGGGTGTTACGGCAAGGCCTTGTGCGATGCCCACAATTGCAGCTTTTGCATAGGTTAGCTCTGTTACGTTTTTAGGATTATCGATGTTATGACGGGTTTTAACCTTTTCTGATATTATAAGCAGTAAGCCTGTTACGAAAAGAGCAGCGGCTACCAACGAAGGCGATGAAAACACAGCTTCAAATTTTTTCTCGAAAAATAGTCCGATTATCGCTGTAGGAACGCTTGCTGTAATAATCAATATCCCCAAACGGCGCACTTTTGAGTCTTTAAGCCCCGAAACAGTGAAAAAAGGCAACAGGTCGGCCCTAAAATAAAATATAACAGCCAATAAAGTGCCAAAATGAAGTGCTATATCAGTAAAAATATTGGCTTCTAGGTCGTGACTGCCTGTAAAATGCTGAAACAAGGTTAAATGTCCCGAGCTTGAAACGGGCAAAAACTCCGTTAAGCCTTGAATTATGCCCTGAATGATGTTGCTAAGCAAGATTTGCCTCCAATAGCTTTGTCAGAATAATATTATCTATAGGGAACATCGACCGGCAAAGCTCAATATGTTAGAAAATAATTAAATTACGGTTTTATTGCTGTTTATTTGATATGATTATCAGAATAGTCTGCGGCATGTTCTTTATTTTGTGATAATCATATCTTTATATTGATATTGTTTTTTGAGTGGCTAAAAAATAATGTCGTTTATGTAAAAAAAAACTTTGATATCGAGATAATTATGATATAATCCTGCCGATACTATTTTAGGAGAATTATAAATGGCTATTACTGCAAACGATTTGAGAAAAGGCATGGTTATTATTTATGAGGGTGAACTGTGTCAGATTGTTGATATTGAATTTGTGCGACCCGGAAACTGGCGCGCGATGGCACAGGCAAAGTTAAAGAACCTTAAGACCGGCTCAACCTTTATGCAGCGATATCAGACTACTGAAAAGGTAGATGAAGCATCTGTAGAAACGAAGCTAATGCAGTATTTGTATGCGTCAGATAATTTTTTGCACTTCATGGATACTAATACTTATGAGCAGATGGAGATGGAATTAGATTTGCTTGGCGACCAGACTAAATTTCTGAAAGAACAAATGGAAATTTATGTTAAGTTGCATGACGGCCGCGCTATAGGTGCAGAACTTCCTCCCTCTGTTGAGCTTGAGGTCATCGAAGCTCCGCCTAACGTGAAGGGGAACTCTGCGAGCAGCAGCACTAAGCCTGTGGTTTGCATGGGCGGTCATGTGGTTAATGTTCCGATGTTCATAGAGGCGGGCGAAATGATAAGAGTAGATACCAGAACCGGCGATTACCTCGAAAGAGTTAAAAAGTAAGTTCGTTCTGCTATTATCACCTTGACAATTCGTGTGTTTGTGAATATAATACTAGGCTTATGTTATCTCTAAAATAGAATGGCTGATATTAACTAGAAATTAAAGGAACTTAATATAATGAGATTTACCGGAAAAATAAAAGGGCTACCTTCTATGCTTGCTCTTGGAACATTGATGCTTTTTGCGTCAAATTTTCTAAATACCTCTTTTGGTAATATTACAGATAATTGTGGCGGGGCTTTGTTTGCAGCTTCTTCTGTTCCGTCAGTATACGCAAGCTCTAAATCTGTTTCCGGTTCCGGTAAGTCAGTTGCAGGGAAAAAAGTATCTAAAAAACAGTCGTCTTATCAAAAAAATGATAAAGTTAAAATAGTAAGAGAAGAGATCCCGGCTGAATGGAACTGGTTTTCTGTTCCTTTGAAAGTTAGCTATGAATCCGGCCGCGCTGAATTAGTTCCGGCTACCGAAGTTAAAATGCCTTCTGT
>Ga0172377_10001638_pt1 | contig 22762 bp, 13 predicted proteins | sample Pumphouse3metaG_FD_119749 | JGI IMG/M metagenome (GOLD analysis project Ga0172377, IMG submission 119749) | Leachate microbial communities from a municipal landfill in Southern Ontario, Canada - Pumphouse #3 metaG | ecosystem: Engineered > Solid waste > Landfill > Unclassified | place: Canada... | reverse complement strand
GCCCGCTAACGCCGATGGTACTGCAGAAATTGTGGGAGAGTAGGAAGTCGCCATACTATCAGTCCTGTATTCTTAATTGAGTACAGGACTTTTTTTATTTTAAGCAATCACCTACTTCATTGCTGCGTCGTGCCATTTCGGTCATGTACTAAATCGTACACTCCCTCATGTTTCTCCTTGCGGCTTCGTATCTGGTCACTTAAAATAAAAAAAACCATCAGGAAACATATACTTTATTGCTGCGTCGCTCTACTGCGGTCATGTACTAATCGTACACTCCCTTGTTTCGTTCCTTGCGGCTTCGTATCTGGTCACTTAAAATAAAAAAAACCATCAGGAAACATATACTTTATTGCTTCGTCGTTCTCCTTCGGTCATGTACTAGTAAGTACACTCCCTTGCCAAGCTCCTTGCGGCTTCGTATCTAATCATTTAAAATAAAAAAACCATTAGTAATAATATACTTCATTATTGCGTCGAGCCATTTCGGTCATGTACTAGTAAGTACACTCCCTCATATCGCTCCTTGCGGCTTCGTATCTGGTCACTTAAAATAGAAAAAACCATCAGGAAACATATACTTTATTGCTTCGTCGTTCTCCTTCGGTCATGTACTAGTAAGTACACTTCCTCATGTTTCTCCTTCTATACGATTCTTTATTTTTATTGTGTCGTACAATTTGTTTTGAGAAAGTGAATTCGTTTGTGATTACTTAAATAATTTTTTGTATAAATCAAAAAAATCGATGTTTTGGGCGATTTAAAAAGTTTATGGTTAAAAATAGAAGATAAAAATTGATTTTAATATTGAATTTTGAAAGAAATAATATCTCAATTAGGTAGTTGTTTTATTTTTTACCTAAACTTAAACAATAAACCAAATCAAAATGAATAATCAATTTAAACCGATTCTTATATTGTTACTATTGATTATGATGCAATCAGTAACTTTGTTTGCTAAAAAAACAGTTTCTTATCTAATGAAAGTCGAAGGACAGACTGGATGGATTGTAACAGATGAACTTATGCCACGATTATCCTGGCAGCCTATCGGTGAAGTTTTCGGTAACCCTGTAATTGGTTATCATGTAATTGTTTCAGATAATAAAACAACTTTAGAGAACGGTATTGGAAATATTTGGGACTCTGGTATTTTACCCATAGAAAACGGCCCATGGGTTTTGTTTGATGCCTTAAAACTTCCATCTCGCACTGAAGTTTGGTGGCGTGTGCGACCGGTTTTTTCAAAAACAAATTTTGGTAATTGGAGCGAAATTGCCCGGTTCGAGATTGGTTTAAAATTTTCTACAGATTGGAAAGGCAAGTGGATTGGAATGAACGCCAATAAAAGAAAAAAATCAGCTCCTCAATTTAAAAGAGTTTTCGAAATAGAAAAACAGATTGTCAAAGCCAGACTATACGTTTGTGGTTTGGGATATCATGAAAGTTTTATTAATGGCAATAAGTTAGGTGATGAAGTATTGCAACCATCACAGACTGATTATAACATAAGAAGTTTTTATGTTGCTCATGATGTTACTAAATCATTGAGGAAAGGGAAGAACATTCTTAGCTTTTGGTTGGGAGATGGTTTTTATAATCAAGATAGGGTATTTGGTAAAAAGGGATTGTCCTATGGTCAACCCCGAATCATAGCGCAGCTTGAAATAATGTACAATGATGGAAGCAAATCTGTTTTGGTAACCGATGAGAATTGGAAATGCAAAGCAAGTGCGATTACTAGTGCAAATATTTATGCTGGAGAAAATTTTGATGCACGGCTTTATAAAGAAGCATGGTCTTCAAATACAAAATATGATTATAATTGGGAAACTGTTGTAATTAAGACTCCTCCTTGTAGAGAATTAATAGCTCAGCAATTACCTCCATGTCGAAGACTGGGTACTATTTCTGTAAAAAAAGTTGATGAATTAGTTACCGGTAGTTGGATTTTTGATTTCGGACAGAATATGGTAGGTTGGGAAAAACTTAAAGTTAATGCTACTTCCGGAACTGTGATTACCATCCGGTTTGCCGAGAACAGATTGGCAAGTGGAGAATTAGGATTTGCATCTTCTGGAGTTAAAGCTACGAAGGTTATTCAAACAGATGTTTATACCTGCAAAGGTGGTGGTGAAGAAATATGGGAACCACGTTTTACCTATCATGGTTTTCGTTTTGCAGAGATAAAAATATCAAACGGGACATTAAAAAAGGGTGTTCCGGCAAAAGATTTTCTGGAAGGAATTGTGATTAATACTGACATGGAAGTTGTTGGTGATTTTGAATGTTCCGACCCAACCCTAAATAAAGTATTCCAGTTGGCACACTGGACACAAATTGGTGGCATTCAGGGTGTACCTACCGATTGTCCGATACGCGAACGCTGCGGTTGGACAGGCGATGCACACAATGTTGTGCCTTATTGCATGGACCGTTTTGATGCTGCATCAATGTGGCGCAAATATATAGGTGATATTGTTACAACGGCCAATAAAACCGGCCCTATGTTATGTTTTGGAAAAGGAATTGGCGAACGTACCAGGCAAATTAAAAAGGTTGGGATTCCAACCATGGTGGCTCCAGGCAAACGCTTTATCGGTGAAGGCTCGCCCGACTGGGGATGTGCTATTGCTTTTATTCCATGGGATATATACGTTCGTACTGGAGATATGCGACTTTTGAGGAAATATTATGGTTCTATTAAACAATGGGCTATACATTTGGAGGGAATATCAACAAAAGGGATTATTTATTCGGGTATGGGTGACTGGTGCCGACCAAAATATAAAACAGAGTTAGATGGTCGTGATCTATTTGGCCTTGTTTCTCCGATGCTTTCTACAGCATGTTATTATCGGTCGGTTCGTATTGTTGCTGATGTGGCAAAACTTATTGGTAATAAAAATGATTTTAATCGGTTCGATAAATTGGCTGATGAAATACGAAAGGCGTTTACCAAAGCTTTTTATAGCGAAAATCCTGAAATGATCCCTGATCAGACCATCAATGCCATTGCTATAAACTGGAATGTTTTGGTTCCTGAAATGCATAAGAAAGTTGCAAAAACACTGGCAGCACAAGTAAAAGATTCCGGTTATCATTTTACGACCGGGGTATTTGGTATGCCTTCGCTTTGGCCGACTCTTTGTAAATTTGGATTTCAGGAAACAGCCTGGAAGACTCTTCATGTTGAATCTGCTCCAAGTCTGAAATACCTTTTGAAACGTGGAGCCACTACTTTTTGGGAGGTATGGCCAACAGAGAAAGATGTCACTCAGGAATATACACATTCCATGAATCATCCGTTTCAGGGTGGTTTTGTCGCCTGGTTTTTTGAAGGTTTGGCTGGAATTACTCCTGATGCTAAATTGTCAGGCTATAGATTAATACATCTTGAACCACAATTAATAGATGGATTAGAATGGGTCAAATGCAGTTATAATTCGTCGATGGGCAGGATTGAAAGTTCTTGGGAAAGAAATAAATCGATATTAACATGGAATGTTGAAATTCCCTTTGGTGCAACAGCCAGATTGCGAATTCCCGGTATGTTAAAGAAAATTATTGGTGGACCAGCCGGACTTATGAAGAAAGCAGAAAATGCTGATGACGCAATGGGTAGAGCAGAAAGTTTAATGCTTTCTGCCGGAAAATATAAGATTATTTCGACTAATTAATTTCAAAAATATTAGCATAACCAATACTTTAGAATACAGAAAAATATCTCAATGAAAATGACAAAACAAATAATAGTAACTTTTTTGATGATTATTTTAACTGGTTTCTGTCTAAATGCTCAGGAAACATTGGAATTGAATAACGACACAATACATTTAAAGATAGATTTGACTCGGGGAGGAGCAATCAATTTTATATCAAATTCAGGAACTAGTCGAAACATTGTGAATATTCACGATGAAGGTCGATATATTCAGCAATCGTATTATGGTGGAAAAAAAGTAAACAGGCAGAAAGAGGGGCAAAAACCATCATGGTCACCATGGTCGTGGAATCCCATTCAGGTTGGCGATTGTTATAGTAATAGGGCTCAAATTCTTGAATCGCGTAAAGATGGAAACATGCTCTACGTAAAATGTATTCCAATGCTTTGGGATATGAAAAACAAACCTGCTGAGGCGGAAATGGAACAATGGACCTTTCTTGTAGGAAATGTTATAAAGGTTCATAATCGATTAAGTTGTTTTCGAACTGACAGTATTTATGGTGAAGGAGTTATAAATAATCAGGAATTACCGGCAGTATATCCAATTTCATCATTAAAAAACTTGTATTCTTATTTCGGGAATGCTCCTTTTACCGGTGAACCAATGGATAATCCAAATGTGAAATTTTTACAAGATGGTTTCTGGGGAAAGTATAAGAACGATATGGTAAGCGAAAATTGGATGGCTTTTGTGGATGACGCGCATTGGGGAATGGCCGTTTATACGCCTATTTGTAGTAATTTTTTGGCAGGTATTTCCGGCCATCCCGGATTTGAATCTAATGATTCTTCAACATCTTATATCGCGCCAATCGATAATGTGATTTTAAATAAAAACTCGGTATACGAATACGATTATTATTTGATTATTGGAAATTTGGAAAAGATACGCTATGAAATATATAGGCTAAAAGTAGTAACGAAAAATTAGATTGAATACTTTGAATGACAAATATTGTCTTTTTTATTTCTATTTTTGTTTGTGAATCAATTGTAATTTAATGAAGAGACTTAAATATGGTATAATAGGAACAGGTGCCCTGGGTGGTTTTTACGGCAGTATGCTGGCGCATGCAGGAAATGAAGTTCATTTTCTGTTCCACAGTGATTATGATTTTGTATGTAAAAATGGATTAAAGGTCGATTCTGTTTTAGGTAATTTTTGTTTGCCAAATGTGAATGCTTATAATGATACAGCACAAATGCCTAAATGTGATGTAGTTCTGGTATGTTTAAAAACGACCAATAATAAGAAACTCAGTAAGCTGCTTCCTCCACTGATACATTCCAAAACTTGTGTGATACTTGTGCAAAATGGATTGAATATTGAGCGTGATTTAGCATTTTTATTTCCCGACTTATCAATTGCAGGAGCATTGGCCTTTATTTGTTCAAATAAAACATCAGCAGGTCATATTGTCCATCTTGATTATGGGAAAATAACCATTGGTGCGTTTCAAAATATAGATCAGGAAGTGTTGAAGCAAGTATCTATCGATTTTAATATGGCTAGAGTTCCTGCAGAGATCTCAACTAATCTTAATGTATCGCGTTGGAAAAAACTGGTATGGAATATTCCATACAATGGTCTTTGTGTCGTTTTAAATACTACTACTGAAAAATTGATGAGTAATTCTAAGACATATAATCTGGTGCGTGATTTGATGTTTGAGGTTGTTCGTGCAGCAGATGCGTGTGGTGTTCATATAGATGATGGTTTTGTTCAGCAGATGCTAGATTCAACCCGTTTAATGAAACCTTATGCTCCTAGTATGAAACTTGATTTTGATTTTAAGCGCCCTCTTGAGATTGGTGCTATTTATTCTGCGCCGTTAGAAGAATCTCGAAAAAATGGTCTGGATATGGCAAAGGTAAATATGCTGGAGAAACAATTGTTTTATATTCAGGATAGCTATTTATCCTGATTGACTTTCCTTTTTATTGGTTTAAACATCTAAAATAAGTTGAAAGTATTTTAAAGCTAAATATATTTATTTAACTTTACAACATACGTTATGACAATGAATTATATTGTTTTAAAAGATACAATCTTATGGTAAACAGAGAAAATGTTTTTTCCCATAAAATATTAATATAGCCAATCTTCATAATTTTTTTTTGATAGTTAATGCTGATGGTAAAATTGTTGATAGTAACGACAGGGCTTGTGAAATTTTTGATTTAAAAAGTATACCTGAAAATTTTTGATTGGAAAAAGGAGGAAATAAATCTTTTTTTCTCGCTTTTTTGAATACTATTGTTGAAAACAGATACTCTGATCATACATATTTTTATCCAATTTCTGTAAATGATAAATCTTTAGAAGTTTTTAATACTATATATTTTATTTTTAGCTATCTGGAAAAAGATTTATGTCTTGTAAAGATAAAACAGATAGATGTTTATAATGATCATTAAAAAGAATATATTCGTATTATAATATATGGAGAAGCTTTTAATAAAAGTTCTTTAGCTTTAAAGGAAATTGATAAAGATAGTCCTAAAAAGCGTTGTCATATATTTTTGAAGTTTCGGGGGCTTCACGTGTATATATTTATAGAAACTGCAGAGATGATAAAACCGGCGGTTTGGCTACTAAATGTATTGAAGAAATTTGTGCTCAGGATAGATCAAATTCTTAAAGAATCAAAAATTGTTTCCAAAAAAGGAACAAATGGTGAAAGTGGTTTATGTCTTGGTATTAAGTTTTCAAAAAGATTTATAATTCTTCTTAATGGAGAAATGCGAATAGATAGTAATTAGGGACATGGTACTACATTCTTAATATCATTGCCTGGAAATAAATAAAATTTATTTGTAAATATATACTATATATATTAAATTTGACTTTTAATATATCAGTAAAATATTTTTTTTAGTAGATCTCTTATATTTATTATTTTTCATGTTTTGAATAGTCATATTTTTTCTATTAAAAGTTATATTTAATTTTATTTTCAGATAGTGTATTTTAATGTATTTAAAAATAATTTGTATTTCCTCAACTTGTTTTTTTGTATGTCAATCGTAATAGCTACAGTAATGATAAAATTCCCCATTTTTTATTATATTCATAGAGAAGATATGTATTGTTGTTTTTAGTAATAAAATGATTCCTAAATAATGGTTAATGTACCCGTTTATAAAGAGAGATATTGTTAATTTATATATTCCGTTACTTATAGTAAATGGAAATGGTACTATTGTTGAGAGTAACGATAAGGCATGTGAATTTTTGGGATTAGAAAAAATTCCCGAAGATTTTCTATTGGATAGCAGGAAAAATCTATCTTTTTTTGTTTCATTTATAAAAGTTCTTATTGATAACAGAGAATCTAATCAGATATATTTTTCTCCTTATTTTTTACGAGAAAAGTCCCCTGAAAAATTTAAAGGAATTTATTTTATTTTTAGCTATCTAAAAGATAATTTATGTATTGCCGAGATAAAAAGTATAGATGTAAATAATGAAATAGAAAAACATTATACCCATCGTATAAGTAATGAAAAAGCTTTAAATAAAAGTTTGTCAGTTTTGATGAAACTTAATAATGATAGTATTAATAAAGCTTTGGAATATATACGTGAAACTTCTGATGCTTCCCTTGTTTATATAGTTAAGAATTTTACAGAAGATAAAACCGGTGATTTATGTGCAGGGTATTCAGCTGAAGTATGTGCTAAGGGTATTACTTCTGAAATTAATAATCCCAAATATCAATATTTTAAATATAAAGACGGACTTTTAAATATTCAAAAAAAATTATCAGATGGTGAAATTATTACAGGATATTTAAATAATTTTTCTTCGGCTGAATCAGAATTTATTTCTTCTAAAAATACAGGATATATTATAATTGCACCAATTTTTACAGATAATAAATTGTTCGGTTTTGTAGGTATGAATTTCAGTTGTAATAATAAAGACATTTCAGTTTTGGATATAAAAGCTATAGCTACATTATCTAATCAGTTATCTTCTTATTATTCTTTATCTATAAAAAGGCAGATTATCAGGGATGCGAATTACGAACTTTCTGATGATCTTGTTCTAAAAGATAAAATGACTTCGTCAATGGAAAAGGATGTTAAAAATCGCCTTAATGAAATTATAAAATTAAGTAATTCTCTAATTATTAATGTAAAGAATAATTCACCGGAAACAATAATTGAAAACAGCCGTTTAATTAATAATGCGGCAAAAACTGCTAATTCTGTTGTGGAATATTTATCAGAATTAATCGAATATTTATATTCTAATAAAAATTATGAGTTAAAACCTGTATCTGCAAGAGGAGTTATTGGTGAAAGTATATCCTTTTATAAAGAATTATCTTCCCGAAATTCGATTTTTTTAAAGGATGAAAGTGAAAAAGATTTTTCCCTTTATACTGATGAGAATATAATATTAGCTGTATTTAAAAGTGTGCTAATTAATGCTATTAAATATTCTAATCAAGGAACTGAAATTACTCTTTTATGTAAGAGAGATCCTGAAATTAAAGGTAATGTCATTATTTGTATTAAAAATTTTGGTATTGGTATATCCGCTGAAATAATAGATAAACTGTATAATTCGGTTTATAAAATTTCTAAGGAGATAGACAGATTTGATACTATACGTCTTGGAATGCAGGTATCAAAAAAACTTATAAAATTAATTAAAGGCGATATAAAGATAGAAAGCACTGAGGGAAAAGGAACCAGTGTTTTTATATCTGTTCCTGAATATAAGGATTCCGATAAAACAGAGAAAATAAATTTAATAAAACAGAAAGACCGGACAGATCTGACAGGAAACAATTTAACTGTTGGGTATAATATTCTTAATAATATCGAAAATAATTCTTTTCATGAACTTATTAATATAAAGAATCCTGATATTCCCTTATTGATAGTTAACAGTGACGGTTTTATTATTGATAAAAACAATAAGGCGTGTGAAATTCTTGGAGTAGATGATCTCGCGGGTGATTTTTTAGTTAAACAAAGTGAAACCAGTAATATTACTATTGCTGTTTTGAAATCTGTTGTTAAAGACAAAGCTTCTGATCGATTATTTCTACCACGTTATCTTGGATATGGTCCACTGAAAACCAATGAAAATTTATATTTTCTTTCAAGTTTTTTAGAGAAAAATTTTTGTCTTGTTGAAATAAAAAAAATAAATACAAATAATGCTTTGGAGTTGGAATGTTTTAATAGAATAAAATATGAAGATGCATTAAATATAAGTTCTTTGATATTGTCGGAGAAAAAGAAAGACAGTCCTTGCAGAGCTATGAAATATATCCTTGAAGTTTTTAAGGCGTCACATATCTATTTATATAAAAATGTTATTGATAGAAATGGTGATTTAATTGCGAAATGTGAGGAAGAATTTTGTGATAAAGGGCTTTCTGAATGTAGGGATAATTGTAAATTGAAAGTTATAGACTATAAAAAAAAGGTGCTTTTAAAAAAGCAACAGCAATTATCAGATGGACAAATAATCTCAGGAAATATAAATGAATTTTTTCAAACAGAAAATAATCATTTATCCTCTTTAAAAACAGGGTATTTACTTGTTGTTCCTGTTTTTGTGGATTCTGAATGGCTTGGATTTATAGTAATGGAGTTTAATAATAAAAATATTAATATATCTGCTTTGGATATACAAAGTATTCAAAGTGTCAGTGAACAATTTGCCGTTTATTATTCTTTTTTAAAATTCGATAAGGCTCTTTTAGATACAAAAGACAGGTTGATAAAAAATCTGGAATTTAAAAATAAGATGATTTCCTTAATGAGACATGATATAAAAAACCCTCTCAGTGGAATTATTGGTTTTAGTGATTTGCTGATTGAAGAAATAAATAATTCTTCAAAAAAAGAAATAATGGAATACAGTACTTTAATTAATAATACTGCAAAATCTCTTGATAAAATTGTCGATAATATTTCAGAATGGGTTATGTCTTTAAATCCAAATGTTAAGCCGGATATTAAGCCGACATCTGTAAAAAAAATTGTTAAAAGAAGTATATCTCTAATAGAAGTTATTGCTTCATATAAGTCCGTAATTTTGCTTAATAAAGTTAACTGTAACTGTTTTGTATATACCGATGCGGATATGTTATTTACAATTTTAAGAAATATTTTAATAAATGCCGTTAAATTTACTCCGGAAAAAGGAACTGTTACGATTTCCAATGGGAATGATCCAAAGATTAATGATAATATACTTATTTGTGTAGAAGATTCAGGAGTTGGAATGACACAGGAAAGGATAAATAATATTCTTGAAGAAACAAACATCGTTTCTGAAAAAGGTACTAATGGTGAAAAAGGCCTGGGTCTGGGACTTCAGTTTTCAAAAAGATTTATTAAACTGGTTAAAGGAGAAATACGAATAGAGAGTATAATAAATGTAGGTACTAAATTTTTAATATCATTACCCAGGTATGAAAAAATTAAACAATAAACATAAATTCCGCAAGGAAGTTTAGTAATAAATAATTCCTTGGGGATTTTAGGTATTAAGTAAACCGATTGAATAATAGCAGTAGTTATGGTGATTGAGGATTATTAGTATAACGGTTGATTTGAAGTTAGTTAGATGCGTAATAGATAATTTATTGCGGATTTTAGGATAAAACTAATTGATTAAAGTTAATATTTTTTTATGTTAGTCGAATTTTTCTTTTAAATTTGAAAAAAAATAAAAAGACACAAAATGAGGGGTAATAGTAGTTTGTTTATAGTTATAGCTGTCCTTATGATGTTTGTTAATACTGCAAATGCAAAGGATAATAATAAAAAAGAAAAATCGGGATATCAGTTTACTATAATAAAGGATATTCCATGTTCACCGGTTGAAAATCAGTACAGTTCAGGTACATGCTGGATTTTTTCAGGATTAAGTTTTTTTGAATCAGAGATGATGCGTCTTAATAAACCATTAGTGAATTTATCCGAGATGTTTGTAGTATGGCATGCATACAATGACAAGGCTGTTAAGATGGTTCGTATGCATGGATATACAAATTTTTCTGCCGGAGGTGCTTTTCATGATGTTGCCTATGTTATCAAAAATTACGGAATTGTTCCTGAATCTGTCTACAAGGGCCTTAATTACGGTGAAAAGAAACATATTCACGGTGAAATGGATGAGGTGCTGAAAAATCAGGTTGATGGAATAATAAAGAACAAGGATAAAAGGTTAAGTACATCGTGGAATGAAGTAATTGATAAAACATTAAGTGCCTACCTGGGTGAAATTCCTGAAACCTTTAGATATAAGGGTAAAAAATATACGCCTAAAAGTTTTGCAAAAGATTATGTAGGACTTAATATGGATGATTATGTAGAGGTTACTTCTTTTACGCATCATCCTTATTATCAGAAATTTATCCTTGAGGTACCTGATAACTGGTTATGGGGAGAAGTTTATAATGTTCCGTTGGATGATATGATGAAAATTATAGATAATTCTGTTGATAACGGATATACCGTAGCATGGGCAAGTGATGTCAGTGAGAAAGGATTCTCTTCTTCAAAGAAAGGCGTTGCAGTTATTCCGGTGGCAGATACACTTAGTATGTCTGGTACCGAACTGGCTAAATGGGATAGTCTTCCTGAATCAAAAAAGAATTTAAAACTTTATTCTTTAGATAAACCTGGAAAAGAAAAGGAAATCACTGCTAAAATAAGACAAAAATCTTTTGATAATTATGAAACTACAGATGATCATGGTCTTCAAATTGTTGGATCAGCAAAAGATCAGAATGGTACACTTTATTATAAAGTTAAGAATTCGTGGGGAGATTATAATAAATATAACGGATTCTTTTTTGCTTCACATCCTTTTGTTCGATATAAGACAACCAGTATTATGGTAAATAAGAACGCTATTCCTATTGAGATACGTGAAAAACTTGGTCTTTAGAGTTACTTTTAGTAAAAAGTAATTAATAATATAAATTGAAATTTATGGTGAAGTTAAGTCTTGTAATTTGTGTCTATAATGAGGAGTTGAATATTGAGCCGTTAAGTAAGCAAATTCAGACATCACTAAAAGGAATGGATTATGAAGCTATTTTTGTAGATGATGGTTCCAGCGATAGTACACGTGAAAAAATTCTTTCGATAGATAATGATCGTTTTGTTCTTGTGGAGTTAAAATGTAATTATGGTCAAAGCTCTGCTTTGCAGGCAGGAATTGATCAGGCAAAAGGTGAATATGTAGCATTAATGGACGGGGATTTACAAAATGATCCGGCTGATATTCCAATGATGCTTAAAATATTAAAAGAAGGACCTTACGATATGGTCGCCGGTGTTAGAGCCAATCGTAAAGATGGAGCTTTGCTAAGGAAGATCCCAAGTAAAATAGCTAATTACATTATCAGGGAGTCAACGGGTACAATGATGAAAGATCTTGGCTGTACACTTAAAGTTTTTACAAGTGAGGCAGTTAAGAGTATTCATATATATGGAGAGCTGCATCGTTTTATTCCTGTATTACTTGCTCTGGAAGGCTCAACAAGGATGACTCAGGTGGATGTAAATCATAGAGCCAGACAGTTTGGAAGTTCAAAGTATAATCTTAGCCGTACTTTTCGTGTTTTTAGCGATTTGATTCTGATGCTTTTTTTAAAAAAATATATGCAGCGACCTATGCATTTTTTTGGAGGAATAGGTCTTTTATCTCTTCTAGCCGGAGGTGGTATTAGTATATATTTTTTTATATTAAAGTTAATGGGAAACGATATCTGGGGCAAACCTCTTTTGATTCTCGGATTGATATTTTTCCTTGCTGGCATTCAGTTTATTACTATCGGAATATTAGCAGAAGTGATTATGCGTACCTATTTTGAATCACAGAAAAAAAAGCCTTTTCGGATTCGCTCAGTTAAACGTTTGGGAAATAAAAAATAATACATAACTTCCTTGCGGAATTTAGGTAATCACATTTTGTTACAGGTTTACCGGAAGCTTATTTTTACTTTTTTTGGTCAATCGCAAATCTTACGAGTACTGAATATCTAAGTTTAATTTTCTGAAAAGAAATTTCAGGTTCGCTTGTGGCTATATTATTAGATTCTGCACTGCTTTTTGTTAATAAACGTGTATTTAAGGTACGGTAAGAAGGAGAATAATTATTCTGTTCTTGTATATACAATACTTTCCCTGTTTTTTCTCCTATAGCTCCAAGTAAATTTACAGCTTTTTCTTTTGCATTTTTAACAGCGTCTATTTTCACCTGATTTTGAATTTCTTCAATATTAGAATGACTTATTTTGCTTATATATGCCTTTTCTGCTTCCACATTGTCTAGAATATTCCAAACTTCGGATATATCTTTAACTGTACTTACTTTTAAAATATAATCTTCTGAAGACAATACATCCTTTTTTCTTTTTTTGATGGGAACATATCCGGCATTCGCATTTGCCAGTGATAAATTTTTTAAGTCTGTTTTATTTTTTTTCAATAGATCAAATAATTTCTTTTTCTGTTGATCTATTGTTATTTTTGTTTTTCCATCATATCTTTCTTTAAGGGTAAACTGAATAAAAATTTCGTCAGGAACGATTTCCAGTTCTTTTACTCCGGTGACTTCAATATATGGAATAGAATTTGTTGTTTGTGCCTGAATTTGAGAGGGGCATAAATTACTGAAAAAAATAAGTAATAGGAAGAGATGAAATTTTTTCATAAATTTATAATTTTAATTTCATAAAAATAGCAAAATAATTTGGAGAAAAATTAGAACATCTTTTAAAAAATGGGGCATAAAAAAATTATCAGAAGATTATGAAGAAAAAATATGCAATTGGTGTTGATGTTGGTGGCAGTCATGTTAGTTCTGCCGCATTTGATATTAACTCAAAAAAATTAGTTGAAGATTCGTTTGCTGAAAGTGATCTGGATAATCACGGTACCGGTAAAGAGATCATTAATATATGGGGGACAACTATTGGTAAATTCATGAAAACTGTAGATCCTCAGACTGTTGCAGGTGTAGGTTTTGCTATGCCAGGTCCTTTTGATTATAAAAATGGAATTCCTTTGTTTACAGGTGAGAATAATAAATATGAACATATTTACGGATTAAATGTGCCACATGAGTTACATAAATTTTGGGGTCTTCCTGTCGATTTCCCAATTCGTTTTATAAATGATGCCACTGCTTTTGCTATAGGAGAAGACTGGGTGGGAAAGACATGCGGAGCGAAGAGATCATTAGCCATTACATTAGGAACAGGATTTGGATCTGCCTTTCTTAAAAACAGCCTTCCTGTGGTATTAGGAACGGAAGTTCCCAAAAATGGTTGTGTATGGCATCTTCCTTTTGAGGACGGTATTGCTGATGATTATTTTTCAACCCGTGGACTGGTAGAACGTTATTATGCTCTTACAGGAATCCATGTAAATGGAGCTAAAGAAATAGCAGATGCTGCCGGGAATAATTTGCAGGCAAATGAGCTATTTGTTGATTTTGGAAAGAAATTAGTAGTTTTACTTGAACCATGGTTTAAAAAATTTGGAGTCGAAGTTCTCGTAATTGGAGGAAATATATCCAGGGCTTCTGATTTATTTCTTCCTGTTATGAAAGCTACATTGCAGAACAAGAATCTAAAAATCAGAGTAGAAATGTCAGAATTAAAAGAATCCGCTTCTATAATTGGTAGTGCTCGTCTTGCAGAGCCTGGATTTTGGAATAAGGTCTCTCCTTTATTGAGAGAAATGTAAGAAAGAAGGTGCTGTGGATAACTAAAAATATCCTGACAAAATAAGACTCCGGGCATTAGGTTCTGGCTGAAGAAAGTTTGACATAAAGGAAATCTATGATTAAATAAAGAATAAACCCAATTTTAAAAGTCGGATATGCAAATACTTATAATGTTCGTTAAAATGGTTGCTTTTAAAATATGCAATATTTTCCGGATCTTTACATAACCATAATGACTTTTAAAGGATGGTTAAGGGCTTGCACTAATAGCGTTTTAAAATAAAAGTAATGAAAACTAAATTGCCATTAATAATTTCTTTTATATTATTATACACCTTTACTATAAAAGCAAGCGAAAAATATAATAAAGAAAACAGGCCTAATTTTGTTATTATTTATTGCGATGATTTAGGTTATGGAGATCTGGCATGTTTTGGACATCCTACCATCAAAACCCCTAATCTGGATAAGATGGCAATAGAAGGACAAAAATGGACAAGCTTTTATGTTTCTGCCTCAGTATGTTCGCCAAGTAGGGCAGGGCTGTTAACAGGTCGTCTTGGTGTTCGTACAGGTATGTTTGGTAATAAATTTCGGGTATTATTTCCCAATTCGCCTGAAGGACTTCCTCAGTCTGAAATAACCATAGCAAAAGAATTACACAAAAAGAATTATATCACAGCATGTATTGGTAAATGGCATCTCGGACATCATTTCGAATCGATGCCAATTCAGAACGGCTTCGATTATTTTTATGGTGCCCCTTTCTCAAATGATATGAGTAAAAAAGAGCAGGCTAAGATTGGAAACAAAAAATATCCTTATGAATATCTTATATATGACCAGAATACAGTAGTAGCCAAGGATCCTGATCAGACACAATTAACCAGTATGTTTACCCAAAAAGCCATTTCCTTTATTCAGGAAAACAAAAGAAATCCTTTTTTTTTGTATCTGGCACATCCGATGCCTCATTTCCCGGTTTATTCATCTAATGCTTTTCAGGGGAAATCGGCAAGAGGTTCTTATGGAGATACTGTAGAAGAAATTGACTGGAGTGTAGGTCAGATATTAAAGACTCTTGAAGAAAATAATCTTGAGAAAAACACATTAGTAATTTTTACATCAGACAACGGTCCATGGCTTATAAAAAAAGAACTGGGAGGATCAGCCGGATTGTTAAGAGAAGGTAAAGGTTCTATATGTGAAGGTGGGTTCAGAGTACCATGTATTATGTGGGGTGGAATGGTCAAACCCGGGCAAATCACGGATATGGGAAGTACATTAGATTTGTTCCCAACATTTTGTGATATGGCTGATATAAAAATGCCCGAGGACAGACAATATGATGGTGTGAGCCTTAAAAATGTAATAACACAGAAAACGCTTACAAAACGGAAAATGTTTTATTATTACAGAGGAAACGATCTTTATGCTATTCGTAAGGGCGCTTATAAAATCTTTTTTGCATATAAGCCCGCATACGGAAAAACTCCAAAGATTGTATATAAAAATCCGTGTTTATATAATCTTGAACATGATCCTGAAGCACGTTATGATATAGCTTATAAATATCCGGAACTTGTTAAGGAATTAGTGGCTTATAAAATTAAGTATTTAAAAAATACGGTTTCAAAAGCAAGTATTTTTGATATTACAAAAAAATGAAAAGGATAAAAAAGCAACAATAAATAATTAAAAACTAAATAAATTAAAATGAGAAAAATATACTTACTCCATTTTGTTGTTATACTGAGTTTTATTGTCTCTTCTGTATATGCGCAGGGGCAATTTCCGTATCAAAATTCTGATCTTCCTGTAACGGAAAGAGTTGATGATTTATTATCACGGATGACAATACAGGAAAAAACAGGACAGTTGTTGTATCAGTCGCCATCTATTCCCAGACTGGGTGTTCCAGAATATAACTGGTGGAACGAATGTCTTCATGGTGTAGCGCGTGCCGGATATGCTACTGTTTTTCCACAATCTGTTACCATGGCTGCTTCATGGGATAAAGCATTGATTTATGAAGTAGCTTCTACAATTTCAGATGAGGCAAGAGCTAAACATAATAAGTTTTTGCAGCTGGGAGAAAGAGGACAATATCAGGGATTAACATTTTGGTCTCCTAATATCAATATTTTCAGAGATCCAAGATGGGGAAGGGGACATGAAACATACGGAGAGGATCCATATCTTACAGGACAAATTGGTAAAGAATTTGTAATGGGACTTCAGGGGAATGATTCTAAATATTTAAAAGTTGTGGCAACTGCAAAACATTTTGCAGTACATTCAGGTCCAGAATCATTAAGACATGTTTTTAATGCTGAAATTAGTGAAAGAGATTTAAGAGAAACATATCTTCCTGCATTCAGAACTCTTGTCGTAGATTCCAAGGTAGAATCAGTAATGGGAGCCTATAATCGTTTTCGCGGAGAAGCTTGTTGTGCCAGTGAAAAACTTGATGGAATTCTTCGTAACGAATGGGGATTTAAAGGATATGTAGTTTCAGATTGCGGTGCTATTGCAGATATATGGAAAACTCATAAAATAGTTCCTGATGCAGCAGCAGCAGCGGCTCTGTCACTTAAAACAGGTTGTGATCTTAATTGTGGTAAAACTTATGAAGCACTTAAAGAAGCAATGGATCGCGGAATTGTAACGGAAAAAGATTTTGATCTATCATTAAAAAGATTATTCACTGCAAGATTTAAACTTGGAATGTTTGATCCTATTGAACGTGTTGCATATGCGCAGATCCCTTTTAATGTAAATGATAATACTGAAAATGCTTATTTATCAAGAAAAACAGCACAGGAAAGTATCGTTCTTCTAAAAAATCAAGATAAATTATTACCACTTTCCAAAAATAAAGGGACTATTGCTGTTATAGGACCAAATGCTGATGATATCCAGTCTTTATGGGGAAATTATAGCGGAATTCCTTCACATCCCGTTACCGTATTACAAGGAATAAAAAACAAGGTAGAACCTGCGATGAACGTAATCTATGCACAGGGAAGCGATCTTGCTCAGGGGATGCCTGAATTTACTAATATACCTTCTGTATATCTACGTACCCCTGACGGGAAGCAGGGACTTAAAGGAGAATATTTTGATAACGATGAATTAAAAGGTAATCCTGTTTATACAAAAATTGATGATCAGATAGATTTTTCATGGGTAATGACTTCTCCTGACCCCAGATTAAAAACCAGTAATTTTAGTATTCGATGGACGGGATCTTTGATAGCACCTGAGACAGGAACATATTATATAAGTGGACGTGGAAGACCATCAGTGAAAATATTTTGCGATGGAAAAGAAGTTAATGCTCATTATTCAAATCTCAGATCATTCAAAATTGATTTAAAAAAAGGTCAAAAATATGATATTAAAATAGATTATAAAAATAATCGTGGAGAAGGAGCTCTTAATTTATTATGGTCGGTACCTGAACCTGATGCATTACAGAATGCAGTTGCTACGGCTAAAAAGGCTGATATGGTCGTTCTTGTCCTTGGACTTAATGAACGTCTTGAAGGAGAGCAGATGAATGTACATCAGGAGGGATTTGCCGGAGGAGACCGTACGAGCCTGGATCTCCCGAAAGTTCAGAGAGATTTGATGAAAGCAGTTGTTGCCACTGGTAAACCTGTAGTTTTGGTATTAGTGGCCGGAAGTGCATTGTCAATTAACTGGGCATCTGAAAATATTAAGGCTATACTGACTGCCGGGTATCCCGGAGAGCAGGGAGGAAATGCAATTGCCGATGTTTTGTTTGGAGATTATAATCCTGCAGGAAGATTACCTGTAACATATTACAAATCTGTTGATCAGCTGCCTCCGTTTGAGAGTTATGATATGGAAGGACGTACATATCGTTATTTTCATCAGGAACCACTGTATCCGTTTGGATATGGATTGAGTTATAGTAAATTTGAATATTCAAATTTCCAGATACCGGAGAGACAGGTAGCAGGTAATCCTGTTAAAATATCAGTGGACGTAACCAATACAGGAGATATGGATGGTGATGAAGTTGTTCAGCTTTATCTTACTGATGAAAAAGCATCTACTCCAAGGCCAATTCGTCAGCTTGAAGGTTTTGATAGAATTAACCTGAAAAGAGGAGCAACCAAAACCGTTGAGTTTGAATTGACACCGCGTCAGTTCTCAATGATAAATAAAGATAACAAAAGAATTATTGAACCTGGATGGTTTACAATTTCTGTAGGTGGAGAGCAACCTGGGTTTTCGGGTAGATGTGATGCTAATACAACACGTACAATACAGAAACGTTTGAGACTCACAGGAAGAAAAGTTAATATAAAGTAAGAATATTGATAACAGAAGACAGATAAAAAAATATTTTCTGTCTTTTTGTTTCTCGTAACGACAAAGAAATATGAGAATGAAGATCGTTTTATTTTTTTTGATTACAGCCTTTACCATAAGTGCCACAAAAGCACAGAGTGTTGGAGCAAAAATAGTTTTTGATGAGGAAGAACATGATTTTGGTACTATTAATGAAGAGTCAGGAGCAACGTCGTTTATATTTTATTTCACAAATAAGGGTGATAAACCTCTTATCATACAAAGAATTTCTGTTTCCTGCGGTTGTACAACTTCTGACTGGACAAAAAAGCCTGTAATTCCCGGCGCTAAAGGGGAAATTATGATAACTTATCATCCTGAAAACCGTCCGGGTGAATTTCAACAAAGACTTTGTGTATTTTCCAATGCTGAAAACGATCAGGTATTTCTTGGAATTCATGGTTTCGTGAAGCCTCGTAAAAAGACAATTACTGAATTATATCCCGTAAAAATTGGTGATGTTATAGCTCAATCAGGCCGTATAATTTTCCCTTCTGTAAAAAAAGGTAAAATGCAGACAGATAGTCTTGAAATATATAATAATTCAGAAAAGACTGTTTATTTAAGTTTTCATGCTACTCCTGCGTACATAAGGGTTCGTGTTTCTCCTGCAAAATTACGTTTTCATCAAAAGGGCTATATAATTGTTACTTTTGATGGTGGGAAAATTGATACTTACGGATCTGTTATGAATCGGATTTATCTGAATACAAATAGTTATTCTGATTTTCATAATTCGCTTTTGGTATCTGCCAATATTGAGGAAGATTTTTCTTCTCTTACTCCTGAGGCAATAAAAAATGCACCTGTTATTTCATTCGATTCAAAGCGTTATGATTTTGGTAATCTTAATCAGGAAGATGTGGTCTCTCATAAATTTATTATTGAAAACACAGGGAAGAATAATCTTATCCTAAGAACAATAAAAACTTCGTGTGGGTGTACTGTTGTAATACCTGATAAAAAAATTATAGCCCCTGATGAAAAAATTTCATTAATGGTAAAATTCAATCCGATGGGAAAACGTGGACGGCAAATAAAGGCAATAACTGTTATTTCTAATGATCCTAAACATACCACCTCAATTTTGCGTATTTTTGCAAATGTTTATTCATCTTATTAATAAATTAAAAAAATAAAAGTTCTAATTATATTTCAATAAAATTAAAAATGTATGAGAAAAATTATCGCCTTTAGTTTAGTACTGCTTTTTGTAGTTGCTGCTTGTCAGAATAAATCCGGAAGATATCAGATTACAGGAGAAATAACCGGTTTAGACTCAGGAAAAGTGTATCTTCTGAAACCTGAAATTGGAAAAGCTCCTGTTGTAACTGATACAGCAATTATTGTTGACGGAACTTTCAAAATGGAAGGAAAAGCCGGAGATTTTGCTACATTCAGCCTTTTGAGGGTGAATAGTCGTCAGTATATAGCGCAGTTTTTTCTTGAAGAGGGAAAAACGACGGTTACTGCATATAAAGATAGCGCTCTCAGTGCTACAAAAGTAACAGGTTCTTCTGCTACCGATGTCTTTAATGTTTTCACTAAAGAATTATCTAATCTTCAGCAGAAAATGACGCAGTATCAAAAAGATTATAAAGCTGCTGTTTCTAAAGGAAATCAGCAGGAAATTGATCGTGTAAAGGCAGATGCTCAATCTTCATCAGAAAATATGATTGTTTATGCAAAGAATTTTGTCAGGAAAAATAATAGTTCAGAAGTGGCACCTTTTATTATTATTAATTATCTGTCTTCCAGTTTGGATTATGAACAGTTGAAAGCATTGGTCGATACTATTTCTCCTGATTTAAAAAATTGTGAATACATGCTGAAACTGAATGAATTTATGGCTATGAAATCCAAAACAGCTATAGGCTCAGTTGCTCCTGATTTTACTATGAAAGATATTGAAGGGAATGATTTTACATTATCTTCATTACGTGGTAAATATGTTATGGTAGACTTTTGGGCTTCATGGTGTGGTCCATGTCGTAATGAAAATCCTAATGCAGTGAAAGCTTATGATGAATTTAAAGATAAAGGATTTGATATAGTAAGTGTCTCTCTTGACAAGACTAAAGATGCCTGGATTAAAGGTGTAAAAGAGGATAATTTGACATGGCATAATGTTTCTGATTTAAAATTTTGGAAGAATTCCGCAGCTGTTTTGTATGGAGTACAATCCATTCCAAGTACCGTATTACTGGATAAAGAGGGAAAGATTATAGCTAAGGATCTAAGAGGAGAAAAGCTGATTGATAAACTAAAAGAAATAATGCCGGAATAAATTATAATTACAAATTACAAATTACTAATTACTAATTACAGGTTCAGTTGCAATTTATATTGTCTGAACCTGTAATTAGTATAAGGTAAAGTCGTCAAAAGTTCTGAAGAGATTAAATAAACGCAATTTATTGTATCTCTGCATTGTTTATTCTCTGTAATTTGTTATTTGTACTTAATTTTGGCAAAGACAAAATTATAGCAACCAGGAATAAAATATGATGCAGAAAGTGGAAAAGGATAAAGAACAGGAGATGACTGAAAATCAGGAAGAAAAGATAATTATCAGAGGTGCCCGGTCTCATAATTTAAAGAATATAAATGTAGATATTCCACGAAATAAGCTAACTGTAATTACAGGGTTAAGCGGAAGCGGTAAATCGTCATTGGCTTTCGATACGATTTATGCAGAAGGACAGCGAAGATATATTGAAACATTTTCATCATATGCACGTTCTTTCCTGGGAAATATGGAACGTCCGGATGTGGACCTAATAACCGGGCTGAGTCCGGTTATTGCAATAGAACAGAAGACTACCAACAAGAATCCGCGTTCTACAGTAGGAACGGTAACAGAAATTTATGGTTTTCTGCGACTGCTTTATGCCAGGGCTGCGGATGCCTATTCTTACAATACCGGAGAGAAAATGCTTAAATATACAGATGACCAGATAATGTCTCTGATTCGTAAGAATTATTTAGGTAAACAGGTTTTTATTTTGGCACCTCTTGTCAGGGGAAGAAAAGGTCATTATCGTGAATTGTTTGAACAGGTTAGAAAAAAAGGTTTTCTGTATGTTCGTGTTGATGGTAAAATTGAAGAACTGGCCCCTAATAAAAAATTAGACCGATATAAAACCCATTTTATAGAGCTGGTAGTTGACAGACTTATTATAGAAGAGAAAAATGAAAAACGAATTCAGAGTTCTCTGAAAGTAGCTATGAAACAGGGTCATGGTGTTTCCCTGATTATGGATAAGGAGACTGAAGAACTAAAATATTACAGCCAGCAGCTGATGTGTCCTACTACAGGAATTTCATATCCTGAACCTGCCCCATACAGTTTTTCCTTTAATTCTCCCCAGGGAGCCTGTCCTGTCTGTAACGGACTGGGTGTTGTTTCTGAAATGGATGAGGATAAAATTATTCCTGATCGTTCGAAAAGTATAGGGCAGGGAGGAATAATACCACTTGGTGCAAAGAAAAATACCCTGGTATTCTGGCAGATAGAAGCTTTGGGTGAAAAATACGGATTTAATTTAAAAACTCCCATTAACGATATTCCTGAAGATGGGATTAAAGCTGTACTTTATGGTACAACTGAACATTTAATTTTAAAAAATTCACCTCTGGGAGCCTCAGCAAATTACACAATGAGTTACGAGGGAATAGTAAAATATATAATTAATACCCAGCAAGAGGATAGTGCATCCAAAACTGCCAAAAAATGGGCTAATCAGTTCTCACAAAAAAAGGTTTGTCCCGAATGTAAAGGTCAGAGATTAAATAAAGTATCCCTGTCTTTTAAAATCTTTGATAAAAATATTTCGCAGCTATCTCATATGGATATTGCAGAGCTGGATAACTGGTTTGCCACTCTTGATGAACATATAAGCGTAAGGCAGAGAGAAATCGGAACAGAAATTATC
>Ga0172377_10001635_pt1 | contig 22793 bp, 23 predicted proteins | sample Pumphouse3metaG_FD_119749 | JGI IMG/M metagenome (GOLD analysis project Ga0172377, IMG submission 119749) | Leachate microbial communities from a municipal landfill in Southern Ontario, Canada - Pumphouse #3 metaG | ecosystem: Engineered > Solid waste > Landfill > Unclassified | place: Canada... | reverse complement strand
TCCTTCGCTATCGCAAGATCCTTCGCTATCGCTCAGGACGACACGTTAGAAGATGTAAAGTCTTAAGTACGTTATATATAGAGGGTATAAAAACAAAAAACTGTCCGCACCCTGATGGGTAACAGGCAGTTAAAATGAACTTCCTCCGCTGGCATTACCCAGATCAGGTATAAGGGTCGGAATATTTCCCTCTCAGCCGGTTTGCCCCAGCTCCCCTGTAATTATTCGGTTCAATTGAATTATATCACAGTGGTGCGATTAATCAATAGAGTATTTTACTCTAACTTTAACTCTCCAACCTTTATCTGCCTTTTTTATGTTAGGCTTATCATGGTATTTATTATATAATAAATAATGAGGGAAACGGTCGATAAAACCAAAGGACTTATTAGGAGGCATAGACTTGAAGATAATAATAATAGACGGCCAGGGCGGGAAAATGGGTAAAGCCATTGTCGAACAGCTAAAAAAGAGCCTGCCCGAATGTGAGCTTATAGCCCTTGGAACAAACAGCATAGCCACTTCGGCTATGCTCAAAGCGGGTGCCGACATCGGAGCAACGGGAGAAAGCCCGGTAATATTCAACTGTGCTGGTGCCGATATAATAATAGGGCCCCTGGCGATTGTAATTGCCAATTCGCTTTGGGGGGAAATTTCCCCGGCAATGGCGCAAGCGGTTGGCCAAAGCAAAGCGCATAAAATCCTCATCCCGGTCAACCGGTGCAATAATACTGTGGTGGGCATAAAAGAACTGTCCCTTAATGAATACATCCAGTTGGCGGTGCAGCAGGTAAGACAGATTATAGAAGAATAGAAATCAGATATCTAAAGGTTTATGTGTTGTATGTGAAATGCTGTCGAAAACCAGGTCGCTTTGCTGCCGTATATTAAGTTCCTTCAGTCTTTCCTTTGTTTTTAATTCGGGCGTAAGAAAAAAATGGTCCATATCCTTTAACGCCAACAGATTGTCAATTCTGTTAAACACGTCAAAATAATCCCTGTATTCGGTTCTTACAATACGATAGGCCGGCAAATACAAACCTCTGTAAACCTTGCTGTGACTTACCGGCGGATAGTCCCGACTCCGATAGCCCCGCAGATAAGCCTCTACCCTGTCCGCTGCATAGGGCAGAAGCCCCTCCCTGCAGCATTGCCTAAAAACCTCAAGCTTTGCTTCAAGGCTTCGGATGCTGCCGCAGGCCGAATTAGCGGTGCTGACAAAAAATTTGTTTATTGTAGCCAGGTCAATAGACGTATGCTCCAGAGCTTCTAAATGGAGCCGGCAAAGACCGTTGCCAATGTCTTCGAATATCAGGCCGGCAGGCCTTTCTATATCCCGGGAGTGCCGTATCAGAGTACGGCACTCCTCCTCCAACCCTTTTAGACTGTCTCTTTCATTCGAAATCAAATGCCCGCCTGCAAATTCATTCTGATATATCAGCTTAACCATATCCTGGCATTCCATCCGTGGATATCGTCGGTACTGGTTTAACAGCAGCTTCTTAAGCCCTTTTTTGCATCCCATTTTATAAGCTCCTATCTTCTTTGCAAAGCCATAACAATCGGAGGAATTATAATAATCTGAACCACAATGCCCGGAATACCATTGATAAATGCGCCGGTCATAAACAGCCCCATAGTAAAAGCAGAACCGCTAAGCCCATATAAGAAGAAACTGACAACCCCCCAAACTATTCTTCCGCAAATCATGGACAAAATCAAGGCTAAATAAATAAAAACATTTTTTTGGGGAACAATTTGTAAAAAATCCCCGCAAGGCAACCGTAAGCCGCCAATTCAAAGGTCATGGCAACCGCGGTGGGAAACATAGGGGGCATTCCAAAAATCATGCTTCTGAATACCGGAGCAATAAGTCCTACTATCAAACCGTACTGCCATCCGCAAACAAAACCACAAATCAAAATCGGGATATGCATGGGCAATAATTTACTGCCTATGCTTGGGATTTGCCCGGTAACAAAGGGCAGCAAAAGCGCAAGAGCCAGAAATAATCCTGAAAGCGTTAAGTTTTTTGTTAATACCTTTTTCATGTTCTTTCCCTCCAAATAAAAAATACCATGCAGACACGGCCTCCCTTGAGGAAGCGCAATACCTTCATGGTACGATTAATAAAATACGGCATAATTATTAAAACAAAACCCGGACAATTTTTCGGCTTCAGCCAATCCATAATAATCCTAAAATGATTTTAACACAAAATTTGAATAAGTCAATTCTAACGATTTAGTTATATATTAGTAAAAACATCCACTGTTTAATAAAACATGAATGATGGGCGTTAGCTCTAAGGGCCGCCCTTTATTATTCAGCTCTGTAATCATATTTGCAAAATGGGCACTTTGGGTAATCCTTGTCATGGATTTTCCCACAACTGGGACATTGAACCTTGCTAAGAAGTTCATCCTTTGTATGATAGAATTCCAGCTTTCCACATTCTTTGCAGTAATAGATGTCAACCTCTACTACCCCTGATATTATGTGAGAAAAAGGTATCCCTCTTTCTCCCAACTGTATTTTGTCACTTTTTACAAATTCCATTGAATTACCACAGCGCAAACATTCCAGTTTTTTATCCATATAGTACCTCCCATACGTATTAGTATTGTTGCTTCAAATATTTCTGCAGCTACATCCCGAATAATATATGGTCTCGCTGCAATTTGGGCAAGATGGAAAGCAAACGAAAGAAGGCCTATGACCAGTAGAGATGTTTTATAAATTCGAAAATGGATATCCTTTTGTGTAGCGCGGAAAAGAGTTTGTACTTAGATTTCCACAATGTTGCCGCCCAACAGCTTGGCAGTATGCGGTTCAAATGTTGTAATAATAATCTGTTTGTCTTCGGCGGCCTTCTGCAGGACCTTGGCCGCCTGCTTTTTCCTTTCAGGGTCCAGGTCCACCAAGGGGTCATCCATCACGATAAACCCTTCGTTTTCGCGAAATAAGTATCCGGCCATGGCCAGGCGCAAAGCCAGTGCCACTCCGCTGATTGTACCGTGGGAGAGCAGTTCAAGGGGCAGGGGTTCTGCTCCGTCTTCGATGGCGATGCCCTCGGGCAAAGCCTCCCTCATTCGAGCATGCCTGTAGCGGTATCCTGTCAAAGGGGAAAGATATTCAAGGAAAAGCTTTTGGAGCGGAAAAAAGGTGCCTACATCAAGCTCTTCCTTTAACTTATAGAATTCTATTTTTACAGCCAGCAGAGCTACGGCTTCGTCTTTAAGGTCCTGCAACCTTTTTTGAGTGTCATTTAAAGCTTTCTCAATTTCCTCCGGCGATTCCTCAGGCATATCATTCTCCGCCCTAATTTTATTTTCCCGGCAGGTCAGTAGCTTTTCCCAGAGGTCTTCTTTCTTTTCTCTTAGCCCCTTAAGAACTTCCAGAAAGTCTTCTGCGCTGTCATACTCCTCAGGCAGCGGGGCTAATCTATCCAGCTCTTCCTTAGCTGCTTTGCTTTTGCTCCTTAACTCGACAATGGCTTCTAATAAGCTGTCATGATCGATGTGTTCGGCCTGCCAGTTTCTTAGCAATTCTTTCAATTCATCCATTTCCTTAGCCAAACTCTTGAGTTCAAATCCCTTTTCCGTAATATCTTCGTTTATCACCACGGTATCACGTACAGCCTTTTCCTCGCCTGCCTCTTCAAGCTCTTTTTTCAGGGTTTTGAAATAATGCCCTTTTAAGGCATCCTGGAGCCGCTCGCCCAGAATATGTATCTTCCCCTCCAGCTCGCCCACCTCCCGGCGTATTTCCCGAGCTTCTTTCACTTCAGATAGCCCTAGACCTTGTAATTCCCTCTCTATCTCACTTTCCAATTCTTCCACCTTTTTCAAAAGTGCCCCCACATCTTTTACCCCTGACTGGACATCAATCCTCCAGCCCGGAGCCTCCAAATTAAATCGCCCCTGGGCTTCAAAAAACCTTTCGTCCTCTATCCGAAGGACTTTTTCTTCCTTCAGCCCTGATTTTACTTTTACTTCGACGGCCTTTTCTGTTATCAGCTTTATTTTTAATTTCATGCCGCCTATCTCCGCTTTTAGTCTGGAAAGCTCCTTCTCCTTTTCCTCCAGTCGCTGCATTTTCCCCTGCGTTATAGGAGGCAGCTTGCCAAGCTCCTCTTTTTTTCCATCCAGCTCTTCTTTAAGCTGCCTGGATTTGCGGTATATATCCCGTTTCTTTTTTGTCTCCTGTTCTTTTTGGGACTGTGCCAGCTCTATTGCCAACCTTTTCTTCTCTTTTTCCAGTTCTTCTTTTCTTTCTGCCAAGTATTTGTTTCTTTCTTCTTTCTTAGGCCAATCCCGTGCTGTTTTTTTCAGCTGCTCCTGCCTTAAGTCGTAAAATTTCAGCTGTGGCTCTAGCGCATTTCTACGGTTTACATCGCCCTCTATCTTCTTCATTTCCTTCTCTTTATTTTCAATTTCCCTATAATCAGCCTCTACCCCCTGGAGCTTTTGTATAGCATCTTCAAAAGTTTTTTCCGCTTTCAGTGCTCCTCTTAGCTTTTGCTGCAGCGTTCGCATCTGGTAATACTGCTTCAGAATTCGGCCCACACTGCGCCGATGGGGATTGTCAATATCGCGTCCGCCCCGCGGGGCATCGTTTTCAATTTCCCAATTATTTACGAGTTCTTCTATGTTTTGCTGCAGTCTATTCTCCAGCTCGTCTACGGATATACCTCCGGATTGAAATACAACGGCACGCAGCATATCGGCCAGGGTGCTCAAGGCCTCCTGGTCCTGTTTTATCCGATCAAGAGTATTTATCAGCTCAGCCTGACGGGCAATAAGGACTCCCTCATAAGTTCCCCTGCCGTGCCGGAGCAATTCTTCAAGTTTTCTATTTATGCTTATCTCATCGGATATCTCTACCCCTTCGTCCAAAACCAGGCGGGCTTCCCTCTCTGCACCCCAGGCACAGCATAATCTAAGTGGGCTGCTCCCTGTGGCACTATCAAGTTCCAGTATCACACGAGCGGTATCACCGTGGGGATGGGGCAAATACTGAGAGACTATGTTCTTCCAATCCTGAGAGTTCCTCCTTACGCTCGGTGGGATAAAAAGAGCCGCATGTATAGCGTTTACCAGCGTAGTTTTACCGGCCTCATTGGGCCCTAAAATCACATTAAGCCCGGGCTTGAACTTACATACCTGGCGGGGAAATCTCCCAAAAGGTTCCAGTTGAACTTTCCGGATAATCATGCTATTTTTTCACCTCTTTCATCAGCATATAAGCAAGCTGCAAAGCTTTCTGGTTTCCCCCTTCCGCTAGACGCTCAAGCAATAGATAGGGGAAAGAACCTTCGGGGAAAAGCCCTGTTATGGTACTTTGGTTTATTTCCATCTGCAATTGGGTATCATCCCATTCCAGATAAAGGAGCCTCTCTTTCATATCCTCCCGCCAATTATGGCGGTTCTCAAAATCCTCGCGAGGTAGGGTGCCCCGCAATTTCAACCTTACCAAAGTACTCTTTCCTTTTTCGGTTAATTGTCGAATAAGCTTTTCAATTTCTTCCGCAGTGCTTACCGTTTTTTCCAGGTCCTTAAAACGGTAACTGCCGGTGACCACTGTTTTTCCTTCCACATTTACACCGTCATCCAGAAGGATTATCCAGGCTGAGCCTTCATGCCGGCAATCAAACCCATCCGGTTCAGGAGTCCCACAGTAGGCAAAAGTGCTGTTTACAAATTCGTCCCTGTCCGGGATACGCCCATGGGTATGGCCCAGAAACCAGAAGTGCAGTCCCAAAGATATTAGCTCTTCTTCCCTCATGGGAAAATAATTCCGGTTAAAATCCGGGGAATAACCCTCGACAGTACCGTGAGCCAGGCCGATATGCCAGCGTGCCTCCGGTCTCTCCGGCAGGTCAAAAATCCATTTGATATTGTTTTCCTGCGAATGCTTGACCTTGCAGGGTGCGGGATAAAGCACCGCATCCAGTCCGTAGTCTTTCAAGCTGTAAGGCCTGGAATCGAACAGCAAAACAATATTATCAGCAGAGTATTCACGAAACCTTTCCCAAAGAAAGCTAGAAGGGGTATAATAGTCATGATTCCCCGGCAGCACAGCGCAAACCCCGCTAAATCCGGAAAGTGCCTGGGCTGCCCTTAAAATCTGTTCTTCTTTTATTTTAAGCCGTTCAAAAAGGTCCCCCGCTACTATAAATAGCTGGCATTCTTCCTGGTTGGCCTTCTCAACCATCTGCTCCAGTGTCCGGAAACGTGCTTCCATCAGTTCCTGCCTTATTTCCTCGGGATAACCCCTGCTTAGATAAAGCATGCCCAAGTGCAGGTCACCGGTGTGGAAAACCTTTAACGCCACAACCTATCCCCCCCTTTTATCTTTCCTTTTATCACTATTGTCGCCGTTTGTCAGTCAGATACGCTTTTAACCAAACTCCGTGGTTTGTCAACATTGCGGCCCCGAGCCACCGCTGAGTAATAGGCAAAAAGCTGCAACGGTATTACCGCCAGTGCCGAAGTAAATTCATCGAGAGTATCGGGAATATATATTACCCTGTCGGCCAATTTACCTATTTCCCGGTTGCCCTCCTTGGCCAGAGCCACTACATAGGCTCCCCTGTTCTTTACCTCTTTTAGATTTGCAAGGGTTTTGTCAATAAGTGCATCCTGGGTTGCAAGGAGAAATACGAAAAGACCCTCTTCCACTAGAGCAATTGGCCCGTGCCTAAACTCACCTGCGGGGTAAGCAGCCGAATGAATATAGCACGTCTCCTTTAGCTTTAGCGACCCCTCAAGAGCCAGTGCGTAGTCCAGACCCCTGCCGAGATATACGACCTTTTCAATGTCCTTATGCTCCCCAGCCAGGTCCTTCATTAACTGTGAACAGTCCAGCACCCTTTGTGCCTGCCCCGGAAGCCTGTTTACTGCCTCCACTCTTTGCCGGTATGCGTCCTTGTCAATCCCGCCCTTTAAATAAGCCAATTTCAACGCTATTAAGTATATGGCTGTTAGCTGCGACGTATAGGCCTTTGTGGATGCCACCGAAATCTCCGGACCCGCACAGGTATAAAGGGAATAGTCCGCCTCGCTGGGTATTGTGCTACCCGCCACATTTGTTATGGCAAAAGCACGGACGCCTTTCCCCTTTGCCTTCCTCATTGACTCAAGGGTGTCGGCGGTTTCCCCCGACTGGCTTATAACTATTACAAGGCTATTTTTGTCCACTGCCGGGTTTCTGTACCGGAACTCGGAAGCTATCTCCACCTCTACCGGTATCCCTGCTAATCTTTCAATGAGGTATTTGCCGGCAAGCCCCGCATGATAGGATGTACCGCAGGCAACTATAACCATCCTGTACACCCCTTCCAGATCTCTTTGGGTCAGCCTTATATCATCAAGAACTATCTTCTCGCTTCCCGGTATCAATCTTCCCTTTAGGGTTTGCTTTATTACCTCAGGCTGCTCATATATTTCCTTAAGCATATAATGAGGATAGCCATTTTTTTCTATTTCACCCATAATGATATTTTCTCCTTTAAATGTATTGTTAACTACCCGGCCCCCTTTGCCCCACCGGTCACCCGGTGGATTTGTTGTGCCTTTATAAAGCTAACAATTCGAACAAAAAACCGTTCCTTGCCCGTTTTTGTCCCTTATTATTTAAACCAAGCGGCTTTCTATGAGTTTTGCAATGTTTTCGGCATACTGCCTAAGCTCACCTTTGTCCTGGCCCTCTAACATAATCCTCACAAGGGGCTCGGTTCCCGAAGGCCTTATAAGCACTCTGCCGTTACCCACAAGCCAGTTCTGCACCCTTTCTATCTCACTGCAAATAACCGCATCCTGTCGATAAGCTTCCTTATTTGAATTCTTCACCCTTGCATTAACCAGAACTTGGGGATATTTTTGCATGGTGCTGCAGACCTCCGAAAGGCTTTTATCAAAATATTTTACGCTTTCAAGCAGCTGAAGTGCCGTCAGTAAGCCATCCCCGGTGGTATTAAAGTCCAGGAATATTATGTGGCCCGACTGCTCTCCGCCAAGGCTGTATCCCTTTTCCATCATTCTTTGCAGTACGTACCTGTCTCCCACCTTGGTTTCCTCTATTCTGCAGCCAATCTTCTCCAGAACTTTGTGCAATCCCAGATTGGACATAACGGTTGCAACCACGGTATCCCCTGCTAGTTTTCCCTGGGCCTTAAGCCGGCGGGCACAGACTGCCAATATATAGTCACCGTCTATTATTTGGCCTTTATCGTCCACTGCAATTAGCCGGTCCGCATCACCGTCAAAGGCAAGGCCTATGTCCAGACCCTTTTCTTTCACATAGGATGCTAATCCTTCAGGGTGGGTGGACCCGCACAGGGCGTTTATGTTTAATCCGTCGGGGATGTCGTTTATCACGCTTACCTGCGCTCCCAGTTCCTCCAGTACCAAAGGAGCGACTTTGAAGGCTGCTCCGTTGGCACAGTCAACGGCCACCTTTAGCCCTTTAAAATCCTCCAAAACCGTACCTTTAAGGAAGTCCGCATAGTACCTTACACCTTTTGTTTCATTTATTCTTCTGCCTAAGTTCCTGCAGGTACACGACACTTCTACGGTGCCCTCAAAGACTATGTTTTCTATTGTCTCTTCCATATCATCGCCCAGCTTATAACCATTTCTGTCGAAAAATTTTATCCCATTGTACTGAGCAGGATTATGGGAGGCGGATATCACAATTCCGCCGTCGGCACCAAGGTGCCTTATCAAATAGGCTACCGCCGGTGTGGGAACTACGCCCACCAGCACTGCATCACTGCCTGCCGAGCACAGCCCGGCAACCATTGCGCTTTCGAGCATATCCGAAGAAAGGCGCGTATCCGTCCCCAATACAAACTTCGGCTTTTTTATCCCGCTGCCCAAGACAAATGCCCCCGCCCGGGCAAGCTTGAAAGCAAGGTCTGAAGTTAATTCCTCGTTTGCAATTCCTCTGACACCATCGGTGCCGAACAGTCTGCCCATATAATTCCCCCTGTTACTATTGTATGCCATTTTAATACGTTTAAATCTTATCACACAGCATACCGCATTTCAATTGTTCGGACATTCCTCCAGCTAAAAGCTCCCCATTAAAATATACTATGTGTTTTGGGCCCGTTTTGTAACACGGCGGCTTAGAAACGCCGCAAGACAAGTTGCTTCTGCATTTTAATTGAAACAATGATAGTGCAGTACGGCAACCGGCTAAAGCTAATAAGCATATCCGGTGCCTCCAACGTAACCGGCTACAAAAGCGATGTTGGAAGGATTGCCGCCATGGCACACCGGGCAGGGGTGCCAATCCTTGTGGACGGGGCCCAGCTTGTTTCCAATTCTTCGCTGGAAGTAAAGCCCGACGGCCACCCAGAGCACATAGATTGCCTGGTCTTTTCAGTGCATAAAATGTACACTCCCTTCGGAACCGGAGTGCTTATAGGTCCCAAAAAAACCTTTTTAAGGGGTGCACCCTAATATACCGGGGGGCAGAATTGCCCAGACCCATAAGGCTTCATGAAACACTAACTCATGCATTTTTGCATAAGCGGGTATTCATGAACCCTAATTATATTTATCTACAACCTTAGAGGCCCACCACAAAGGGTGGGCCTCTTTTTGTTCGCCCGACAAGGCTGCCGGGTTTATTCTCTATCAGCCGCAGCTGTTTCCCTTAACCAGCTCGGCACCCCTGTCCAGGGCATCCTTATTCACCGGTATAAGGTGCGCTTTTCTCTCTCCAAAGACCTTCTTTAGGGCTTCCAGTACGCTTTCCTTTTTAAGGGCACCGGTAGCCTCTAAATATGCCCCCAGCATAACCATATTGGCTATCCTGCTGTTGCCCAGCTCGTCGGCTATTTCATTGGCAGGTATATCGTAGGCTACTATATCATCCCTCTCGGCACTTTTGTCGATTAGGGAGCTGTTTATTAGGAGCAGCCCATTCTTTACTATCGAAGGTTCGAACTTGTCAAGGGACGGCCTGTTCATAGCTATTACCGCGGTAGCATCCGTTACTATCGGAGACGCCACCGGGTTGTCGGATATGATTACATTACAGTTGGCGGTACCACCCCTCATCTCCGGTCCATAGGACGGCAGCCAGGATACGTTCTTGCCCTCAATCATCCCGGCATAGGTAAGCAGCTGACCCATGGACATTACGCCCTGGCCGCCAAATCCGGCCATTACTATTCTCTCGTTTATCATATCCTATTTCACCTCCTCGGAAGTCTTATAAACTCCCAGCGGATAATAGGGTATCATGTTTTCTTCCAGCCACCGGAGTGCCTCAACGGGGGTAAGACCCCAGTTTGTCGGACAGGTGGACAGGACCTCTATCATGGTAAACCCTTTGCGCTCTATCTGTGCCTGGAAGGCTTTCTTTATCGCTTTCTTTGCTTTTCTTACATGGGCCGGAGTGGTTACGGTAACTCTTTCGATATAGGCGGGACCGTCCAGCGTGGCCAGCATTTCACTCATCCTTATAGGAGAGCCGGCGTGGTCCTTATCCCTGCCAAAGGGCGAGGTGGTGGCCTTCTGACCCACCAGCGTGGTTGGTGCCATCTGGCCTCCGGTCATCCCGTATATGGCGTTGTTTACGAATATGGTTGTTATCTTTTCACCCCTCATGGCTGCGTGTACTATTTCCGCGGTACCTATTGAAGCCAGGTCTCCATCACCCTGATAGGAAAAAACCACTTTGTCGGGATGTACTCTCTTTATACCGGTTGCAACGGCGGGTGCCCTGCCGTGGGCAGCCTCCTGCATGTCACAGTTAAAGTAATCGTAGGCAAATACCGAGCAGCCGACCGGCGCAACCCCTATTGCTTTGTCCAGAACATCCAGCTCTTCAAGAACCTCGGCAACCAATCGGTGGATTATGCCATGGGTGCAGCCCGGACAATAATGGAACGGTCTATCCTGCAAACCTTTGGTCCTTTGAAATACCATTTCGGCCATTATTTAGCACCCCCTAATATTTTCTTAATCTCAGCAACGATATCGTCCGGCACCGGCACCATTCCGCCGGTTCTTCCGTAGAAATGTACCGGCTTCTTGCCGTTAACGCCAAGCTTTACGTCTTCTACCATCTGACCCAGGCTCATTTCCACCGAAAGGAAAGCCTTTGTTTTGTCGGCATACTCTTCAAACACTTCATAGGGGAAGGGCCACAGGGATATGGGCCTTATAAGGCCGACGTTTATGCCCTCTTCCTTACACTTGTCTATAACTGTTTTAACAATCCTTGCGGTGGTGCCGTAAGCAACGGCTATAAGGTCTGGGTTATCGCAGTTGAATATTTCGTATTTCTTCTCGTTCTTTTCCATCTCGTCGAACTTGGCTTTAAGTCTAAGGTTATGCTTTTCGCACTCTGCGGGGTCTATAAACAGTGAATTGATAACGTTGGTATGCCCTCTTCCACCTGTGCCGGTTGTAGCCCAGTCCTTGGGGGGCAGGTTGCGTTTTTGGGGCTCCCGCAGCTCCACCGGCTCCATCATCTGTCCCAGCATACCGTCTCCAATAATCATTACGGGATTCCTGTACTGGTCAGCGATATCAAAGCCTTCCATCATGAGGTCAGTCAGTTCCTGCACCGATGCGGGGGCTAAGACCACCATCTTGTAATCGCCGTGGCCGCCGCCCTTTGTGGCCTGGAAGTAGTCCGACTGGGCCGGCTGTATTCCACCCAGACCGGGGCCGCCTCTTATTATATTGACTATCAGACAGGGTAGTTCCGACCCTGCTATATAGGATATACCCTCCTGTTTTAGACTTATACCGGGACTGGAGGATGAGGTCATTACCCTCGCCCCTGCTCCTGCGGCACCGTATACCATGTTTATTGCCGCAACTTCGCTCTCGGCCTGCAGGAAGGTCGCTCCCGCCTTCGGCATTTCTCTGGCCATGTATTCGGGTAGTTCGCTTTGAGGTGTAATCGGATAACCGAAGAAAAATTTGCAGCCGGCCTTTATTGCAGCGGCACCGATTGCTTCATTTCCCTTCATTAAAACCTTTGCCATAGAATTTCCCTCCTCTTTTTTGAGCTTTCTTCCGTAGGTAAACTAATCATTGTCTCTTAGTCTCTCAACCTTTATAACGGTGTCCGGGCAGATTGTAGCACAGTTCCCGCAAGCTATACACTTTTCCATTTCATAGACGGTTGCGGGGTGATACCCTTTAACGTTTATCCTGTCCTTCGCCATCTTAACTATGTCTACCGGGCAAACAGTTGTACAGAGTTCACATCCCTTACAGCGATGCTCCATAAACGTAACCTTTCCTCTTACCTTTGCCATGAACAACCCTCCTTTTTTCGCTTAAATTACAACCAATCAGGTCGCATATACATCTTGACAGGAAAAACCTCACCCGTTAAACCCTCCGGAATTTGTCCGGCTATCCTTTCAATGGCGCATATATATTTCACCGGCATATTCTTTTGCCGGGAAACCTCTTCCACCACCCGCTGTCCCCTAAGTACATCCTCAAGCGTTGTGTCGCGCAGCATATGGGTGTTGTTTATAAGGCCAGTGGCACGAATACGGGCCGCCCTTTCTATTTCCTCTATATACTCAATGGCCGCCTGGGGGCTGCCCGTATTGGGCCGGTTGGCGTTTATCACTATGAACATGTCGTAGTCAACATCTTTTAGGTGATCGTAATACCGTCCCAAGGCCCTGGCTCCCGCCGCGTCGCCCCCGACGTCCAGCACCGCCTGGTAGCTTTCATCCTGCAAAAGGGTATAAATATCTGCAGGCAGAGCCGGTACATCAGCGTTTATAAACTTTCCCTCCGGTGCCACAACCCGTATACCGATTCTCTCCATTCGGCCCTTTTCCTCTCGGGAGCGAAAATAGGGGTTTACAATGTCCAGGTCCGCAATGGCGGCCTTTTTGCCCGATTTCGCAAGCCTTATCACATAGTTTACCGAGAATTCGGTTTTACCGCTCCCGTAATGACCTGTTATAATTCTGATTCTTTTGTCCTGCTGCATGGGCCACCAGTCCTTTATTCGTATTGTTTGGCCTTCTCTTCACCCCTTAATACCCTTAAACCGCCTTCTGCGAGGGCAGTCATTTCATCCTCTCCCGGATAAATCATTACTGGGGCGATAAACTCCACACTTTCGATTATCCACCCGGTCAGCATCTTGCTGTAGGCAATACCTCCGGTAAGAACGATGGCATCCGCCTTACCCTGAAGAACGGCTGCAGCACTTCCTATCTCTTTGGCAATTTGGTATGCCATTGCCCGATAAACAAGCTCCGCATGCTTATCGCCAACTTCTATCATCCTTTCCACTTCCTGGGCATCGTTGGTCTTTAAATGGGCAACCAGGCCACCCTTGCCCACAACCTTTTTATTCATCTCCTCCAGCGTATAGCGTCCGGAGTAGCAAAGTCCAATAAGCCCTTCCAACGGCAGGCTTCCCGCCCTCTCTGGCGAGAAGGGTCCTTCTCCGTCCAGTGCGTTGTTTACATCCACAACCCTGCCCTTTTTGTGGGCTCCTATCGAAATGCCGCCACCCATATGGGTTACTATAAGGTTAAGGCTCTCATAGGGCTTTTCAAGGTCCCTGGCGGCTCTTCTGGCAACGGCCTTCTGGTTCAGCGCATGGAATATTGATACTCTTTCTATCTCAGGCAGTCCCGACACCCGGGCTATATCCTCCAGCTCGTCTACCACCACCGGGTCCACTATATAGGACGGGATGTTGAGCTGCGAAGCAATCTCCCTTGCCAGTATACCCCCCAGGCTTGACGCATGCTGACCGAAAAGGCCCACTCTCAGGTCCTCAATCATCTTGTCATTTACCTCGTAGGTTCCGCTGGGAATGGGCTGCAAAAGTCCTCCCCTGCCCACAACGGCACTTAGTTTTGTAAGGTTTATATCCTTTTTGCTTAGGGTTTCCAGTATAATATCCTTTCTATACTGATACTGACTGTATATAGTGGGATAGGGTGCCAGCTCTTCGGTAGAATGCCTTATTACTTCCTCGAAAACAGGCTTTTCGTTATCAAATATTGCTATCTTAGTTGAAGTAGATCCCGGATTTATTACAAGCAATCTGAATATCTCCTTCATCTTCTCACCCCGTTTTTTGTTTGTTTTTTGCCAGCAAAACCGCAAGGGCGATGGAGTTTAGTTTGGCCTCCTCGTCGTCAGCCCTTGAGGTAACCACTATGGGTACCTTAGCACCCACCACCAGGCCGGCACATTTTGCCCCGGCAAAGTATACCAGGGACTTGTACAGAATATTACCCGCTTCGATATCCGGCATTATTAATACGTCCGCGTTACCCGCAACGGGATGGTCTATTCCCTTATGCCTTGCCGCCTCCATAGACACCGCGTTATCCAGCGCAAAGGGTCCTCCCACTATACAGCCCTCTATGCGCCCCTCCTGGTTCATTTTAACCAGTTCCTTGGCATCCAGTGTCGCAGGCATCTTCGGGTTTACCTTCTCAACGGCACAAACAACCGCTACCCTTGGATCATCATAGTCCAAAGCCTTAGCCAGTCCCACTGCGTTTTCTATTATCTGCGCCTTCTGTGATAGGTCGGGGGCGATGTTCATGCCCGGATCGCTGAATAAAAACAATTTGTCATAGCCGTTTACCTCGGCAACCCCTATATGGCTTAAAACATTGCCTCCCCTTAAAGACACGTCCGAAAGTACTGCTTTGAGTATAATCGATGTGTCTATTATGCCCTTCATTACGATATCCGCTCTGCCCGCACTTACAAGTTCCACAGCCCTTATACAGGCTTCTGCCTTATCGGGCTCGTCTATTATTTCAAACCCGTCGATATTGATACTCTTTCGTGAAGCGATTCTCTGTATCTCCCGTGCGTTTCCCACAAGTATCGCCTCTGCTATTCCCTTACCTTTGGCTCCGCTGACGGCGGACAGCACCTCCGCATCCTGGGCCACTGCTACGGCAATGGTTCTGGGGCCCCTTTCCCTTGCAGCCTTAACTATTTCATCAAAGGTCTTAATCAATCTCCTTCACCTCTTCTTCATAAACCTTAGCTTGCTGCTCTCCCGACAGCACCCTATAAACCCCCTCTGCAAGGGCGCGCATCTCATCCTCCCCGGGGAGTACCTTAGCGGGAGCGATAAAGGCTGTCATCTTGGTAATTGCATCAACCAGCTTTTTTGAATGGGCAAGGCCACCGGTTAATATTATATAGTCAACCTTTCCTTTTAGCACCGTTGACATGGCCCCTATCTCCTTGGCGATCTGATAGGCCATTGCTTTTAGAATAAACTCTGCCCTTTGGTCGCCCTGCTCTATCATCCTTTCAACTTCCCTGGCATCGTTGGTCCCGAGGTAACCCGCAAGCCCCGCTTTTCCTATGAATTTTTGCTTTAGCTCTTGTTTTGTATGTTTCCCTGAATAGGCCATCTTGATAAGGGCACCCGTCGGCACTCCGCCAGCTCTTTCCGGTGAAAATGGCCCATAGTCGTTTGCACCGTTTACATCGATTATTTTCCCGTCCTTAAGCGGTGCTATGGATATCCCGCCACCTAGATGGACCATTATCAGCCTCAGCCCGTCGAGGGGTTTTCCCTCTTCCATGGCAACCCTGTGAGCGACCGCTTTTATATTAAGCACATGACCATGGGTTCTCCTTGGCAGTTCCGGAATGCCCGAGATTCTTGCTATATCCTCAAATTCATCCACCGAAACCGGGTCCGCAATAAAGGCGGATACTCCTGCCCTGTCGGCTATACCCTTTGCCAGCATAGCTCCAAGGTTTGAAGCGTGCTCTCCTCTGGCCGCCGTTTCCAGGTCATCAAGCATTTTGGAGGTAACAATATAGGTCCCTCCGGGTATCGGTGCCAAAAGGCCGCCTCTCCCGGCCACAGCATCAAGGGATTTAAGTTCAATACCTTCTTCCTTGAGCCAGCCAAGAATTATTCCAAGCCTATATTCGTACTGGCCGGCTACCTTTCCTAGCTTGTCCAGCACTTCCACCGAATGGGAAAGATTCCTTTGGCGCACATTCTTATTATCCTTAAAAAGTGCTACCTTGGTGGAAGTTGAACCCGGGTTGATTGCTAGAACATAACCATCCGCTTTCATCCTTTCCCTCCTTTTTGTTTCTTTGCCTATTTATAGACGCAAATATCATGCCAATTATTCTAAATTTTTTGTATTATTGGATATTATCCGCATTTATCGACAGGTTTAACCCACAGGCAATAAGTTTACGGGCAAAAAATAAGCCTTATAAAACAGCGTTAGAGATGCGTTCCTTCACAATGCTGTAACCATGGCTAATTATTGCAATATATTGCACGCATTATTTTGCAATAGCGCAGGACTATATGCAGATTATTGCATGTTTATTTGGTGTTTGTTCAACTTGTAATACAGGTTTCTAATGGATATGCCCATCCTTCTTGCAGCCTCGGTCTTATTATGCCCCACCTGATGCAACACTTTCTTTATATACTCCCTTTCGGTATCATCCAGCACTTTATTAAGCGGCACCGAGGTATTCACACTGCCCGAGATATACGCTTCCTCATTCGCATCCGACCAGCCGGTTTTCCTTTCGATAATTCGGGGAAGGTGTTCCTCAAGGATTACCGTATCGTTAAACTTCATATTTATTATGGCGCGCCCTATGAAGTTCTCCAGTTCCCTTATATTGCCCGGCCATTCGTATTCCAAGAGGCTTAACTGGGCACCGGCGGATATGTCCTGTACGCTTCTGCCGTAGTCCTGGTTAAACCGTCTTACTATATGCAGTGCCAGGTGGAATATGTCTTCCTTTCTATCCCTTAAGGGGGGAATCCTAAGCGGGATAACATTGAGACGATAATACAAGTCCTCCCTGAACCTTCCCTTTTGCATGGCTTCTTCCAGGTCTATATTGGTGGCCGAAATAATACGCACGTCCACCGGGACGGAATTTGTTCCTCCCACCCTGATTATTTCCTTTTCCTGGAGTGCCCGCAAAAGCTTTGCCTGGACCCCGGAATTAATTTCTCCTATCTCATCAAGGAATATGGTGCCGCCGCTAGCCACCTCGAAAAGTCCCTTCTTACCTCCTTTTTTTGCCCCGGTGAAGGCCCCCTCCTCGTAGCCGAACAATTCCGATTCTAAAAGCGACTCCGACAGCGCGGCACAGTTGACCCTGACAAACTGGCTGAACTTCCTCCCGCTGGCATTGTGTATCGCATGGGCAAACAGTTCCTTGCCGGTACCGCTCTCCCCCTGCAAGAGTACCGTAGCCGGCGTCTGGGCCGCCTTTTTGGCCTTTTCGATAACCTCCTGCATTTTGGAGTTTATACTTACAATATCGTCGAAGGTATATTTTGCCTCCAGTTTCCTTATTATCTGCTTGGCCTGGTTGAGTTCTTCGGTCAGTTTTTTTATCTCGGATATATCATGAATCACTCCGACGCTACCCCTTAGTTCACCGTCAACCACTATGGGTGCCGCATCCACTATAACCTCTTTCCTGGAAGGGCCCACTTTAAGCCGGGCACTTTTTATAGGCTTTCTATTTTCCAGCACCTTGAAATGGATGCTCTCCCCCTCAGCGATGTCCACCGTGGCGGGCTTTCCTATTACGTCCTTTCCGGATAACCCGGTCAGCCTTGTATAGGCGGGGTTTACCATAACCCCCATGCCGTGCTGGTCCACCACCGAAATAGCATCCTGGGTGGAATTAAAAATAGCCTCAAGCATGCTTTGTATTTCCTTGAGATTTGTAATCTGCTCGGCAAGCTGTTTTATCTCGCTTATATCCCTGAACACCGCCACGGCACCTATAACGTTTCCCTGTTCGTCCCTTACCGGCATCCGGTTAGTTATTATACTTGTGCTGCGAAGAGGCTGCTCCCTGTTCAACTCCGCCTTGCCGGTCTCCAGAACATAGGGCAGCCGTGAGTTATCCACCACTTCCAGAACCGGCTTACCCAGCGCATCCTCCATCCTCACCCCTATAAGCCTTTCAGCGGCTTTGTTGAAAATGGTTATTATACCGTCCCTGTCCACTGCAATCATAGCATCGTGGGTGGAGTTTAGTATTACCTTCAGTTCTCTGTTCAGCATTCTTTCACCCCCAGTACCCTACTCCTCTTCCTCGTCCAGGGCAACCAGTTCTATTTCAACCCGCAAGGGCGCAATGCTTACAATCTCAATATCCCTCGGCAGGTCCACCTTAAGTGTAACGGTATGTTTGCCGGCAGCAAGACCCTCCAGCGATGCGGTCACAAAAAAGTCCCCTGCGGTCAATTGGTTTATTATACTCTCTTTGCCGCGTACGGTAACCTGCACAGTAGGTATAGATGTTTCATCGGAAAGCCTTAAACCTTCTCCCAAACCGCTTAAGTTAACCCTATCCACCGGGGTTTCCCTGTTAATTATCCCTTCCCCTCTTACGTAGACAGTTGCCGAATTAATATTCTCAACCGGTGCAACTCCCTCCGGCATTATCAGACCAACGTTGAAGTTAGTATTCCGGTCAATGCCGGCCAGCGAGACCGGCTCGGTCCTAATTGAATTTATTGTTTGCAGCACCGATTCCTCTCCATATATCACTATTGTATCCATTTTTAGAAAAATATCTGTTATCTCCCACTCCGCAGAGGGCTGTCCCTCTACCACCGGCTCTATAGCAACCTGCTTTGTCTTTCTCACGGGGACGGTGACTTCCACTATATTGGGATTAAGCGTGACCCCAGCAACGTCGTTGTTTTCGTCGTCCACCGCTTTAACCGCCAGCACTTCCCGCTGGTCTCCGGTGGATCCGGCCATTTTCATTACCGCCGTTATGACTCTTATATTGTTAAGCAAACTCTCAGGTCCGCTTACCAGCACCTCCCCTGGGGTTACCACCGACGCCAACGTAGTATAACCCTCCATAGGCCTTCCCTCGGTGGACACTGTTACCGGCACCTGAATGCTGGATATTTGCTCCATATCCACTTTTATGCTCTTAGGGCTGTAATCCACCAACTCTACATTGGAGGGCAGACCCCTCACCTCTATCGGTACGTTGTTTACGCCCCTTTGGGTATGCCCCCGCAGATCGGCCTCGGCAATTATCTCTCCAGCTTTTATCTCGGCCAATACGCTGCGTTTACCCTGTATATTTACATCTATTTTGTACTGCTGGGGGTTCTTAATAACAAGCCCTGATGTAACAATGGCTTCGGCGTTAATAAGCTGCACCGGAACGTCTTTTATGGGCTTGTACTCGGTGGGGTTTTGATCGCTGGCAACGTACAGCCAGAGAGCCACCGCAAACAGTATGGATATTATCCTGGTGTTTATCTTTTTATTTGTCATCCTGGACATCCTTAACCCTCCATTTCAGGAAACCACGGTATCTGTGCTCCTGGGGCTTGTACTGGCTTACCAGCATTTCTTTTAGCATTTTGCCGTCGAGGTATCTGGACAGCCGGCCTTCCTTGGCGGTAGAAATTACGCCGGTTTCTTCGGATACGATGATTGCTATAGCGTCGGAGTACTCGGAAATGCCAAGTCCAGCCCTGTGTCTGGTGCCCAGCTCTTTACTGAGGCTTTGGTTTTCGGTAAGCGGAAGCAAACATCCCGCCGAGGCTATTCTCTTGTCTCGTATTATAACCGCGCCGTCGTGTAGCGGCGTATTGGTCGCAAATATAGTCTGTAGCAGCCGTGATGATACAACGGCGTCCACCGTTGTACCGGTTTCCATAAATTCGCCAACTCCCGTTTCCCTTTCAAGCACTATAAGGGCACCTACCTTTTTCTTAGCAAGAGCCTGCACCGCTACCGTTATTTCGTCAATAAGCGTTTTGGTCTCCTTATCAAGGGCCTCGCTTAAGGGATTGCCGAAAATTATACCGCCTCGGCCAAGGAACTCCAGTGCCCTGCGCAGTTCCGGCTGAAAAACTATAAGCAGGGCTATAACTCCCACCGTCATGGTATTACGAAGCAGCCAGTTTACGGTGTACAGCCGGAAAAACCCGCTGGACCCGGTGGCCCAGGTGGCAAATATAAGAACGAAAATACCCTTTATAAGCTGCTCCGCCCTGGTTTCCCGGATAAGCATAAAAATCTTATAAAAGACGTAGGCGATAACCGCTATGTCTATTACATCCCAAAGAGTAATGCTCATTATTATTTCCTTCATTTGTGTAGCCATACTGTACACTCCAAACTTTTTGAAAAACTTTGCATAGTATATTTTCTATCCCCTTGTGTGTTTCTCCTTCTTTTAATTATACAACAAATATATTTTTTTAATCAGCCGGAGGAACAGTTATTACCTTGGTACAGCATATTTTTCGGATTATACCGCAAAGATAACCGGTTATCATCTTATTACGCAATCCGCTACAGGCGGCCTTTTTTATTTTAAGCCTGCTGCTATTAATTGTTGGCGGTAAACTGTGTTACAATATATGTAATAATCCCCCGATGAAGGAACCATAAATAGTTACTTCACTTCCAAGGAGGGAGCAAAAGAACCGTCCTCCTGCTTCCGGGGGAGGGAGGCTGTGCCATAAAGATTTTGCTGATAGATGATGAGAAAGCCCTAGTAAAGGGATTAAAGAGCAGCCTGGAAGTTTCCGATAACGGAATAGGCATCGCCGCCAACGACCTGCCCCGTATATTCGAAGGGCTTTTCAGGAGCGAACCCTCCCGGAGCAAAGAGATAGAAGGTTACGGTATGGGCCTTGCGATAGTAAAAAGAATTGCAGCCCTTCACGGATGGGATATTTCAGCGGACAGTAGGCCGGAAAAAGGAACTACCATTATTCTTACCATCCCCCTGTAGTTTATATATTCTTTAGAACCGCTTAACATTATCTTTACAAATGGGCGGTATCATATACTTAAGAAACCCATCCAAAAGACAAGGAGGTACACTATATGAAAAAAAACACAATGCTTATACTGATACTGGTAACGGCCCTTCTTACAGCGGGATGCGGCTTGTTTTCCAGCGGCAATGGCCAGGGAGACCCCCAGCCGGGGGACACCATTGTACCCCCCGAACCGGAGGGAGAAACGGTGGAAATAACGCTTTACTTTGCAAACAATGAGTATGTCCAGACCGGAAACGAGAACCTTGAAAAAATGCTCACCGAAAAGAGAAAGGTAACCCTCACTAACAAGCCTCTGGCTCAAACCGCGGTGGAGGAACTGATTAAAGGACCCAGAGATGAAAATATGGGGGTTGTTATACCGTCCAGAATAAAGCTTATAGACGTGGAAGTGGCCGATGACATAGCCTATGTAAATTTTGCGAGTTCCGGTATGAGCGGCGGGTCTATGGAGGAGTTTTTTCTTATTAGCTCGGTTATTATGACACTCACCGAACTGGAAAACGTAGAGTCGATACAATTCCTGGTAGATGGCAAAAAACCCGAAACCCTTATGGGCCATATATATACCATGGACCCGATGGACAGAGGCGACAGTTAAGCCTTTTAATGACACGGAAAAACCGAAGGGCACAGTTTCCTTCGGTTTTTCTTCCTAGTCCATCATAATAATACCCATGGCCGTATAGGTCTCATAATATATGACTCTGCTCTTGGGCAGGCCATTGTCGGCCTGGAACCGGTACAGGGAAGCCTCCATGTTGGGCCCGTATACCCCGTCGATGGAGCCGCTATAGTATCCTAATAGCTTTAGCCGCCTTTGCACCTCCACCACGTCAATACCCTTGTCCCCGGGTTTTAGGTTCCTGGCACCGTTACCGAAGGGACCATAAAGTCCACCATATATGTACACCGGAGTTCCGTATTTTACATAGGTGAAAAGGTCCTCCACATTCTTGTTGTACATTCTTATACAGCCGTGGGAAGCATTGTATCCAATGCTGGAAGGCTTGTTGGTGCCGTGTATCCCATAAATACCCCAAGGAACGTCTATTCCTATCCACCGGCTGCCAAAGCCTCCTCCCCACCTTGCCTTGTTTATTACCTTCCACCGGCCGACGGGAGTAGGGGTTGAACTTGCTCCGGTAGCCACCGGGTACTTCTTTATCAGCTTGCTACCGTCCAGAAGGTAAAGAGTCTTCTCGTCTATATCTATTAAAATCTGCAGGTTTTCGTATTCAGGGTTATCCAGCATGTACCTTTTTTCCCAAACCTGATAGTTCTGTAATTCCTTCAGTTGTTCCTTATCCATCCGGCTATCGCCGCAATATAGTATTAAAGCGGCCGGAACAATAAAAAGCAGGACAAAACCAAGTATCCTTTTTGCCATATAATAAAAGCTCCCCCTTTACTCTATATAATTATATGGAGTAAGGGGGGAGTTTAAAACCATATGCTTTTAAAACTTAACCGTTTATTACGATACCATATCTTTAAACCACCATATTGATTTGCTTTCCGCAGTCACCGCACTTTTTGCCGTCAAATAGAAGGCTCGCGCCGTAGCCCTTTCTTTCCACCAGTTTTACTCCGCAGTCGGGGCAGTAGGTATCGTTGTCGGCACCGGCCACATTGCCTATATAGACATAATCCAGGTGTTTTTTAACCGCCTTTGCGGCAGCAGCCATTGTCTCCAACCGGGTTGGGGGCCTGTCCATTTGATACGCCGGATAATACCTTGAAAGGTGAATGGGAATACTTTTATCAATGCCGGCTACCCATTCCCCCAGGCCTTCCAGTTCGTCAATGCTGCTGTTAAGTTCGTCCACAATAAGGGTTGTAACCTCCACATGGCAGCGTCCCGCCGCCGCTTTTACGGTATCAAGGACAGGGGAAAGCCTGCCTGAGCATATGCTGTCGTAGTAAGCATCAGAAAAAGCCTTTACATCTATATTTAGAGC
>Ga0172377_10001632_pt1 | contig 22813 bp, 18 predicted proteins | sample Pumphouse3metaG_FD_119749 | JGI IMG/M metagenome (GOLD analysis project Ga0172377, IMG submission 119749) | Leachate microbial communities from a municipal landfill in Southern Ontario, Canada - Pumphouse #3 metaG | ecosystem: Engineered > Solid waste > Landfill > Unclassified | place: Canada... | reverse complement strand
CTTGGGGGCGATGTTCTCCTTGGCAAGTGCCCTCCTGGCATATGCCAGAAGGTATTCGTCGGAGAATCCTTCCGGAAGGACATCCCGCTTGTTGAGGATGACCAGGACGTTGGAGGGAAGGTATTTGCCAAGCCCTTCCAGGAAGCTTCCGCAGAGGGAGAAGGCGTTGAGGACATAGACGGCAAGGGCGCCTTCCTCTTTGGCCTTGGTAAGGATCGTCACATAATCCAGGTTGAAATCGATCTTCCGGAAAGAGGAATAATGGCGGAGCCTGTAGCAGCGTTCGCAGAGTTCCTCGTCTCCCTTCTCGAACTTCTCGGGCGGGAGGTATCCGGCTTCGCTGGGATCCTGATCCTGGAGGATCGATCCGCAGCCGTAGCAGCGGCGGACACGGATCTCGGCCGTCACTCCTGTCGTATGGTTTTTCTTGAAGATACTCATATCATTCTTCTCCTTTCGTGAAGCAGAATCCGGCTTTCTTGTTCCGGATAAGGTTTTCCATCACAGCCGTCTCTTTCCGTCTAAAGAACCTTGTAAGGATATTATCCTCTTTTCCAAGGGGAAAGGTAAAGAGGAAGAGGGCCCCGAGCTTCCTGGCGGCATCGCCGTCGGTACGGAGCTGGTCGCCGGCGATAAGTACATCTTCCGGAGCAAAGCCGTTCTTTTCCAGGAAACGCCTGACCCGGAAGAGGAATACCCCCTTCCCGGCGAAGGAGAGGAGGGGGAGATGGAACTTCTTTGCTTCCTTCCGGATTTTGAGTCCGGTGTTGTTCGTAACTAGGAGCACGGGGATGGAATACTCCTTGGCTTTGTCCAGGAAATCCAGGTTCTGCTTCTCCATCCTCCTCTGCTTCTGGCGGAAGAAAGTCTGGTCCACGTCAAGGACTATCGCTTTCTTCGGAAAAGCAGAGAAGAATTCGTCCTTGAGGGCGAAAAGGCTTCGGCAGTACCCGTAAATTTCCATTTCGCTATGCCTTGTTTTCCTTGGCGAAGAGGTCGAAGAGGGAAAGCTGCGTATCGGCTTTGTCCGTCTCTGCCTTCCGTTCCTGGACAGGCTGAGGCTTCGGAGTCTCGATCAGGATGGTGGAAGGATCCAGTATCGTCCCTAGGTCATGGAAGGAGATCAGCTCCTGGCCGTCGAGTCCCGGGATATTTTCCCGCATCTCGGCATTCAGTTCGACCGGATCGAGAGCCGAGAGGTCGATGGCGATGGAGGAAGCGGCGGTCGTTGCTCCGGCATAGGTCTTCTGGCCTTTGATCTTCTCGACCTTCTCGACGGCGATGATGTAGTAGGCTTTCTTCTTGAGGACACGGACAAGCGGAGTCTTGGGGCCGAGCCTGTTCGTGCATTCGATCTTCGTCGAGGAGACGATCCTGGCTGCCCTCTTGGAAGAGAGGACAAGGAGGAGGGAAGCTTCCTTGGAGCTGAAGGATTCCAGGGATACAAGCGGTGCATGGTCGACTCCGGATGCGATTGCCTTGACGCCGAGGGCGCTAGTAGAAACGAGCGGAATCTCTCCTTCGTTGTACCGAGAGCAGCGTCCGAGGCTATCGACGACAAGGACATCGGAATTGCCGCCGGTGATGCTGACACCGACGACGGCATCGTCCTGGTCGGCCATCTTGATGGCACGTAACGGCTTCTTCGTCAGACCTTCCTGGGAGAGATCCTTGAGGGCAACCCTCTTGATCTTGTTCTCCTTGGTCAGAAGGACGACATTGACGCCTTCGAAGAACTTGTCGATGCTGTACGCCTTGACGATATGTTCGCTGGCTTTGAGGGTAAGTAGGTTGTTGAGGTGGGTCCCTTCCTCCTTCCATTTGGAATCGGATAGCTGGAAGACAGGAAGATATCCATAGTTTCCTTTGTCCGTGAAGAAGAGGATTCCGTCATGGGTGGTAACCTTCCTGCAGAAGGCAAGGCTGTCTCCAGGCTTGATCTTGGGGAGATTCAAAGGATCATCCGGGTTAGCATCCGCGCTGGACTGGAAGGATTTGAGGGAGGAACGCTTGGCATATCCGTCTGCCGTCAGAACGGCAACGACATCCTCCTTGGCGATAAGCTTGGTCGGATCGACGGATTGGAAGGCCTGCTTGCCATCGAGGATCTGGGTCTTTCTCGGGGTGTAATATTCGCTGTCCACTTCCTTCAGGATCTTGATGATCTCGTTATCCAGCTTCTTCGGCGAGTCAAGTATCTGGGAAAGGCGGCTGATATCCTTGTCCAGTGCTTCCTTCTCGCTCTTCAGGGCAGTGATATCCGTATTGCTGAGCCTGTAGAGAGGAAGCATGGCGATAGCTTCGGCCTGGCGGGGAGTAAAGGAGTAGTCAACTGCAAGCATCCGTTTCACATCTTCCTTGCCGCTGCACTTCTTGATCTTTCCGATCAGTTCGTCGACGATGGAGTAAGCCTTCATGAGGCCGTCCACGATCTCGCTTCTCTCCTGATCCTTGGCAAGGTCGAACTTGGAGGACTTGGTCTGGATCTCCCGCTGATGGTCGATATAGGCATCGATCAGCTCGATCAGGGACATCGTCTTCGGATGGCCCTTGTCGATAGCCAGGAAATTGCAGGAAACCGTATTCCGTAAGGCACCTTTCGTCTCGAGGTAGTTGAGGACATCTTCCGGGGAGGCGTTCTCCTTGATCTTGAGGATGATATCGATATCGTCCTTGGCGGATTCATCGACGATTTCCTCGATATTGTCTAGCTTTTCGGCATCTTTCCTTTTGTTGAGGGCAGCGACGAAATCGATCTTGACAATTCCGTATGGGATCTCCGTGATGTGGATCTCATTGTTCTCATGATCGATGTTCGTCTTGCAGTACAGGTAGTAGCTTCCCTGGCCGGTCTCGAAGACCGTCCTCAGGGCTTCCCTGTCATCCAGGATTCCTCCGGTCGGGAAATCCGGTCCCGGAATGAACTCCAGGATGTCATCGAGGGTGCTTTCCGGGTTTTCGATACGGAAAACAGTGGCCTGTACCACTTCATGGAGATTGTTCGGGGCGATATAGGTAGTGGAGCCGACGGCAATACCGGAAGTACCGTTTACAAGGAGGTTAGGGAAACGGGCAGGAAGGACGACCGGCTCGAGGGATTTGTCGTCGAAGGTCGGAACCATCTCCACCGTATTCTTCTCGATTCCGGATACCAGGAATTCGCTGAGCTTGGAAAGACGGGCTTCCGTATAACGGTAGGCGGCAGCCGGGTCGTCATCGATGGAACCGTTGTTGCCCTGGAAGTCGACTAGCGGTGCTTCCATCTTCCAGCTCTGGCTCAGATGGACGAGGGCATCATAGATGGAGCTGTCGCCGTGCGGATGGTAATGGCCCATGACATGTCCGACGATCGTCGCGCATTTCACGGTCGGCTTCTCGTAGATGTTTCCCTGATCGAACATATCGAAGATGATGCGGCGCTGGACAGGCTTCAGGCCGTCCCTTGCGTCCGGGATGGCACGGTCCGTGATTACGGCCTTTGCATAACGTTCGAAGGCACCGATCAGGACTTCGTTCATCGCCGACGGAACGATGTCCTTGTCGAGCACCACTTCGCTCTTTTTACTTTTCACGCTTCACTTCCTCCGTAAAGGTATCCTTCGTCGAGAAATCGATATGGTTGTCGATCCACATCTTTCTTCCGTCGCTGTCGCGGCCAAGGAAGATGTTGATCTTGTCATGCGTCTCTTCTTCGTTTTCGGAATCGAGGACTACCTGCAGCAGCTTCCTGTGGGAAGGAAGCATAGTCGTAGAGGCAAGCTGCTCGTAATTCATTTCGCCAAGTCCCTTGTAGCGGTTGACCCTATATCCCTGGCCAAACGATTTCTGGGCGGAAACAAGCTCGGCATCGTCGTAGCAGTAGACTTCCTTCTTTGCCGTATAGACACGGTAGAGAGGAGGGCAGGCGATATAGACATGCCCGGTTTCGATGAGCGGTTTCATATGGTTGTAGAAGAAGGTCAGGAGCAGGGACTGGATGTGGCTTCCGTCATCATCGGCATCGGTCATGATGATGACCTTGCCGTAGTGGATGCTGTTCACCTTGAAATCCTTGTTGAATCCGGCACCGATCGTATAAATAAGGGTAGCAATTTCCTTGTTCCCCAGGAGGATCTTCTCGTCCTCGACGTTGGTCGTATTCTTCGGCTTGCCGCGGAGAGGGAGGATAGCCTGGTGCTTCGGGTCCCTTCCCTTCTTGGCGCTGCCGCCTGCGGAATCGCCTTCGACGATGAAGAGTTCGTTGAGCTTGTAGTCCTTGCTGGAGCAGGGAGTAAGCTTATCCGAGACGTCATATCCGGAGAGCTTGCTCTTCAGCACTTCCCTCTCTTTGCGCCTGTCCTCTTCGGCCTTGGCTCTAGCCTTCAGTTCGATCAGGGTCTTGTCGATCACGGCACCCGCTTCTAGGGCATGCTCTTCGAGGTAGTAGGATAGCTTGTTCTCGACGACGGCATCAACAGCCGACAAGGCTTCCTTGCTTCCCAGCTTTCCCTTGGTCTGGCCTTCGAACTGGAGCATATGTTCCGGAACCCATACGGAAAGGATAGCGACCAGTCCTTCCCGGAGGCAGTCGCCGTCCAGGGTGTCGTTTGCCTTGATAAGCTTGTGGGTCTGGCTGAATCCCGTATAGGCTACCGTCAGCGCCTTCTTGAGGCCGGTGACATGATAGCCGCCGTCGATGGTCCTTACGCCGTTGGCAAAGGCGATGATCTTCTCGGAATAGTCGTCCTTCAGAAAGCCGATGACGGCCTCGACCTTTATTCCTTCCTGGGAAGTGCCTTCGAAATGCATCGGCTGGGTGAGGGAAGGCTTTCCGGCAGTATGCCTGTTGAAGTATTCGAGAAGTCCGTTTTCATAATAGAAATCAGCTTTTCTTCCGGTTCTTTCATCCAAAAGGTGGAAAGTGACGCCTTTCGTAAGGCAGGCCTGGTCATCCAGATGCTGGGCAATCCTTTCGTAGTTCCAGGTAATATCCTCGAACACGGCCTTGTCCGGATAGAAACGGACATCCGTTCCTCTCTTCGGGGTTGTCCCGAGGTCCTTGAGGGGCAGTGCTTTGCTTCCACCGTTCTCGAACCGCTGGAAATGATCCTTCCCGTCCTTAAAGGAATGGACTTCCATCCAGACGGAAAGGGCGTTCGTGACAGAGGCGCCGACACCGTGAAGGCCTCCGGCGCTCTTGTAGTTGGCTTCGTTGAATTTTCCTCCGCCGTGGAGGGTCTGGTAGACGATCTGGAAGCCCGTCATATTCTCCTTCTTGTTGAAGTCGTATGGTACGCCTCTTCCCTGATCCTGGACTTCCAAGGATCCGTCGGAGTGGATGGTGACGAAGATGTTCTTTCCGTATCCTTCATTGGCTTCATCGACGGCATTGTCGACGATTTCCCAGACCAGGTGATGAAGGCCGACGGTATCCGTCGACCCGATATACATTCCCGGACGTTCCCGGACCGGTTCCAGTCCGTGCAGAACGTTTAGATCGCTAGCGTTATAGTTCGAGCTCATTTTCTTACCTCTCTTCTGTTCTATATTATACTTTCTTGACCGCCCTAAAAAAAGCGATTTCTCCCCGATAAACAGGGGAATAAGCGGGGAGTATGCAAAGTCGGGGAGTACTTTCCAATAATCTAAACAAAGGAGCATTTCTAAGGCCTAGAAAAAAGTGCTAACGGTTTGTTGATTTGATACAATATCCTGTATGAATGAAATCGGTGCAACTGTTCTGACTTTCGTTATCGTGTTCCTTGCCTGCTACCTGATCGGGTCGATCAGCTATGCCAGCTTTATGGCGCACCATTACGGAATCGATATCCATAAGGTGGGGAGCAAGAACGCTGGCGGGACGAACGTCGGCAGGTCCGTCGGGAAGAAGCAGGGCATTACCGTCATGGTCCTGGATATCTTCAAATGCTATCTCCCCTGCCTTGCGGTAAAGCTCATCTGCACCTATGCCCCGATTTCCTTCGTTCCTTACAAGAACATCGTGGAGATCCTTGTCGGAGTGGCAGCTGTCGCGGTCTGCCTTGGACATGCCTTCCCGATCTATAACGGCTTCAAAGGCGGGAAATGCGTGGCCTGCATCGCCGGATACATCCTTCTCTCCTCCCCCATCATCTTCGCTCTGGCTATCAGCCTCTTCCTCCTGATCCTGAAGAAGTCGAAGCGGTTGAGCCTCGGTTCGATCTTCGGGCTTCCCAGTGCCGCCCTCTTCTCCATCGTCCCTGCAGTCCTGGATCTCACCGTTCTTCCGGATGTCCTTTCCTGGAACGGCGGTTCCTATTTCGGACCGACCTGCGTGTTCCATCTGACATTCATCACTACGGCATTCCTTCTTGCCCTCTCCCTCCTTTCCCTCTTCCTCCACCGGAAGAACATCGTCCGGCTTATCCATCACGAGGAACCGGAGACCCACTTCAAGCATTCCACAGTCAAATAAGGCAAAGCAAAAACTTCCCTTCCGGGAAGTTTTTCTGTTTTGCTTGCTTAGTACAGGATAGTATCGGCGATGATGGGGTAATGGTCGGAAGCATCTTTTCCGCAGCCTGGTATATCGTTGGGATTGTCCGGAAGCGCGTTGTCTACCTGGAAGGCATCGAACAGGACGTTGCCTTTCCCGAAGCAGTAGTCGATGCTGGCCGGCTTCTCCTCCGTGGCATCGTCAGGATACAAAGTGGTGGGGTAGGTGAAGGCATCGGTGGTGAGAGAGGATTCCTTCCTTGCATTGAGGAAGCCATCCTCCTCCAGCTTGTCGTCGGCATCCTCGTCGGCAACCGGCAGTTCTCCCCAGGTGGAACCGTCGTATGTCCAGTTGTATCCGGTATTGAAGTCTCCGGTGATATAGACAGGGACGTTCGGACACTGGGAAACGAAGCCGGCAAGCATCTTCACGGATTCCATCCGGGCATGCTGGCTCAGGTCGAGGTGGGTATTGATATACAGGAAATCCTTCTGATCGGACTTCCTGGTCAGATAGGCGTAGGTGAAGATCCGGTTGTAGGTGCTTTCCTTGAGCTTGGAAGGAGTATCGGGAGTAGAGGAGTACCAGCAGGTGCCAGAGGCTGCCAAATCGATATCGAATTCGCTTGTCTTGTAGAGTATGAAATTGGCTTCCTTGGTGGAATCGCCTCTGTCCCTTCCGAAAGCCGTATATCCCTCCAGGTCTTCCTGGAAGTGCTTATGCCAGACGGTGGAGACTTCCTGGGTTCCTAGTATATCGGGTGCATTCCTTTCAATAACATTGGAAAGCCTTCCCCATCTGTCTTCGCCGGACATCCTGATGTTGTAGCTCATGACCCTGAGGGAAAGATCCTGGTATTCTCCGTCTTTTTCTTCCGGAAGGACCAGTTTCCCGTCTTCCCCGGAAAGGGACACCAGTTCCTTTACGGAAGCGGCAAGTCCGGAAACGGTATCGGAAACAAGCTCGATATCCTCCTCTGCAGGAGCAAGGGTATACTTTCCAGCCTTGGAGGAAGTGATGGTCCTATTGGTCTTTCCAAGCCTTATCTCCTTGCCGGATTTTACTCCCCCGTCCGAAATAACCGGAAGGGAAATCCCGGTCTTCTCCTCCAGGGAAGAGGAAAGGTTCAGGGCCAGCCTCCTAAGGGAGGAGTCCTTCTCCGGATAGAGAACGGAATAAGAAGACAGGGAAATAAATGCCGCCTCAGTAGAAGAAGAGGAGGCCGGGGAAGAGGAAGAAGGCGTTGCCGTTTTGCTGCACGAGCCAAGGACAAGAGGAAGAAGGAAGAGGACTACAGGCGTTTTGTTTTTCATGGATTATTCTCCGTTTCCGGGAAAAGGAAAGGTAGCGCTTTCCCGTTTAGGATAAGTCTATCTCTTCCCGTTTTCAATTTCTTCCTTCCTTGCAAAACAGGCCTTCTAGGTTGCGTAATCCGTATTTCCTGAATTTGTTCGAGCATGCCTCTTGCTTTCTTCCATGTTTTAGTACTAATATAGTATTACAAAGGGGAGCAAGCGCTTCTCTTGTCCCCGCCGATATCAGGCGGGGCTTTTTTATCGGATAGAAAAATCCCGGTTTCCCGGGATTGATTTTCGGAATAGGAAACTACTTCTTCTGGGATTTCTTCTGCGCATCGCTGATCGCCCTCATGGACTGGTTCAGCTGTGCTTCGCTCGGAGTTCTTCCCATGGACTTGTACATCGCCTTCAGCATATCCCTGGTAATGGGAGGGTTATCCTTGAGCTCCTTCTTGACGAGCGCCCTGGCGATGAAGAAACCGCCCAGCAGTCCGCCGACAAGGCAGAGAACCACAATGACGACGAATGCCCAGATTGGTAATGTCATTTTCACTTTCCCCCTTAAATGAAGAAAAGGGCCGGACGGCTCCGGCCCTAAGAATCCTACTTGGCTCTCGAATCGTATTCGCCGGTATCGGTGCGGACCACGATGGTGTCGCCGTTGTGGACGAACATCGGAATCTTGACCTTGAATCCGGTCTCCAGAACTGCATCCTTGGTAGCCTTGTTGATGGTATCACCGGCAACGGCATTGTCATCCGTATCGGTGATCTTGAGGTTGACCTTGGCAGGAAGATCGACGCCGAGGATCTCGCTTCCGTAGTAGGTGATCGTGAAATCAGCTTCCGGAACGAGGAAGTTCAGTTCCCAGGTTAGTCTTTCCTTAGGAATCTGGATCTGGTCGAAAGTGGCATTGTCCATGAAGTAGGCAAAACCATTGGCTCCTTCGTCGGCATAAAGATACTGCATAATCTTCTTGTCGAGATAAGCGCCTTCGACCTTCGTACCACTGAACATCATAATCTCGACGGTTGCGCCGGTTCTGAGGTTCTTGGCCTTGATCTTATGCTTCATCTTGGCCATAGCCGTCTTATTGTGCTGGATGTCTACGACAGAAAGTAAAGCATTATCGTAGATGAATACTTTTCCCGGACCCAGTTCTCCGGCATCGATCATATCCGCCATTGTAATATCCTCCCTTTAGGACTACTTCTTCTCAACGTGTTTCGTCATCTTGTTGCACTTCGGGCAAAACTTGTTCGTTTCGAACTTGTCCGGATGCTCTCTCTTGTTCTTAGTGGTGATGTAGTTCTCACTCTTGCAGACCGAGCACTTCAGGATGATGTTAGTTCTCTTTTCAGCCATATATGGTAATCCTCCCTAGAAAACAACCCTTCTATTATAAAGACCGAAGGGCTAAAATATCAAGGAAAAGTTAAGGCTTCCCGTTTTCCCGGAGGGGAAAAAGAGGAACCTTCACAGGATTGGAGGAAAATCCCATGAAAAGACTGTCTTTCCAAATCGGAGACCGGACCATCGGAAACGGAAATCCGGTCCTTATCCAGACGATGGGTGACCATAAGACGGAAGACTACATCACCGCTTATGAAGAAACCAACCGGCTGAAGAAGATGGGCTTGGACCTGATGCGCTTCAGCGTGCTGGACAAGGAGGATGCCAAGGCTTTTTCCCGGATCCGGAGCAAAACGGATATTCCCCTTATCGCGGATATCCATTTCGACAGCAACCTGGCGCTTGCCGCAATCGAGGCAGGGGCTGACAAAATAAGGATCAATCCGGGCAACATCGGCGGGGAAGCGAAGCTCAGGACCGTGATCCGCGCCTGCCGGGAGAAAAGAATCCCGATGCGGATCGGCGTCAACTCGGGATCCCTCATGGCTTTCCGGGGGAAGACTTCCAGCCCCGTCGATGATTTCTTCCTGGCGCTCGATGATACATTGCGTGTCTTCAAGGAGGAGGATTACGACCTCCTTGTCCTCTCCCTGAAGTCGAGCGACCCCAAGGAAGCAAAGATCCTATACGAACGGGCCTACCGGGATTACCCCTATCCCCTCCATATCGGAGTCACGGAGTCGGGGTTCGGAACGATGGGAAGCCTCAAGTCCGCCTACGGCCTTATCCCGCTTCTGGAAGAAGGGATCGGCGATACGATTAGGGTATCCCTTAGCGACGACCGGAAAGAGGAGCTGAGGGCCTGCAAGACCCTCCTGAGCCTTACCGGAAGAAGGAAGGATATCCCGGACCTCATCGTCTGTCCGGCCTGCGGAAGGACGAAGATCGATCTCCGTCCGATCTCCAGGCTTGTCGCCGACCACCTGGACTACATCCTGAAGCCGGTGAAGGTAGCCGTCATGGGCTGCCCGGTAAACGGAATCGGGGAAGCCAGGAATGCGGATTACGGAATTGCCGGAAGCGGAATGGAGGGAGTCTATCTCCTCTTCCAGAAAGGGAAAAGCCTCGGGACCTTCCCGGAGAAGGAAGCCCTGGCAAAGCTGTTTGCCCTGATCGACGGTTTCCAAGGATAGAAAAGAGGCCTTCCGGTTTCCCGGAAGGCTGTTTTTTTACTTCTTCCTGCGTTTCTTCTGCCGTTCCTCGTTCTCATCGAAATGGAAGTCCCGGGCATTTCCCCCGGCCTTCGAGATATTCGTAAGGACGACCCGCATCCGGTGTTTCTCCTTGACGCGGTCGACGGCGACCTTCACCTTCTTCTTGTAGTTCGGCTTGACTCTCCTGGACTTGTTCAGTTCGACGGCATGGCGGATCTCCTTCTGGAGCTTGTCGTTGGACTTATCCTTCTTGCCGAGGTTCTTGAACGTATAGGACTTCGTCCATTTCAGTCCGGAATCGCTAAGGACGGCTTCGTCGAAGTTGGGTGCCCTCCTAAGGAGGTCCTTGACCTTGACGACTTCCTGGCTGTCGTCCTCGTCATAGAAGAGATAGCTGTCTCCCGGCTTGTCGAAACGTCCCGCTCTTCCGGCTCTGTGGAAATAGTAGTCCATTTCCATAGGAAGGTCGAGGGAGATGATCTTGCTGACTTCCGGAAGGTCCAGACCGCGGGAGGCATAGTCGCTTGCCAGGAGAAGGCCGTCCGGATCCTTCTTGAAGGCATCCAGGGCTTGCCGGATCTCTCTTTTCTCCAAGTCGCCGGTAACCAAAGAGAAGGGAATGTTTTCTTCCTTCAGCTTCTTGGCGACCTCATAGAGATCCTTCTTGGCGGAAACGAAGACGATCTTCCTTCCGTAGGAATCTTCCTTCTGGTCGAGGAAAAGAAGGAGTGCATCCATCTTGCTTCTTCCTCTGGTATTGATGAGATGGTGCCTGACGCTTTTTGACGTAATGTTGGAGTTGCGGACATCAACGACATCCAGGATACCGAACATCTTCTTGACCTTGGCAATCTCCTGGACGCTCAAAGAGGCCGAGAAGAAGGAAATCTTGTGTGCCTGCTTGAACGGAAGGAGGTCCTCCAGTTCGTCTTCGAAGCCATCGAAGAGGACCATATCCCCTTCATCGATCACGACATAGTCCACTTCCTTCATGCTCATCCGCTTCCTGGCATCCTCGAAAAGGGCAGGGGTAGAGAGAAGGACACGGGGCATGGCCCTGTTGAAATCCTTCTGGTTCTCCAGGACCTTCACCGTATCGGAGGCAAAGGACAGCGGGGTGAGGAAGGAGAGGAATACCTTCTGTACCTGGGACAGAAGGGCAACCGTCGGGCAGAGGATGACGGCTTTGAGGTTCTTGGAGTCCGGGGTCTTAAGAAGAGCATCCACAATCGGAAGCACATAGCAGAGAGTCTTTCCGGTACCGGTCGGGCTAAGTCCGAGCACGCTCTTCTTCTTCAGAAGCTTCGGGATGGACTTTCCCTGGATATCGGAGAAATGGGCAAAGCCCATCTTCTTGAGCAGATCGACGATCTTCGGATCGAGGCTGAAAGCGCCGACCGGGAGGGGCAGGTTGCTGTCATCCATAGGCTTTGCAGCCTGAATCTTTTTATCTTCCATATTCTAATCTCCTTCCGGGGCTAGGCCCCATTTCTACTTCTTGGCAAGTTCCGGTGCAACCTTGATGCCAAGGATATCCGTATCGGCAGTCGGAACGCTGTTCGGGCAGGCGCTCATCGGCTCGAAAGCCTTGAGGTTCTTCGGGAAAGCGACGACGTCGCGGACATTGTCCGTACCGGCAAGTTCCATGGCAAGGCGTTCGACGCCGATGCCGAATCCGCCTTCCGGCGGAACACCGTACTTGAGGGCAGTAACCAGGAATCCGAAGCGGTTCTCGATGTCGTCCTTGGAAAGGCCGAGGAGTTCGAAGACCTTGGTCTGGACAGAGGAATCGTAGATTCTAAGAGCACCGGAGCTAAGCTCAACACCGTTCAGGATCGTATCGTAGGACGTGGAACGGATCTTGGTCGGATCGCTGTCGAGAAGCGGCAGATCCTCGTCGATCGGACGGGTGAACGGATTGGAGAGGGATTCATACTTCCCGTCTTCTCCCTTCTCGAAGAGCGGCCAGTTGATGAGGAAGAGCGGCTTGTAGTCGTCCTTCTTCATGAGTCCGAGCCTGTTCCCGTACACAAGACGCAGGGCGCCAAGGGCAAGGCAGGCATGCTCTTCGCAGCTATCGGCGCAGAGGAGGACAAGATCGTTCTCGGCAAGGGAAAGACGTTCCACAAGGTTATCGACGGATTCCTTGGAGAAATTCTTGACCACCGATCCGGTAAGCTCCCCCTTCTCCATCTTGGCGAAGGAGACGCCGAAGACCTTGAACTTCTTGGCGGTCATATTGTCCTGGTCCTGGAGCTTGCGGGAAGCCTTGTCGGCATATCCCGGAACCACCAGTGCCTTTACCTTCTTCCCTTCATAGGCCTTGAAGCCGGAGGAAGCAAGCTCGGCCGTGACATCCTCAATCAGCATTCCGAAGCGGAGATCCGGTTTATCCGTGCCGTACCGCTTGATGGCGACATCGTAATCCATCCTGGCGAAATCCGGAAGGTCGACGCCGTCGATCTTCTTGAAGACGAACTTCAGGTATCCTTCGATAAGCTTCAGGACATCTTCCCTGGTGACGAAGGACATCTCGCAGTCGATCTGTTCGAATTCCGGCTGGCGGTCGGCTCTCTGGTCCTCATCCCTGTAGCAATGGGCAATCTGGAAATACCGGTCCATTCCGGCGACCATGAGAAGCTGCTTGTAAAGCTGAGGGGACTGGGGAAGGGCATAGAAGTTTCCGGGATAAATACGGGAAGGGACAAGATAGTCCCTGGCTCCTTCCGGAGTGGAACGGATAAGGGTAGGAGTATCGACTTCCTCGAAGCCGTTGGCGAGGAAATATTCCCAGGTGTACTGGTTCAGAAGGGAACGGACATGCATATACTTGACCATGGACGGACGGCGAAGGTCGAGATACCGGTAGACAAGCCTGGTATCCTCGCTTGCGGTCGTATCATCCTTGATCTCGAACGGCGGAACTTCGGACTTGGAGAAGACTTTGATCTCCTCGGCCTGGATTTCGATGGCACCGGTGGGGATCTTGTCGTTCTTGGCGCTCCTCAGGGCGACCTTTCCCTTCACGGAAATGCAGTACTCCGGCTTAACCGGGTTCTTGGCAAAATAGGAAGGCTCGATATTGAGCTGCGTGATTCCGTATTTGTCCCTAAGATCGACAAAGCACAGAGACCCTAGGTTCCTTATCGTATCCACCCATCCGCAAAGCGTGACTACTTTTCCGCAATCTTCTTCGCGGAGTTCTCCGCAGGTATTAGTTCTAAGCATATTTGCCTCACTTTACCAAAGAAACAATCTCTTCCGGAGTCACAATGTTCTGAGTCCTGGAAGCCATATCCTTAAGCTGGTAGGTCCCGTCTGCTTCGGAAAGAAGAACATATCTGGCCTTCAGACGGTCGGCCATCTTGAAGGCGCCGCCCATGCCTCTTGCAAAAGAGCAGATGCTGACGCTCTTCCCGTTCTTCCTCAGGTGATCGACCAGTTCCATAACCTTCCCGTCTTTCCGGTTGTCGATAACGAAGACGTCGAGAGGCTTGATTGCACCAAGCCTGTTCTTCTCTTCCTCGGATAGGGAGAGAAGAAGCCTTTCCACGCCAAGCGAGAATCCGATTCCCTCGAAGGCAGGACCGCCGATCTCGCTCATCAGGTTGTCGTACTTCCCGCCGCCTCCGATGGCGCCAAGATCAAGGTGTTCCTTGTCATATATTTCCCATACCAGTCCGGTATAGTAGTCGAGTCCGCGGACAAGTCCGTCGTCGATGGAAACATCTACGCCGAGAGTAGAAAGGGCGCCTTTAAGCTTTCCGAATTCCGCCTTGTCTTCTTCCGTCAGGTAATCCTGGATCTTCGGAGCGCCCTTGGCGATCTCCTGGTCCTGGGGGACCTTGCAGTCGAGGAGGCGGAGAGGATTGATGGCAAGCCTTCTCTTGCAGTCATCGCACATCGTGTCGATCTTCGGTGCGAAGTACAGGCCAAGCTGCTTCTTGTAGTTCTCCCGGCTAGCCAGGGATCCTAGGAAGTTGATCTTTGCCATGACCGGTCTCTTGAGGGCTTCCTCGGAGGCACGGATGGAAAGAAGGAAGCAGTCGACGGAGGTGTCGAGGTCGATCTTCTGGTCGACGAATTCGACGCCGTACTGGTTGAACTGCCGCAGTCTTCCGGCCTGCGGTCTCTCGTAACGGAAGACGGGTCCGAAATAGCTGAGGCGCAAAGGCATATCGGGAAGGGTATAATACTTGTTCTCGACGATAGCCCTATTGACGCCGGCCGTGAATTCGGGCCTCAGGGTATAGTCCTTCTCGCCTTTGGAAGCAAGATCGAAGGTCTCCTTCCTCACGATATCGCTGGATTCCCCGGTCGTCCTATGGAAAAGCCTGTTTTCCTCAAAAATCGGCGGGTCGCAGGGATTGCATCCGAAGGATTCGGAAAGATCCATAAGTTCCGTGCGGAGTCCGGAAAGAAGCCGGTCGTCCTGATAGAAATAATCGAGCGTACCGCGCGGCTTCTTGATAACATCGTTTGCCATGATTGCCTCCAAAAAATCCTTCCCCAAAGGGAAAGCATTCTATTATAACCTAAAAAGCCTCCCCATCAATCACAAAGATAGGAAGACTTGCCTTTAATGGTCGATCCGGCTCACGCCGATGACGGATTTGATCGCCATGATGGAGGTGAGGAAGTGGTTCAGGGTCTCGACATTCCTCACCATGATGGTAAGAACAACGGTGGTGGTGTGGTTGTTGGAATGGTATTTGGCATTCACACGGATGGCTTTCCCGTTGTTCAAAGTGATGGAGTTCAGGATATCGACTAACAGGTTGTCCCGGTCGTGGCATTCTACGGCAAGGGCAACGGGGTATTCCTTCGTGGACGGGGCATTGGGATTCCATCGGACCCGGATAAGCCGGGACTTGATGTCTTCCTTCAGGATGTTCTTGCAGTCGGCACGGTGGACTTTGACGCCCTGGCCGTTGGAGACGTAGCCGATGATCTCATCCCCGGGGATCGGAGTGCAGCAGCTGGCAAGGGAGGTAAGAACCGAGTCGCCGTTTGGAAGGATGATCATATCGTCCGTATTCTTGAAGACGTTGGACCCCGAGTTGATGTTCTTCGTCATGGCTTCGGCATTGGTCATCCGCTCCACGTAGTTCTTGTAGCAGGTGGAAGCCTCGAGAACGTCGTTGACTGTTACCGCCTTAGTGGAAAGGGCAAGGAAGAGGTCTTCCGCGGAGGACATCTTGAAAAAGGAAAGCGTCTTGGCGTCCAGGATCTGGTCCACCGAGAAGCTGAGCTTCTTGTCCCTCACGATGTCGGAAAGCATGGCCTTTCCGTTCTTGACCTGATCTTCCCTCATGTAATCCGCGTTGGCGTGGATGAGGTACTTGCGGATCTTGGATTTTGCAAAGCTGGTCTTGGCGATATTGACCCATTCCGAGTTCGGACTGGCCTTGGGAGAAGTGAGGACATCGACGATATCGCCGGTCTTCAGTTCCTGGCTTATAGGAACAAGGACGCCGTTCACCTTGGCACCGGTCATATGCTCGCCGACGGCGGAATGGATGCGGTAGGCAAAGTCAATCGGAGTCGAACCGCTAGGGAGGGAGATGACGTTCCCTTTCGGAGTGAAGACGAAGACATTGGCATCGAAGATATCCCTGCTCAGGGAGTTGACGAAAGTCTCCGTATCCTTCGTATCCTTCTCATCGTCCGTCATCTTGACGAAATCCTTGAACCAGTGGAGCTGGTTCTCGATCTCGACCTGTTCCTTCTTGGAATCGTACTTCGTCCCTTCCTTGTACCGCCAGTGGGCAGCGATTCCGTTTTCGGCGACCTCGTCCATATCATTGGTACGGATCTGGACTTCGAAGAATTCGCCCGTATCCGTCACGACTGTCGTGTGGAGAGATTGATAGAGGTTAGCCTTCGGCATGGCGATATAGTCCTTGAAACGGCCCGGGACCGGTTTGTAGTTGGCATGGATATACCCTAGTATCTCATAGCAGTTCTGCTCGGTCTTGGTAATGACGCGGAGAGCCAGGACATCATAGATCTGGTCGAAGGAATAATCCTTGTTCTCCATCTTCTTGTAGATGGAATAGACGCTTTTTACACGATCCGTTATTTCGAAAGGAATCCCGGTCGAAGAAAGGATCGACATGATCTGGTTCTTCAGCTTCAGAAGATCGGAGTTGCCGTTCTTGACACGGTCGTCAACCATCTTCTGGATCTTCTCGTAGGTTTCCGGATAAAGGTAGTAAAGGGAAAGGTCTTCCAGTTCGGTCTCCACCTTGTATAGACCAAGGCGGTGGGCTATCGGAGCATAGACTCCCAGGGTCTCATTGGAAATGCGCTTCTGCTTTTCCGGAGGCTGGAACTGCATCGTCCGCATGTTGTGGAGCCGGTCCGCAAGCTTGACGACGATGACGCGGACGTCTTTGGCCATAGCCACGAAAATCTTCCGGTGGTTCTCAGCCGTGAACTCGACGTTCTTGTAGTCGCTAAGCCTGGTGACTTTGGTGAGGGCCTCGACCAAGGTGGCGACTTCCTCCCCGAATTCCGAACTGATTTCTTCCCTTGTCGTTCCGGTATCCTCTATCGTATCGTGGAGGAAACCCGCACAGATAGTCTCAGGCCCTGTTCCCATCACGGAAAGAATCTCGGCTACGCCGATGCAGTGGGTGATATACGGATCCCCGGATTTTCGGAACTGCCCTTCGTGTTTCTTTTCCGCAAAACGGTAGGCCTTCTCGATGAACGCGAGGTCTTCCGGCTTTGTGATGTACTTCGAGTAGATATCCCTTACTTCCTCGAAGGTATATATGCGGTTCTGGATTTCCATTTTACAGAGGAAGGCTAAAGGTCAAGAAGAGACTTGCAGGGAAGTCCGACAATCTTCTCGCCGGCGAGGTCCTTGAGACGGATCACGGTTACGCAGGCAACCGGGACTGCTCCGTCATTGATGACAAGCTTCTTCAGAGCATCGAAAGTACCGCCGGTAGCCATAAGGTCATCGACAAGAAGCACACGGTCGCCCTTCTTGAAGGAATCCTGCGGGATTTCCAGAGTGGCAGATCCGTATTCCAGCTGATAGGTATAGTGGATGACGATTCCCGGAAGCTTTCCGGCCTTTCTCGCCATTACAAAACCTAAGCCCATCTTATAAGCCATTGCCGCTCCGAAGATGAAGGCACGGCTTTCCGGACCGATAATCGCATTGGCATGGTATTCTTCGGCAAGCTTGGCAAGGTCGTCGATGCAGGAATGGAAGGCAACAGGATCCCTGAGAAGCGGAGAGACGTCCTTGAACGAGATGCCCTTCTTCGGGAAGTCCTTCGTCACGCTGATATACTTTTCATAATCCATCTGAATGTGCTCCTTTGGCTTCACGTATTATACCTTCTGAAGTCCTTTATTTAAACCCCTTCCCAAGCAAGAAGCAATGGAAGAGAAGGGTTAGAACTGATATACTTGTGGCATGGTAAAGATTATTACGGATATCGGATACTGCTACGGAGTGGAGGAGGCCATCCACGCCATGGAGGAGGCCGCAAAGGAAGGAAAACATGTCCTTCTTTCCCATCCTCTGATCCATAACAGGAAGGAAAACGGAAGACTCATGGAAGCAAACCATGCCGTTTTCTTCTCGGAAGGAATGAAAGGGGACAAGGATTCCATCTTCGTCTTCTCCGCTCACGGCCATACGCTTCCGGAAGAGGAAACGATGGGAAAGCTCTTCCAGACCAAGGATGCAACCTGCCCGCTTATCGTCCGGCGTTATAAGAGCATCCAAAGGGAAGACGGGGTTTCGTATGTGTACCTTGGAAAGAAAGACCACCAGGAAACACTGGGTTTCCTTTCCCATTTCCCGTATTTCCTGTTCCTGGACTCCTCTCTCCCTCTTCCTCCCCAGATCCGTGCCTTTTCTCTTCTTGGCCAAATAGCATTCGTTCCCCAGACGACCATCGGGGAGTCTTTGTACATGGAAGCAAAAAGCCTCCTTTCCGAAAAAGGGGAGATCGTCTTCTCCCTTCCGATCTGCCCGATCTACGGGAGAAGACTGGACCAGGCAGTAGCTTTCTTCAAGAACGAAGACCCGGAGTCTTCCTATTTCATCGTCGTCGGAGATCCGTCTTCCTCCAATGCCAGGGAAATCCTCTCGGGGACTCTGGCGTCGTCTAGCGGGCTTCAGGGAAGGATCGCCCTTTCCCCGGAGGAAATCCCCCAATCCATCCGGGAAACGAAAAACCTCTTCCTTTCCAGTGCAACAAGCACCAGCAAGGAAGAGGTCCTCAGATTCGTGGAAGGCCTGTCCTGTAGAAGCTAGATTTTGCCTTCGATTGCGGCACGGACTTTTGCATTTGCCCTCTTCTCAATCTGCCGGACCCGTTCCGGTGAGATTTCATAGAGCCTGCCAATCTCCGTCAAGGTCATTTCCTTCCCGTAGAGTCCCAGCCTCTTCAGGTAGACATCTTTTTCCCTGGGAGTGAGTTCCGTATTGATGGCATTCATGACAATGGCGAGGACCTCGTTGTTCTGGGCCGCTTCGGCAGGGTCGTCGTTATCCGTATCTTCCTGCATATCTCCTAGTTCGATGTCCTCATCCCCGTTCTTCCCCGTGACCGGTGCATTGAGAGATAAAACGGCGCGGTCATAGCTGAGGGTGACTTCGACATCCTTGGCGGTAGTCCCGTCATCAAGCTCGTCGGCAATCTGCTGGAAAGTAGGAGCAGTTTCGTTTTTTCTCTCCAGGGAAGCCAAGGCTTCCTTGATTTTCCGGAGTTTGGCTTTGATATAAGGCGGAATCCGGATAGTCTGGGCGGATTCGGCAAGATAGCGACGGATAGAATTCCGGATATAAGGCTCGGCCAGCGTGGAGAACTTGGTGCCGAGGCTCGGGTCATAGGCATCGACGGCATCCATAAGTCCCTGAGCGCCTTCCTGGATAAGGTCCATGAAGCCGATTCCCTTGAAGTTGTATTCTCCGGCAACCTTGATTACAAGTTTCAGGTTGGCGTTAACAATCTCTTCTTTTTCCTCCTGCGTCGGATTCTTCTTGTATTCGATAAGCTTCTGACGCATTTCTTCCGGAGTATAGGTTTGGAAACCATCCAGGCTTTTCTTGAACAGAAGGTAGGAATCATCCATTTTAGCCTGTTCTTCGTCTTTAAAAGAATCCTTGTTACCCATAAGTGTTCTCCTTTTCCCTATTTCCAAACGTGGCAATGGATATTGTATCAAATTTTGACAGAAACCTCAATCACTGATCTTCCGCAATGCTTCTTCCTCGAACAGGTCCTTGTTGGAGACAGGAAGTCCCTTTCCCCTTCTCGAAGCAATAAGGAGAGCCTTCTTCCTTAGGCTTTCGATCAGAAGCGGATCCTTGTTCCGGAAAGGATAAGGCCCGAAGGCTATTTCCATATCGGACAGCTTTTCCTTTCCTCTTACAAACCGCATGGCAGGATAGTACCTCTTCTCCAGGACATAGAAACCGGCGTCATTGATAAAACCGAGTCTATGTGCCGCAAGGACGGAAAGATCCGTCTGGCTCTGGGGTTCCAGGATCAGGGTCTTGATCTGCTTCATCTTTGCGGGGTATGCCGAAAGGATATGTTCGATGGTCCCTCCTCCCATTCCGAGAATCACAAGGGTATCGACGTCCTCTGGAAGAACCGTGATCCCGTCCGAGAAAAGCGGAAGGACGGAAGAACGGTTCTCGTTAAGGGAAAAGACCAGGGACTGATAGGGCCCCTTCTTGTTCTCGCCGGCGTAGACCTTGTACCCTTTCTGGCTGAAGGCCATAGAAAAGAGCCCCCGGTCTGCCCCGATATCGTACAGGACAGCATCCGGAGGCACAAGATTACCGATAAGCGCAAGTCTTCTAGGAAGCGCCAAGAGGCACCTCTAAGAGCGGAAGTCCTTGAGAAGCTTGGCACGGCTAGGGTGTCTCAGCTTTTTGAGGGCCTTTCCTTCGATCTGACGGATTCTCTCCCGGGTGACGGAGAATTCCTTGCCGACTTCCTCGAGCGTATGGGTTCTCCCGTCTTCCAGTCCGTAACGGAGACGGATGACGCGGGATTCCCGCGGGGTAAGCTGGCTTAGTACTTCATTGATACGTTCCGTCTTCAGGGCTTCGTTTGCAAAATCGTAAGGGGATTCGTTGTCCTTGTCCACGATGAAATCGCCGACATGGCTGTCTTCCTCTTCGCCGACCGGTTTCTCCAAAGAAAGAGGGTCGAGCGCAATCTGCTGGATTTCACGGATCCTGTTGGCGGAGAACTTTCCGCCCAGTTCCTGGCTGATTTCTTCGGCGGACGGATCCCGGTTCAGCTTCTGGACCAGTTTCCTCTGGGCTCTTGTGATCTTGTTGATGGTTTCCACCATATGGACAGGAATACGGATAGTCCTGGCCTGGTCTGCCAGAGCACGGGTGATCGCCTGACGGATCCACCACGTGGCATAGGTCGAGAACTTGAATCCCAAAGTATAGTCGAATTTATCGACTGCCTTCATAAGGCCGAGGTTTCCTTCCTGGATCAGATCCAAAAAATCCATACCTCGGTTCACATAATGCTTGGCAATGGAAACGACGAGCTTCAGGTTGCAGTTGATAAGGGTATCTTTGGCATCCTGGTCGCCTTCCTTGACTTCCTTGGCTAGGGTGATCTCCTCATCCTTGCTCTTCAGAACCTGGTAGGCGCCGATAGCATGCAGATACTGCCTTACCGGATCCGAATTCTTGCTGTCGGCAAGTTCGTAATCCTCTTCTTCTTCCTCATCCACGTCATCGTCGCCATCGGAAGTATCGGCCTCTTCTTCCGCAACCGGAGGTAGGATATCATCCTCTACAGGTTCGTCAAGACCGTCAATGGTGACCTTCTGGTTCTGGAAAAAAGAAATCATGTCGGCGGAGGTGTCATCATCCAGCTCGTAATGGGAGAAAGCATCGTCGATTTCTTCCATCGAAATATGGTCTTTGCTCTTCCTCGCCTTGGCTAGCAGTTTTTCCTTGATCGATTCGATCGGAGAAATCTCCTGGCCGGAAGATGCCAAGTCAGCCACCTTCAGCTTCTTGCCTTTCTTGGGTTTGGCATCAGCCTTGACGGCTTCGCCTTTTCCGGAAAGAGCATCCTTTAGGGCATCGAAATCTTCGTCTTCCTCGTCAAAATCAGCATCCGCCTTATCGGATGCTTCACCGATATCGACCGGAATTTCTTCTTCCTCTTCTTCGGCGTCCTTTGCCTTCACTGCCTTTGCCTTGACGGCCTTGGCTTTGACAGGCTTGGACTTGGAAACAGTCTTCCCTTTCCCCGGGGTCGAGACTTTCTTCGCCTTTTCTACCTTATTCTCATCGGTTTTTCCCATAAACAATTCTCCACGGACATAAGTATTGTAAGAAACACCCTATTTTTCAAGGCTTTTAGGAAGCAAACCCCGTTTAATCCGATGAAGATCCTTCTGGTATTCCCTTAGTTTTTCCTGTTCTTCCAAAGTCCATGAAGAATAGTTTCCCTCTTTCCGGTTTGTCTCCAAAGTAAAGACATGGATTTTCTTCAGGGTCTTCTCCTTCCAGATTTCCTTTTCGAAGCTCTCCTTGGAGAAAGAGGCTCCCAGGCATCCGGAAAGGATCGGGACTAAGGAAAGGAGGAAATCCCGAACTGGTTTATCCAGCACCGGATACCCTTCGAAATCCTTGTCCTCTTCTAGGTCATCCATATCATCTATTTCGAAAATATCATCGTTTTCAGGCTTCTTTTCTACCTTAGCAACTTCCTTCTTATCACTAGGAAATGTTTTGGTTTCCAGAATGGATTGTATCTCCCCCATCCTGTTCCGGTCAAGTCCCCGGGTTTCCGGATGGTAGATATAGTAGCTGGCAAGGATCTGGTAGAGGAAATCATACGGAAGGAAAGCAAACGTGACCTTCCCTTCCTTCAAGGCCATGGCAGCAAGGGAGGAAGCGGGGACCATCAGGAGAAGCCAGGTTTCGCTTTTCAGAAGCTCGGAGTCGATGCCTTGGGCTCCCGGGTAGGAAAGGGCAATTCTCAGTATGCTTTCTTCCGCCGAAAGAAGATCGGGTTCCTTCTTCACGACGGAACCGATCATATATTCCTGCTCTTCTTCCTTTTCCCATCTCCCTTTCCTGTTCTTCCGGAACGAAGAGGATGGCTTGGTATAAGCAACCTTTTCCTCCTCCTTAAACGCAGGCTTTTTTTCCCGGACAGGCGGGAGGGATGCCTTGGCAAGAAGGATGCTTCTAGCAGCGTCCTTGGAAAGAACAATAAAAGGATCCCTGTGGTTTTCGGAAGTCCCGGTAGTGAACTCGATATCCTGTTCCTGCTCGACGGGATTCAGGGACTGGAAATACGGTCTTGCCTCTTCGAAGAAATCCATGATCTCCTTGGAGTCCTTCATCTGGAGACGGTTTCCCATTCTTCTTCCCAGGAGGAACCGGTATGGGTCGTTCAGCCTCTCCGACTGGCTCTGAAGCTTCTCCGGTCCACAGAAAGTAAGGACTTCGTCGGCATCCTTGCAGG
>Ga0172377_10001630_pt1 | contig 22816 bp, 17 predicted proteins | sample Pumphouse3metaG_FD_119749 | JGI IMG/M metagenome (GOLD analysis project Ga0172377, IMG submission 119749) | Leachate microbial communities from a municipal landfill in Southern Ontario, Canada - Pumphouse #3 metaG | ecosystem: Engineered > Solid waste > Landfill > Unclassified | place: Canada... | reverse complement strand
TTTTTATTTGTTTTTTAAAAAAAGTATTTATCTTTGTAGCCCAAAATTACTGAGATATGGTGTAATGGTAGCACTGCTGATTTTGGTTCAGCCAGTCGAAGTTCGAATCTTCGTATCTCAACTTTTAAATACCTTTTATTATGAAGCGTATTATATATTTTCTTTCAATTCTTTTTTTAGCATTAACGCTTCTGAGTTCTTGTAATTTTAAAGCTAAAAAAAAGATAATTTCTCAAGATTTTCCTTATGTTTCACCTCCAACGATGATGACTCAAACAAAAGAGATATCTAATTGGGTAGCCTTACATTATTGGGATAAGTATTTAGATACGTCTAGAGTCTTCCCTATCGACACAAATTTAATATGTGGTATTACTAAGCTTAGTTTCGAGAAAGCTTATAGAGATTATATTATAAATATTTTCAATTCTGACTTAAAAGTAGCTTTACAAGGACAGAAGAAATTATGTTTATTAACAGATTTAATGATGGATAAATATCCTGATTCTCCATTGTTTGAAGATATATCTGGGATTTCTACAGAGTTTTTATTTGGAGTTAATTCTAATTATAGGAACGAAGAGTTATATATTCCTATGCTGGAGTTTTTTATTAATTCTAAATTTGTCGATGAAAATCAAAAGAAACTTTACGAAAAAGATCTTAAAGAATGTTTAAAAAATCGAATTGGCCAGCCAGCCTCTGATTTTGAATATTCTACCCGTAACGGAAAGATTTCTTCTTTATATAAAATAAAAGCAGATTATACTATTATAATCTTTTCTAATCCAGGGTGTAATGCATGTAAAGATGTTATGAAATATGTTGATTCTTCTGATAAAATCACTAAACTCATAATTAATAAAAGAATAGCGATATTGAATATGTTTATTGACGAAAACATAGCTGACTGGTATAAAGAGTCACAACTTTTACCAAAAGAATTAATTAATGCTTATGATCCTAATTTAATAATTCGAAATAAAGGGCTATATTACGTACGAGCTATACCAAGTATCTACATACTTGATAAAGATAAGAAAACATTATATAAAGACGTACCAACTTTAGGAGTAATAAATTTCCTTAAAAATATGCCCCTTATAGAGAATGAAAAAAATTAGAATTATATTAATTTTATTATTCCTTTTATTATTATCATTTCCTGCCCAGTCTCAATATTATTCAATGGGAACTGAGCCTTATAATGTAAAATGGAATAAAATTAAAAGTAAACATTATACTTTTATATATCCACGTCCAATAGATTCACTCGCAAGGGTGTATATAAATCTAATGGAGAATAATCGTGCTGATATATTAAAGCCTTTAAATATAAATCCTAAACGTATACCTGTAATACTTCATCCATTTTCTACATATAGTAATGGTTCTGTATCTTGGGCTCCAAAACAAGTTAATCTTATTACTACTCCTGAGGCTTATACTGGGTCTGCTGATATATGGGCTAAAAATTTAGCTCTGCATGAGACACGTCATATCGGACAGCTTAGTTATTTTACTAAGGGCGTTTATAAGTTTTTATATCCCTTTATAGGGCAACAATCTACAGGCATTGGTATAGTATATCCTGGACGTTTTAATCTAGAAGGTGGGGCTGTTATCTCTGAGACTGAACTTTCTCTGGCAGGTCGTGGACGTAGCGCTTCGTTTACTATGTATAATCGTGCTGCTGCTATTCAGGGTGATATGAGAAATTGGAATAAGTGGCTTTTAGGTTCTTTTAAACATTATACTCCGAATGTTTATGCTTTCGGGTATTTAATAAATGCTGCTGCTCGTATGGAAACTAATGATGTTTCATATATTGGCCCGTATTTAGATTATGAAGTTCGTCATTTTTATAATCCTTTTTTTAAGGTTAATCAGTGTAAGAAATTCTTCGGATTTTCAAGACTTAAGTTGTTTAAAAAATATAATTATGAATTCGCCTTACAATGGAGACAGGATTATGATAACAGAAAGCCTTATACAGACTATACTCCTCTTATATCTAAGCTTCCAAATATTTATACTAATTATACTAATTTAAGACCTATATCGGATTCTAGCTCTAGGTATTATGGTTCGATAATAGCTACTAAGGCAGGATATCATAATGCACGTGAGTTAATTCGCATTGATACTATAGGGAAAGAGCATCTTATTAGACCTTTTAATAGCACTTGTTCTCCATTAGTTATCCAAGGTGATAAAGTGTATTGGACAGAACCGGTCTCAAGAGGATCGAGAAGTCTTCAAAATTTTTCTGAGTTATATAGCTATTCTATTGCTAGTCATAAACTTAAACGTCTAAGCCGACGCACTAAATATTTCAATCCTGCACTATCTCAAGACGGCCATTACATTGCCGTGACAGAGTATCCTATTACGGGTTCTTCATTTTTAGTTTTGCTTGATAATGATGTTGAGAATGCTGGTTCTCGCAATAAAGATATAAAGAAAATATTAGCACGAATTGAGGCTCCATTTAAGGGGCAGATAAGAGAGTCTGCATTTATAAATGATACTATTTATTGTACTGTGATTACTGATAAAGGACTTGGCATTTATAAAATAGGAATGGAAAAGGACTCAAAATGGATTTGCGAAGTGGAGGAGCAGCATCAGAGTATTCAGCATTTAAGGGCTGTTTCTGATACTATTAATGGTGAAAGAAGGGATAGATTGTATTTTAGTAGTGATCTTGATGGCGTGATTAATATTTATGCTTATGATTTGAGCAGTAAGTCTTTAACTCATTTGACGAATTCTCAGTTCGGCACTTCTAATCCTTATTATGATTCTGTTAGTAATAATTTATATTTTTCTGAGTTTACTCTTAATGGATATATTCCGGTCTTTAACTCTTTGGAGAATATAAAAGAGGATAGAAAGAATAGGGTTTTAAAGTCTGCTGATTTTAATAAACCATTTAAGTATCCTATAGCAGAAAAATTGACTGAGCAGAGGAAGCAGTTTGATGAGGATTCTCCTTCTGAGGAAATCACTCCTATAAATGCATTTGATACTATAGCTTTTCCTCATAAAAAGTATAGTAAGTTAACGCATTTTTTTAATATACATTCTTGGGCTCCTCTTTATTATGATCCTAATGAAGTGGCTTCTATAATTAGTAAGGAGGATATAATGAGTGAGGTTCACCCTGGAGTTACTTTGATTTCTCAAAATAATCTCGGAACTGCTACTTCTTTTTTTGGACTGGATTATCATGATGGGTATTTAGCTAAGCATGTTAATATTACATATTCTGGATGGGCTCCTATTATATCGATTTCGGCTGATATAAATGATAGAAAAAGGTATTCTTTTTCTGAGACTATTCCTTATGGATCGGTGTCTGATAATTATACTAAGATTAGTAGTTATCGTCCTATGAATCTTCTTTGGACTGATGATCCATTTATTGATTTTACTATTTTAACTTATTATCCTATTGACCTTTCTAGTCATGGATGGAATAGAGGTATTATTCCTCAGGCTTCTTGGGAGTGGCAGAATGATCAGTATTATTCTATTAATCGTAAGCAGTTTATTTTTAACAATAAACTTGATTTCGCTTTGACGTATTATCAAATGTTAGCGACGGCTCATTCAAATTTATATCCTAGATGGGGTTTTGGAGCAAAGGCTCTTGTTTCGACTGCTCCTTTAACAGGGGAGTATTTTGGTAATATGATGTATCTTAAGGCTTATGGTTACCTTCCTGGTGTAGTTAGAGGACAGGGACTTAAACTTTCTTTTAGTTATCAGAAACAGTTCCTTGATGGTAATAAATATTATCTTCCTTCTGAGGCAGATCTTCCAAGAGGATATATTAATCAGACTCCTACTAGTGAGTTTACTAAAATCACTGCAGATTATTCTATTCCAATATATCTAAGTGATATCTCTTTGGGGCCATTGTTTTACCTGAGAAGGTTACAGATTCTTCCTTTTGTTGATTATGCTTATGATAGGGCTCCTAGCGTTTCTACTAATTATTATTCTATGGGGTCAAGCTTTTTGCTTGATTTGAATATTTTGCGTATTCAGCAGTTTCCTCTATTATTAGGGCCACAAATAGCTTGGACAGGGCCACAGAGTGGTTCTCGTCTATACGTTGGATTCAAATTTAATGTTAATCTGTAGATATCCTTTCTCCTATCCGTGGAAGTATGTCGCAAATTATGCAGAACGGACTCTGAGCCGTGGTAGCATTGCCGCAGAATATAAAATGCCTCCTTCGCTTGGTTCTAGATTCCGAAAATTTTGGTTACGAAGAATGATATTACAAATGATGCTGCTGCTACTCCCATACTGATTATGACCATTTGCCCAAAACTGCGAATGAAGCTGCTACTTTTAACGACTGAGTAGTAATAGTTAAATAGGGCAATAATTAATATAGCTAGTACTAACATAGTTCCTAGTGCGATAAATCGGTTGTTTAATAAGAAAAATGGCAATGTTAAAATTATCACGGTGACAAGATAGGCAAAACCTGTTACTGCGGCTTTTTTCTTAGGACTTGGACCTTCGTCTTCCGCTTCTTTGGCTATATCTTCTGATGTTTTATCTCCTGGTTCTGCGTCTGAATTAGCTGAAAGAAAAGCACTTGCAGCCATTGACATAGTCGCAGCCAGACCAGTAATCAGACCTATACTTGCTATGGTTATATTATTACTTAAGGATAGCGTAAAACCTGCTAGTGCACCTGTTAATTCGACTAGTGCATCATTTAGACCTAGAACTATGGATCCCATGTAGTCAAGTCTTTCTTCTTTTATAATACTTATAAGCTTGGCTTCATGTGCTTCTTCTTCGACTGCGAAAGCTGCTAGTTCTGGAGCTTCATCTTGAAGTAGCTTATAATTAGTGACGTCTGATTCTTTCTTTTCGAAGATTTTTAAGACAAAAGTTACACCGAAAAGAAATTGAAGAATATTATATTTAAATAACATCCTTTTTATATGCTTTTTATTCGTAATATGCTCTACTCCACTATATTTACGAAAGACTTTGTAATGTCTAAGTTCATCTTTACCGATTTTTTCAACCACTGCAGCTGCCTTGCGGTCTTTCATCTTTCTTGATACGAAAAGATATTGATAATACCCTTCTATCTCTGCTTTCTGTAAAACCAAAATCTGATCTTGAATATTCTTTGGATATGCCATAATATTATTTTTATGCTAGGTCAGGTAGCAAACCTACAATTTTTATTCTATTTTATAATCTGCTGATATTCTACACTTTATAAAACGCTATAAAAATTTACTGCTTGCTACCTGACCTAGAATTTTTCAAAATGTCTGCGATTTTTTTATTTGTTACTGCTTTAATACTCTCATACGATGCCTCTCTCAGTCTCTTCATCGTTTTAAACTTCGCCAGCAACTTCTCCTCTGTCACTGGTCCAATACCAGGAATCTGAGATAATTCCGTCTCTATCTGTCCCTTACTCCTCTTATTCCTGTGAAATGTAATACCAAACCTATGCGCCTCATCCCTCAACTGCATAATTAACTTAAGCGACGAAGAATTCTTATCCAAAAACAGCGGATATGGATCCCCCGGAATAATCAGTTCCTCAAGTCTCTTAGCTATTCCAATCAGCTTTATTCTATCCTCGAGCCCCAACTCACGCAATGCTTCCATCGCCTTCCCCACTTGTCCCTTACCACCATCGATAATTATAAGCTGGGGCAATGGTTGATTCTCTTTCAGAAGTCTTGAATAGCGACGATTCAAAGTCTCTTTCATCGAAGCAAAATCATCAGCACCAACCACCGTCTTAATATTAAAACGTCTATAATCCTTCTTACTCGGCACAGCATTCTTAAAAACCACACACGACCCGACAGGATACGTCCCCTGAATATTAGAATTATCAAAACACTCTATATGATATGGAGCCTCCTTCATATTCAAATCCTTACGTAAATTCTCTATTATACGATCGCTATGCTCCTTAGGACTAACAAAAGCCTCATTCTTTAATTGCTCAAACTTCATACGAGCAGCATTCTTCCTACTCAACTCCAACAAGGCCGCTTTATCCCCCTTTAAAGGCACATGAATATTCTTTCCCTCAAACTCTTGATCAGGCATAAAAGGCACCAATACCTCCTTTATATAATCATCCCCAATCTCCTCATCACCAACACCTTTGCCCTCTTTACCTCTATCAAAAGCGACTATTTTACTCGCACTCCCCGTTAATCCATCCACTACTACTTCAGCACCAGAAACCTTCTTCTTAGGAGAAGCCAATCCCCCTAACTTCAAATATATCTCCATCATAAAAGAAGAAAGAACAGAACTCTGCTCCTCCTCTATACGCATCTTCAATAACAAATTTAAAGACTGAATAATAGCTCCATTCTTCACGCGCATAAAATTACAAAAGGCATCATTATTATCAAAAATTATCGAGAACACATCAGCATTAATCATACTAGAATTCACCACCAGCGACTTCTGATAATGCTTCTCCAAAATCTCCTTCTTCTCCTTAAACTCCTGAGCCATCTCGAAATCCAAAATAGAGGCCGCATTCAACATCTTAACATTGATATCCTTAATTAAAGATGCCGTATCCCCCTTCAAAATACGTATTACAGAATCAATCTGCTCATTATACTTCACCGCAGAAATCTTCCCCACACACGGAGCCAGACACTTTCCCAAATGATAATCAAGACAAACCTTATACTTCCCACCATTAATCTTATCATCAGTCAAAGCATGCTTACAAGTCCTCAACTTATAAATACTATTAATCAAATCAAGCAAAGCACGAGCATGAAATGCAGAACCATAAGGACCAAAATACAAAGACTTATCCTTAACGAAATGACGAGTCACGAAAACCCTAGGAAAAGGCTCATTCTTCACCACGATCCAAGGATAAGACTTACTATCCTTCAACAAAATATTATATCGCGGCTGATACTTCTTAATCAAATTATTCTCCAAAAGCAAAGCATCCCCCTCAGTATCCACCACCGTATATTCCAAATCAGCGATTTTAGAAATCATCACACGCGTCTTCCCATTATGACCACTAGACTTATGAAAATACTGCGTAACACGACGCTTCAAATTCTTAGCCTTTCCGACATAAATCACCGTACCATTCTTATCTCTAAAACGATACACCCCCGGAGTTTCTGGAATCAATCTTAACTTCTGTTCTATATCCATACTAATATACAAATATATAATTTTTTCATATATTTGTATGTACAAAAATTAAACCGACTATCGAAAAGAAAATCATCAGTACTCCCGATATCAAACATGCTATTGGAAGTAAAGGGAAACTTGGAACCATCATTGGAACCATAACCATGAATATATTAGGTTTTAACAGAGTAAACAAAATATATTCTAAAGTATCCTCATGCGATGGACCAGAATTTTCCAGGGCAATACTGGACCACCTCCGCATCTCTGTGGACTGCTTAGAAACAGAATTAGAAAGCATACCTAAAGAAGGCCCTCTCATTATCACAAGCAACCACCCATTTGGAGGCATAGAAGGACTCATACTATTTTATAAAATATCTCAAGTCCGCCCAGACATTAAACTACTATCAAACTTCATACTAGATAAAATACCTAATTTAAGAGATTATATGTTCTCAGTAAATCCCTTTACGGACAATAAATCCATAAAATCTAGTAGTATAGCTGGTTTAAAAGGAGCCTTTAAACACGTCACAGAAGGAGGCTGCCTGCTACTATTTCCAGCAGGAGAAGTTTCTACATACTATGGAGACGATTTCACCCACGACAAACACTGGATGCCATCCATGTGTAAATTCATAAAAAAAAGCGGAGCCCCTGTAGTACCCATTTACGTCGATGGACAAAACTCTAAATTCTTTCATATAATAGGGAAAATCCACCCTATACTAAGAAGCATAAGACTACCCCGAGAAGTATTAAACAAGAAAAAACACACCATTACCTTTAGAATAGGCCTAAACATACCAGCCTTTGAAATCGCCAACTTTAAAGATAACGACCAACTCTCAGACTATCTAAGAGCACGAACATACTCTCTAGAGGCTAATATAGAACGAGCTAAACCCATATGCTCAGGACTACACATTGAGCCCATTCAAAACACCATTCCACCAAGGCTACTTCAGAAAGAGTTAAATTCACTACCAAAAGAAGCGCTTCTATTTACCTCTATGAACTACAAAGGCTACCTGGCTGATTACGACCAGATACCAAAAATGATACACCAGCTAGGAGTAAAAAGAGAAGAAACATTCAGAGCTGTCGGAGAAGGGACCAACCTATCCATTGACCTTGATAAATACGATGCATACTACAAACATTTAATACTATGGGACTACGAGAAAAAAGCTCTAGTAGGTGCATACAGATTTGGTTTAGGTAAAGAAATCATCCCTCGTCTAGGCATTGAAGGATTTTATAATAGCACACTGTTTAGATTTAACCCAAACCACCAGGAATATCTAGTAAATAGTATAGAACTAGGACGCTCCTTCATCACCCTAGACTACCAAAAAGATAACTATGCCCTTTTAACACTACTAAAAGGTCTAATGTACTCGGTAATAAGATTTAAAGACTACAAATACTTATTTGGACCTGTATCCATAAGCAATGACTTCCCACTATTCTATAAAAGTTTAATGGTCAAATACTTAAAAGACCACTACTCAGACCATTCTCCATTCTCAGACATTGGATGCCGCTCACCATTCATAGCGAGCACACTAAGAGTCAATCCAGAACATCTATTTCCAGAAAGAATGGACTCTCTAGAAAAATACGATAAATTAATACAGAGAATCAGCAATAAAAAATACCGCTTTCCTCCTCTGATTAAGAAATACGTAAAATTTGGAGCTAAATTTATAACTTTTAATGTTGACAAACTATTCAACAACAGTCTAGACGGATTAATATTCGTAGATATAGATAAAATCCCTAAATGTGAAATAGACGCCCTGACTAGAAACATATCTAAAGACGAGAGAATAAGCCAACGCTTCAAACACGGACAAGACACTAACAATTAACAACTTAAATCTAAACGACTTAGACGAAATTAAGGCACAGGATCATATCCACTTCCGCCCCAAGGATGGCAACGAATAATCCTTTTAAAAGATAACCAAGCCCCTTTTAAAGGACCATATTTTTTAAAAGCCTGAAGAGAATAAGAAGAACAAGTCGGAGTAAATCTACATGAAGAAGGTGTAAAAGGAGATATACACACCTGATATATTTTAATCAGCAATACGAAAGGAAAAACAATAACCTGCTTAAAGATAGCCTTAGCCCCTCCTTTAGAAGAGGTTTGCATCTCTGACTGACCACTTATATTACTCTTTTTCTCCATCAATAGAATCCAATATTTCTTTCACAGCCTTACTAATCACCTTAAAACTCAATTCTTTCTTCGAAATATATACAAGAAAAATATCATAATTTTTCATTTCCGGGGCAATGAGACCACGTTTACCAGGATATCGTTTATTCAAGCGATAGGCCTCTCGCACCCGGCGCTTTATCAGATTCCTACTCACCGCCAATTTAAACAATCTCTTAGGGACCGTAATCGCCAATCGATCAAAAGGCTGTTCCTCTTTCTCCAACATATACACTTTAAAAGGATGCACGAAAGATTGGGCACCCATAGAATGTACTTTTTCTATTTCAATAGGAGAACATATCTTCTCCAATTTAGGGAACTTAGCAGAAACGATAGATTTTGCATCCATACTATTCCTCCTCTGTAACTTTCACGAAAGAATAACTAGAATCACCAGAAGTCCACTTCATAGATTGAGTAATACTATTCCCATCAGAATCGGTATCTCCAGAATTTGAAATCCATAAATCCCAACATTTCACTGTAGATACTAAATCAGAACCAAGCTCAGAATTACTATCAGACGAAATAGCTATAAAAGACTGATATGCAGAATACGTAGCAGCCTTACTTACATCCTCAGTCCAAGTATCAGTCTCACCATCCTGAATCATATACTGGATTCCTCCTTCCGAATCAAAAATCAACCTAAAAGAAGAATCATCCACACCATCCTTCGATGTTAGCTCCCAAGTTCCTGATAATGAATCAGAAGCAGAATACAATCTATATAATTTTTTTAATTTAACACTAGTAAAAGTAGGTTCAACATCTGTATTATCAAATTGATACGTTTCAGGCTTAATAACCAAAAGAGAATCCTCGCTAGTCTCGAAACTAAATTCTGTATTTATATCATACTGAGTAGCACCTAGAGGACCTATACTATCTATCTCTCCATAAATCTTTAATGAACAACAATAAACATTATAAGTAACACTACTTGTTCCCCAAGACAAACTACCATCTCCCATATCCTTAACAGCAGAAATATTAAGAGTAGAAGCATCAGTACTAAAATCGCAAATATAATACTCATCAGGAGTCAAAACACGATCTCCTAAAGCATAAACTATCCACGTACCTTTTATATTTTCTCTATTATATGCAGGATTATCATTCTCACATCCTGTTAACAATAAAGAAAAACATATAAGAATAACACTTACTACGTATAATGTTTTTTTCATTAAATATTATAATTATTCATCCAAATATAGATTCAAAGCATTCGCGATAGAAGGAGCTTTAGGTGTAGGAGCTTTAATTTCCACCTGCAAACCTGCATCCTCTACTGCTTTCGCCGTGAGATTTCCAAAGGTAGCTATTTTAATACCTTTAGAAGCAAAATCAGGATAATTTTCCAACAAAGATTTCGCATCAGAAGGACTATAAAAAACCAACATATCATACTTATCGATATCCACCTCTTGTAAATCATTCTTTACAGTCTTAGTAAATGTACCATTACTATAATCCAATTTAGCTTTATCGAAAATTTTAAAGAAACTTGGATTAACATTATCAGAAGTAGCTAAAAGGAATTTCTCACTTTTATGTTTTGAACCTATAGCTTTAATGATTGAATCCGACCTTCCTGTTCCAAAAAAGATTTTTCTTTTTCTATAGACAATATATTTCTGAAGATATAAAGCTACAGACTCTTGGCTACAAAAATATTTCATAGTCTCGGGTATGCTAACTCTCAATTCTGAACAAATCTTAAAAAATGCGTCAATCGTAGATTTAGCAGTAAACACTATCGCCGTATAATCTAAAATCGTCAGTTTTTGGTTTCTAAATTCCCTTCCCGTTAAAGGTTCCATATGAAAAAAAGGAAAGAAATCAATATGAACACCAAACTTTGTAATAATATCCGAATAAGGTGAACTATTTTTCGGAACCGGCTGTGAAATAAGTATATTTTGTACTTTCATAAAATTATTTTACACACAATAGAAGACTTAAAAAAATTCCTATTGGTAATATATCCATGGTGCAAAGGTACAAAATTGAATAGAAAATAGAAACATGACGTCTTAATAATATTCTTAAAAAGAAAAAAAAGTAACTTAAAGTCATTAAACCTATGAATATCCCCGTAAACCATCTCATAATATTAAGATTTTGAGGCCAAAAAACATGAGAAACTATTACTAATACAAGAGAAATTAACGCTACTAATAATAAAAACAATATAGAATAAGAAATAGTTCCTTTAAAATAAGATTCATTCGACACCTTATTAATAAAAAAAACCACTATATACTTTAAAAGAAAATAAACACAAAATATTCCAATCAAGCCGAAAAAATCTAACATTGGATCATCCCCCTTTGAAAAATAAGTCGGCATCAAATCTAATTTATATATAACTATAGACATTATAACTGAAGAAACAATAAATGCGAATACTTTGATTATATTCATCCATATCATCTGACGCATAGATTCTAAATCTCTTTCATAAAAAGCAGATCTATACATATTACCTATAGCTAAATAAATAGGCCGGTTAAATATAAATAATATTAAAAGGATACTAAGAAACAACAATCCTATAAAACTATTACTAATTCCAGAAGATATTATTTCAGAATTTGGGAGCACTACTATTCCAGACCTCGCGGTAAACAAAGGCGCACTAGTACCCAAAGTATCCACTATATTATTAATTTCCACGTTTAGCTTTATAACCCTTTTTAGTTAATATCTCTACTATTTTATCACGAAAATCCCCTTGAATAATTATTTCACCATCCTTACAGCTACCACCAACACCACACTTAGTCTTTAGAAACTTAGATAAGTCTTTCAAATCATCAGCAGCACCGACAAAACCTGTAACCAAAGTTACTTGCTTTCCTGCTCGTTGACGTTTATCTATCTTCACCAAAAGTCTCTGCTTCCCTGGATCCAAAGTTTCCTCTTCGATATCTTGTTCTTCCTGATATTCAAAATTTTGATTTGTAGAATAAACAGTACCCAATCTTTTTTTCCAATCCTGTGACATAACTTATATTTTAATTTATTTAGCAAAATTAGTTATAAATTTTATTATTTTTGCATAACATAAAAAAATCATTGGTTTTTACATATTCTACATAACATTATGGATAAAAAATATTTTAATAAAATAAGCCGAATCGTCGCCATAGTTATCTTCGTTATAGCTTCATTCACTTATTTATCGACTATAGAGCCAACAGCCAGCTTTTGGGACTGCGGAGAATTCATAGCATCATCCTATAAATTAGAAGTAGGGCACCCTCCTGGAAACCCTGTATATCAAATCATTGCCAGATTCTTCACTCTATTCGCCAATGGTAAAGAACATGTAGCAGCAGCCATCAATGGCATGAATGCACTTATTTCTGCATTAACTATATTTTTTCTCTACCTAACCATAGTACATTTAGGACGTAGAATATTAGAAACCAAAGGTAAAAATGTCTATGCACCTGGTTATGCAGTTGGCATCATCGCATCCGGCATCGTAGGAGCGCTAGTATACTGCTGGTCAGACACTTTCTGGTTTTCAGCAGTCGAAGGAGAAGTATATTCGATGTCATCATTTTTCACCGCAATAGTCTTCTGGGCAATGCTTAAGTGGGAAGAGGAAGCGGAAAACAAATATGCGAATCGATGGATAGTACTAATAGCACTTCTTATGGGCTTATCTATCGGGGTTCATCTACTTAATTTACTAACCATTCCAGCATTAGCATTTATATATTACTACAAAACCACTAAAAAAGAAGTAACATTCTGGAAAGGCTTTGGAGTACTCTGCATATCCTTCGTCATACTAGCTTTAGTTCTTTTCGGAATAATTCCATTCCTTCCTAAGATAGCAGCTATGTTTGACCTACTATTCGTAAATGGACTTGGACTACACTATAATAGTGGAGCTCTATTCTTTATGACAGCCTTACTAGTCACTTGTTTTTATTTTATATATAGGACATTCAAAAAGAAAAAAGCGCTCGCTAACACTATTTGGTTATGCTTTACTATGATAACCATAGGATATTCAGCCTTCGCTATGATTATTATACGTTCATCTATTAACCCTCCTACTAATGAATATCAACCTGATAATCCATTCACATTAGTTCGTTATTTAGGTCGTGAACAATACGGGTCTAATCCTCTAGTATATGGCGAAACATTCGCATCAGTACCTAGTGATTATAATAATCCTCATTACTACACACCACTGAATGGTAAATACTATAAAGCTAAAGGACCACTAGATGTAACATATCCTGCATCAGGAAAAATGTTATTCCCTCGTATGTGGAGTCGTCAACCTCAACATATTAAAATATATCAACAATACATGAGTAACAAAGGCAAAGTATTACCAAATGGGCAATACAGAATGCCTACAATGGGTGACAACCTTTCATTTTTCTTTAATTTCCAAGTCAATTGGATGTACATGAGATACTTCATGTGGAATTTCGTCGGACGACAAAATGATTTAGCCAGCCCGACGCCAGGAAATCTTCTTAAAGGAAATTGGGAAAGTGGTATTAAATTTATAGACCAGGCACGTCTTGGTGACCAGACAGGAGGCCCAGATTATATAGCTAATAGTAGAGCTAAAAATCATTATTTCTTCTTACCTCTTATACTTGGTTTAATAGGTTTATTCTTCCAACTTAACACAGACAATAAGAATTGGTGGATTACATTTTTACTATTTTTCTTCACTGGATTCGCTGTCGTACTATATTTAAACCAGCCTCCTTTACAAGTTCGTGAACGAGACTATGCTTACGCTGGATCATTCTACGCATTTAGTATTTGGGTAGGACTTGGAGTTCTAAGTATAATTAATTTCGTAGAAAAGAAAGTATTAAAAGGTAAAGAAATGCCAGCTATGCTAGCTTGCATTATAGGTGCAGTCACATTACTTATACCTATACAGATGGTTGGACAAAACTGGAATGACCATGATCGTAGTGGACGCTACACTTGTAGAGACTTAGCATATAACTATTTCGCATCATGTGATAAAAATGCTATTCTAATAACTCAAGGAGATAATGATACTTTCCCTCTATGGTATTTACAAGAAGTTGAAGAAATACGTCCAGATATTAGAATTATGAACACATCTTTAATGGGTACTGATTGGTATCTTGATCAGATGAAATGTAAGATTAATCAATCTGACCCTATACCTTTCACTTTACCGAGAAAAGATTATTTATACGGCACAAATGAATATGTAGATGTCACTAATGCTATAAAAGATCCTATCACTGTAGAACAAGCTATTAACTTCTTCAAGAGTGATGACCCCAGATCTAAAGTTAATAAATATGGTAATGAATCATTAGACTACATACCATCTAAACATTTACGCATTCCAGTTAATGTAGAAAATGTAAAAAAATATGGCATAGTAGCTCCTGAAGACTATGATAAGATTCTTGATACTTTAGATATCGTTTATTCCAAAGATAAAAACAATCTAACTAAACCAGAACTAATGATGTTAGACTTATTCGCTCATTATAATTGGGATAGACCTATTTATTTCGTATCAATGGGTGGAGACATGAACGTTGGAGAAAAAAATTATCTTCAATTCGACGGTTTAGCATATAAATTGGTTCCTATTAAAAGTGTGACTCATACTACCGATGCTAGTCAGATAGTTTCTTCAGAAATGTATAAAAAGGTGATGAAAGATTTTAGATGGGATTCTATCTCAGACACCACTATTAATTTCGACTATCAAAATCTGGCTACTTTTAATGGCGTCATGAATGTAAGATCTATTTTCGTACAGACTGCTAAATCTCTAGTTCTGGATGGAGAAAAAGATAAAGCAATTGAAGTCTTAGATCGCATGCAAGAAGTAACTCCTGAAAAGAATCTGCCATTAAATACTAGTATCATCTATTCTGTAAATGAATATATGGTTATTCAAGCGATTGATACATATTTCAAAGCCGGAGAACAAGACAAAGGTCTAGAATTGGCTAATAAATTCGCTGATGAAACTATAAATGCCATTCAATTCTTCGCACGACCATATAAAGATGGCTATCTCTCTAAATCAGATGTTGAAAGTAATATTTCATTATTATATTATGAAATAGAGACGTTAAAGAATAATGGAATGAAGAAAACAGGTAACGAAATAGAGACTAGACTTAAGTCTCTACTATCTGAATAAAATACATATACATAACTGCTAATTGCTCCCCTACACCTTTTTCAGAGACACTGAAATAGATTTGTAGGGGAGCAATTTATTTACTCTATAAGCATATTACATCCCCGACGTTCAGCATTAGAAAGTCGTCCATCTATAGTAAAAGATCCATCTGATAAAATCGTCCCTTTATCATCAGTTGATATGAATGCACATGAATAAAGATTCGCTAAGTCTATTATATTAATTACTCCTGTTATATTTCCTGAGCTATCTTTATTCATATTTATTTTTTGATCTTCTATTTGCTTTCCATTATATGTTTTTAAGGAAAGAGGGTCATTAATATCTCTTAATACTATTTTCATCCATGGAGGAGTATTAAAAATTCCCTGCCCTTTAGAATATGCTTGAGATAAAAGTTCACACATCCCGTATTCGGAATGTATATTTTTAACATTAAAGGCTTTTTTTAGCGTTTTATGTAACTCATCTCGTGATATTTCTTTTCTTCTACCCTTCATGCCTCCAGTTTCGAAGATTAATAACTCCCAATCATTTTCTTCAAGTGAAAATTTCTCAGCGAAGTCTAGAAGTGCGAAAGTAACGCCGAATAATATAGTCTTACGGCCTTCCTGCTTAAGTTTTATAAGCTTCTGGTATAAATCCTCATGGTTATATAAATAATAGCCACTATCAGGGTTTTTAGAGCTTTTAATAAATTCATCAACCATATAAATTAATGAAGAACCTTCACGTTCCAGATATGAGGGTAAAAGAGCTAAAACTGCTGCTCCTTCTATTTTACCATAGAAATATTCAAAACTATTAATAAAGCTTTTTCTATACATCTCTAAATCCATCACAAAATGCTTTGAAGGAGTCATACCTGTCGTTGAACTACTCGTAAATATTTTCTTGGGTTCTAAATCCCTAGATTGACTATAAGTTATAATCCTTTTAGTTTTAAACAGTCTGACTGGTAAAAAAGGTATTTGTTCTATTTTATCTACTTCCTCTGGTTTAATATCCAGAGCATCTACATATTCTTTATATACCTTGTTATTAGCATATTGAAAATTAAAAACTTTTAATGCCTCTTCATTAAAATCTTCCTCTTTAACTTCTAAAAAGTCTTTTATTTCTTTCATTATATTAAATTTTTACACTCTTAATTTGACAAATATACTACATTTCAAATATGTATATTAAAAAAGCCACCCCTAAGGGCAGCTTTTCTAAATATTTATTTATCAATAGAAATCTATATAATTTCTTTTGAGAAAGTTATTTTCTTTTTTTCTTAGATACAGGAGCTTTAGCAGCTAATTTTTTAAGACCTCTCATATGCATATCGTACATAACTGGTGTTGCGATACAAACTGAAGAATAAGTACCAACCAAAATACCGATACATAATGCGACAGCCATACCTCTAATAACCTCACCACCGAATATTGCGATAGCTAACATTACGATAAATGTAGATGCTGATGTATTGAAAGTTCTTGATAATGTACTATTTAAAGCCTCATTAATATTAGTTTTCAATTCACGTTTTGGATATAAGAAATTGTTTTCACGAATACGGTCGAAGATTACCACAGTATCATTAATTGAGTAACCGATGATCGTCAAGATAGCCGCGATAAACGTCTGGTCAATATCCAAGGTAAATGGTAAGATTCCTGTGAATATAGAGAAGAAACCTACAGTAATAATGGTATCATGTACTAATGCAGTAACACCACCTAGTCCCCAACTCCAATTACTAAATCTCATAGCGATGTATCCAAAGATTACCATAAGAGCGATAATCACTGCGATCATAGCATCACGTTTGATGTCATTAGCGATAGTAGGACCAACTTTATCTGAACTTACAATACCTGTTTGAACTTCTTGTGATGATTTGAAATCATTAAGAGTCATATCATCAGAATAGAAACCTTTTAAAGCATTATATAATTTACCATCAACGATAGCATCTGTTTCAGTTGAATTATCATCTATTAAATATTTAGTAGTAATCTTCATTTGAGAATCTCCACCAAATTGTTTAACCTCTACAGATTGGTCGAATTCATTAAGAAGTGCGGACCTAACGTCGTTTGTAGATACTGTTTGATCAAATCTAACTACATAAGTACGACCACCAGTGAAATCTACACCATAAGTAAATCCTTTAATAGCCATGAATCCAAGAGCGATAACTATAACTGCTAGAGAAATAGAATAAGTATATTTACGCATTCCTACGAAATCTATCTTAGTATTTTGTAAGAAATTTCTTATAAGCTTAGAATCAAATGTAATATTCTTTTTAGCTTTAAGTCTATCATCGAATATTAATCTGGTTATAAAGATCGAAGTAGTTATAGAAGTTATAATACCAATTATAAGAGTTGTAGCGAATCCTTGAATAGGACCTGAACCAAATATAAATAGTACGATACCTGTAAGAATAGTAGTTATCTGACCATCGATAATAGCTGAATAAGCATTTTTATAACCATCATGGATAGCTAACTTAAGCGATTTACCTGATCTTAACTCTTCTTTAATACGTTCATATATAATTACGTTAGCATCGACTGCCATACCTAATGTCAATACCAAACCAGCTATACCTGGAAGAGTAAGCACTGCTCCAAATGATGTCAATGTACCGAATAAGAATAATACATTACATAATAAAGCGATATCAGCTACAAGTCCAGCACCCTGGTAGAAGAATCCCATATAAATAAGGATTAATACGAATGCTAATATAAATGAAATCATACCAGCATTAATTGACTCAGCACCTAAACTAGGTCCAACGACAGATTCTTGTACTATAGTAGCAGGAGCAGGTAATTTACCTGATTTTAATACGTTGGCTAAATCCTCTGCTTCCTCCATAGTGAAATTACCAGTAATACTTGAACTACCTCCAGTAATGGCTGACTTAACTCTTGGGAAAGAGTAAACCATATCATCAAGTACGATAGCTACACATTTACCAATATTATCAGAAGTAAGTCTTGCCCATATTCTAGCACCTTCTGCATTCATAGTCATACTAACCTCAGGAGCACCACCAGTACCATTTAATTGCTTTCTGGCATCAGTAACTACAGAACCATCAAGAGGAGCTTTTTCATCACGGCCATTAGTTTTAATAGCGATTAATTCATAATAAGAATCTCCTTGATATTGTTCAGAAGGATGAACAGTCCACATAGGTCTTAAATCAGAACTTAAAAGAGCTTTTACCTGTGGAAGAGCTAACATTTTATTAATTTTAGCAGTATCACGATAATGAGCTACACCTAAAACAGGACCAGCCATTAATTGACCACCATTCATCATTGGATGAAGAACTGCGAATAAAGGATTCTGTTTCGCATAAGCTATTTGATCTTGTGATAAAGAATCTGAAGGAGCTTCAACAGCATCTAATAGATTATCTTCTGTAGAATCTTTTGCTGCTGTAGCAGTTTCATTAGAATTATCTTTTTTATCAGCTACTGTACTTTCAGTTACTTCTTTAGCTGCATAATATTCTCTTAATACAGAATTTGCTTCTTGAAGAGAAGCGAAAATATCTTGTGCCTCGTAGGTAGTCCAGAATTCAAGAGAAGCTGTTCCTTGTAAAAGTTTTCTTACACGATCAGGTTCTTTAACACCTGGTAACTCGACAAGAATACGTCCACTGTTACCTAGCCTTTGAATATTTGGAGATGTTACTCCGAAACGGTCGATACGATTTCTTAATACGTTAAATGAATTTGCAATAGCACTTTCGGCTTCAGTTCTAATAACAGCCATTACTTCATCATCTGTACTTTCCGGTTTGATTCTGTCTCTCATCTCATAAGTACCGAATATTGTAGAAAGTTTTTGATTAGAAGCTACTTTATTCCATTCTTCTTGAAATAATGTTATAAAATCTTGATGAGAATTAACTTCATCTTTTTTAGCAGCTGCTAAAGCCTCATTAAACTCAGGAGATGGGTTATAATCAGCAAGTGCTTTTACAAGATCACTAAGTTCAACTTGAAGTACTACATTCATTCCACCTTTCAAGTCCAAACCTAAATTTAACTCTTTTTCTTTTACCTCTTTGTAAGTATATCCAAGATACACTTTTTCAGAAAAGATAGAATCAGAAAAATATTTAGCTTTAGCTTTCTTTAATGAATCTAAATAAAATGCTTGATCTTCCTCTGAAATATTGGCGAAAGAAGGTAATGTCTTTTCGACTTGAACTGCATTCTCTGCATACTGTTCGGCATTTTTTGTCTGTTTATTTGATACAACCGTAAATGATAGCTGATACAAACAAGCGATTGCGATTAATATTGCCACAAATCTAATGGCGCCTTTACTTTGCATATATTTATTTTGTTAAATTATTTAATCATATAAAATTAAGGACACAAAATTACTATTTTTTTCTAATATATAAAGTATTTAGTATTTTTGTTTTATGAATTTTTTAATTATGCGAAAAACAAACACTAAAATACTATACATCTCCCTGATATTAATGTCGTTTACTTGTTTCGCACAGAGCGAAAATCAAGATATAAACACAGATAATCTTAGGTCAAGAATCGACACAATATATAATCAAGCTAATAATCTATATAAGACATATCATTTCCAAGAAGCTAAGAGATTATATACTGATATCAAATCTATCACCAAAGATACAATATTTCTTATAAAAGTCGATAAAAAAATTATAGACTGCTATAATGGTATAAATATGTTAAAATATTCCATTACGCCTAAAGTTAAAGCGAAAAAGACAGTTTCTCTTAAAAATTTCTTCTTAAATTTTAATGATTTTGGCAGCAATGCATGGATTCCGACACCTAATCCTTTCTCAAATACTCACGATAAATATTATCAAGGGACTTTTTTCCCTGATGATGCTAATACAGTGTATTATTCTGCCCCTGATTCTTCTGGGCACATGAAAATCTACTCGGTAAGTAGAATAAATGAAGAACATTGGTCGACTCCTAAATTAATCAATGAGAACAATCCTTCTTATGGCAATGACATATATCCTATGCTTAGCAATGATGGAAAGTCTTTATATTTCGCCTCTGATGGGTATTATGGCATAGGTGGTTATGATTTATATGTCAGCCATTGGGATAATGAATTACAAGAATGGGGCGTTCCTCAAAATATGGGTTTCCCTTTTTCTTCTACATCTAATGATATTTTTTTCGCAGATTCTCCCGATGGTCAAAGTTCTATCATAGTATCAGATCGTGATATCGCAGATACAAATAAAGTCAATATTTTTATTACTAATTACGACCCAGAGCCTATTAAAAAAGCCATAGAAGACGAAAAGGAAATAACGCAGATAGCTAGTTTAGAACCACCCATTGCCGTAAAAAAAGAAAAGGTAAAGGGCAATGATGCAGCCGCTGGAGAGAGTAGTGAGTTTACTCGTGCAGTAGCCACGATGCGTATGCTGCAACGTCAGATCGACACCCTGTTAGAAGCACAGAAGCGTAATAGAGATAGATATGAGACTACTACGAATGAAGATGATAAGGCTTTTTTAAAACGCTCACTGGCCGAGAGCGAAAAAGAAACCATTGCCATGAGAACGAAGCTGAATGCTGCTACGGCGAATGTAAGAAAGATAGAAATGGAATTTCTGCAGAAAGGTATTATAGTTAGAGCTAATGAGGAAGAAGAGACTAAGCCTAAGGAGGTTTATGTTCCAGAATATATTTTTAAAAAGTCTGATTTCAGGTCTATTCCTTCTATTATTATAGAGAAACCTATTCCTAAGTTTGATTATACTTTTAGAAAAGAAAGTGTAGCACAATATGCTGAAGATATGACATTGCCGAATGGATTAGTTTATCAAATACAACTTTTCGTGTTAACTCGCAGGCCTAGAATTTCTCAATTAAATGGTTTTTGCCCTATCTTCGAGAAGATTTACCCATCTGGAAAGCGTTTATATGCTGCTGGACTGTTTTATAAATATTCTGAGGCTCTTTCGGCATTAAGAATTATTCGTAAATCAGGTTTTCCTTCAGCTTTTACTATCGCTTATAATGATGGAAAATCTATTTCTTTAAAAACTGCTAAGGCTTTAGAGGAGAAAGGTGTTTCTTCAAATAAGCCATTCCAGATATTAATTCATAATATACCGGATGGTTTGTCTTCTGACGTTATGAAAATAATCAGAGAAAACACGGATAAAGACATAGCTAAGATCAAAAAAACAGAAGGTATAGTTTATGTTATAGGCCCTTTTTCTCGTGAGGCTGATGCTAAAAAATTACAGGACATTTTAATTAATATCGGATTAAAAAATGTATCTTTGGAAGAAATCAAATAATTTAAACTTAAAATATTATGGATCCTTGGCATATATGGGTTATCGCAGCGCTTGTTTTATTTATAATTGAGATCGCTACACCTTTCTTCGCATTCATTTGCTTAAGTATTGGAGCTGTTGGAGCCGCTATTACTGCAGCTATCGCACCTCATAATTTAACTTGGCAGATTATAATATTCGCAGTCGTATCATTTATCATGTTAGTGGCTGTAAGACCTTTACTTTTAAGATATTTTAGAAAAAAAGGTTCTCATACGAAAACTAATGTTGACGCAGTAGTTGGTAGAATAGGCATTGTCACTGAAGATATTAAAGATAGTACCATCGGTGGTCGTGTTAAAATAGATGGAGATGACTGGAAAGCCGTTTCTGATGATGATTCATTTATCCCTGTCGGACAAAAAGTCGAAATTCTCTCTGTAAATAGTATTGTTTTAACCGTTAAAAAGAAATAATCATGGATGTAACTAATTTAATCGTAATATTAGTAGCTGCTATAGCAGTTATTTATGTATTATCTGGAATAAAGACTATCAGACAGTCTTCAGTGCAGATTATCGAACGCCTTGGAAAATATCAAAGAACACTTTCTTCTGGTATTAATATTATCTGGCCTATAATAGATAAACCTCGTTCTATAAATGTTAGAAAAATCGTTAGAGGTTATGATGGTAATAGTTATGCTGTTATTAAAGCAAATAATGTAATAGATTTACGTGAACAAGTGTATGATTTTCCAGAACAGAGTGTAATTACTAAAGATAATGTCACTACTCAAATCAACGCATTACTTTATTTCCAAATTATGGACCCGGTAAAAGCTGTATATGAGATTGATAATCTTCCAAAT
>Ga0172377_10001627_pt1 | contig 22828 bp, 19 predicted proteins | sample Pumphouse3metaG_FD_119749 | JGI IMG/M metagenome (GOLD analysis project Ga0172377, IMG submission 119749) | Leachate microbial communities from a municipal landfill in Southern Ontario, Canada - Pumphouse #3 metaG | ecosystem: Engineered > Solid waste > Landfill > Unclassified | place: Canada... | reverse complement strand
TCCTTTACGTGGCTTCTTATACTTTTTAGATGTTCTTCAGTATACTGTTGCCGTTCTTCGTCACTGGTTGCATTCACAGCTTTTTCGTAGGCTACAAGCGACACCTTTGAATCTACTATAATATGTTTGTCACCTGGAAGCATAATAACTACATCGGGCTGAAGAATTTGTCCTTCTTCGCCTTTTGTGCTGTATTGTTTTTTATATTCCCTGCCTTCTGTAAGACCTGAGAATTCAAGAACCCTGTCCAGAATTACTTCACCCCAGTTTCCCTGCTTTTTGACATCTCCTTTTAATGCTTTGGTAAGATGACTGGCATCCTCACTAATTTGCTGATTCATATCACGGAGTTTTTTCAGCTCGGCTTTCAGGTCTGTCTGATCTTTCAGCCCTTTCTCGTATGTGTCAGTTACTTTTTTTTCGAACAGCTGAATTTTTTCTTTAAGGGGATTTAAAATTTCTCCTATATTTTTCTGATTCAGTAATGTAAAATCTTCGGAGTTTTGTTTGAGAATTTTATTTGCCGCATTTTCAAATTCAAGTGTGAATTTTTCACGCAGCGTTTTCATTTCCTGCATCTGAGTTTCCAGCTTTTCGGCAAGATTTTCTTTTTCTGATTGCAGACGAATTTGTTTTCGTACTTCATCATCACGTTCAGCTTTTGATTGCCTGCACTCTTCTGCTTCTTTTTCAACCTGCAGTTGAAGATAATTTATTTTTTCATCTCTTATTGCTATCTGTTTTTCAGCTTCTGAAAGTTGTGAGACTAACTCACTGTCACGTTTTGTTGTTTTTGTTCTGGATAATAAAATTATTATCACTGCAACAGTAAGTATTACAATTATTACAATGATTATAATTATTATCTCAATTTCCTGAATAGATGTATGCATATTAATTACTGCGTTTATTTTTACTTAACGCAAGTTAACTGATTATTTTAAAAAACAGAGAAACCCGGATTACAAAAATTATGCGACAGAATAACAGTTCAGTATAAATTTAAAAAACAGTATAATTACCACTTTATTGGCTTCATACCATACTGCACAAGATATTTATTGGTGCTGCTGAAATGATTATTACCAAAGAATCCACGGGACGCAGACAATGGTGATGGATGAACGGAGGTTAAAACAAGATGTTTTTGTCTGTCTATTATAGTACCTTTTTTTATCGCATAATTTCCCCAAAGAATAAAAACTATATGATCTTTTTGATTGTTAATTTCCCGAATTACTGCATCAGTAAATGTTTCCCATCCCTTTTTACTGTGTGATCCGGCCTTCCCTTCACGCACTGTCATTACAGCATTTAACATAAGAACTCCCTGACTTGCCCACGATGTAAGGTCTCCGGACTTAGGTATTTGTTTACCTGTATCGTTTTTAAGTTCTTTAAATATATTCCTTAAACTTGGTGGTATGCGTACTCCATCATTTACAGAAAAACTCAATCCGTTTGCCTGTCCTTTTCCGTGGTAAGGATCCTGCCCTATTATTACTACTTTAAGACTTTTGAATGGACATTTTAAAAACGCATTAAAGACAAGCGAGCGGGGCGGGTATATTGCATAATTTTTATATTCCTGCTGAACAAATAATTGTAGCTTTTTATAGTAATCTTTACTGAATTCTTCGGATAAAACAGATTTCCATCCGGGTTCAGATAATATGTCCATTGTTTGATTTTCTTTAAAATTAATTTAAGAGTCCACTACGAAAAGTAGAATATGCAATTATTTATAAGTTTTATTTAAAATAGTTGCTTTAAACTTTACGGTAATTCCCTATTAATAAATAGGTTGTATATCGTTATTTATAATCAATTTTTAAAAACCTACTTTTAAGAGTGGGTTCAATATTCTAATTCTTTTTTGTCTTAAATTTTATTTGTCTTTTTATCGGGGTTCGGATTGGTATAGTTCGCAAAGCTAATTACATTAACCCTGTGTTATCTGTATGTTTCTAAAAACATACGGATGGCACTAACCCAAACGTTATCTGCAATCCCTTAAGAGTTACAAATAAATATTACCATCTGTATACTATGGAATTGATTCCCATTCCTGCTCCTACAGAACAAAAAACTGAATAACTTCCTTTTTCTACAGAATGATCACCAACTTTCCCTTTCAAAAGCAAATCCATTAACATAGGAATCGTTGCAGCTGAAGAATTTCCAAGTTTACTAATAACCATCGGCATAATACCCTCCGGAATTTCTTTTTTATTATAAAGACTAAACAGTCTTGTTAAAATAGCACTGTCCATTTTTTCATTTGCCTGATGAATAAAAATTTTCTGGATATCATCCAGTTTTAGTCCGGCTTTTTCAATACTGTCTTTTACTGTTGTAGGAACATTCCTTAAAGCGTAGACATATAACTTGTGTCCTTTCATTTTAAGTAACAGTTCTTTTTGATCGTATTCCGGATTAAAAGATTTCCCAAAATTCAAACAATCGGCATAAGGATAACCATCCGTACGACTACTGTGTGATATTATTCCAACAGGGTCTTCACTCTCTTCTGCCTCTACTATAGTAGCTCCTGCTCCATCGGCATAGATCATGGAATCACGATCGTGAGGATCAGAGACTCTTGATAAGGTATCTGCCCCTATAACAACCCCTCTTTTGTACATTCCGCTGCGAATATATGCATCAGCAACAATCATTCCCTGTGTCCAGCCCGGGCATCCACAAATAATATCATGTGCAACACTAAAAGGATTTTTTATTTTCATTTTAAACTTCAATATGCTTGCCATACTCGGAATTACATTCATACGTGTATTTCCATAACTGACATCCCCGAAATTATGGCAGAAAATAATAAATTCCAGATCTTCCTGATCCATTTTTGCATCAGCAAGAGCTTCTTTTACAGCTATAACAGCAAGGTCAGATGTTACCTGATCATCCTCCGCCCATCGCCGTTCTTTAATATCGGTAATAGCATAAAATTTATCAATAATTTCTCTGTTCTCTTTATCAAGAGGCTTACCTGTGGAAGGATCATAGAAAACATTATTCATAAAATCATCATTCACGACCTTCTTTGTTGGAACGCAGCAACCTGTCCCTATTATCTTTGTATATATTTTCTTTCCCATAATTTTTTTTATGCGGACAATTAGTCCTCTTTTATATTTATTCAGTATATTTTTTTAATTCAAATTTTTCTCCGTCAAATATTCCGTATGAGTTATAGGATATCCAGTCTCCAAGCATTATAAAATGAGAATTGTTTTCCATTTGCCGATCTAACATTAAATGCCGGTGTCCGACAACAAAATACTCAAATGATTCTTCTTTAGACAAGGTTTTTGCATATTTATATATACCGTCGTCTTCCATGAAAGGATGATCCATACCTTTTGTCAGTCTGCTTTTCTTTGACCATGCATGCGCAAGAGAAAAAGCTATATTAGGATGAAGCATTGAGAAAAGTTTCTGAAGAAAATGGCTTGTAAAAAGTCTCTTTAGAAAAAGATAATATTTATCTCCTGCATCCAGCCCGTCTCCGTGTGCCAGAAAAAATTTCTTTCCATATAGTTTCATCCTGCACTCTTCATGATGAACCTGTACTCCTAATTCGGAAGAGAGATAATCAAACATCCAGAGGTCATGATTTCCTGTAAAAAAATGAACCGGAATCCCGTCATCGGCTATTTCCGCTATTTTCCCCAATGTACGGGTAAATCCTCTTGGTATTACGCTTTTGTATTCAAACCAAAAATCAAATATATCCCCCATCAGAAACAGCATTCCTGCATCTTTTCGTATAGACTCCAACCATCCGGCGAATTTTTTTTCTCTTTCCTGCGAATGATCTAAAGATTGAGCTCCAAGATGAACATCAGACACAAAATATATTTTCTTTTCCTGCTTTGCCAAAATTTATTACAAGTTTATAATTTTTCTTTATGTCTTTATGACTTCAGATTTTTATCTATAAATTCTTTTTCAGTAAATCTGTTATAGTCTGTCCTATTACGTTTTTACCTATAATAATTCCTTCTTTGTCCATAAGAAAATTTGATGGTAATTCTTTAACATTATAGGTTAAAACTGCACGCCTGCTTCCTTTCATGTCTCCGACATTTATCCAGTTTAAATGATCCTTATCAATAGCGTCCACCCAGTCGTATCGATTTGTGTCTACACTTACCTGATATATTTCAAAACCTTTTGAATGATACTTTTTGTATATTTCAGCCAATACCGGATTCATTATTCTGGAATCTTTATCTGCACCGGCCCAAAATTGAACGAGTACATATTTCCCCCTTAGAGAAGACAGCGCTATTTCTTTCCCTTCCTGATCTGGTAAAACAATTTCAGGACTGTTCTGTGCGTTCTCATCAATAAATTTCTGTAACCTTTCTCTTCTCTGATCTTCCATAAGTTTTACAGTATTTGCATATAAGGCCTTTACGTGTTCGGATTTGGGATAAAATGAATTTAAGGCTGAAGCTGCAACTTTTAATGAATGTAAATCCTGAATGACATATGTATTGTCGTCAAATTTTTGATATAAAGCCAGTACATTTACCATGGAAAAGGCATGTTCTTTAACAAAATTTGAAGAATAATCTATCTGTGATTGTTTTACCTTTTGATATTCATTTTTCCATTTCCCCTTTTTGGTCTCGTAATTCACGTCATTTCTAAAAGAAATACTCAGAGACTGTAGAGAATCAAGCATATGTTTTGTTTTACTCAGATGGTCATTCAATTTCTGTACCTGAGATGAACCAATGGATCCTTTCACACGGTAATTCTGGGAAAAATTGACAGCATCACCGTATATTTCAACGTGTTCTGCAGAATCGACCAGAAGAGTAATAAAATTTTTATCTCCTATTTTTATCAGGAAAAATGTTGGATAACTGACATTACCTTTAAATTCAAATTTCCCTTTTTTCTTCAATTTTATGGAATCAATTTTTTCTACAGAAGAAACATTAAGTTTGTCAAAATAAACATACTGCCCTTCTGTATTACTGATATGCCCGCTTATTGTAAATTGATCATGATTACTGCATGAAACGGTAAACAATATAACGCAGCAAAAACAAAGGAATAATATATATCTGTTCATGGGTTTATTTTTTTCTAAATGTAATTACAAACTAAAGCTAAAGTAAAAAAATTCTTTTGACGTAACAAAAATAATAAAATACATGTCAACCTGATAAATTCAATTAAATCTTTTAGTCTATGATCTTCTTTTTCTGTTATTTTTAAGAAGTGTCTGATCAAAAAATTCTATTTTTGAATTTTAAATGACAGAAAACCTTTTCCGGGAATATATAAAAAGATGATTTACTTATGAAAATTTATCGGGATATTGAAAATTTCAACGTTGCTAATCCTGTTATAGCTATCGGCTCTTTTGATGGCGTCCATCTGGGTCATAAGGAAATTATAAATAAAGTAAGAGAGATTTCAAAAAAAATCAATGGTGAATCGGTTATTTTTACCTTTTATCCCCATCCAAGACAGATTTTATTCCCTAATGACAAAAATCTAAAAATAATTACAACTATAGAGGAAAAGGAGGAACTTTTTGAGAAAGCAGGTATCCGGCATTTAATTATTTATCCTTTTACTAAGGAATTTTCGAATCTTAATTACAAAAATTTTGTTAAAGATATACTTGTTACAAAGTTGCACATAAAGGCTTTGGTTATTGGGTATGATCACCGTTTCGGGAAAGACAGGGAAGGAGGATGCGAGATGCTTGATAAAATTTCTAAAATTTATAATTTCCATGTATATAAAACAAGTGCTCTCACTGTTGACAACCTGAATATAAGTTCTACCAGAATCAGAGAAACGCTGGAAAAAGGAGAAATAGAGAATACCAACCGGTTGCTTGGATATCATTTCAGATTGTATGGTACTGTTGTGGAAGGTTATAAAACAGGACGTAAAATTAATTTTCCTACTGCTAACATTACACCACTCAACCGGAATAAAATTATTCCGGGAAGAGGAGTTTACGCTGTCGGGGTATATTTTAATAATAAGTTTTACCCGGGAATGCTAAATATCGGTATTCGTCCTACGGTAAACCATAAGGATAATATTCAAAATATAGAAGTTCATATTATTGGTTTTCACGGAGACTTATACAGCAAGAATCTGAAAATCAATTTTTATAAAAAGATCAGGGAAGAACAGGATTTTAATTCTCTTGAAAATTTACAAAAGCAGCTGGAGAAAGATAAAAAAAATATTATCGACTTTTTCAGTTCTGAGAATCTCAGGGGTTAACCTAAATTCCCTTAATTTACGACGGATTGTCTTAATTAATTCCAAATTGTAAGGATTTTCCTTTCTTAACTATCTTTAACTTCGCTTTGCAGCTGTTAACCTTATTTTACCCCATATTTGTAATGCAAAAAGAAATAAGTTTTTTTCATACATTTGATTGTTTAAGTTTAATAAAGGAAGAATGAGTGGTTACATTCTTCCTTTATTTTTTTGTTTTTTTTACCATACAGCAATCTAAACCAAACATACATCACTATAAAACAACCTTCTTGCCTGCTATCTGTTTGTTTTTTGTAATCAGATAATGAGCAAATTCAAATAATGAAATTAATATTAGTGTATATCCAAAAAGTTCACTTCCCTCTTCTGCAGCATTTTTTACCGCATGTTGCAATGGAGTGAATGTTTCTGTATTAAAAAAACTATACCAGACATTTTTATTACCGAATAAACGGGAAAATATAAATATTTCCATTAGGGAACATATGATTATTCCAAAAGAAGGCGTCTTTACATATTCCAGAATATTATCTTTAAGCCGGTTCCATTTTTTAAAAACAAAATACAAGGTTAATATGGTTACTATCATCGCAAACGGCAACCATGCTCCATGATAAATTTTATCAAGAAAAAAATCCTGCTCCCGTATAAATATCACCAGAAGAAAGCCTCCAACCAACAATAACAGAGGTTTAAAATCCTTGAATTTGTAATATAAAAAAGTTATAAAGAAGATAGATAACAGCAGATATATGGACTGGGCACTTTCTACAAATGAGTATTCGCCAAATTTATCCTGCACTGCAACTCCTGCATCTTTTAAAATAATATAGTTGGTCAAAAGTATAAGACAGCCATATCCTATTATGCGAAAAATAACGCTTGTCATTACTTTTGAAAATAGATTTTTGTTTTCCATATCGCAATAAATTTGTGATTTTCCTTTAGAACAACAATAATGATTATTACAGGGACATATTATAAACTGTCCCTGCATTTTTTTAATTATTGCATTAACTTTTTCAGCAATATTTTATGACTTACCTGTTCTGTTACCATTTCTTTAATTTTTGAAACAGGTATTCTTTCCTGTTTCATGGAGTCACGGTAACGAACTGTCACTGTATCATCTTCGAGGGTCTGATAATCAAGGGTAACACAAAAAGGCGTTCCTAAAGCATCCATCCGACGATAACGTTTTCCGATAGAATCTTTGTCGTCATAAATGCAGTTAAAATCAAATTTCAGATCATCGAAAAGTTCTTTCCCTTTTTCGGCGAGTCCGTCTTTTCTTACCAGTGGCATAACAGCGACTTTTACAGGGGCAAGAACCGGTGGAATTTTCATTACTACACGAATTTCTTTCCCTCCTTTTGCTGTCGGAACTTCTTCTTCGCAGTATGATGCTGATAATACTTCCAGAAACATACGATCAAGTCCTATGGAAGTTTCTACTACATAAGGGGTGTATGATTCTTTTCTTTCAGGATCGTAATATGAAATTTTCTTGCCTGAAAATTTCTGGTGCTGCGAAAGGTCAAAATCTGTACGTGAATGAATTCCTTCTACTTCTTTGAATCCGAATGGAAAGTTAAATTCGATATCTACAGCTGCATTGGCATAATGAGCTAATTTTTCGTGAACATGGAAACGATAATTTTCATTGCCAAATCCTAAATTTTCGTGCCATTTCAAACGAAAGGTCTTCCATTTTTCGAACCATTCCATTTCGGTCCCGGGGGCTACAAAAAATTCCATTTCCATTTGTTCAAATTCCCGCATACGAAAAATGAACTGACGTGCTACAATTTCGTTTCTGAAAGCCTTGCCGATCTGAGCAATTCCAAATGGAATTTTCATACGACCTGTTTTCTGTACATTCAGATAATCTACGAATATTCCCTGGGCTGTTTCAGGACGAAGATATACTTTCATGGATCCTTCAGATGTTGAGCCCATTTCTGTTGAGAACATCAGGTTAAACTGACGAACATCTGTCCAGTTACGGGTTCCGCTTATAGGACAGGCTATCTCTTCATCAATAATGATTTGCTTTAATTCTTTAAAGTCTTCATCATTCAATGCTTTTTTATATCGCTCGTGAAGAGTATCCCATTTTTTCTGGTTGTCGAGTACACGGGAATTGGTTTGTCGGAATTCCTTTTCATCAAAAGCTTCTCCAAATTTTTTAGCGGCCTTTCCAACTTCCTTGTCCACCTTGGCTTCGTATTTTGCCAGCTTTTCTTCAATAAGAACGTCTGCACGATATCTTTTTTTGGAATCTATATTATCAATCAATGGATCGTTAAAAGCATCAACGTGTCCGGATGCTTTCCAGATAGTAGGGTGCATAAAAATATCGGAATCCAGTCCTACTATATTTTCATGCAAAAAGACCATGCTGTCCCACCAGTATTTTTTCAGGTTGTTTTTTAATTCAACGCCATTTTGTCCGTAATCGTATACGGCACTCAATCCATCATATATTTCACTCGACTGAAAAACAAATCCGTATTCTTTACAATGAGCTACTAATTTCTTAAAAATCTCTTCCTGTGCCATTTATTCTTGTTTATATTTTTTATTTCTGTTTTAAGGGAACTCAGCTTTACTTTTCCCCTTTTTTATCATCTTTTATTTCTTCGTAATCTACATATTCACCATCACCTCCAAAGTGTCCGGAGTTCTTCTTTTTCCCTTTTTCTACCCTGACGTCTCCTTCTGTACGATTATCTTTTCGAAAAGAAGCAGAACTGTCTTCTAATTTCCTTTTGAACCATGGAAGTAGAAGAAGGGTAATTATTTTAATCGCATAGTATATGATTAAAATAAACAGTATTATTCTTAAAAAGCCTACCATATATAAAATAATTAGTAATTGAGACATTTTTCCCTTTTTAAACAGATAGCCGTAAAAATAGCTATTTTTTCAACAGCGTGAAAATTTATTTTTTAAACTGTTTTTAAATGTTTGAACTTTTATTTACCCTTATTTATCTGTATTAATTATCATCAGAGAAAAACTTTTGAACAATTTTTAATTGAAAAACCTTTCTATTTTTTATTTTTACATAAATAAAAATGAAAAAAGATGACTAAATATAAACGTATTCTTTTAAAGCTTAGTGGTGAGTCGCTTGCCGGAGAACAGGGTTACGGTATTGATTCTTCCAGGTTGAACGAATATGCCGAGCAAATTAGTGAAATTCTTAAGTTAAACATTCAGGTAGGGATTGTCATTGGTGGCGGAAATATTTTCCGTGGATTAAATGGTGCCACAAAAGGATTTGATCGTGTTAAAGGAGATCAGATGGGTATGCTCGCTACTGTTATAAACAGTCTTGCACTCAATTCTGCACTAACCGCCATAGGAACACCTTCAAGACTATATACTTCCATCAGAATGGAACCTGTTGGTGAATTATATTCCAGAGATAAGGTTGTGGAATCTCTTAAAAAAGGGGAAATAGCTATTTTGGCCGGTGGTACAGGGAATCCTTTTTTTACTACAGATACAGGAGCTTCTCTCAGGGCTATTGAAATTGGTGCCGATATTTTACTTAAAGGAACCCGTGTAAACGGAGTATATTCTGCTGATCCTGAAAAAGATCCCAATGCCAAAAAATTTAATGAAATTTCTTTTGACGATATCTATAATAAAAAACTGAAGGTTATGGATTTAACAGCAAGTACAATGTGCTGTGACAATAATATGCCTGTAATTGTTTTTAATATGGATATACCGGGAAATCTAAAAAAAGTAATTTCAGGAGAACAGATCGGAACACTTGTTCATTTATAATTGCTCAAACTAAAAAAAGCAATCTTTCGATTCTCTTATTTTTCTTTTATCTTTGTTGTAAACCAAACCCAAAAATCAGAATATGGAAGAAGAAATCAGTTTTATAAAGGATGTTTGTAAGGAAAACATGGAGTCTGCCCTGATTCATTTACAAAAAGAATTGTTAACAATTCGTGCAGGAAGAGCTTCGGCAAATATTCTGGACGATGTTAAGGTTGATTATTACGGAACCCCGACTCTTATAAGCAGAGTATCTAACATTAATACTCCTGACGGAAGAACTATTGCTGTTCAACCATGGGAAAAGAAAATGCTGGAACCTATAACAAAGGCAATTATGAATGCTAACCTTGGTTTTAATCCTGTAAATAACGGAGAAATAATAAGAATTAGTGTCCCTGCATTAACAGAAGAAAGACGTAAAGATCTGGCAAAGCAGGTGAATCAGGTAGGTGAATCTGCAAAAGTAGGTATTCGTGCAGCACGGAAAGAGGCCAATGAATCACTGAAACAACTTGAAAAAGACGGAATGTCTGAAGATATGGAAAAAGACGGTGAGGAGAGCATTCAGAATATGACCGTTAAATTCAATAAGATGGTTGAGGAAATAGTGGCTAAAAAAAATGAAGAAATATTTATCATCTGAAAAATTATATTTCCCGGATTTATTTCATAAAAAACTATTAACAAATTTTTGTTAATAAAAAATAAGCTTCATTCCTTACTGTGATAAATTAGTATCTTTGTCTTAAATTTTATCATTGAATGACAAAAAAGATCGGAAATCTTTTAAATAATATAAATACCCCCTCAGATCTCCGCAAACTACAGGTAAATGAATTACCTGTAGTTTGCGGAGAATTAAGAGAATTCCTTATTAATGAATTATCCTGTAATCCGGGTCACTTCGGAGCAAGTCTTGGTGTTGTAGAACTTACAGTAGCATTGCATTATGTCTATAATACGCCATATGATCTTTTAGTATGGGATGTCGGACATCAGGCTTACAGTCACAAGATTTTGACAGGCAGAAGAAATCTTTTTTGCACAAACAGAAAATATAAAGGCATCAGTGGATTTCCCAAACCTTCGGAAAGTATTTATGATACCTTCGGAACAGGGCATGCAAGTACATCAATATCTGCAGCACTGGGAATGGCAACTGCTGCTTCATTAAAAGGAGAAAAGAAAAGGAAAGTCATTGCCGTAATAGGAGACGGAGCTATGACGGGAGGTCTGGCTTTTGAAGGCCTGAATAATGCAGAAGTTCATAATTCAAATATTCTGATAATTCTGAATGACAATCATATGTCCATAGACCCGGCTACAGGAGGCATCAGTAATTATCTGCTTAAAATTTCAAAATCCAGACCTTACAATAAATTAAAACAGGATATATGGGACGGGCTGGGGAAACTTAACGGATTTGGTCCCAGAGCCCGTCGTATGGTTCAAAAGGCACAAAGAGCCATGAAATCCGGACTACTGAAAAATTCTAATTTATTTGAAGGTCTGGGCATACGTTACTTTGGTCCTGTGGACGGACATAATGTAACTTATCTTACTGAAGTCCTTCGTGATTTGCAAAATATTCCAGGACCCAAAATACTCCATGTTGTTACTGTAAAAGGCAAGGGATTTAAACAAGCTGAAATTAACCAGACTCAGTTTCATGCACCGGGAAAATTCGACAAAATAACCGGGGAAATATTTAACACAGATAATCCTTCAACTACCCCGCCAAAATTTCAGTATGTATTTGGGGAAACTATTGTAGAATTAGCTCGCAAAAATGATAAAATTGTAGGAGTTACTCCTGCTATGCCTTCGGGATCGTCGCTTGATATAATGATGAAAGAGATGCCCGACAGAGCTTTTGATGTAGGTATAGCAGAAGCACATGCGGTAACTTTTTCTGCAGGTATGGCGATTCAGGGGCTTACTCCTTTTTGTGTTATATATTCTACTTTTCTGCAACGTGCTTATGATCAAATTATTCATGATGTAGCTATTCAGAATCTTAACGTTGTTTTCTGCATTGACCGTGCAGGAGTGGTAGGTCATGACGGAGCAACTCATCAGGGTGTTTTTGATATTGCTTATCTGCGTTCTATACCAAACATGACAATTTCGGCTCCTATGGATGCTATTGATATGCGCAATCTAATGTATACAGCTCAATTACCCGACAAAGGACCTTTTTCCATTCGTTATCCAAGAGGTCATATAAATTGTATGAAATGGAAAAATCCCTTTAAAGAAATTCCTGTTGGCAAAGGAAGGATTATTATTGAAGGAAATAATCTGGCTATTCTTTCTATTGGTACTATAGGACAGGAGGCCAGGAAATCTGTAATGAATCTTCAGGAAAAAGGATTTTCTGTGGCTCTTTATGATATGCGTTTTGTTAAACCTCTGGATAAAGATCTTTTAAATGACATTCTAAAAAAATTCAATAAAATTATCACCGTTGAAGATGGCGTTCTTCAGGGAGGTTTTGGTTCTGCTATTCTGGAATTCATTAACGAAAATCATTATAATCCGGACGTTGTAAGACTGGGTATTCCAGATAATTTTATAGAACAGGGAGATCAGACGGAACAGATGGATCTTTGCGGAATTGATGAGAATGGAATTTCCCGCGCAGTGGAAAAATTGATGTTAAAATAATCAATTAACCCCTGCAGATACCATCACCAAAGACAAACAAAGTTTGTCTAACTATATGCAAAAAAACTATAAGAAATCAGCATAGATATTTAGTTCTTTGTAATCTATCGATTTATTGTATTGAATTAACAATTACTTTTTTAAATATCTTTAATACCTGAAATCCGCAAGGAATTTAGGTATTAATAAAATTTTATTCTGCATTAATATTAATATATTTAAAGCTTAGATGATTCTTTTTTTATATGTTTGTAACATATGTTGATATATATTAGTATCTGATCCTTTTTCATGATTTTGTTTAAAAAATCCCGTAATTAAATATTTTATCTTTATTATGTTGCATAAATTTATAATTGAATCAGACACAGGAAGTAAAAATGCTGTTATTAAAAAAAACATTATTCAGTTTTACATTAATAATGGATCAGGCACTATTGCTGATTTGTCCAAAGAATTAAATTTAAGTGTCCCAACCATTACTAAGCTGATAACCGAACTGATCGACGATGGATTTGTTCTTGATTTTGGCAAACAGGAAACAATCGGAGGAAGACGACCCAATGTGTACGGACTTAATCCGGATTCCGGTTATTTTATCGGGGTTGATATTAATCGTTTCCTGATAAATATTTCACTTCTTAATTTCAAAGGGGAAATAGTTGTATATATAGAGAATATTCCTTATAAATTAGAAAATACTCCCGAGGCGCTGAATGCTTTATGCGAAATAATTAAACAGTTTATTAAAAAGAAACCTGCATTAAAAGACAAGATACTTTGCCTTGGAATTAATGTCCCAGGTCGGGTGAATTCCAAATTTGGATACAGTTATAGCTATTTTTATTTTGAAGAAAGACCACTTAGTGAGATTGTTGAAAATCTGGTAGGAGTAAAATGCTTTATTGATAATGATTCGCGTGCTATGGCTTATGGTGAATATATGTGTGGCGTAGCCAAGGAAGAAAAGGATATGCTTTTTGTAAATATTAGCTGGGGTATTGGATTAGGCATTATTATAAATGGTAAACTGTATTATGGAAAATCCGGTTTTTCCGGTGAATTTGGTCATGTTTATACTTTTGATAATGAGATAATTTGCCATTGTGGGAAAAAAGGATGTTTAGAGACAGAGGCTTCTGGATCAGCTCTTTACCGGATGTTACTGGAGCGAGTAAAGAATGGTAGTAATACAATTCTTCAGAAAAAAATTGAAAGTGGAGAATCCCTGTTTTTGGAAGACATTATTAATTCAACACTTGAAGAAGATATTCTTTCGATTGAAATTGTCGAAGAAGTTGGAAATAAATTAGGGAGGTCAATTGCTGGCCTGATAAATTTATTTAATCCTGAATTGGTGGTTATCGGAGGTACTGTTTCCCGTACAGGCGATTACATAATGCTCCCTATAAAAAGCGCAATAAAAAAGTATTCACTAAACCTGGTTAATATAGATACAGAGATTAAGATCTCAAAGCTAGGGAACAAGGCAGGAGCAATAGGAGCAGGATTGCTTGCCAGAGCAAAAATGCTTGGTATAATTAATGAATAATTTTGTTTTATACCTGAAAGATACAATAGTAGTTACTTATTTTTTATCCCACAGCTGTTCAATTTCCTCAAGGGATTTTCCTGTTGTTTCAGGGACCAGTTTCCATGTAATCAAAAGATATGGAATACACATAACGGCAAAAAGCCAGAAAACGCCTATTGGAGATAGTGCACTCATTAACCAGGGGGTTAATTGCCCTATTAGATAAGTGCCTATCCATAGCGAAAATCCGGCAATTGATATTGCAGCTCCTCTTATTTGTGTAGGATACATTTCTGAAAGTAATACCCATATTACTACACAAATGGATATTGCACAGCAAAAGATGTATATCAGAATTAAAATTAATAGAGTAACAGGAGGGACTACAGTCCCTGCATTGTTGATTAAAAAATAGAATCCTATTAGAATCAAAGAAATAAACATTCCTGATACTCCATAGTAAATTAATTTTTTTCGACCTATTTTGTCAATAATCCAAATAGCAAATATAGTTGAAATTACATTTATTAATCCGACAAAAATTTGATAGAACAATGAGTTTCCCTCAGAAAGCCCTGTTTGTTCAAAGATTCCGGGACCATAATATAAAACAGCATTTACTCCCATAAACTGACCTAAAATGCCTAAAGAAATTCCTATAAAAAGAGGGAGACGAAATTTATGCTGGAACAATAATTTCCAGTCGGATTTTTGTTCTTTTTGCAAGCTTGTTCTTATGTCGTTTACCTGAACAATAGCTTCTTGTTTTCCATAAATTTTTGTTAAAATAGCTAATGATTTTTCATTGCATTTTTTAACTTCTAACCAACGCGGACTTTCAGGAATGAAGAACAAAATAAAGAAAAAAATAAGAGCCGGAAAAATTTCTGCGCCTAACATTGATCGCCATACTTCGGAAACGAATAATATATTTTGCCATTCATTTCCGGCGACTACTATATTTTCATGTGCATCTAAAGCATAATTCTGTAGTACAAAATTAATTAAATAAGCACCGAGAAATCCAACTGTAATTGCTAACTGGTAGAGAGATACTAATCGGCCCCTATAGCGTGTAACTGAAATTTCAGAAATATAAACAGGAGAAATAACCGATGCAACTCCTATGCCTATTCCTCCGATTATACGGTAAAAAATCAGCATATCTTTATTTGGAGCAAGCATACATCCTATTGCAGATACTGAAAATAATACTGCAGCAACAAAAAGCACAGGCTTACGTCCAAAAATATCGCTTATCCTGCCGGCAAAAAGAACTCCTCCCATAGAACCAAGCAGCGCACATCCAACATACCATCCCGATTGTATTTCATTCAGATTAAATTGCAGCGAAACACTTTTTATTGTTCCTGATATAACGGCTGTATCATAGCCAAAAAGGAACCCTCCCAGAGCAGCTACCATCGATAAAAACACGACATATCCTATATTCTCTTTTTTATTTATCGAATTCATATTACATTAAATGTGTTTTTATTAATAGTCCTGATGTATAAATTAGTCTGGTATATTTATAATATCCGGTTATTTACCTCAAATATTAAAGTATTCTTTATATCTGTCGTATAAATGTCCGGCTTGTATGTATGCAGACTGCGGGCTCATAAAATGAGAGAATTCAAAAGTTATGCCTTTGTCATAATTTGCTCGTTTTGCTGCTTCAAGTTTCAATCTTAATTTGTCAAATTTTATAGGAAGAAACCGAATTGGCATATCGCGATCAAAAGTTTCGGCATTTGTCCAGCATTGCATACCATATTTATCGGCTAATTTTTTATTTACCGAAAAAAAGGCATCAAGTTCGTCATAATCAATATGTCCGTCCTGAAAAGCACAGGCATCAACAACATCGTGAATACCATCAAAAATTTCGTTCCATTCTTTTTCATGCTCCTGAACAGAAACAGCATTTTTTTTAGTTAGATTGTCTGAAACTCCTTCCACTGCTTTTTTCCCATCAATCCATGGAGATATAAAAGTAGGAAGACCTCCTGAAATATCTTTACATTGTTGTCCCATGGAATGAAAGGCACCTATAGCACCTTTTGTTTTTCTGCTTATTTCACCACTGATATACCATCCCTGAAAACTTTTATATTTACATCCATAATTTTTCCAGACTTCGTCAATCACATATTTATTATCTTCAATCTCCCAGCTCATATCACCGGTATCCCAGTATTTTCCGGAATCATATAACCCGAAGAAAAATTTCATGTTATATTTTTCTGCCAGACGCAGAAATAAGTCTAATGAATCAACTGACGGCATGTAGCAATTGTGTTTTTTCAGGAGGTATGCTGAAGGATAAGTAATAAATTTACGAAAACCGGAACGAATCATTATGACCGTGTCAATTCCTATGGCTTTCATATAAGCAAAATCTAGATCCCATTCTTTCTCTCCCCAGTTTTGATGAGGTATATCATGTGAGATCTCATCCAGAAAAGTTCCTGTTATTTTTAACCCGTTTGCTTTTGGTACAATAAGTTTGCTTTGTAATTTTTCTTTGTTTTTATATGATTTTTCTGAAGCAATTAGCGGAGTTCCTACGCTGGCAGTTATTACACCTGCCAGTGAAAGTTTTTTTAGAAAGTCACGTCTGTTATCTTTTTTATCACACATAATATTTTTTTAGAATAATTACTGAAATTATTAACTGCTATCTTACAAAATTACTAATTAATATGAAGATTATTAAGACAAAGTTTTCCATATCTGGAACATAGCCCTGGGAACGTGAAAGCATCCTTTCCATTTCCCTCCTTTTAAAGATAGTAAAGGATCTCCCTGACGATTCAGATATCCGAACCATTCACCATATTGTTTATCTTTAAAATGTGCCCATGTGTAGTCCTGAATTTTTTCAAACCATTGTTTGCATTTTATGTTACCTGTTAGTTTATAACATTTAGCCATTGAAATTAATGTTTCGAGATGTACCCACCATAGTTTCTGATCCCATTCGAGTTGCTGTTGTGGATAACCTTTTATATCCATAAAATAGAATATGCCGCCGTATTGCTTATCCCAGCCGTATTCTGTTGTTTGCAGTAATATTTCTTCAGCTTTTTTGATTAATTTTTTATCATTGTACCTTACTGCCAGATCCATAAGGAACCACATAGATTCATTGGTATGTCCCGGATTTACAAGACGGCCTTCAAAACAATCAACGAATTTTCCTTCAGGGGAAACATTTTCAAGAATCAGTCCTGAATCTTTATGATAAAAATCAGTAAGTATATTACTTATCAATTCGGGAACAATTTTGTCAATAGTCTCACTGCCGAGAACATTCTCCAGTGTTAAAGATAGGTTACATAAAATCATCGGTAAGGCAAAACTTTTAAGGGTTCTTGTCCCAGGATAGGTTTTTTCATAAACCCCTTTGGGAGAATTTTGTCGTTTGAGTATGTTTTGATAAGTATTAATAGCTATTTGTTTAAATTCCGTATTTTGTGTTGCGTTATAAAGTTCACCATAAGCCATAGCAGCAAAACAATCTGAGAAGATATTATATGAATTTACCAAAGGTTTCCCCTCTCTTGTCAATGAAAAATACCAGTTGCCATTTTTATCCCTTCCGTATTTTTTTAAAAAATCTGCGCCCAACAAGGACATATCCAACCATTCTTGTTTTTTTTCTAATTTATTATATAACATAGCAAACATCCAGATTTCACGTCCCTGAAGCCAGACAAATTTATCTGTATCATATATTTCTCCTTTTTGTGTAAGGCAGGTGTAATATCCTCCGAATTTTTTGTCCGCTGAATTATTCATCCAGAAAGGAATGATGTTTTCTAAAAGTTCTGTTTTGTACCGACTGGCATATTTGTCCATCCCTGTATTATTCATTTTATATTATATTTTTTTAATAACTATTTATTGCCGGAGTAAAATTTTATTCTCTTATCAATAATATATTAAATCCAAATTTATAAACCTTGAATTTAGATAAATTATTTAATATATATCAGTAATTTATAAAATATTTTAATTATTAAATTTTCACAAATTCCGTAAAACAGTGAAAGTCAGAAAAAAGAATCAGATGGAAATGGAATTTGATGAACGGGTGGCGCAACCAGAATTCAGGGCAAGATTCTATGACTAAATTAGCGTATTTATAAAAAACAATGTTCGGGAATCAATCCCGGTTGTATATTACGATGTAGGCGGTACCTGGATGCAAATGTCCAAAAGTAATGATCCGGAAATGAAAAAAACGTTCGATACGCCAGGACATATTATAGTTAAGCGTCAGACAAATGCAGACAAAATATTTATCAGTAAATAGGGAAAATATTGTTCATAACTATGTGGCATTTTTCGTTACAAAAAATGCTACATAGTTTAATTACGAAAAAGACTACATAAAAGTTACCGGTTACAAATGAAGCTGATTTCGAAAAATCAGTAATGTATCATCATCCAATCGTTCACTTTTAACAGGAAGGGCAGATAATTTAGGGGCACAAACTCCGCCACCAAGCCATTTGTTGCCAATATATACATGAGCCTCATCCCATATTCCCTGATCTATATAAGACTGAAGTAATTGTCTGCCACCTTCAATTACTACAGATTGTATCTGATTTTCGTACAAATAGGCATTTATCTGAGGAATAATATTCTCTTTGAAATTTAATCTGGCATATATAAGATTTGTTTTGGACAGCAATTCTTTTTCTGTAAAAATAATTGTCGGACCTGTTCCGTCTTTTATATTTAATGTTTCAGGAAGACGATTCTGACGATCCAGTATTAATCGCAAAGGTTGTTTGCCCGACCAGCTTCTCACTGTTAGTGACGGATTATCAAAAAGTGCTGTATTTGTACCGACTAAAACAGCAGATTCTTCTGTTCTTTGTTTGTGTACCAGTATATGGGACAAAGAATTACTTATACAAACAGGGCTTTGAGATAATTTATCTTCGGAATGGATACCATCTATATACCCGTCTATTGTTTGTGCCCATTTCAATATTATATATGGACGATGATGTTTCTGGAACATTATAAAACGACAATTCAGCTCTTCACATTCTTTTTCAAGCACCCCCGTTTTAACATCTATGCCGGCTGCTTTCATTTTTGCTATTCCCCGGCCTTTTACTTTAGCAAAGGGGTCAATAATTCCAACTACAACACGTGGTATACCACAACGAATAATAAGATCACAGCATGGTGGCGTTTTCCCAAAATGCGAGCAGGGTTCAAGACTTACGTATATCGTAGACTGCTTAAGCTGTTCTTTATCTTTTACTGAATTAATGGCATTTACTTCGGCATGAGGTTTACCAAATTGTCTGTGAAATCCTTCTCCGATAATTTTCCCGTCACAAACGATTACTGCACCTACCATAGGATTTGGAGCTACTGTTCCCATTCCATGTTGAGCCAGTTCAAGACAACGGCTCATATATTTTTCATCTGTGTTATTTTCTTTTGCCATATTTCTAATTTCGTCCTCCGGTAAAATAGTGATTATTCATGTTCTAAATACATTCTTGACAAGAATCATTACTCCTATTACTATACAAATTTAAAAAACAATTCGAATGCATAGATATCCTGGAACAATCTCTTACTAGTTTATTATCTTTACCTAAAATTATATAAGATGCAATTCTGTTTAACTTATATTCGTCATGAACTCAAGAGCCTTTATTCCAAAGAGGAAACAGAAGGTCTTATTAGATATATCTTTGAATATCTGAAAAATTATTCTGTAGGTGATATGATTATTCATGACCGGGATGTGCTTACTGAAAAGGAAAGAAATACAGTAATAGGTGTCGTCTCTGAATTAAAGGAGCATAAACCGATTCAGTATATTCTGAAAGAAACTGAATTTTACGGACTTCTTTTCAGAGTTAATAATAATGTACTTATTCCAAGACCTGAAACTGAAGAGCTGGTCGACTGGATTATAAAAGAGAATATGGATTTTAACGGTTCTGTTCTGGATGGTGGGACCGGTAGTGGCTGCATTGCCATTAGTCTGAAAAAGAATCTGAAAAGTGCTGATGTTTATGGTATTGACATTTCCGAAGAAGCGTTGATTGTTGCCCGGGCCAATGCCTTATTGAATAATGTTAATGTTTTTTTTCTTAAAAAGGACCTTTTAAATATTTGCGATTACAATTCTATGCCAAAATTCGACATAATTGTAAGCAATCCTCCTTATATTACGGAGAAAGAAAAAGTTAAAATGGAGGATAATGTTTTAAAATATGAACCTTTTACTGCACTTTTTGTTCCGGATGATGATCCTTTAAAATTTTACAGGGCACTGGCAGAACTGGGAGAAAAAAAATTAAAGAATAATGGTAAAATTTTCTGGGAAATAAATGAAAACTATGGAAAGGATTGTGTGCATTTACTGAAAAACCATAATTTTTATCATATACAGCTTCGTAAAGATATTCGCGGAAAAGACAGAATGATTTCCGCGGAGTACAAAATTTGATTTTTTTCTTACTGTCATTTTTTCAGTTGATTTTATGTTTTAAATATATTTTCAACAAAGATAAACGTAATAAACAAAAATGAAATTTATTAATTTTTTTTGCAGATATCTTAATATTTTTGCAGCAATATGTCTGATTATCTCTAATCTGTCAATATTCATAAGTCCGGCAAAGTTATGGTTTCCTGCTGTCTTCGGACTAGCTTATCCCTATTTTCTTTTCTTAAATGTTGTGTTTATTTTTATATGGATTTCAGTTAACAGTAAAATGTTTCTTTTATCACTTATTGTTATTCTTTCAGGATTTAACAATATGAAAAATTATATACAGATTGAAGGTAAAAACAGTACTAAAAAAGGAATAGTTGTCTGTAGTTATAATATCAGAACTTTTGCAGGAAAAATTTATGGGGATAAAACCAGAGAAGAAAATGCTGACTCCATTCTTTATTATATAAAGAAGAAGGATCCGGATATTATATGTTTGCAGGAGACTAATACATCAACAATTAATAAGGTATTTCAGCCAAAATTGTTTAATTCCAAAGAATTCGGCTCTGAAATATATTCAACGAAACTAGAGACAAACGGAGATCCTGTTATTTACTCAAAATTTCCTGTTATTAATGAGGGGCAAATTCATTTCAAAGAAACCAGTAATATGATCTCATATGCTGATCTTGTTATTAATGAGGATACTGTAAGAATATTTAATTGTCATCTTCAAAGTTACCGTTTAAGCAATTCTGACATTAATGACTTTAACGAGTTCCCTTTTGAAAATAACAAGAAGGATGTAAAAGAAATTATTTTTTTCAACAATAAATTAAAGCAGGCTTTCTTAAGGCGTGCCGAGCATGCAGACAGCCTTAAATTTTATATAAAAAAATGTCCGTATCCGGTTATTGTTTGCGGAGATTTCAATGACACCCCGGTTTCTTATGTTTATCATACCATTAGTAACGAACTGGAAGATACTTTCGTAGAATCGGGTTCAGGCATATGTAATACTTATCTGGGAAATTTACCGTCTTTCCGTATTGATTATATTTTCCACAGTAAGGAATTTGAGGGGTACAATTTCTCAAGAGACAAGGTGGAATATTCTGATCATTTCCCGGTATCCTGTAAATTAATAAGAAAAAAGGATTAGCAACCGGCAATACACCTGTTTACTAATCCTTTTTTTACTACAGAAATCACAAATTACCTACGACAATAGCCATAGATTTGTACCTCTATAACATTGCATCAATTTTTTCTGCAAGAACTTTTTTTGTTGTGCCTCCAACATTTTTATCAACAACTTCGCCTCCCTTTATAAAAAGAACTGTAGGAATATTTCGGATACCGTATTTCCCGGCAACTTCAGAACTTTCGTCAACATCTAATTTTGCTACTACTACTTTACCATCATAATCAACAGATAATTCATCTATAATGGGAGAAAGCATTTTGCAGGGACCACACCATTCTGCAGAGAAATCTACAACTACCGGTTTCACGGACTTTAGTACTATTTCTTCAAAATTGGAATCATTTACGGCTATAGACATAATATTTATTTTAGTGTTATTATTATTACTAATACAAATCTAATTAATTTTATAAGATAAAAAATCCTGATTTTCTAAATATTTTCCCATTTCTTTAGTGAAGGATATTCTTGTATTTCTGGAAAACATATGAACCTTGGTTTTTGAATCAGCATCCCAGATTACAAACTTTAATAAAACATTCCCTTTATTCTTTTGGCAAAGTTTCTCCATTTCTTCAATCCACTCAGGAGTTATTATATTAAGATTAAGCTGCAATGTTATACTCTTTACATAATTTTCCCTGACCTCATCGAGCAGTTCTATTTTTTTAATTTTAAAATCAAGCTGTCCCGGTCTGAAACTGTCCTGTACTTTACCTTTTATAAGTAAAAACAGATTGGGCTTGCAATATTTAGAAAATTCGATATAATCTTTTCCAAAGAAAAATATTTTATGAGAATCGGTATAATCTGCAAAGGTCATATTACAATATGGCTTCC
>Ga0172377_10001626_pt1 | contig 22829 bp, 19 predicted proteins | sample Pumphouse3metaG_FD_119749 | JGI IMG/M metagenome (GOLD analysis project Ga0172377, IMG submission 119749) | Leachate microbial communities from a municipal landfill in Southern Ontario, Canada - Pumphouse #3 metaG | ecosystem: Engineered > Solid waste > Landfill > Unclassified | place: Canada... | reverse complement strand
TTAAGGGTACCTCTAAAAATTGCTTTGGTGAAGTGAAATTGTCAAGAACCGAGCAAGAGCAGGAACGAGAAGTGGCCAATACTGGCGGTATTGGCCATCTTTGAGTGACGAACTATTGCGATGTGTTATTGACAATTTCATAAAAATGAATTTTTAGAGGTACCCTTAATTTAATCGGCGTTCATTTAATAATTCTGTATTTGAACTGGCGTTAAAAGAAATGCCGCTGAATGGCCTCGGGTTTTCCGGGCCTGTTTACTATCTTGAAATGCATTATGTGGCATACCAGAGGCGTCATTCCTTATTTCCTTTCCGTGTTCGCGGCGACCTTCGTCCAGATGGGCTGCTTTACCCTGATGCAGAAAATCCTTGCCGGCGCGTATGCCGGTGACCGCTTTTACTGGGCCTGCGGCCTTTTGCAGGCGCTGTTCATCTTTCCGTACATAGCGCTTCTTCTTCCGGCGAGCTTCTTTTCAAATAAATTTCAGAAGAACAGGGTGATGCTCTGGAGCAGTGTCGCTATGACTGCCGTGATGGCGGGAATCGCCGTCCTTTACTCGCTGGGATTTTCCAATGCCGCTTTCTGGGGCGTGATTCTGCTCTCTTCCGCTTTCGCCGTTCATAGCCCTGCGAAATACGGCATTCTGAAGGAAATGTTCGGAACGCGCAATCTCAGTTATTCGAACGCTTATTTGCTGATTGTTTCCGTGGCGGCGCTTTTCGCTTCAAGCTGGATTATGATCGCCTGCTTCAGCGCGGTGCGCGGAATTGCGACGGGTCCCTCGGCGCTGTTCTGGGTGCTTGCGGGCGTGAGCGCACTTGCCGCGGTGAGCGCCGCGTTTATTCCGGCGGTGGGCAGGGAAGACGTGCATATAAGGATGCGTTCCGTGAAACATACGGTGAGGGCGACGTGGGCAAACCCGGTTTCCCGCGCGTGCATCGCGGGGCTCGCCGTGCTCTGGGGCGTGGCACAGGTGTTCGTGATGGTGTTCCAGGATACTTCAGCGTCTCCGGTTCTGAGCGTGCTGCAGAACAGCCTTGCCCTCGCATTTGCGGGACTTATCGTGGGCGGGATCGTCGCTGCCCGCGTGTCGCGCGATTTCATTGAAACGGGGCTCATTCCGATGGGAGCCCTCGGCGCGTCCGTGAGCATGTTCTTCATCCCGTTCACCTCGAATCCCGTCGGGCTCGCCGTACTTTTCGCGCTCGTCGGATTTTTCGCCGGGTTCTTCGTCGTCGCGTTGCAGGCGCTGCTCCAGTTCTATACGCGCCCTGAAAATTCGGGCCGCGTGCTCGCGATGAGCAACGCCATTCAGATGCTCGTCGTCGCTGTATTCCTCGGTATTTACATTCTTCTCTTGAACTTCACGGGCGTCAAGACGCATCATCTGTTCCTCGCGCTTTCGGTGATTTCCTTCATCGGCTATGCGCTCGCTATCCGCAAGATGCCGCAGGCGCTCCTGCGTTCGCTCCTCCGCACGTTCTTCAGTCTGTACAAACTCAAAGTCCTCGGCGTGCAGAACATTCCCGATTCGGGTCCGGTTCTCCTCGTCGGCAATCATCACAGCTTCATCGACTGGGCGGTCCTCCAGATGGCAAGTCCGCGCCCCTTGCGCATCGCGAGCAATAAGGATCATTTTGAAAAATGGTACCTGCGCAAGATTCTGCAAAGGCTCGGGCTCATCCGCATTCAGCGCAAGGATCCCGCGGAAGCGATGACGAAAATTCATGAAGCGCTTCTCGCGGGCGAAGCCGTCGCGATTTTCCCGGAGGGCGAAGTTTCGAAGTCCCCGCACGTGGGGCCGTTCGTCCTCGATTATTCCGAGGCGGTCAAGGGCACGGATGCGGTCGTCATTCCTTTCTATATCCAGGGACTGTGGGGAAGCCGTTACAGCCACAACAATACGGCGAATATGTTCGGACCCGCTTCCACGCGGATAGTGACCGTCGCTTTCGGCGAGGCACTCCTTGCGGAAACGCCTGCGAACGACGTGAGGAATGCCGTCCGTGAAATTTCCATCGACGCCTGGGCCTATTCCATCTCGTTCTACCGTCCGCTGGCATCTTCCTGGCTCCGCGCGAGTAAAAAACTCGTGGGCTTCGATCCATCGATATACAGTCCCGACGGAAATCATTATTCCGGTTACAGGCTCATCGGCGGCGTCCTTGCCGCGAGCCGTATCGTCAAACACCGGACGCATGGGGAGAAGAACATCGGCATACTCCTTCCGCCGGGTCCCGCGGGTGTCATTTCGAATCTTGCCGTGTGGGTGCGCCGCAAGGTCGTCGTGAATCTGAATTACACATCGGCGCCGGATGTCGTCGCCGTGTGCGCGGAAAAGGCGGAAGTGAAGACCATCTTTACGAGCCGCGTCTTTATAGATAAATTAAAAAGCAAGGGGAAGGACTTCACTTCGCTTGAAAAGCACTGCAAATTCATTTATATGGAGGATGCTTTCGCCGGCATTCCGAAGTACAAGCTACTGCTCCATCTGGTACTCGGCGTAATTCTTCCCGCGCGGCTCCTTGAATTCATCTACTTCCGGCATACGAAACTTTCCGACACGGCGGCGATCCTGTTCAGCTCGGGCTCGGAGGGCACCCCCAAGGGAATATGCCTTTCGCACCTGAACATGATGGGCAACATCGAACAGACTTCCTGCATTGTGAATATGGGCCGCGGCGACGTCATGCTTGCGGAACTCCCGATGTTCCACTCCTTCGGCCTTACGGTGACTATCCTTCTGAATCTCATCGAAGGAACGCCCATAATCACCATCGCGGACCCGACGGACGTGAAGACGATGGCGCGCGTCTGTGCGCAGTACAAGGCGACAGTCCTCGTGGGAACGCCGACGTTCCTCCGCGCGTTCACGGTGAACCGCTGGGTGCATCCGATGTGTTTCGAACATATCCGCATGATCATCGCCGGTGCGGAAAAAATGCGCCCGGAAATGGCGGAAGCCTTCCGCCTCAAGTTCGGCAAGGATGTATTTGAAGGCTACGGCTGCACGGAAACGACACCGGTCGCTTCCGTGGGCTCTCCGAATGTGCTCCTCGATGATTTTTTGACGATGCAGGTGAACAATAAGCCCGGTTCCGTGGGTATGCCCCTTCCCGGGACGCGGTTCCGCATCGTGAATCCGGAGACGAACGAGGATCTGCCCGCGGGAGAGGCCGGCATGGTGCTCATCGGCGGTTGCCAGGTGATGCAGGGTTACCTCAAGGACCCGGAGCGCACGCGTGACGTGATCGTCGAAAAGGACGGGCGGCGTTATTACCGCACGGGGGACAAGGGCTACCTGGATGCAGACGGATTCCTTACGCTTGTGGACCGCTACAGCCGTTTCGCGAAAATGGGCGGCGAAATGATTTCTCTCGGGGCGGTCGAAATCCGCATCAACGAATCCAAGGTGCTTAACGGTTGCGATTATCTGGTGACGGCGATTCCCGATAAAGTAAAGGGCGAATGCATCGTTTTGCTTTACCAGGGGGAAAAGCCGTCGGACGAGGTGCTACGGGAACTCCGCAAGGCGGGAATTCCTCCGCTGATGGTGCCGGGGCTCGCTTTTTCCGTGGAAGCCGTGCCCAAGCTCGGAACGGGCAAGTCGGATTTCACCACGGCGAAGCAACTTGCGCAGCAACTCGCGCAAGGTTAGACTGCGCCGGACGGGCACGATCGACGTCATCCGCAACGCGCAGGAGACCAGACGGCGGGTGGATTGTTTCGCTGTCTAGCCCCCGTTTTATGGCGATTGTAAGCACTTCCCCTGTCATTGCGAGCCTTGCAGCGCAAGGCGTGGCAATCCAGACTTTACTTCGATTTTACTTTAGTGCGAGGGGATGCTTTACATAGGGACTCTACATTGTGGTTGTTCAAAAATCGGAATAACAACCTCAATGAAGGAGTTTACTATGAAAACGAAACAGATCATCACCACCTCGCTTGCGGCTTTGCTCGTCGCCGGATTCTTCGGCTGCTCGGGTTCGGGCGAAAAAGCGAAGGAAGGCTTCGACAAAACCCGCGAAATTTCCGTGATCACCCGCGAAGCGGGCAGCGGAACGCGCGATGCCTTTGTGGAACTCACCGGGATCCTCGTCAAAAAGGACGGTCAAAAGAAAGACAACACTACGCCCGAAGCGCTCACGATCGACGGCACGCAGGCTGTGATGAGCAATGTCGCCGGCAATGAATACGCGATGGGCTATATCTCGCTCGGTTCCCTTAATCCGACAGTCAAGGCGATTAACGTGAGTGGAATCGAGGCGACCGCGGCGATGATTAAGGAAGGCACTTATCCGCTCGCCCGTCCCTTTAACATTGCGACAAAGACTTCCGGCACGCTGAGCGACCTCGCTAAGGACTTCATCGCGTTCATCCTGAGCGCGGACGGTCAGGCCGTCGCGGAGAAGAACGGCTACGTGAGCGTCTCCCAGGGCGCGCCCTACAAGGCGACGAAGCTCACCGGCAAAATCGTGATCGCCGGTTCCTCCTCCGTATCTCCGCTGATGGAAAAACTTAAGGAAGCGTACATCGCGAAGAATCCCGAAGTGGAAATCGAAATTCAGACGAACGATTCCTCTTCCGGAATGCTTGCTGCGAAAGAAGGCACCTGCGACATCGGCATGGCGTCCCGCGGACTCAAGGACAGTGAATCTTCCGAGCTCACTGCGACGACCATCGCCAAGGACGGCATCGCGGTCATCGTGAATCAGAAGAACCCGATAGCGAACATATCGCTCGAAACGCTCCGTCAGGTTTACACTGGCGCAGCACGCACCTGGGGAAGTGTTCTAAATTGAATGACGGGAACCAGGGTAGAGGCACTTTATGATATTCAAGAATAAATCGCAGATCCGGGAACGCCTGATGGAGGGCGTTTTCCTCGTCGCCGCGCTCGCCTCGGTCGCGGCGGTGTTCCTCATCTGCATTTTCCTTTTCGCGAACGGCATTCCGGGAATGGCGAAGATCGGATTCGGAAACTTCATTTTCGGACGCATTTGGGCGCCCACGGATGTTCCGCCCTCTTACGGCATTTTCCCGATGATTCTCGGAAGTTTATACGTAACGGCGGGCGCCGTGCTCGTGGGCGTTTCCGTCGGGCTCTTTACCGCGGTGTTCCTCGCACGCTTCTGCCCCGCGAAACTCCACAAGGTGCTCAAACCTGCGGTGGATGTTCTCGCGGGCGTGCCCTCGGTTGTGTACGGCTTTTTCGGGCTTGTGGTGATGGTGCCGTTCGTGCGCGAGAACTTCGGCGGCAGCGGTACGAGTATTCTCACCGCATCGCTCCTCCTCGGAATAATGATTCTTCCGACGATCATCGGCGTTGCCGAATCCGCGATCCGCGCCGTCCCGGAAACCTATTACGAAGGAGCGCTCGCGCTCGGGGCGACTCCGGAACGGAGCGTATTTTCGGTGGTGCTCCCTGCGGCGACTTCGGGCGTGATGGCCGGCGTCATTCTCGGGATCGGCCGCGCGGTGGGCGAGACTATGGCGGTGATCCTCGTCGCCGGAAACCAGGCGCGCATGCCGAACGGAATCCTCGGCGGCGTCCGCACGCTCACGGCGAACATCGTGCTCGAAATGGGCTACGCGGCGGACCTGCACCGAGAAGCGCTTATCGCGACGGGTGTCGTCCTCTTCACGTTCATCCTCATCATCAATCTGTGCTTTTCGATTCTTAAACGGAGGCGCATCGGATGATTATAGATAAAGTAAAGAAGCTCTGCGCATACTACAGACGGCATCCGATGTCCCTTGCCCTGCGCGCGCTCACGGTGCTTGCGACCGCGCTCACTATGCTTACGATGGTGTTTCTTATAACTTATGTCCTTGTAAAAGGCGTTCCGTACCTCAAGCCGGAGCTCTTCGCGCTGCATTACACGTCCGAAAACGTATCGATGCTCCCGTCGATAGCGAATACGCTCATCCTCGTCGCCGGAGCGCTTCTGCTCGCGGTTCCTCTCGGCATCTTCTCCGCTATCTACCTCGTGGAATACGCGAGCCGCGGGAACCGCCTTGTGGGAATCGTACGCATCACCGCGGAGACGCTTTCCGGAATCCCGTCCATTGTGTTCGGACTTTTCGGAATGCTCTGCTTCGTCACTTTCTTTCACTTCGGCTATTCGCTCCTCGCCGGCATTTTCACTGTCACGCTGATGATTCTTCCGCTCATCATGCGCACTACGGAAGAGGCCCTCAAGGCCGTTCCGGATATGTATCGCGAAGGATCCTTCGGACTCGGCGCAGGCAAGCTCCGCACGGTGTTCCGCATCGTGCTCCCCTCGGCTGTCCCTGGAATCCTCGCTGGAATAATCCTCGCCATCGGTCGCGTGGTGGGGGAGACTGCCGCGCTCGTCTATACGGCGGGAACCGTCGCTGAATTTCCGAGGAGCATCCTGTCTTCGGGCCGCACGCTTTCCGTGCACATGTTCGAACTTTCTCACGAAGGTCTTCACACGGACCAGGCGTATGCGACGGCGGTCGTGCTCCTCGTCGTGGTGCTGATCATTAACGCGCTTTCCGCAAAGCTTGCATCGAAAATCGTCAAGATGTGAAAATCGTCAAAAGGTTGATTATGGATAAAATAACCGTCAGGAATCTGGATTTGTATTACGGCAGTTTTCATGCACTCAAGAACGTGAGTCTGAATGTCGCGCGGAACGAGATCACTGCATTCATCGGACCTTCGGGCTGCGGAAAATCGACGCTTCTCAAATCGCTCAACCGCATGAATGACCTTGTGGAAGGCTGCCGCATTACAGGCGAGGTTCTGCTTGAAGGGAAGGACATCTACAACGGCGATATGGACGTGAATGAACTGCGCAAGCGCGTGGGCATGGTGTTCCAGAAGGCGAATCCGTTCCCGATGAGCATTTATGACAACGTTGCGTTCGGCCCGCGCACCCACGGCGTGCATTCTAAAATCAAGCTCGATGAAATCGTCGAAAAGTCCCTGCGGGACGCTGCCATCTGGGATGAACTCAAGGACCGCCTTAAAAAGAACGCGCTCGGACTTTCGGGCGGGCAGCAGCAGCGCCTGTGCATCGCCCGCGCGCTCGCCGTCGCTCCGGAAGTGCTTCTGATGGACGAATCCACGAGCGCTCTTGATCCGATTTCGACTTCAAAGATCGAGGATCTGGTCCAGGAACTCAAAAAGACTTATACGATCGTGATGGTGACCCACAATATGCAGCAGGCGACGCGTGTTTCCGACCGGACGGCGTTCTTCCTGCTCGGCGAAGTCATCGAATGCGGCAATACGGAGAGCATCTTCTCCATGCCGAAGGACAAACGCACCGAAGATTACATCACAGGGAGGTTCGGATAATGCGCACACGTTTTGAAATGCAGCTCGAAACGCTGAACGAGGAAATCATCGGCATGGGCGCCCTCGTGGAAATAGCGATGAAAAATGCGATGCAGGCGCTCGTCAACGGCGATGCGGAACTCGCGCAGAAAAACATTGAGGCGGACAAGGATATCGATCAGAAGATGAAGGACATCGAAAGCCTTTGCCTCAAGCTTCTTCTAAGTCAGCAGCCCGTCGCCCGTGACCTGCGGCTCATCTCCGCCGCGCTCAAGATGGTCTCCGACCTGGAGCGCATCGGCGATCAGTGCGCCGACATCTCGGAGATCGTGATGACGTTTCCGAAGGGAACCGAGGCCGCGCATCTGGAATATATTCCGAAAATGGCGGAAGCCGTGCATAAGATGATCTCGGAAAGCGTGGATGCGTTCGTTCACCGTGACGTGGAACTTGCGCGGACCGTGGTGGATTTCGATGATGTCGTGGACCGTCTGTATGATGACGTGCGCCGCACGCTCGTGGAGCTCGTCCGTAAGGATTCCGATGCGGGCGAAGGCCTCATGGACCTCCTTTTGACGGCGAAATACCTGGAACGCATCGGCGACCATGCGGTGAATGTCGCGAAATGGGTTATTTTTTCCGTGACGGGCACCCGGAATGGAACGGGATTCCTCACCGGCCCGGACGAGGTGAATGATAAATGAAAAACGTGTGCATTGTCGAAGATGATCAGGAAATCCGCGAAATGGAAACTTATGCCCTGAATGGTGCAGGCTTCAATGTCTCCGCGTTCGGTGACGCGGCGCAGTTCTTCAAATCCCCGGAATCGAAGAACCCGGAGCTCGTGATCCTCGACATCATGCTTCCTGAAATGGACGGAATCGCCGTGCTCAAGCGCCTCCGCGCGGATTCTCTGACTAAGAAAGTCCCCGTGATGATGGTGACTGCCCTCGGGAAGGAACTTGACAAAGTGAAGGGCCTCGATTTCGGTGCGGACGATTATCTTGCGAAGCCTTTCGGCGTCATGGAATTTCTCGCCCGCGTCAAGGCGCTCCTGCGCCGCAGCGCCCCGGAAACGAAAACGGTTCAGGAACTCATTCACTTCGAAACCATTGAAATTGACGATCCGAAACATTCCGTGACGGTGGCCGGCACTCCTTGTGAACTCACGTTCAAGGAATACGAACTTCTGAAATTACTTTGTATGAACCCTGACCGGGTGTTTTCCCGCGACCAGATCATGGAAAAAGTTTGGGGGCTCGATTTCCCGATGGAATCACGCACGGTGGATATGCATGTGAAAACGCTCCGCAAAAAACTCGGGACTGCGGGCGACTACATCGCCACGGTCCGCGGCGTAGGCTACAAGGCGACCGCGCAAGGTGAAAAATAATGAAACGCAAACTGGCTTTTAGTCTTTTCTGCATCGGATTGCTTTCTGCGTTCATCGCGATATTCGTTACCGCGGGCGCTTTCCGCGGCAGTGCGGAAAAACAGACGCGGGTGGACCTTCGCGCCGAAGCGGAACTTGTCGCAAAGGAATATCCGGGGCTCTCGAACATCCAGGATCTTGCGAAGTTCGCATCCAGAACGTTGCGCGTGACGCTCATCTCGCCTTCGGGCCAGGTGCTCGTCGAAAGCGATGCGAATGCGCGGGCGATGACGAATCACCGCGACCGCGTGGAAGTCCGCGAAGCGCTCCGCTCTGGTTACGGCGAAAGTTACCGCCCGTCCCTCACGCTCGCGACGGACCTCTATTACTGCGCCATCCGCCTGAATGACGGAAATATCCTGCGCCTGAGCCTCCGCAAGAGCAGCGCCGTCGCCGTGTTCTCGTCCGTTTATCCGGCGCTCGCGATACTTCTCTTATGCATATTCTTCATTTCGATCATCGTCGCGCGGTTCCTCTCCGAACGCTTCATGCGACCCATTCAGAAACTCGCGGAAAATCTGGAGTCGGATGCCTTTGCGGATGGAGATGAATTTATCTACAAGGAATTCGTTCCCTTCGTCGCCAAGATACGCGCGCAGCGCAGCGTGATGAACGAACAGATGAAACGCATTGAGAACGAACGCGGAAAACTTGCCGTTCTCATCCAGAATATGCCGGAGGGATTCATTCTGCTCGATCCCGTGAAGAACGTGCTTGTGATCAACGATGTCGCGAAACATATTCTGCATGTAATTGAAAGGGCGTCTTCGCCGCGGAACATCCTTTACTTTTCGCGCGATATAGCGCTCAACCGGACGATAGATGTTGCTGCGACCGGGAAGCGCGCCGAAGAGAACGTCGATTTTTCCGGGCGCGCATATCAGGTTATAGCGAATCCAGTCTCGGTGAACGGCGCGCTTTCGGGAATCATCTGCCTTCTCCTCGATGTCACGGAAAAGAAAAACTTTTTGCGCATAAAAGAAGAATTCACGGCGAACGCCTCGCACGAGCTCAAGACTCCGCTGACGACGATTTCCGGCTATGCGGAGATGCTTGAAAACGGCATGGTCCGCCCGGAAGACGTTACCTCTTGCGCGACTAAGATTCACAATGAATCCAAACGGCTGCTCGCGCTGGTGAACGACATCATGAAGCTTTCCGAACTTGACGAGGGCCAGGGCCGCGAAGTGAATGCGCCGGTGGAATCCGTGGATTTGCTTTGCATCGCCCGTGAATGCGCGGCGGAACTTTCCCCGGTGGCGAAGAACCGCGGAGTCTTGATAAGCGTCGGGGGAACGCTTCTCGCCGTGAAGGGAAACGCGCGGATGCTTCAGGAACTTGTCTACAATCTGGTGGATAACGCCATCCGCTACAATCGCGAAGGCGGCTCCGTGGAAGTCCGCACCGAGGGGCGTACCCTGCGCGTGAAGGATACAGGCATAGGAATTCCCGGGGAACATCGCGACCGCGTATTCGAACGTTTTTACCGCGTGGACAAGAGCCATTCCAAGGCGACGGGCGGCACGGGGCTCGGACTTGCGATTGTAAAGCACGTCGCGGAAAATCACGGCGCAAAAATCAGCCTTGAATCCGAACCCGGCAAGGGGAGCGAGTTCAGCGTCACGTTCCCTTGATTTTTTCTAAATTAGGCGGGACATTTTTCAAGAAGGTTTTATGGCCCGTTTACGCGTTCTCGTTCTGATGGGCGGCTTTTCGACCGAACACGATGTCTCTATCGTGAGCGGCACGGGTGTCGTCCGCGCAATGGATGAATCTAAGTACAACATTCACCCCGTTCTGATTGAAAAAGACGGCACGTGGATCTGGTCCGCCCGCGAACTCAGCCCGTACCAGAAGGCGAATTTCTCTTCAAATTATTTCTATTCCCTCGAAGGAACCTCGGCACGCAAGGAACATGCTCCGGCGCTCTCCGAACTTCCGGACTGCGACATCGCGTTCCTCGCTCTCCACGGTAAGTGGGGCGAAGACGGTCATGTCCAGGCGCTTCTCGAAAATTGGGGTGTTCCCTACACGGGCTGCGGGATTCTCGCGAGCGCGCTCGCCATGGACAAGATCCGCTGCAAGGACGCTTATGCGGCGAACGGCATTCCGACGCCCCCGCACAAAGTGATTTACCGCGAAACGTTCACGGGTGATGAACTTGTGAGAGCCTCCGATGAACTCGGCTTCCCGCTTGTGGTGAAGGATCCCGTCGGCGGATCGAGCATCGGCGTGGGCATAGCGAAGAACCTTGACGACGCAAGTAAGCTTGTTACGGAACTTTTCAAAAACAGCGACCGTCTGCTCTGCGAAAAGTTCATCGCCGGCGGCGAAGCGAGCTGCGGCTATATGGACGGCGTCCCTGCGCTTCCGCCCACGGAAATGCGCATGACGACGCGCGAATATTTTGATTACGAAGCGAAGTATAACGGCGAATGCCGCGAAGTGACTCCCGCGGAATTCCCGGAGGAACTCACCAGGCGCATTCAGGCGATTGCGAAGGCCGCGCATTTTGCGATTGGCGGCGCAGGCTACAGCCGCACGGACGTCCGCATCGACAAAGACGGCAAACTGTGGGCGCTCGAAACGAACACGCTCCCCGGCATGACTCCGACTTCGATTCTCCCGGCGCAGGCCGCCTGCATCGGCATCACTTACACGCAGCTCATCGACAAGATCATCGAGACGAGCCTCAAAATCAAGCGCTGAGGGCAATATGAGCCGTTCCCTGGACTTGGTTGTGGATGCGTCGCGGCACGGAATCGCTCTCGGCATTTACGATGGTGATGCGACTCTGTGCGAGGCGAACGAACCGGACTTCCGCGGGGAAGGCCTGGGCGCGCTGCTGGATTCTTCGCTTGAAAAGGCGGGGGCCGCCCTTACGGATGTGAAGCGCGTGCTTACGACTCTCGGGCCGGGTTCCTTTACGGGACTACGCACGGGGATAGCATTCTGCCAGGGACTCTGCTTTTCCGGCGCTCGGAATTTGTACGGGATATCAACGCTCGCTGCCCTGCGTTCTTTCGGAGCTTCAGCGGCGGATACCTGCGTCCTGCTCCGTGCCCGTCCCGGCTTCTGGTACCTCGGACTCGGCGCGGAAGAACTTTTCATTTCCACGGAAGACGCCCTTGCGAAAATCGCTGCCGCGGGTTCCTCTGAATTTGTATGCGATGCGTTCGCCCTCAAGGATGAGCTCATCGTGGAATATGTCCGGGCGCATTCCGTGAAGACGGTCGCCGCGGACGCGCTTCCGGTGAAGCCCTTCACTGCGTTTTTCAAAACCGTTCGGCCTTCGCTCACGCAGAAGGCGAATTACATTCAGCCGTCTTATTACGAGAGGGTTAAGAAGTGAACGGAACCTCCGCCGTCATCCGCAGGATGCTCGCGGAGGATGCCCCCGGGGTGTTCCTGCTGCAGAAAGCGCTCGCTTTCCAGGACTGGAGCGAACAGCAGATTGCGCAGGAAGCCGGATTCCCTTATGCAGTGGCGCTCGTCGCCTGCGTGCAGGGCGAAATCGCGGGCTATGCCGTGTTTCATGTCGCCGCGGATGAAGCGGAACTTTTGAGCATAGCCGTTTCTAAAAACTATCAGCGGCGGGGAATAGCCCGTCTGCTTTACGGCGAAGGCGTCCGGGAATGCGTGCGCTGCGGCGCCCGTTCCGCTTACCTGGAAGTGCGTGTGGGGAATGCCCCTGCCGCCGCCCTTTACCGTTCGCTCGGCTTTGTACAAACTTATACGCGCAAAGCCTATTACGCTGATGGCGAAGACGCCGTGATGATGAAGTCCGAAAAGGAGATTACTTTATGAGTAGAGTCATTCAGCCACTTGAAGGCTACAGGGAAGAGCGCCATCGTCGCCGTGTTCACAAGGGCCTCGCCGTGTTCCTCGCTGTGCTCGCCCTCATCATCGCGGCTTACCTTGCGGTCGCGCGGAGCGGGCGCTGGCTTGTGAAGGACCAGAGCTTCAGGCATTTGCCCTGGGTCGTCGTCCTTGACGGGCAGAGCGCGGACCTGGAACGCGATGACTTCGCCGCTGACTTGATGACGCAGGGCCGTGCGGATTCCGTGCTCATTCTCGGTCGCCGCGTTTACCGGGACAAGAGCAACGCCGATTTTTACGCGGAAGATTTCATGCGCTCCGGAACGATTGATGCCGGGCGTGTCTATGTGTTCCGCCACGACGATCCCTCGTCCATCGCGGAAGCGCGCTCCATCATCCCGTGGCTCAAGAGCCGCGCAGCAGGCGATACCGTCCTCCTCCTCACGGACGCGGCTGCGACGCGCCGCGTAAATGCGATTTTCAACAAACTTTCGAACGGACATCCCGTATTCATCACCTGCGACATTCACAATTACCGCTACAATGCGGACAACTGGTGGGGCGACCGCGAAGCACGCAAAAAATGGGTGCATGAATGGGCGGCGATGCTCCTTTCCAAATGGGATCTGCTGAATGCGGATACAATCGCCGTGGATCCGGAACGCATCGTCCCCGCGGAATGCTGGAAACCCGGAAAGCTTCAGACGACGGCGCATGTAGAGCGCCTGGTGCCTATCGCTTCCATGCCCGGCTCACCGGATTCCGCGGAATAGACAATGAGCTCATTTTTGGCTTAGGACTAAAGCTCAGAAGATTACAATTAAAAGAAAAACCCGGACGTTAAGGCCCGGGTTTCTTTTGTATTGAATCTTTCTTTTATTGCGCGAGCTTTATGAGCTTCGCGAACACGCGGTCCGCGAGGGCATTTGTCTCGAGCCATTCGAAAATGCTGAACTGGTTGAACACGAGCTTGCCTTTTCCGAACGGAACGGCCTGCAGGTCGACGCCGGTCTTCACTTCGCCGTCCTTGAACGTGACGGAGCGGGCGAGCACTGTCGCGCCGGGGAGCTCGTTCAGGGAGACGCTGGGCATGACGGCGGAAGCCATCGCGTCGAGTACGTTTTTGCCGCCGAATTCGGGGAGGAACGGAGAATCCTTCACGAGGTAGTGCAGGCTGAGGCCCTTTGCGCCCGTGGAGAAATGCGACTGGATGGTTTCGGAGAAATGACTGTTCGCATTGAACGCTTCGATGTCTTCGGTCGACATATCGGAAAGGAGAAGCGTTTTTCCGCCGTCGCGGGTGACTTCGACGATTTTGTTCACGACTTCGTCCGGCCATACGCTTAGGTTCGCGGTGAAGATGATCTTTTCCGGACCGCTCAGCGCGGCGAGCGCATCGCTAGTCGTTTCCGCGCTGTTGTCGAGGAAACAGACCTGCTTCATCGCGTCTTTCACGTTCACGGGTTCGATGACCACGAACTTTTCGGAAGAGGTGTGAATGGTTTCGCCTGCCGCGCGGAGGCGGAGTTCAAGCGTGTATTCGCCATTCGCCTTGGGGGCGACGACGGTGAACGTTCCGAGGGGAACGAGGCTGCTCGGCTTCTGTTCCTGTTCCTTCTTTGTCTTGATCGAACGCTTCTGAGAAGAGGCTGTTTTGCCTGATTTATCGAGCACGGCGATTTCCACTTCGATGTCTTCCAGGCGTGCCGCGTTGAGGAGGGCGAGCTGGAAGGACATTTCGCCGGCGGGTGTGTTCACGGGTTCGAAACCGGAGATGAGGATCCGCGTGGGCGCGGTGATTTCCTTGAGAAATTCGTCGCAGCCCTTCGTCTTGCGGTTCTCGTTCACGATGCCGGAGAAATCAGTGCCGATGTCCGCCCATTCGTCGAGCATATAGCCGGAGACGAGCGGATTGCTCTGCACCGCGGTGATCTGGTCGAGCTTGCTCTTGAGCGCGATGCGGCGGGCGTCCGCGTTAAAGGATTCGAAGGAATCCCACACGGAGAGGTTCTTGTCCGCGATGAATGCGTTGAGCTGCTTGTACGCGCTCTTGATAGCCTTGGAATTCTTCTGGCTGCGCGGGCCCTTGATATCCGTCGGGGTATCGGGGAAGAGCGAGTTGTTCTTGAGCGTGATGAGAATCTTGCCGTTGATATCGTTCACGAACGATTCGTAATCGTCCTGGAACGCCGTGTCGCCGAGTGCGGAATCCGGGACGGAGATGTCCTGCGCTTCCTTGTCGCAGTAGTGGGAGAGAAAGTAGGTGAGGCTCGCGTTCGGAGTCATGCGGAGGTGCATGCGGTGCGATGCGTACAAAAGAATGCGGTCGTTCGTCACGCCCATCAGCTTCCCCGTGTCCTTGCGGAAGGTCTCCTCGTCGTCGAGGTAGACGCAGTTGAGGTTGCTGATGACCGGGCGGCACTTGTCGAGCTGGTCGACGTGCTTCAGGAGCTTGTTCCCGTTTTCGAGCACGAGCGCTCCGTTTTCGGCGCCGAGCACCCAGGCCGCGATGCACGGATGGTGCTTCTGTTCGCGGATGATGTCTTCGGTGAGGGAGCGGATGATTTCAAGACCGCGGTTCGAGGAACGCATCGTGTGAATGGGAAGTTCCTGCAGGACGATGAGGCCGAGTTCGTCGCAGATGTCGAGTGCGTCGCTTGAGAGCGGGGCTCCGCCGGAGCGGATAAAATTGAACCCGGCTTTTTTGACGGCTTCGAGATCTTTGCGGAGTATAGCCTTGTCCGGATTCCAGAGGCCACCTTCGCTCCAGTGCTGCGTATAGCGCACGCCCTGGACTTTGGCGATGGCGTCGTTCACGTAGAAGTCGCCCTTGATGCAGTCTATTTTGCGGAAGCCGAAATTGCGGACTACGGAATATAGCGTCTCTTCGTTGTCTTTTCCGCCCTTGCCGACCTTCGCTTTGAGCTGAAGCTCAATGGCGAACAGGTTCGGGGATTCCGGACTCCACACGAATTTGTCTTTTTTCCAGTCCTTGATGCCGAGGAGGAAGCGCTGCGTCGCGTTTTCTCTTTCAAGTTTGATTTCCTTTTCGAGCTTGCTCACCTGGCCCATCGGATTTTTCATATAGATTTCGAGGCGCGCCTGGAACCCGCGGGGGTTGTTGAAGGCGACTTCCACTGCCACGCGTTCTTCGTCCATGTCCGGTTCGAGCTGGATGCCGGAGATGAACGCCGTGTTGCCGAGGATGAGCGATACATTGCCGCAGATGCCTCCGAACGGGTACTGCTGCCACGGAAGTCCGACGGGCATTTCCGTCGGGTGGACGTAGCGGTCGTCCGCGCCTTCCTTGCTTTCACGGCCGAAGTCGATGCGGCTGTTCGCGGAGCCCATGTTCGCGACGCGCACGCAGATGACGTTGTCTTCGCCGACCTTGATCGCCTTGGATGTATCGAGAATGCAGGGGGAGTACGCGCCGAAGTGCGTGCCGAGGAGCTTGCCGTTCAGCCAGAACGTCGCGTGCATCGCGATGCGGTCGAACTTCAGGAAAATGCGCTTGGGAACTTGTTTGCCGTCCACGTGGAAGTGCTTGAAATAGTAGGCGGTATCCTGGGTAAGGGTCATCTTTTCGACGGAGTGTTCCCATACATGGGGAACCTGTACTTTTTCACAGTTGCCGGGGTTTGTAGCGTACCAGCGGTTCAGCATGCCCGCGTCGTCTTTGTCCCAGAGAAGGTCCCATTCGCCGTTCAGGCTCACAATTGAATTCATCGGAGTTCCTTAAATAAGATTCAGATTCGAATGTTTGCGCGGTAAATTTAACAAAATCACCGCAATTCTATTTTTTCCGGGATGATGTCTTTACGCTTTTGCGGCTTTTTACTATTTTTGGGGCTCCGATACAGCAACCTAAAAAGGATTACTATAATGTATTCTATTGTTGAAACAGGTGGTTTCCAGTACAAGGTCGAGCTCGGCAAGGCCTATAAGGTCCCGAGCATCGACGGCGCTGCTGTCGGTTCTACACTGGAGCTCAAGTCCGTCCTTCTTTTCTCCGGAAAAGAAGTTAAAGTCGGCACCCCTGTCGTAGCTGACTCCCTCGTGAAGGTAGAAATACTTGCTCACGGTAAGGGAGACACAGTGATCGTTTTCAAAAAGAAGCGTCGTACCCGTTACGAACGCAGAAACGGTCATCGTCAAGGCTACACGGAAGTGCTCGTCACGGAAATCCGCTCCGGCGCCGAATCGGCGACAGTTGATCCGAAGGTCATCGAACGCAATCGCGCTCGCGTGGCTGCCCTCGCTAAGCAGAAGGCTCAGAACACGCCTCTGACCCGCAAGGAGAAGATCGCTCAGGGTCTTCCGAAGCCCGCAAAGGTGAAGAAGAATTCGCTCCGCAAAGAGAAGGAGGCCTGATCTATGGCACATAAGAAGGGACAAAGCTCGGTCCGCAACGGCCGTGATTCAAACCCGAAATACCTCGGCGTCAAGAAGTATGCAGGTGAAGTCGTGAAGGCAGGCGGAGTTCTCGTTCGTCAGCGCGGCTCTCACTTCCATCCCGGCAAGAATGTCGGCATGGGCAACGATTTCACTCTGTTCGCCCTCGTCGACGGAAAGGTGAAGTTCGAGCACGTCGATGCCAAGCGTCAAAAGGTTTCCGTTTATCCAGAAGCCTGATTGACCGTTTAGTGTTTCAATGCCGGTCGTTTGCGCGACCGGTTTTTTTTATTTTAGTGCGGCGATGCAGAAACTCATCCTCCTTATATCCGCTTTATTTTCCGCCCTTTGCCTTTTCGCCTGTTCCGACAGCACCGAGGGGACCGACTACCTTTTCGACCGCGCCGTGCAGGACGTGAGCGTTCTCCGTGAATGTCCGGCGAATGCGGACAGCGGCGCCGCCTGCTACGAACTCCGTTACCGCATTCCTATCGAAACGGAAAAACTGGTGCGCATTCATTTCTGGGTGGACACGACTTATATCAATGACACGACGAAATCCGTCCCTGACGGAGCGAAGGAGCACTCCATCAAGGTGGAGTATGTCGATAACGGCGAAGCGTACGATACGCTCGACCTGACCTCTCACATCAAGAATTATCTTGACAGGGATAGCCTCGCCATCGCCATCTGGTGCGAGTATTCCGGCGGGGACGAGGGCGCGGTGCAGCATCTGTATATTCATTTCGGCGATGATATGCCGCCTTCGACCGTGACCGCGCAGGATTCCGTGTGGACCACGGGCGCCGTGTTCGACTGGACGCGGCCCACGGACCAGGTTGATTATTACAGGCCGTCGGAGCTGGACGGCAAGATCATGGGCTACAATATCGTGCTTTACGCGGAAGATACCACGGAGGACATCCGCAACCTCAGACTCAAACTGACTTGGAACGGCGGCGTTGATTCCACGGGAAGGATTAAGTACAAACGCAACGCGCGTTTCCGCGCAGTCGGGGATTCCGTATGGATAGACACCGTGTCGCATGGGGATAACGTAAAGAATTATCTGCGCATCGCGGTGAAGGACAGCCTCGGTTTTGATTTTGAAAATGATTCGTCGAATCGCTTCCGCCTCACGGTGGAAGGCCTCAAGGCCGAGAGCCGCTACACTATCGGCATCACCGCGTGGGACAGTGCGGGGAACGCTTCCTCAGGCGCGTCCTCCGTCACGAGCAATCAGCTATTCATCACCACGGATAGCATCGCGCCTCTGATGCCTACGAAACTCTGGGTCCGGGCCGATTCCGCGCACCCGGAGGCGGCGCGCCTTGATTCGAACCGGGTGATTATCTACTGGAGCCGCAGCGTGGATCCGCTCACGGTGAAACACGGCATCACCGTGGATACGGCGCTCATCATTCCTTACAGCTGTTCCGTCTATACCGGCTGTTATCGCAACGTGGCTTCTTATGAAGTGGATCTCTGGAACGGGAGCGGATGGGAATCGGCGAAGAATGCCGGCGGCACTACGGCGGAAAAGTACTCCAGCTCTTATGCGCGCTCCGGGGATTCGATGGTTGTTTCCACATCCGGCACCTACATCGTGGACACGCTCCGCTGGGTCGTGCCCTCCGATACGCTCATCGTCCGCATACGCAGCGTCGATTCCTCCGGCTATTATTCCAAGGCCCTCATTGATACGATCGCGGTCACGCCCGGCCCCGAAGCGGACTTGAACTGCCCTGCCGGATTCGTCCCCGTGCGTTCCTCGGATACTTCGCGCTTCTGCATCGAGAAGTACGAACACAAGGTGACGGACAGCACTTTTGCGCACAACGTTATTTATTCGGAAGCGGCTGCGGCCTGCTCTTCTATGACTGCCGCGGGGTTCACCGTCTCGCTCTGCAAAATCGCGGATTGGGAAACGGCCTGCACCGCGCGTAAACGGGTCACTTACGGTGTCATCGAGGAATCGGATTTCTCCGCTTCGGAATATCTTTTCAGCTACTGCAACGTGGGTACGGACGATTCCACGGGCAGCGCGCTCCTTTCGAAGCGAAACGCGAAATGCGTGAGCCCTGACGGCGTGCATGATATGCCGGGGAGTTATCAGGAATGGGTCACGGGATCTAAGGCGGATACGCTTCAGGTGCTCAAAGGCACGAGCTATTCCTATTTCAGCGGGGAAGACCGCACTGGGCTTGCAAAATGCACGACGCGCTCTTACCCGTATCGCAACCGGGCCGCATTCACTAAGGATACCGTGTATCTGTACCGGGAATCTTCAAAAGTGGATACGACGACCACGAAGGACACATCGAGAACGTTGTATGCAATCCTCACGCAGAAGAATTTCACGGATACGCTTCAATATTTCAAGGTGATCGATCCGGCGACGAAAAAGGTCGTAGGCGAGGATTACATTCCGCTCGCGGAGTACCGCAGGCGCGGGGATGCCTGGCTCGCGACGATCGCGAACGGACTCACTTACGAAAAGGATTCCACCTCCGTGGTGTTCCTGCTCGGAACGAGCGTGCCGTACATCGGGGCCGCTTCATTTTATAAGGATCCGTCGATCGGTTTCCGTTGCTGCGCGTACGTGAAATAAAATCCGGAATATTTGTTTTGCGTGCTCGCTGAACGCCGTTTTTTGCTAACGGCGTTTTTCTTTTGCCGGTGCGTATAGCTTTTCAATTACGGTCGCATATTTGATGGCGCAGGCGTGGCGGCGCAGTTTGAACGTCGGCGTGAGAAGTCCGGATTCAACGGTGAGCGGATCCGTGATGAGCGTCCATTTCTGAATTTTTTCCCATTGGTTCAGTTTTTTGTTCACATTCCGGATGTGATTCTCGATTGCGCATTTGATGCGCGCGGGGGTAGCGGTACCGAAGAAGGGCTTTTCCGCGCGCTTTTCCGCCCGGGTCAGGAACCGTTTCGCGTAGTCGACGTTCAGAAAGATGAGCGCGCTCACGAATTTCCGGTTGTTCGCGATGACAAGGGCGCCTTCGATGAGCGGGAGCCGCGAAAGTTCGAGTTCAATGGGCGCCGGGGAAACATATTTACCCGTGCTCGTCTTGAAAATTTCCTTGATGCGGCCCGTAAGGAATATGTAGCCGTCTTTGTCCATCGCTCCCTGGTCGCCGGTGCGGAAGTAGCCGTCTTCGGTGAACGCTTCCACGTTCATCTGCGGCATATTGTGATACTCGTGGAAAACGCTTGCGCCTTTCACGAGAACTTCGTTCTGCTCGCCGATTTTCACTTTCAGGTGGGTGAGCGGACGGCCCACGGAACCTGGCTTCCAGTGTTCCGGAGAATTGACGCTCACGACGGGCGCGCATTCCGTAAGGCCGTAGCCTTCGTATATCGGGAGTCCGATGTTATGCAGAAAGCGCAGAATGCTTTTGTTGAGCGCGCTGCTTCCGGAGACGATGTATTTAAAGTTGTCCCCGATCGCCGCCCGCATCCGGCGGTACACGAGAAAATCGAAAAGCTTGCAGAACGGACCTTTGCGTTTCTGCGGTTTGCGGATCTTCGCGGAACGTATCGCCCGGCGCAGGAACCAGTGCCGGAAACCGCTCGCGTTCTCCGCTTCCGCGGTCATCTTTTCGTACAAACGTTCCAGAAGCCGGGGGACGACTGTGAATATAGTGGGGCGCACGTCGTGCAAAAGCTGCGCCGTGTTCCTTGGATCGTCTCCGAAATATAGGCGTGTCTTCGCCGCGATGTAGTAGTAGAGGACCATCCGTTCAAAGACATGCGCGACGGGGAGGATGGTGAGTGCCTTGTCTTTTTTAGGGGAGAGCGGAAAAAGCTTGCTGATGGAACCGAGCTGCGTGAGCATGTTCCGGTGCGAAAGTTCTGCGCCTTTGGGCCTTCCTGTGGAGCCGCTTGTGTAAATGATGGAGAAAATATCGTACAGACGTATCGTCACGACCTGGTAATCGAACCAGTTTTGCACGCCTTCTTCCTTCGCGAGGATTTCCCCTTCGTAAAGAAGGTCTTCCCAGCGGATGCCGTTCTCCCTGGGCACGCGGGATGTCGCGAGAATGCAGACGATGAGCTTGAACCGCTTGAGAAGCGGAAGAAAAATATGGTTGAGACTTGCGAGGTCGTCGATGACGAGATATTCGATGTTCGCATCTTCGCATTGGAAAAGAAAATGTTCCGGCGCAATGTTCGGGAACAGCGGCACCGTTGTCGCATGGCACGTTTGCGCCGCGAGGTCCGCGAGCATCCAGGCGGGGGAGGTCTTTGCGATTATTCCGAGGCTTTTCCCTGCGCATAGCCCGTGTTTATTGAGCGCGAGAGTGAGCTGCAGAAGGCGCGCGCGGAGAGATGCCGGCGGATAATGTATCCACGAGTCGCCTTCGCGGCGGTACCATCCGGGAAAATCCCTGTCCGCGCAGGCGGAAAGGAACAGGGCTGGCAGGGATGTGATTTCGGTTTGTTGCAACGGAGCCTCTGACTAATTGTAAAAATATATTCTGAATGTGCCGAAAAGTGCTATTTTCAAAGGAAAAGATGCGGTGTCCGGTTCTGTCTCTGCTTCCGTCATTGCGGAGGCGGCACGCGTGAAGCAATCCAGTGCTTTTATTGTATGAGGTACTTATGAGAAAAAGAATGCTTGAATACATCGCGCTCGTCGAGAAATACCTTTCGGAAAGCGACACTCCGGAATCGGATGTGCGGATGCTTGAAGATCTGCTGCGTCAGATAGCCTTCTTTCAGCATGAGCGCCTGATTCATTTGCTCGTGACGCTTCTGTTCGGCCTGCTTTTCGTGCTCACGATGCTTTATGCGGCGGCTTTTCCGAGCTTTGCGATGTTCGGGCTCAGCCTGGTGATTCTCGTGCTGCTTGTCCCGTATCTCCGTCATTACTATCTGCTCGAAAACGGCACGCAGCGTTTATATGTGCTGTATGACCGCCTCTGGAAACGGATGGGGAAGTAAGGCGAAAAGCCTGGCGATCTATTCCGCGACTTTGGATCGCGCCGCGTAAGCGAGGATGGAAAAAGCGCCCGCGACGTTCATGCTCGCTTTGCGCCCCGCCATCGGAATTTCGATTTTCATGTCCGCCATCGCGAGAAGTTCCGGCGCGATGCCGAGTTCCTCGTTTCCGAGAATCACTAAGCCTTTCGCCGGCCATTCCGCCTTGCGGATGTCCACGGAGCCATCGCCTGTCTCGAGAGCGATTACGGAATACCCCTGCGCCCTGTGCCATTCAATGCACTCGACGGGACTTTCCCAGCGCCTGTGGGGAATCCACGCTTCGCAGCCGCGCGCGGCGCTTTTGAGCGCGGGCTGGTCTTCGCCTGCGGAATATCCGCTCAGATGCACCGCCTCGAATCCGAAACAATCCGCTGTGCGGAACACGGAACCTACATTGAAAGCGCTCCGCAGATTATGCGCGAGCACTGCGTAGGGGATCGTCGGCAACATAGGCGCGCCGCGGTCTCCGGGCTCGCTTTGCAGATAAACGTCCCGCTCGAATCCGAGCCCCGCTTCCACGCGAAATTCCTTGTACAGGTCGAGGATCTGCGCCTGGTTCCTGCCCTCGAGTGCGCGGTCCGCAGGGAGCTTCGCCCATTCGGCGTACTTCTTATATTCGGCGCGGGCCTGGGCGACGTCGTTTCCGAGCTGGAGTATGATTATGCGCAAAAGTTCCGAAAGCCGCTTCGCGCGGATGCGCGGGGCGAGTTCTAAAAATTTGCGTTCGGAGTACATATAAAGTAATTATCGCCTTGCCGCTCTATTTGCTGTTGCGAACTGCAGAATTGTCTTTCCTGCACGGCCAAGTAAAAGTGTCATTGCGAAGTCGAGTGCAAACGTCATTCTGCACGGCCAAGTAAAAGTGTCATTGCGAAGTCGAG
>Ga0172377_10001625_pt1 | contig 22832 bp, 22 predicted proteins | sample Pumphouse3metaG_FD_119749 | JGI IMG/M metagenome (GOLD analysis project Ga0172377, IMG submission 119749) | Leachate microbial communities from a municipal landfill in Southern Ontario, Canada - Pumphouse #3 metaG | ecosystem: Engineered > Solid waste > Landfill > Unclassified | place: Canada... | reverse complement strand
TTGTCGGTTCTCCACTGCTTGGCCAACTCGACGGCCGAACGGGTGAGATCCCCATTGAACTGTTTCAATTTTCCCTCAAAAAGTTCAAAGAGCGTGAATGCATCGGCTGTCGTTCCTGCAAACCCGGTAATGACCTTGCCATCATAGAGCGTCCTAACCTTGTGGGCATTGCTCTTGAGAATCGTATCACCAGCTGTAACCTGTCCATCTCCGGCAATGGCCACTTTTCCATTTCGACGGACTGCGACAATTGTTGTTCCTTTAAAACTACTCATTCTGTTTCCTTCCATGCGGATGACAAAAGGCATAGACCCTGGTCAACCTTTGTTGTGATACATGGGCGTAAATCTGGGTTGTGGAAATGCTTGCATGTCCGAGCATCTCTTGCACCAAGCGGATATCTGCTCCATTGTCCAGCATATGGGTGGCAAAACTGTGTCGCAACACGTGCGGCGTAAAACTTTTCTGCCATCCAAGCCTAACCTTGTATCTTGCAAAAATACTACCAACGGTGCTCATCGGCAACTGTTTTCCCGAATCTGAGCAAAACAAGCGCTCGGTCTTTCCAAAGCGTGCCTGCTTTACCGAAGCATAATAGCTGAGGAGAGACCTCGTTCTTTTCGTAAAGAACACATAGCGGAACTTCTTTCCTTTTCCCAGTATCCTGATGCGTTCATTATCGTAGTCGATATCCTCTTCTTCAATGGAGAGCACCTCGCTGATACGGCATCCCGTGTCATACAACAAGGTGAACAGCAACATGTTGCGGGTGGAAGGAAAATCATCATAGGGAAGCGAAAGCAACTGCACCACCTCTTGAACCGTCAATACGGTAGGCAGATGGTTCTGCGCCTTCTTCAAGGAAATCAAATCGAAGGGATTGGTGTTCACCAGACCAAGTTTGCGCTCTTGGGAATAGAATGAACGTGTAGAACTGAGCATCCTGTTCACCGTGGATTCACTGTATGCCTTGTTGGCAAGAAGATGCCGTACATATTGGCGAGCATCCCCTTCAGACACCTCCAAAAGACAGATCCCATAGGTGTTCAAGAACGAACAAAGATACGATAGATCCCGCCCATAGGCAAGTATGGTCTTGTCGCTTGCTCCTTGGACATATTTCAAATGATCCATGAAACCATGGACAGCCTCTTCATTGGTCATCATAGCTGAGACTATACCATGTGTTTCCGTAACGGTACAGCGAGCGTTCATCATGTGTAGCATGCACGGTATTTCCACAAGGAAAATGTATATATCGTGCCAATTGATCATACCCCTCAACGGCGATCGCCCCCTCTTGGTATAATCTGATGCTGCCTTCATTCACCGTTCGATCCCTGATTCCCGTTGCATGCACATAGACATCCCTTCCCAGATCCAAGGCATTGGTGGCACAGTTGAGAGCTCCTGATTTTTCTGGAGCCTGAATGACAAGCAGATGGGGAGAAAGACCGACGGTAAGGACATTACGGCTCAGACAACGATATTTCAAGGCCGCATCATCAGGTTCAAAAGGTGAAATCAAATTCATCTTCTCAAGCAATTCGTTGTTTTGGATCCGGGGAGAAGAAAGGCCACAATCACAACATACATATGCCTTGGCATGTGCATCATTACAGGCATACAAGGCTGCTCTGTCTATGCCCCTGCTGTGACTGGTCACGATTCCTACACCATTGGATCCTGCTTCGAGGGCGAACGCATAGGAAGCCTGTCCAGCACACAAATCAGGGAACCGTGTGCCGCAAAGAGAAACAAGAGGCTCATCAGAAACAGGTAAGGAACCTCGATAACAAAGACGAAAGGGAGGGTTTTCCATCTGAGACAGCAGGTTTGGATACTCCTTCATTCCAAGAAACACCACCTTGTATTTGCCGTCGGAAAGAAAAGAGAGAAACCGCTCAACCCGATTTTTAAGGTTCAGATGTGAAAATTCACTTTGCATGGAGGATAATGAGGGATTCTTCTGGACGAAAGAACACTTATCCCACCCCGATAGAGGAAGAAACGAAATGGCGAGTAATACTGAAAGCTTCATATTCCCTTAAGGAAAAAGACAGCTTCAATCGCTTCAATATATGCCTATCATTCCCAGCAAAACCTTCAGCAAAAGGAGGGAGAGTACAAAAAGCATCACAGGCTTGACGACCTTGGCTCCACCGCGGATGGCCAGTCCACTACCGATGTACCCTCCTATGATGGCACTGAGTGCACAGGGGATGGCAATGGCATAGTCGATGTTGCCGAACCGCATGAAGGTTGCAAGAGCAGCCACATTTGAGGCAAGATTCACCACCTTGGCGGTACCGCAGGCCTTGAGCAGGTCCAATCCTATCACCGAAGTGAAAATGATGGTAAGAAACATTCCGGTGCCGGGACCGAAGAACCCATCATATGCTCCGATGATCAAACCACTGAGTGCAGAAAAAAAGACTGCCAACTTATTTCCCATGGGTTTAGCCTGTCCAAAATCCGGTTTGACCATCATGAATACGGCAATGGCCGGTACCAAGAAGACCAAAAGATAGTGAAGGTACTTGTCTGCGAAAATCGTAGCAAGGTAGGAACCAAGAGCAGAGCCCAAAAGGGACATGACCACTGCAATGGCTCCCACTTTCCAATCGATCTGCCCACTACGGATATATCGGTAACAAGCCATGGTCGTTCCGCTGGTGGAGGCAAACTTATTATTGCCCAAAGCCACTTGGGGAGGAAGTCCGACAGCCACGTATGCTGTAAGGGTGATCAGCCCTCCACCGCCTGCAATTGAATCGACTATTGCCCCAATGGCGATGATGGGACAGAGAATCCAGAGAATGCTCATTCTTTTTCTTCCTCGTTGGTATGGTAAGCGTCATATGCGTGTTTCAGATCATTGGTATGTACGTGAGTATATATTTGGGTCGTCTTGATGTCACTATGGCCGAGCAACTCTTGTACGCTTCGCAAATCCGCCCCACCTTCTAAAAGATGGGTAGCAAAACTATGTCGCAAGGTATGGACTTTTGCAACCAGATGAATCCGTTCACAATACATCTTAAACCGTTTGAAAATTGCTTGTCTGGTCATTTTGTGGCCATTGCGCCCAACGAACAATGCTTTCTCGTTATACCTGGCCTTAACGAGATCAGGACGGATATCACCAAGGTATGCATCCAAAAGCGTGCATGCAATGTCTCCGACGGGAATGGCCCTCATTTTATTCCGCTTCCCTACAACCCTGATCGAATGATTGACATAGTCATCAACCTGAAGGTTGCACGCCTCACTGATGCGTAAGCCGCATGAATAGATCAGCTCGAACATGCAGCGGTCTCGAAACCCCAGAGAAGTATCGGTGTCGATGCTTTCCAACAGCGTGTCTATCTCCTCAATAGTGGAGACAAGGGGAAGGTCGGATGGTATTTTCGCCCTGGTCAACAGAGTTATGGGATTGTCAGAACGAATTTTCTCTTTCTGCAAATACAAGAAAAACGAGCGGAGAGCTGAAACGTTCCTTGCAATGGTACGAGGAGAAAGCCCTCGCCTCTTGGCTGAAAGGATAAGATAGGTTTCCATGTCCTGGGAGGTGACATGCTCAACTTCCGTTTCAATGGCTTCAAGAAACAATCCAATTTCCAGCTTATATACAGCAACGGTGGCTTTTGAAAGCCGCCGTTGTAAAATCAGATAATCAATATATTCATCAAGCAGTTGACAGTCGGTTTCCCTTGACATCCCTATCTCTCTTCCGGATTCCTTGAATAACGAAGCACGGCAGGAATCGAATAGTCACTGGAATTGCCAGTGGGGGCTTTTCCGATCTGCTTCTGCAAATCCTGCCAACGGTTGACCTGAATGGCCCCGACATCTCCCTCCATGTCATTTTTCTTTGCACTTTCCTCAACGTGTTGTTCACCTTTGGAAGCAGCATATCGACGTTTTGCAAGATCCATCTCATTCATTTCAGCCCCGACGACCTCTTCTTTACGCTCAAAGCCCGTAGCGACAACGGTAACTTTGATACGGTCTCCAAGTTCAGGGTTGAAAGCCTGCCCGGCGATGATCAGTGCATCCTCGGCACATTTTTCGGTGATGAGTTCTACAACATCCTGATATTCCTGAAGGGTAAGACTGTCACTTCCTGAAAGATTGACCAAAACACTCTTGGCTCCCTCGATGGTGGCGTTTTCCAAAAGTGGATTGCTCACGGCCTGCCTGGCTGCATCTACAGCTCGGTTGGCACCTTCTCCGAAGCCAATGCCCATCAAGGCATCCCCCTTTCCCTTCATGACGGTACGAACGTCTGCAAAGTCGATGTTGATTTCACCTGGCTCTGTAATCAGTTCACTGATACCTTGTACACCCATATAGAGGACCTCATCAGCCATGAGGAAAGCCTGTTTGATCGGGGTGTTGTTCTCAACGACCTTCAACAGATATTGGTTGGGAATGATGATCAGGGTATCAACCTGTTTGCGGAGTCTTTCGATTCCGGCTTGGGCGAGCATCAGTTTTTTCTTTCCCTCGAAAGCAAAAGGAGTGGTAACCACCGCTACAGTCAGCGCGTTACAGCTTTTAGCGATCTCTGCCACTACAGGAGCAGCTCCGGTACCGGTTCCCCCGCCCATACCTGCTGTGATGAAGACCATATCGGCATTCTCCATCTCACGACGGATATCCTCCTTGCTCTCTTGTGCAGCTTTCTCGCCAACCTCAGGAATACCACCGGCACCAAGCCCCCCAGTCAATTCCTTACCGATTGGAATCCGAATCTGGGCGTTTGATCGTTGCAAGGCTTGCATGTCTGTATTCATTGCAAGGAAATGCACTTTCTTAAGGCCGCTGGCGATCATGCGGTTCACCGCATTTCCACCAGCCCCTCCTACCCCGATGACTTTAATGACCGTTGCCGAGGCTTGCTCGTCCTGTACCATATCTTCTACTTCAAACATTCCGAAATCCATATCTAAATCCTTTGCCATCAGGCGCATTTAAAACAACGTTCTGAAAAAACCCTTCACCTTGGAAGAAAGTCCACCCTCTTTCCGTCTAGTATGTTCTTTATGTGATTTGGAGCCCGTACCCACTTCCTTGACTTTCCTCGATTCACTTTTGAGAAGACCGAGAACCGTCGAATACAAAGGGCTGATATAACTCCTATCCAATCCTCCAATAGCCTCAGGAAAACCAAGACGCGCCGGAAGTCTGAATATCTCACTGGCAAGTTCAGTCACCCCGCTTAGTAAGGCACCACCACCTACCAGGACGACTCCACCGCCAAATGAACCTTGCACATTTGCTTTTTCCAAATCATTCTGCAATCGGGAGAATATTTCTGCCATTCTTGGTTCTATGACCTTGCTCAGCTCTTTTTTGGGCATCCTGATTGCCGGCAGACCTCCCACCTGAGGAATGGTGACCATATCCTCACTGGAAACCGAAGGCACATAACTGTGACCGGACTCGCACTTTATCTGTTCCGCAATTGCCCTTGTCTTGTTGAGGATATAGGCGATATCACTGGTGACAGCCTCTCCCCCAAGATTCACTCCTCCGGTAAATACAGGAGCCCCATGGAGATAGGCAATCATATTCGAAACACCGCTTCCTATGTTGATGAGGATGGTCCCCATCTCCTTTTCCTCAGGACTGAGTACAACCTCAGCATCGGCAAGGCTTTGCAATACTAGACGCTGAACCCCCAAACCTGATCGTTGAATGCATTTCCGTTGATTCTGGCAGATTGAGGAGCTTGCCGTCACGATGAGCACCCGGCTTTCCAACCGGTGTCCCAACATATCAATTGGATCTTTTATCCCAACCTGTCCATCTATCTGAAAATCCTGAACCAGCGTGTGAAGAATTTCCCTATCCTGAGGAAGCTCGAAAGCACGCGCGACTTCAAGAGAACGGAAAATGTCTTCCCGTTTGATTTCCTGGTCCTTGCTGTTGATGCCAACCACACCGGTACTGGGAATGCCTATGATGTGTTCCCCTCCGATTCCTATGATGACCTCTGAAATTTCAGCTCCTGCCTGCAACTCTGCCTCGTTGATCACCGATTGGATGGTTTTCAAGGTCTGCTCGATATTAACTATCGAACCGGCACGGACTCCTTCGCTCATGCGTTCACAGATGCTATCGATCATCAGAAGGCCATCATGGCCGACTGAACCGATTACACATCTGGTTCGGCTTGAGCCGATATCCAGGCCCATCAACATTTTATCACCAGCCATTACAGCAACCCCCTTGCCTTCTTCATCCCTACCTGCGCACCATGGCCCCACGATAGAGGTCATAGCGTTTCATATCCGAGCTAAGGAAAGAGAGATGCTCTTTCTGGTCTTCTTCGACCAGGGCGACTGCAGAAGTAACTTGCGCCGTACTCACAGGCTCCCTCACCCAAATTTGGGCATTCAAGGAGGAGAGTTCCAAAACCATCTTTCCAAAGCTGTTACTGCTATTATTATCGTATTTTATGCGAGTTATCAAGGTCGTTCTTTCATCCAAGGACCCCGCAAGCTCCATTACTTGGACAAAACTCGAGTCAATTCCATATTTCTGCATCATCGAGGCATATCCTTGGGGAATCTCGACCTTCACCGCATGCGGGGCATACAGGTTCCAATCTTCCTGATCCAATACAACCAAAGCATTTTTCCGTAACAAATACATGGAAACCACCTGTCCGTCTTGATCGGTTGCAGAAACCAATACAGGACTTTCGACAAGAGAAACCGTCACCTTCAAGGAAGAAGGAAGCTTTCGCGACATCTGTACATCCTCAACAACGGAAAGAGCAGAAAGTTTTCTCTCCAATTGGTAAAGATTGATGGAGAACAATGAGATTCCTGTGAGTTGAGCCAGAGCCGATGTAAGAGATTGAGGGGGTTGCATTCCCTCATTGGTGATATCCAACAGCACGGTATCGATGTTGAAGGTAGGAATATAGCGCAGAGAAATAAAACCGAGCACCAAAAGAAAAATGAATACCAAAACAAGTATTTTGGTTTCAATGCGCATCATGCTCATGACATCTCCTGTTCCTGGGGAAAGAGAATTTCCTGTCTCTCTTTTTTAGGAAGCTTACTTTTTTCAAGCAAGATTCTGCCGCTGCTGATCAGCATGATCCGATACAGCAAGGCGCAGCAACAAAGGATGACGAACAAGTTGGTTCCACCCTGACTGAAAAAAGGCAGGGGAATGCCGGTTGGGGGCAATAAACCGGTGACAACGGCAATATTTACAAAAGCTTGGGCAAGAATCATTGTGGTTATGCCAAAAGCGGTATAACTGAGGAACCGATCCCGATTGAGCATTCTATAATAGGTATTGTACCCAAGGATTGCAAGCATGGAAAACAGGACGAGAATGAACCCGGCACCAACAAATCCGATCTCCTCACAGACAGAAGCAAAAATGAAGTCACTCTGCACTTCAGGAATCAGACCTAATTTATAGACACCATTTCCAAGCCCTACACCGAACATCCCGCCTTCTCCTATTGCCTTCAAGGAATTGGTCACCTGATAGTTGATGCCGCTTGGATCAAGGTTGGAAAAAATGAAGGAAAACACACGTTTCACCCGATAGGGTTCACTCAACATGACAGCAACTCCAGGAACGGCAAGGAAGGCAAGCATGAGAAGCAGATAGGAGATTTTCATCCCTCCAACCAAAAACAGGGTGACGCAGATGCCAAGGTAAAGAATGGTGGTCGAATAGTCTTTCTGCATAAGAATCAGCAAGGTGAAGCCCATCACCACAAAGAAAGGGATGATCATGGGCTTTATCGTCCCCTGTCCACTTCGATCCTTTTTGTAATAGCTAGCCAAAAAAAGGATGGAACCGATTTTTACCAGTTCAGAAGGTTGCAATGAAGGAAGGGGCCCGATTTCCAACCACCTTTTGGAACCTAACTTTTCTTGTCCGAAGTGAGTGAAAAGCGTCATGAGCATCAAAACCAGACAGAGGACAAGAAGAGGAACGACCATGCGACGAATCCACGAAAAAGGAACGAACCGAATGAAAACCGAACAGACCAATGCCAATACGACAAACATCAATTGTCGTTGGAAAAAATAGTAGTGTGGCAGATCATGGATCAAGGCCTCATTATAGGAGGCACTATACAACATGACCAACCCCAAGGAGGTGAGTATCACTACGATGCATAAAAACGTAAAGGCACTCGCCCTTCCTCCGCTATCGCCGAGGAGCTCTTCATGCGTAAGACTTTTTTGGTTCCAATCATCAAATTCATGTCTCATATCCATATTCGACCTACCAGTTTGTTCCAAGGAACAACAAAAGGGCGACCAAGGTGAACATCCATGAAGACAAGGTGAACCTCTTGACGATATTCGATTCCTTCACTCCCTTCAGCTCATAGGCATGATGCAAAGGAGCGATGGAAAACACTTTATTTCCTGTGCTTCTAATTGAAATAATCTGAATCAGACTGGTTGCGAACTCTACAAGGAATAGACCGCTCGCAACCAACATCACCAGCTCTGTGTGGAGCAATAAAGCAGATATCGCCATATAGCCACCAAGAGCATGGCTTCCACAGTCTCCCATGAAGTACCTCGCAGGAGCACGATTGTACCATAAGAAAGCCAACAAGGCCCCTATGAGAGCAAGAGAAACCGTACTCCCCTTAGTGAAGGAGAAAAACACCAACAACAGCAACAAGGGAAGTGATGATCCTGCAGCAAGAGCATCCAGCCCATCGGTGATGTTCACCGCATTGACAAAGTAGAGTATGTAGAAAAGTGAAAACACATAATACCAGGCACCTAATTGCAACGTTAGGCCCTTAAGAAAAGGAACATGCAACATAGTGGATATGCTGTTGCTCCGATACAAGACAAAGAGAAGAAAGACAGCACCAGACACCTGCAAGAGGAGTTTGGTCAACGAAGATATCCCATCGCCATTCTGGTGACGTGGCTTTGCCAGATCATCAAGCAAGCCGATAAGGCCGAAGACCAGAAGAGCCAGCAGGGGAAGATAGACACTTGGTAAAGCACGCGAAGAAGAGAAACAAAAGGAAATAAGGGTCCCCAGGCAGAAAGCAATACCCCCTATCGAGGGGGTCCCTTGCTTCTTGCTCTGCTTTTCAGCAAGTTCCGGCTTGATAGCGACATTGATTGTATGAGACAAAGAAAGCAAAGCCTTCGAAATGACGAAGGTCAATGAGAATCCCATCAATACATCTACAACCAAACCCAAATACATGTTTTGCCCCTTTCTACCCTACATCCCTGATTGAAGGTATCAATCGTTCCATCGCTACACTTCTAGAAGCCTTCAAAAGGAAGAGGTCCCCGTGATGAGTCTCTTTCTTTACCTTTTCCGTGAGTTCTTCAAAACTATCGGTATAAAAAAGTTGATTCTGATACTCTAGTGATTTGAGAAGATCGTAAGCCCCTTTCATCTCCTCTCCATAGAGAAAAGCACTGTTCAGATTAGCTGAATAGAGTCTTCTGGCAACCAGGCTATGAGCTTGTTGCGTTGCATAACCGAGTTCTTTCATGGGACCTAGGACGATCTTCTTGTTGCCCGTCCAATACAGGGAAGAAAGATAATCCAATATTGAAGTGGTCGAATCAGGACTGGCATTATAGCTGTCATTGATGATGGTCACCTCGCTTCGGTGCACGGAACTTCTTCCTTCCATAGGAGAGAAATCCGCCAAACCTTGGGCTATATCTTTCTTATCCGCACCCAATGCTTTTCCTACATGGATGGCCCCGATAACATCAAGCAACAGATGTTTCCCCACACAATTTACGTGGAATTGTTCACCTTGATAGGTGATGTCCCATCCATCGAGACCACGATCGAAAGACTGTATGTCTTCAAAACCATAGCACTCGAGTTGCTGGTTGGTATGTTTCTCCAAAAGGGAAACATACTTGCAGGTATTGCTGATGAATGCTCTTTTCATTTCGGGGTGAAAAAGCTTTCCCTTTTCTTGAGCGGTAATCTGGCAGCTGGTGAATTTTTCCAGATGAGAAACGCCGATGTTGGTCAACAGACCTATATCGGGTCTGAGCATATCGACCATTCGATCCATCTCCCCAACATGATCGATCCCCATCTCGAAAATGCCGAATTGCGTGTCATTTTGCATTTGGAGAATGCTCAGGGGTAGCCCTATTTCACTATTGAAGTTTCCCGGAGTCTTGATGGTCTTTCCCAACATAGAGGCTATTGCGGCAACAGCTTCTTTTGTCGTGCTTTTCCCGCAACTACCGGTGATGCCTACCGTGGTGACTGAAGAAAACTGTTGCTTATAATTTTTTGCAAGCAACTGGAGTGCCAGCAGGGTATCCTCTACCGCGATGACAGCACATGCATAACCAGATAAAAGCGCATTGGCTCTCCAAGCATCCTGATTTTGGACGACCACAGCACTGCTGCCATGTTCAGCTGCATCCTCAATGAAAGCAAATCCAGGTTTTTGATTTCCTGGAAGAGCAAAGAAAAGAGAATTTTTCGTGCAGGCACGAGAGTCGATCTGCAAATCCTGCACCCGTCTTCGGCATGATTTCGTCACAACACCACCACACATCTGAGCTACATGATTCACTGTGTACTGCTGATTGGAAAAACCTCCAAGACGTGCCATCAGTTCCCCCTTGCAACCATCACGAGATGGTCAGCTTCAATCTGCTGAAAAAAGATATCTTCCTTCCATGCCTCTTGTAAAAGCGATTCCGGCATTGTTTTCTCGGCTATTTGAGAGCGCAGCAAGCGATGTTGCTCTTCCAGGAGCTGTACGGAAGTACTCAATTCCTTGTATTCGACCTCCAGAGAACGGTTCACCGCGCTTTGCCAAACAGGGACAAGAAAGCTTGCCATGACAAATACCAACATCGCAAGGATCGCAATATGTTGGATCTGGATGGACCTATTGTCCTTCGGTGAGGTAATCTCCTGAAAATCTGATGGATAATAATCACTTTCCATACTGAATCTCCTAACTAAAGCTTTTCTATGATCCTCAATTTGGCGCTTCGACTTGGAGGATTTTCCTTACTCTCCGCGTCTGTTGGAATCAAAGGTTTCTTAGTCAATATCTTGATGGTGGGGCTGTCACCTTCTCCCAATCCCTTGAACAACCATTTAACTTGACGATCTTCAAGCGAATGAAAACTGATGACAGCGATCCTCCCTCCACTTCTCAATGCGGCAATAGCTCCCTTGAGGGCGGGTTCAATACGATCAAGTTCCCTATTCACTTCAATCCTGATGGCTTGAAAGGTGCGGGTGGCGGGATGGATGTGACCATAGCGATACCCTGAAGGAACTGCTTTGTAGATGATTGAGGCAAGCTCATCACTTTTGGTAATTCTGCTGAGTTTACGTTTTTCAACGATGGCCCTGGCAATACGTCTTGAATAGCGTTCTTCTCCGTATTTATAGATGACATCACTCAATCTTTCTTCCTGATATCCGTTCACTACATCCAAAGCGCTGATCGGGGCTGTCTTGTCCAGCCGCATGTCAAGTTCTTCACCTTTCTTGAAAGAGAAACCCCGTTCTGATTCTGCATAGTGGTAGGAAGAGATTCCCAGATCAAAAAGCACCAGGTCCAACGGGGGACCATCATAGTTCTTGAAGTATTCATCAAACCAGATATTTTCTGGTGTAAAACGCGAACCGAACTCTTTCATCCGTTCAATGGCTTTTTGCTGTATGCCAGAGTCTCGATCAAGCCCCGTTATCTGGAGATTGGGATATTTTGACAAGAAAAGGTAGGTATGCCCTCCTTCCCCACAGGTGCAATCGACCATATAAGCCGGCCTGTCTTCTGGTGGTATGAGATGAGCGAGTATCTCATCTTTCATAACCGAATAGTGGACATATTCCATTACAGGTCCTCCCTGATCATATCACTTAGTGATTGTGCGGCATCCAAGAACTCACTCATGCTCTCCTGGTTGTAGGTTTCATAATCGTTCTTGTTCCAAAGTTCCAGATATTTTCCAGTTCCCAACAATACCGATTCCTCTTTCAATTGCAAATTTGCGCTTTCACGCAGTGATGGTGGAATGTTGATACGGCCAACCTTATCGAACTCACACAACTGTGCAGGTGCAATCATCCCTCGTTGAAGGATACGTAGCTTTCGGTTGAACATCGCACCTTTTTCATTCATGATGGTATTCGCCAATTCTTCAAAGTCAGCGGGAAGCATCAACCAAAGACAATTTTCAAGGCCCTTGGTAATGTACAACGCATCACCGTCGAGGGCATTGCGAAGTCGGGAAGGAATAAGGATTCTACCTTTTTCGTCTATGGTGTTGAAAAATTCACCAGTCAACATTTCCCACGCTCCTTTGAAAAAGTGTCTACTCTTGGGAGTTTTTCCCACGAAGTACCATAAATGTACACTTCTTACCACCTGAGCACAACCAAAGTTATGGGTCAAACACCTTGTTGGTAGAGACAAAACAAGGGTGTCTGCTTAACGGACGTATAGCAAATCACTGAATTCTTGATTTTAAGACAAAAAAAGCCCCCATTTTCTCTAGTGAAAAATGGGGGTCTGACGATAATAAGTTTTGCTGTCAGTGTTTGGGATTGAAGATATTATAATCCATATCCGGGAAAATGATGTCTCGCTTCTCAGCTTTCACCAACCACTCGGTGTTCACAGCATTCTTACACATATTGCCATACACAACATTGAAATTCCTCAGATGATCTTTCAATCGTTTCTGCGCATATTCGGTGCTGCTCTTGTTATAGAGGATGAAAGGCCAATCACTTGCCATGGAAAGTAAGACTTCCCGGGCGGCCTGATTGAGAAAACGTTGCTTCAAGCTGATCTGATCATTGAAACGAACGGCAAGTTCTTCCATTCGCTCTATGGCCTTATGGATATGTCTATACGTCCATGCATTGGAGCCATCAAGCCAAACTGAGCTGTATCCACCCTGTCCCCATGAAGAGAACGCTGGACGGGCTGTCTGCAATTCCCCTTCCTTGAAAAGGAACGAGGAGGGAGTCACCAAAGTCACTTCCTCTTCGCTGTTTGCACTCATACGAATCACCTGTTCAAGCCAATCAATGCCCTCAAACCACCAGTGACCGAAAAGTTCTGCATCAAAACCTAATGTATAAAGCGGGTCCTTCAGCATGGAAGATGAAAGGATATCACCTTTTTTCTTCAGGTTATAGAGGAAATTAGCAGCGTGAGCAGCAACTTTTGCTTGCGCAAGAGAACGGTCATAAGGAATCTTCTGATCGGTGTTTCCTGTAATGGCCCAGTATTTATAGCCGGTAAAGACCCTGACTTCTGGTTCATGAATGTACTCTTTGATGTAATCCATGGGAAGGTCATACCCGATATCCCGATAGAACTCCCGGTACTGACGATCACAAGGATATCCACTGGAATTGGACCAGACCAGACTGGTTGCCTGATAATCTCTTGGGAAGGCAGCAACCCCATTGGGGCAACGGATCGGTCTATAGTCGCCACACTCCACTTTATCAGGAGAAAGCAACATGCTCTGGCTAGCCACCTGGAACCATGAAATGCCATGGGATTTCAATGTTTCTTCTAAACCAGGGTAATATCCACATTCAGGAAGCCAGAACCCTTTGGGGAGATGTCCAAAATTCGTCAAAAAAGATTGAATACCCAGCTCCACTTGGGCGTTGATGGCCGTAGGATAGTCTTTGTATAGGGGGAGATAGGCATGCGTTGCAGCTGTAGTGATCAACTCCAAATGGCCGCTTGCTTCCAAGCTCTTGAATCCATCCAGTATATTGCAACGATACAAATCGTTGAAGTCGATCAGATTCTGCTTGATGGAATCCAAGTAGAATGTGGCCATTTCTAGAAATTCAGGTTGTTCAGACTGACAACGAAGAACCTCTTTCTCGCCCAACTCCTTATGGAGTTCGAGGTACGCATTGAATCTACCTTGAAGAGAAGCATCAGTAAGCATGCAACACAAGGTAGGAGAAAGACTTATAGTAAATGTATAGGAAAGTTTTTCTTTCTTGAGTTTGTTGAACATTCTCAGAAGAGGAAGATAACTCTCAGAAATGGATTCAAACAACCAATCTTCTTCCAAAAACCGTGGATATTCGAGATGTCTGACATACGGAAGATGAGCATTGAGAATAAAGGCTACCGATTTCTTGGACATTACAGCACCCCCTTGCTTAAGGTATGTGCTATTTCCTGCAGCACGGCATTATCGACTATCTCTCCTTCCTTGGTGACGACAGAAGAGAAATGGATGTTGAAAAGTTGAGGGTTCATGGCCATATCATCAAAATGGTCACCCCAATAGGGGGCATAGGTCTGCAATTCCTTGCTTTCTGCCAAGGCCATTTCCATGCCTTTCCTATCTTTATAACAGAGAGTCACCGAGTAGGTCTTCCCTAATGTTGGAAGATTAATATTCCATTGATTATCATGAGGTCCGATTGCGATGTCAAAACTCTTCGTCTCAGTTTTTGCCTTGTCAGTTACAGAAATCCTCAAAAAGAGTTCGCCTCCAAGTTGATCATCTTCACCAAAAACCTGAATTTTCGTTGCTGGAGAGATGGACCAATAGGCGAAAGCCCATTCAGGATCCCTGAGCAAAAGATGAATTGCGGTTTCTGCATAGATTTCCGGAAGCTCTTCAACCCCTGGAAGGCCATTCACGTTCTGTTGGTTTCCTCTGAAATCGGTGAGGGAATTACAAAAGCGCTTGCGAATCTGTTTTCCTTTCAAAGAAGAAGCGAGCATTTCATCGTCCTGTTCGCCATAAGCTTCTTCAAGCTCTTCTATTAGTTCTTCTCTGTCAAGAGATTGCCAGTTTTCAAAACCTTCTTGTTGGGCAATGTACTGTAACTCGGTAGTGGATAAGGAATCAATGTTGATGAGAATCATGCTTGCTCCCAGAAACGCATTCTACGCGATTTTTCTTTTGTTTTATCGTAAAAGAAACGATGAGCTTAGTCAACAGCGTCCAGAGGTCAAACCTCATTCATCAAAAAGAGTGGACAAGGCCAGACCAACCATTGCGTTGAACGTATTCTGCCGCTCCTCAGGTGGAACTTGTTCGTGTGTAAGCAACGAGTCGCTGACCGTCAACAACGTCAAGGCTTCAACCTGCTTAAGATGTGCCAAAGTATAGAGTTCACAAGTCTCCATATCTACAGCCAACGTACCTACTGAGCATGCGACAGCAAGTTTATCTGCATGCTTGGTGTCATAAAACTGATCTGTGGTGAAGACATTCCCTACGGCAAAGGCAAGCGAGCTTTCAACAGCATGTCGATACGCTTTTTGCAGCAAGGGAAAACTTGCAACCGGGGCATACTGATATGACCCAAATCGTGAAGGATTCATACCACTATCACAATCAGCGGCCTGCACAATCAAAACATCCTTGAGGCGCAACCTCTCATTGAGGGTTCCACAGGTTCCAACACGCACCAATCGCTTCACTTTGAAGGTGTCAATCAGTTCCTGGGCATAAATGGAAAAGGAAGGCATTCCCATTCCGGTTCCTTGAACAGATACCCGATTGCCATGCCAATACCCTGTAAATCCATACATCCCTCTGATCTCATTGTAGCAGACCACGTCAGTAAGATAGGTCTGGGCAATATGCTTGGCTCGCAAAGGATCGCCTGGAAGCAATACGGTTTCTGCAATACTTCCCTCTTCTGATACGATGTGTATACTCATTGATCTTGCTCCTATTTCTATTTTCAGTCAAATCACAGAATTACTCAAGCCCGGTTGTCCGTGAAGGTTCTATTCTCATTACCCACTTTTATGCTATAGTTTGTCCAGCATTATGAATATGATTAAAACCCAAACAACCGACCTGATTCTTCATGGACATTTCTATCAACCACCGAGAGAAAATCCCAGAACAGGAATCATCGGAAAACAAAGCTCTGCAGCGCCTTTCCAAGATTGGAATGAACGTATTTTTGCAGACTGTTATAGCGCCAATGTCAAATCCCGCTATCTATCTGGAGTCAGGCGCATTCTTTCCTTGACCAATAATTATGAGTATATCAGTTTTAATTTTGGTCCTACCCTTCTCAGTTGGATCAGCCGAGAACATCCAGAAACATATGAACTCATTATAGAGGCCGACAAAAAGAGCGTGCTCCGACTTGGCCACGGCAATGCCATGGCTCAAGGCTTCAATCATTCGATTTTGCCCCTTTGCAATGAAGCAGATGCAAGCATCCAAATCGGTTGGGGATTAGCGGATTTCAGCAAACGCTTCGGTCGCGATGCAGAAGGGATGTGGCTTCCTGAGACTGCGATCAATCCCATGGTCATAGACATCCTTGCAGGATTTGGCATCAAATTCGTAGTGCTCTCGCCTTGGCAATGCAAAAGCATTGAAAATGATGCAGGTGAACTCATCGACTTGCAGGGAAAACCTGCACCGTATGGACAACCGTTTATATTGACAGGAAAAAACGGAAGCACCCTGGCTGCTTTTTTCTACAACCCCAGCCTTGCCGAAGGTATTAGTTTCGGACATCTGCTGAGAGATGCAGACAACCTGTATGCATCACTCTTGTCTATCAAACGCAATGATCAACAGAGATTGATTCATACAGCCACCGATGGAGAAATCTATGGTCACCATGAGCCCTACGGCGATATGGCTCTTTCTGCTTTGATTAAAAAGGTACAGGAACGTTCCGATTTCACATTGACCAATTATGCGACGTTCTTGTCCGCCAACCCACCAAGTCTACACGCCGAGCTCCATGAAGGAGAGGAAAGCAAAGGAACAAGCTGGTCTTGCTCACATGGTGTTTCACGATGGTATAAGGACTGTGGCTGCCACACAGGAGGGGACGATTCCTGGAACCAAAAATGGAGGACTCCTCTGAGAAATGCCTTCGATCATCTTGGTCATGAGATTGATGCAGCATACGATAAGGAGGTCTCGGCCATTTTCTCCAGCACCTTGGATCCTCAGGATCTATTGTTGCAATTTGGTCCTGTTGCTTCAGAAATCATTTCCATGGAACAGTTCCTTAATGATTTGCAGAAAGATCATCCTTTTGATTCTGAACAGAAAACAAAGTTGGCATCCTTGCTTCTTGGCATGAAATACAAACATTTCGCCTATACCAGTTGTGGATGGTTCTTCAACGACATTGCAGGTTTGGAACCCAGACAGAATATTGTTTACGCCTTGATGGCACTAGACCTCTATAAAAAATATATTCCAGAAAATCTGCTGGCGATGTTTCTTGAAGATCTTGAGCTGGCAAAATCAAATAGAAAACAAGATGGAACAGGCCAGAATTTGGCGTTACAAGCCTTGGAAGTCCTTCCAGGTGAGGTTGAAGCCACCTTGTTTTTTGTGCTGAACAGAAAAATGGCTTTACAGGATGACCATGATGATTTCTATGGCTTGTTCAAGCTCTTGGAATTCGATGCAAAAGATGTGCAGACAACGGTACTTGAAATTTCAAATACGCTCTCATTGGTTTGTTATCAATGCACTATCCTTGACCCCGATCCAATAAAATCTGCTCTTACGTACACGATTACCGTACGGGATGAGGAAACAGGGGATATCCAAAGCTATTTCATTGATAGTGAAGACATTCCAGCGAGAATGAGGGATGTTCTTTTTCATCAGATCGACCGCAGTGTCTGTCGGCTTGAAAACAAGGAAATCAAAAAAATCGCTGAGGAAATCCACCACTATGCATCTCTTGCGAAAGCAACTCCATACCTTCCGATGGGCTCGTTGTATCAAGAAAACGTCGGCTCCTGCCTTCGAGCTATGAAAAGCCTGTTCATGTATGGGACGCTTCCCATGTGGGATGAATATAAATATGCATTTTCAACATTGCTTGAATTTTTGGTTAAATATGGAAAACCAACAGATTTGGAAATCATGCAAAAGATCTTCGATACGGAAATGATTGATCTTGCAGAGATGATTAGGAAACACGGACTATTTGATAAAAACATCCGCTTCATCCTGGAATTCTTGAAAATGGTGAGGCTTCATTCTTTCCAGCCAGATCTTACCAATATCCAAAATGCCGTATATCCTTTTTTAAGTCGAGAACGAAAGCCGCATAAAGATACGGACATATCCTTGATCAACCTATTGGGAAAGGCCTTGAACTTCGATATTGCCATCTACTGAGGCATGCGAAAAACACCTTCTGTAAAGATTTATGGAAGGTGTCGCTCTTTTAGCAGTGTCGTACCTGGCTCAACCTTTTGACGGCTTCTTCATCAGAAGCGACAAAGAAAATGTCGTTGCCTCGGTTGCTTTCATATATGAAATTCTTAAGGGCTTTACTTGCATACTGCGAAAAATCGCCAACGATTGCACATTTACATCGATAGTTGCTGAGCTTCTGCAAAATTTCCCCAGCCAAATGAGAGTGAAGATCAAAGAATGCTTCAGCTACGGACTCTTTGCTCAAAACGAATCTGTCACACTGAGCTTCATATCGCAACATCACCAGTAAATCAAGGACTGACTGAACGTCACAAAGCAGTATCTCACTGCTCTTGAGCAGTGCAATAGCGAATCCTTTTTCTTTCCGTATTTCAATCTGCATGCCTGCCTCCATGATCAAGAGCCCTCATCGAAAAAAACATCTTGATATGTTGGGTTCAACAACAATACTTTCGTAGCATACGGGCAACGAGAAATAATTTTTGCTTGTTCATTACGTGCTTCATCAACAACCATCCGAACAAGATGGCTCCCTACTCCTTGCCCCCGTAGAGAATCTGAAACAAAGGTATGGTCAATGACAATGGTGTGCATTCCTTCCCTATGAAAATCAATCTGGGCAAGATTCTGAGTCATCTCCCCTTCAAGAAAGAAGGAATTTTCCTTGCGTTTATATTCGTTCATACGTCCTCCCTTTTGAATCCAATCAGGAATCCATCAGTTCTCAAGCAACTGCTTGGCATGAACCAAACTTACCTCGCTTTGCTCATCTCCACTGAGCATTCTTGCAATTTCTCTCTCTCTCTGAGCACCATTCACTTCCGAGATATGAGAAAAACTCATCCCCTTCTCCACCTGTTTTGAAACCACCAGTTGTACTTTTGCTTGTGAAGCAATGGAAGCAAGATGCGTGATGACAATCACTTGATGGCTCTTGCTGAGCCGTTTGAGTTGATCAGCCACCGAAAGTGCAACACTTCCACCGATACCAGCATCGACCTCATCAAAGATGAGGGTCCCTACACTATCATGATGGGAGAGCGTAGTCTTGACTGAGAGCATTACACGGGAGAGTTCTCCTCCGCTTGCAACATCCTTGATAGGCCGACTTTCCAGACCGGGGTTGGCGCAAATCATGAATGCAATTTCATCGATACCGTTGGAAGAAGGTGGAATGGTCTTGAACTCTATGGTGAAAACAGCCTGACTCATTCCCAAAGTACGCAACGTCTGTTCTATTTCGTTCTGCAATCTCAAGGCAGCTTTTTCTCGTGCATCATGTAAAGTAAAGGCGGCTTCCTGCAAGGCTCTCTGTTCTTTTTCCAATTTCTTTGAGAGATCTTGAAGCAACTCCTCACCATTTTCACTCTGGGAGAGTTTTGTCTGACTCTCTACTTTGAATGCAAGCATTGCCTCAAGAGAATGTCCATACTTTTTCTTCAGACGTTGAAGCAAAGCCTGACGGCTCTGCAAACGATCAAGTTCTTCTTCGGAATAGGACATCGAGGAAAGATAATCGCGTAAGCTTTCATAAATATCCTTGCACTCGATGAAACAACTCTCCAAGCGTAGACGATAAGGCTCCAAAGAGGGGTCTCCCTTGGAAGCTATGGCAAGTTGTGTTCCACTTTGATGCAGACTCCCCAAGGTGCTGGTTCCAGAATCAGAAGCATGAAGCAGAGAAGTTGCAAGGCTTAAGGCATCATGTATCTCTTCAAATGCTGAAATTGTCCTCACTTGCTCGGATATCTGTTCATCCTCTCCTGCTTTGGGATCTGCTTTGGTAATCTCATCAACTGCGAACTTGAGGAATTCAGATTCTCGAGCTGACCTGTCAAGATCTTTTTTCAACTCATCTATTTCATGTTGCAATTCTAGCGTGCGTTTATAGACCTGCTGATAATCCCCTTTTTGCTTCTGACAATTTCCAAAAGCATCGAGTACTGCAAGTTGATGAACAGGTGAAAGCAAGCTCTGATGGTCACGTTGTGCACTTATGTCCAAAAGGTCCTCACCTACCATAGATAGGTCGGAACGAGTGAACAATCGTCCTTGGATGGATATTGAAGAACGTCCATTGCTCTTGATGGTTCTACTGATGAGCAAGGAACCGTCATCAAGTTCCATTTCATTCTCTTTAAGAAAATTTCCAATACCTGGAGGAATGGAAGACCCAAGGTAGAAACTCGCGCTGACCGTAGCAGAATCACATCCATTTCGGATGGATTGAACGTCAGTTTTTTCTCCCAATAAAAGCGAAAGAGCCCCTAGGATGATGGATTTACCAGCTCCTGTTTCACCTGTTATGACCGTGAAGCCTTCATCGAACTGTATGGCAACATCATCAATGAGAGCATAATGGTGGATTTCCAGCCGTTCAAGCATGCAAACCTCCTCCAGACCAGTTGAGTTTATCACGTATTACTTCTATATAGTTACGTCTTTCGCTTGTAACAAGCAGTGCTTTACTCCTTGATTTTTCAACAATGACCGTATCTTCTTCCTGGAGAGGAAAATTCTGCTGGCCATCTACGGAAAGCATCAATCCTGTTCGCTGCCCTGTAAGAACTTTCAGCGATATTTTTGTCTCACCGCTGATGACCAGAGGACGATTCGACAGCGTAAAGGGACATATGGGGGTAACAATCAAGGAAGAAAGATCAACATCCAGGATAGGTCCTCCCGCAGCCAAGCTATACCCGGTCGAACCGGTGGGAGTAGCGATGATCATGCCGTCAGACCTAAAGAAACCGGCATCAGTGTTGCCAATGGACAACCCAAGGTTGATGACCTTGCTGATCCCACTGGAAGATACCACCATTTCATTCAGACCATGCCCGGTGAAAACCTTCTCTCCATTACGCATCACAGCTACACGTATCATCAGTCTTCTGCTGATGGTGTTCAAACCCTTTAGGTAATGATCGATGGCTTCCTGCCACTCATTCACGGAAATCTCAGTGATATATCCGAAGGTCCCGAGGTTGATTGCAAGGATGGGAATTCCTTTCTCCTGAAGATATCGAGCACAGTAAAGCACCGTTCCATCGCCACCAAGGCAGATCACCAGATCGGTTCCTTTTTCTACGACAAGCTCTACACTCTCTTCACATGTACGAAAAATAGTGGAGGCGATACCACGCACATCAAGAAAGCTTGCAATCTTTTGTGAAAGTTCATGCGAGGCTTCTTTTCTCCAGTTTGCGATGATCAGTACTTTTTCTACAACTCTATTTTCCATGCCTGCTCCTTAGGGTAGATGGGATATGACTTTCATCAATAATTCGATATCCCCTTGCTTGAGAAATGGATAAGCAGGGAAGGATAGTCCACGTAGCATGGGAGCGATGGAATGAGGAAAAAGATCATATCTGTCTGCAAGAGAACTACCAATACACGTTGAGAAGGTCTTTTCAACCGAGACTTGATATTTATTTGCAAATTTAACAGCATCCTCTACTTTTGAGTCAAGCACAACGCAAAACCCATATCCATTCGGCTCAAAATCAATATTCCCGATGCCAAAAAGTTTATGTGGGGTTTTCAGTAAGGATTGTCTATAAAGGGTATAGAGTTCCCTGCGTTTGGCTACCTGCTCCGATAACGTGGAAAGCTGGACGATTCCCAACGCGGCATTCATATCAGGAAGTTCCTCATACTGACGTACGTGTGTATACAGAGCTTTTAATGGTGCAGTAAAGGAACTGTCGTTGTAAGCAAGGGCAGCTCCTCCCCCTGTTGAGATGATGCTGTCTTCTTCAAAAGCACAGACCACAAGGTCCCCGAAAGAGCCAGCCTTTTGCTGTGAATATTCACTTGCTATGCTCTGGCTTATGTCTTCGATTACCTTTACCCCAAGCTGTCGATAATCACATTCATACGGAATTTGACACATTGGTTCATGCACGAGAAGAACATTTGCGCCTTCTTGTACAAGTCGTGATGCTTCATCAAGTGAGAGACAACCATGGTTTGCATCGATATCACCGAGTAGGACCTTTGCACCGAGACTCTCTATGATGTATCTATAGATTGAAGGAGAAAGGACGCTGACACCAACAGAACTTCCTTCTTTGATCTGGCAGAGTTTCAAAGAGGATACAAGTGCATCAATATAGCTTCTTACAACAATTCCTTCTTTCAAGGCGACTATTGAACAAAACTGTTTGAGAAATTCATTCTTCCTTTCACCTGGGCCGATTTTTTCGTTGACCATTGTCTGCAGCACGGCATCCATGTCTTTGCGTCGCAAGGTTGGTTTATGGAATTGGATTAATGCCACATTCGCCTCCTCAATACAGTATACCTGTAATCGCATGGCGTTTCCACAGAATTGCAGAAATCAGAGCAGGCTTCCTTGAAGTTTTTCAGGGTTCATCCGGGCTTTGATTATACTTGTCAATTTTCAACCTATTTCTGTTTTTCTCTATGCCTTACAACAAAAAAAGACCAAAAGTCAAATCCACGAGTGGATTTTGTCCTTTGGTTTTTCTGCTATGAGGTAAAATAAAAGAAAGGCCCGGCGGCTACCTACTCTCCCACGGAAAACCGTAGTACCATCGGCGTGAGGGCGCTTAACTTCCGTGTTCGGGATGGGAACGGGTGTGTCTGCCCTGCTGTGGCCACCGGGCC
>Ga0172377_10001624_pt1 | contig 22843 bp, 24 predicted proteins | sample Pumphouse3metaG_FD_119749 | JGI IMG/M metagenome (GOLD analysis project Ga0172377, IMG submission 119749) | Leachate microbial communities from a municipal landfill in Southern Ontario, Canada - Pumphouse #3 metaG | ecosystem: Engineered > Solid waste > Landfill > Unclassified | place: Canada... | reverse complement strand
TTCTTTAAATATAGGATTGTATCTTTTTATACATTTGTCACATATACATGTATATCCATTTAAAAGAGAATGAAGAGACTTTTCTTCGTAAGTTTTAAAACAAACTTTACAAATATGAGTTTGCTCTTTTAGTAAAAGCGATAGCTTCGTCAATGTAGCTTGTTTTTTTACTTGCATAATAATACACATCACCTCCTTCAGCACCTTTTACTCTTCCAACCCTACCTGAAATCTGAATTAACGAAGCAGCGTTATAAATCTGATCATCAGCACCAAATATTATTACTTGTAAATTCTTTAATGTGACACCCCTTTCAAGAACTGCAGTAGTGATCAAATACTTGAATTTTTTTGTTCGAAATTTTTCAATAATTTGAGTTCTTTCTTTAACCTTTGAATGTACAAAATAACCACCCTTTGCAAGAGATTTTGCAAATTTATACAACTCTTCACACATAAAAATTGTGGGTACAAAAACCAAACATGGTTTATTATCTTTTAAATAAATTCTCAGTTGCTTTATTAAACAAATGAACAAAAATATTTTTGGATATATTTTAACTTTTGGAATCGGCAAAGGGTGTCTATGATACCTTGTAAACAATTCTAAAATCTTATGATCTGGCTTTGAAAATTCTTCCAAGGTTCCTTTATCTGGTGTCGCACTCATTAAAACATAATTTCCTTTTACACTTCTTTTTGCTAATGCTTTTAATACCTCATTTCCGTGATATGGAAAAGCATCAATTTCATCTAAAATTAATAAATCAAAATATAAAGGATAACGATAAAGTTGATGGGTTGTTAAGCAAATTATGTCACCATTTAATAACTTTGTATTTCCACCAAAAACACTTGTAACAACATTGTTCTTAAATGTTTTTTGAAATCTAATTGCTAATTCAATTATAACGTCTCTTCTTGGAACAGCAAAACCTACTGTCATTGAATGTTTTAAAGCATATTCAATTACTTTGAAAACCAATTCAGTCTTCCCAGCCCCACAAACTGCATATATTAGAACATTTATGTGATTTTTAAAATTGTCCAATACCAAAGAAGCAATTCTTTTTTGATCATTGCTTAGTTCATAATTTATTACAGCTTCACTTTTTTCTGGTTTTAAAAAACTAATTGTTTCATCAACCTGTTCTCCCATAAACGAAATACATCTTCGACAATACGGAATATTGTTCCTATATCCTATATATCGTAAGTCTTTATTACCGCAAACAGGACACACATACTCTTTATTAATATAAAAACCTCCTCACATACAAGATGTATGTTAAGGAGGTTTTTTCTACCCTAAATTTACTTTTTTTACTTTTTATCGTAATCATTTATGGTATCAACACGAACACAATGTCTTCCACCTTCAAAATCAGTACTTAAGAAAATGTCTGTTCTTCTTAAAATATCGTTGATATTCATAAATTTTGCGCCAAATGCAATCATATTTGCATCGTTATGTTGTTTTAATAAACGTGAAACATCGTCATTGTAACCGATGCCACATCTAACACCTTTTACTTTGTTTGCAGCAATAGCAACACCTTCACCAGTTGAGCAAAACAAAATTCCTAGTGAACACTCTTTATTGCCAACTAATTCAGCAGCTTTTAATGCAAATTCTGCATAATTGCAACTATTAATGGAATTTGTTCCACAATCAATAACTTCATAACCAATATCAGTTAAATGTTTTTTGATAACTTCTTTGGCTTCAAAACCACCATGATCTGCACCAACAGATATTTTTTTCTTTGCTTGTTCTGCCATATTTAAGCCTCCTCTAGATCCTTTAATGATATAGGACCCTCTCTTAATATTATAATTTTATCACCATCAACCTTACAAACAGTTGAAGGTATGTTTGTTTTGGATTCACCATAAACTACACCATCTATTATACCATCAAAATAATTAATTGCTTCTTTGCTGCTCGTTGCTGGAGCTAAATCGCTAGGATTACAACTAGGAACCAATAAAGGAACCCCCACTTCATTAATCATATCTATAACAAATTTTGAATCAGGTATTCTTACCCCAACATATCCACTACCCAAATCTAAATAATGTGGTACTGTACTTTTTGTCTTAACAATAATAGTTAATGGACCTGGCATAAATTTATTAATTATTGCAGCAATTTTTGGCGTAATTACTATTATATCTCCTACTTGGCTAATAGATGAACACATAATTGTAAATGGTTTATTCGGTGGTCTCTTTTTAACACTTACCAAATGATCAAAAGCAATTTCGCTATTAGAAATACAACCTAAACCAAAAACTGTCTCTGTAGGAAAAGCGATAATTCCGCCATTTTTTAATATCTTAGCAGCAGTTTTATAATCAGATTTCGAAATATTTAACATCGTAGCCTCCCGTGATAATCAAATATCTATACTTATCATATATATCTTTTAAAAATAGAAACGAAGTATCTTCGTCTTTAAAATATTTACCAATCAATTTTGTCAAAGACTCTTTTTGATCGTAATTAATCTCAAATGCCATAACAAATTTTTTATTCATAATTTTTTTATAATTTTTGAAGTATTCTTTATAAAAAGCTAAACCATCTTCAGAATAAACAGCATACATTGGTTCATAATTTTTGACAATTGGCTCAATATCATCTTGATTTTCAACATATGGAGGATTAGAAATCAAAACATCTAATTTAATATTACTTTCCAACATAGGTTGAAGCTTATCGCCTTTCATAAAATCAACAAATAATTTATGTCTTTCAGAATTGCTTCTTGCAACTGCTAAAGCATCTTCATATAAATCTGTGGCAATGATACGACTATTTGGATATTTATATTTCATATATAAAGCGATGCATCCGCTACCAGTACAAACATCAGCAATTGTGTCATGATTAAGCGAATTATCACTTATCAATTTTTGAACCAACATAACTAATCCTTCAGTCTCTGGTCGAGGTATTAAAACGTTAGAATTTACATAAAGATCTAAGTCAATAAACGGAGCTTCTCCAAGAACATATTGTAGAGGTTGTCCTTCAAGTACTTTTGCAAGATTTCTTTCAAAACAATGGGGATTGGCAAGGGTTTTATCAAAATTTGTTATCAATTCAGTGAAGGAATTCATGCCTTCAGCATTGATTAATAAACGATAAATGATATTGTCAGAAATAGAAACTTTTTGAGATTTTATATCGTTTCTAGTTTTTAAAAAAGTTTCACGTAATGTTGACATTAAAATTTCTTCCCAGCAATTTTTTGCTCCTGATCATAATTGATTAATGCATCAGTAATCGCATCTAAATCACCTTCCATAACTCTATCAAGTTGTTGAAGTGTAAAACCAATTCTATGGTCAGTAACTCTATTTTGTGGATAATTGTAAGTTCTAATTTTTTCATTACGATCTCCACTTCCTATTTTGCTTCTATATTGAGCATCATTTGCCGCTTTTTTATCTTCCTCTAATTGAGCTAATTTACTAGCAAGCATTTCCATACAAATTTCATGATTTTGAATTTGTGATTTCTCTGTTTGACAAGAAACAACAATTCCAGTAGGGATGTGAGTGATACGAACTGCAGATTCAGTTTTGTTAACGTTTTGTCCGCCAGCACCTTGAGATCTATATCTATCAACCTTTAAATCTTCTGTTCTAATAGTTACGTCATTTACTTCCGTTTTTGGCATAACAACAACTGTTGCAGTCGAAGTATGAACACGACCATTAGCTTCTGTCTTAGGAACTCTTTGAACTCTATGAACACCAGATTCATATTTTAAATGACTATAGGCATCATCTCCAGTAACAATAAAGGAAACTGAAGAATATCCACCAACACCACAAGGGTTTTCATCAATAATTTTGTATTTCCATCCGTTTTTATCGCAATAACGAATATACATTCTAAATAAATCACCAGCAAAAATATCGGCCTCATCTCCACCGACAGCACCCTTAATTTCAAAAATAATATCTTTACCATCGTTAGGATCAGTTGGTAGTAACATAATCTTTAAATCTTCTTCGATTTTTTCGATTTCTTGTTCGTTATTTTTAAATTCTTCTTTACCCATCAATGCGATCTCAGGATCAGAATCATTAGTCATAACTAAGGCATCATCCATATTCTTTTTAAAATATTTATATTTCTTGAATGCCTCAACGATTGGGTCCAATACACTTCTTTCTTTTGACAAACTTTTAAATTGTCCTAAATCCTTAGTTACGGAAGAATCGCTTAAAAGACCATCAATTTCTCCAAGACGTTTCTCACTTGCAACCAACCTATCATACATACTTTTATCCATAATAATTACCTTTTAAACAACCAAATATTACTATATTTTTCGTCATTTTTAAACCAACATATTATAGTATAAATATAAACTTTATAACTTTATAAGAAGTGGCCTTTTGTGTATAATTAAAAATAGGTAAAATTTAATGTCTTATTTAGCTCTTTATAGAAAATACAGAAGTAATACTTTTGATGAATTGGTTGGGCAAAAACCTGTTATTCAAACTTTGGAAAATGCTCTTAAAAACAATAAAATAGCTCACGCTTATCTTTTTAGTGGCCCAAGAGGAACTGGAAAAACAAGTATTGCTCGTCTTTTCGCTAAAGCTTTAAATTGCGAAGAAGGAATAGGACACCAATGTAATACGTGTGAAAATTGTGTTCAGATTGGTGAAGGAATTCATCCAGATGTTATCGAAATCGATGCTGCTAGCAATTCCGGAGTTGACGAAGTAAGAAATTTAATAGATCAAGTCAAATACGCCCCAATCAAAGGAAGATACAAAGTTTACATTATCGATGAAGTTCATATGATGTCGAACAACGCTTTTAATGCTTTGTTAAAAACACTTGAAGAACCTCCATCATATGTTGTTTTTATTCTTTGCACCACCGAACCTTACAAAGTTCTCCCTACAATTTTAAGTAGGTGTCAAAGATACGAATTTCATAAAATCGACGATTCTGATTTAAAAACGTTATTAAACAGAGTCTTAAAAGAGGAAAAAATAACAGTAGATGAAGGTGTCGTAGATCTTTTGGTTGAGATTGCTAATGGCGGAGCAAGAGATGCTTTGTCATTACTTGACCAACTTATCGCTTATAGTGGAAATCATATTGCTGTACAAGACATTAAAAATGTTTTTGGTCTTACAAGCAATGAGGAAAAACTTAATTTATTAAAACAAATTTCACTATCTCACGTTAATGAGATTCTTAATATCATCAACGAATATGCAAACAGAAATGTAGATATCAATCGTTTAACAAGTGAATTACTATACTTATTAAAAGATGCATTAATCTATGGTAAAACTTCAAATGCTGACTTACTAGAAGTTTCAAAAGAAAATACTGCAAAAACCATTATAAGTTTATTTAATTCTCAACAAATTAATGATTTTATTGATTCATTAATTCAATGTACAAACGAATTTAAAACTACCTCTAACCCTCGTTTTCTATTCGAGATTTATATGTTAAAAGCTGCAGAGAAATTTAATCAAAATAAAGTTCATTTAGAAGATAAAATAACAAAAGAAAAGGGATTGGCAAAGGATATTGAAGAAAAACATATAGCACCTATTGCTACTAAATCCGAAATTAAAGTTGAAAAAATAACTGAACAAAAACAAGAAGAAGAAACTCAAGTTTTAAAGAATGAGCCACTCGTTCAACCAAAACCTGAGTTAAAAATTAATAAACCTCACAATGCAAAATTTAATAAATTATTAATTGAAGGCGATTCAATCAAAGTAGATGAAGACACCATAATTGATTTAATGGTTCTTACAAACTTAAAAAGAGATATTAGGAAAAATCTTATTGCTTCTTGGGATAAACTCGATAATTTTATTACCATCGAAAACGCTCAATATGTTGCGATATTAAAAGACGGAAAACCTTTTGCCGTCACCAAGAAACATCTAGTTTTACTTTATGATTTTAAGACTCCTGCAACAAAAGTTAATATTAAAGAAAACCAAGTTATCTTAAAAGAAATAATTAAGAAATTAACAGGCTTTGATTATCAAATATATGCGATTGATCGTAGCGAATCAACCCACGCAACTTCGAAATTTTATGGGTTACAACAATTAGGTACATTACCAACGGATATAAACGTTGATGATATAAATTTAGATTAGGGGGAAATAACTTATGGCAAGTTATCAACAAATGCTTCAACAAATGCAAAAAATTCAAAGAGAATATCAAAAAGCTCAAGAAGTTTTAGATTCTTCAACTTTTGATTTTACTGCTAATGGAGTTGTAAAAATTACAATGAAAGGTGATAGATCATTGGTTTCAGTTGAATTTTTAGACAACGATGTTTTAAAAGAGGATCCAGAGATGGTCGCCGATATGATTAAAATTGCATATGATGGCGTCAAAAAAGAAATTGATGAAGCAATCGAAAAGATTGAAAGTAAATTTAATGTCCCTGGTACGCCAGGAATGTTTTAATGAAAGAACTTGATTCAATTACTAAATTAACTGAATCTTTTAAGTCTTTTCCTTCAATTGGTGAAAAGTCTGCAGAACGTATGGCCTACGCTCTTTTAGATATGGACGATTCGAAAGTAACTGAATTAGTGAAATCAATTCAGGAAGCAAAAGAAAAAATTCACCCATGTCCAATATGTGGATTATTAACCGAGGATAAAGTTTGTACGATTTGTGATGATGAAAATCGTGATCATTCCACTTGTATCATTCTTTCTAACGAAAAAGATGTTTATAGTTTTGAAAAATTAGGCACTTTCCATGGTGTATATCATGTGTTGGGTGGAGACTTATCAAGTGTAAAAGGAATCACACCAGATAAGTTAAAATTTAAAGAACTGATTCAAAGAATTGATGATGAAAAAATCAAGGAAATAATTATTGCGACAAATCCAACAATTGAGGGCGAAACAACCGCTTTATATCTCGCAAAATTATTAAAAGATAAAGATATTAAAATTACTAGATTAGCTTATGGTTTACCAATGGGTGGAGCTCTAGATTATGCTGACGAATTAACAATTGGTAAGGCTCTAGCTGGCCGAACAAACATAAAATAAGGGGGATTGGCAATGTTTATTACTTTTGAAGGTGTAGAAGGTTGTGGAAAAAGCACTGTTATTGAACTTATTTTTTCAAGGTTACAAAAAGAAAATTATCCAATTATTTTAACTAGAGAACCGGGCGGAGTTAAGATCGCTGAAGAAATTAGAAATATTATTCTTGATAAAGAAAATACTTCTTTGGATGATAGAACAGAAGCTTTATTATTTGCTGCCAGTAGACGTCAACATTTGGTTGAAAAAGTTTGGCCTGCATTAAAAGAAAATAAAATAGTTTTATGCGATAGATTTTTAGATTCAAGCTTAGCTTATCAAGGCGGAGGAAAACACCTTGGCGTTGATGAAGTTTTAAATATTAATTTATTTGCTACTGAAAAAACAATGCCTGATTTAACTATTCTTTTTGATATCGATCCTAGAATAGGACTTGCAAGAATTAACAAAAATAAAAATCGTGAAGTTAATCGTTTAGATTTAGAGTCATTAAAATTTTATGATACTGTTCGCAATACATTCTTAGAATTAAGCAAAAAATATAACGAAAGATATGTTGTTATAGATGCTAGTAAAACATTAGATGAAGTTGTAGAAAATGTTTATAGCATCATAAAGAAGAGATTAGATGGATTACATTAATTATTTAAAAGAATATCAAAAGGTTCCTTATCAAGTTTTCTCAAACGCTTTGAAAGAAAATCTTTTTTTTCATGCATATTTATTAAGTGGACCAATTGGCACACCAACTCTTGAAATAGCTAAATTTCTTTCAAAAAGCATCTTAAACGGTTCAAATAACTTTATAAAAGAAGAAAATACGCTAAGTAAAAGAATTGATAATGGAAATTATGCCGATTTAATAATTCTTGATGGTAAGAAAAGTCAAATTAAAATCGAAGATATAAGAAACATTGAAGATGCTTTTTCAAAAACAGCTATTGAAAAAAAAGGAATTAAAATTTACATCATAAACATTGTAGAAAACATGGCAAACAATGCAACAAACGCTTTACTTAAATTTTTAGAAGAACCGCTTCCAAACACTTATGCATTTTTAATAACCGAAAACGAATTTAGCGTTTTACCAACCATTCGAAGCAGGTGTCAAATAATTCATTTTTCTACAATTGATCAACACGATTTAATTAATAATTCAATTAAAGAAGATATAAAAGAAGACGATGCTCAAATATTATCTTTTTTCTATAACGATCCATCGATGATTAAAGAAGAAAGCGTAGATGAAGATTATTTATTTGCGAAAAAGTCCGTTATAGATTTTCTAAATTTACTAGATAAAAAGGATGAACTAAGATTGTATGTTGAGATGAATTGTTTAAAAAATCTTAAAGATAAAAATGCATTTAGATTCTTCATTGATATGTTATTAGCATTTTTGAAAGAATCGCTTAAATTAAAACATAACAAACCTATTGTACTGACTAACTTTGACAAAATACTATCTTTAATTCTTAATACAATGCCTGATATAGATGATAAAGTAATAAAATTAATGAATTATAGAAACGAATTGAATTATAATTTAAATACATCTCTTCTCTTGATAAACTTAATTGAATCGGTGTTTGGAGCTTAAAAATGAAATATTATGTAAATGTAACCTTTAATGATAATGGGAAAAAATACTTTTTTTCTACTAATGATGAAACCCTAAAGATAGGCGATTTTGTTGTCGTTGACACAGTAATCGGTAGAGAAATTGGAACCATTTCATCCGTTCCTTTAGAGATAAATGTAGAAGAAATTAAATTTGAATTAAAACCAATTTTAAGAAAAGCAAACGATTTCGATTTACGTTGCCGTGAAGAAAATATTGAAGATGCCAAAGAAGCAAAGATTCTTTTTTCTAAATCTGTTGCAAATTTAAAACTTGAAATGGATTTAATTGATGCTGAATATACACTTGATAGAAGTAAACTTCTTTTCACATATATCGCGAACGCTAGAGTAGATTTCCGTGAATTGCTACGTGTTTTAGCTAGTTCTTTACATTGCCGTATCGAACTAAGACAAATTAATGCTCGTGAAAGAGCACAATCAATTGGTGGCATTGGAATTTGTGGTTTATCACTTTGCTGCACTACTTTTTTAAAAGAATTCGAAGGTGTATCTTTAAATAAAGCTAAAAATCAAATGTTAGCAATCAATATTCCGAAAATTAGTGGTCAATGCGGAAAATTAATGTGCTGTTTAAAATTTGAAGATGACGATTACACAGAAGAAAAGAAGAAATATCCACATATTGGAACACCTGTTAAATATAACGGAAACGATTTTAAAGTCGATGGTTTTAACATTCTTTCACAAACCATTAAGCTTAAAAATGAAGATGCAATCGAAATTATAACATTAGATAAATTTAACGAACTTATAAATCCAAATTATAGACCAAGACAACAAACTACTCCTACAAACAATTATCAAAATAAGCAAAATTCTTATAACAACAATAACGGAAACGGAAATGGTAATTTCAAACAACAAAATCAACAACAAAAACCCAACAATTACCAACAAAATAATAAACAAAATAATTTTGATGCTAATAAAAAAGCACATGGCGATCGTAAAGCAAATTATTTCAATAATAAACACAGAAATAACAATCAAAACCAAAATAGAAGTTAAGGACAAAACAATAATCCTCCACTAAATAACCAAAAACCTGGAAATAATTATAATCACGGTTTTAATGGCTCGCCAAACATTAACAAGGACAAAGATAAATAATGAGCGGAAACCTTTATTTAATTCCTTCTCCAATCGGCAATATGAAAGACGTTTCTCCTCGTGTTCAAGAAACACTTCTTTTGTGCGATTACATCGCATGTGAGGACACAAGAAACACTCTTAAATTATTAAATATTTTAGGAATAAGAAAAAAATGTGTTTCTTGTCACGAACACAACGAATTAAAGATTTCACCTTCTATTATCGAAGACTTAAAAAATGGTAAAAATATCGGGTATTTAAGCGATGCAGGTTACCCATGTATTAGTGATCCAGGCCATTTATTAGCTAAAGAAGCTATCAACAACAATATTACAGTTGTTCCTCTTTCGGGAGCCAGCGCCTTTTTAAATGCATTAGTTGGAAGCGGAATTGACCCATCAAAATTCTTATTTTACGGCTTTCTAAATTCAAAATCTGAAGATAGAAAAAAAGAACTAAATAATCTAAAAGAAGTACCCTTTACAGTGGTTTTTTACGAATCACCACATAGAATTGATAAAACATTAGAAGATATTTATGAAGTTTTTGGCAATCGCAAAATTACTATTGCTCGCGAATTAACGAAGATACATGAAGAATTTATCAGGTCAACACTTAAAGACTTAGTTGAAGAAAAAAGAGAATATATTGGTGAAATGGTTTTAATAATTGATAAATACACCGCTTCTGAAGAGGTCAGCGAAGAATTAAGTGATGAAGAAATTACAAAATACTTAAATACACTTTTAAATAATGGCGTAAGCAGCAAAGATGCTATCACATCACTTGCTTTACTTAAGAAAACAAATAAAAATCGCATTAAAGCGATTTATTATTCATTAAATAAAGATAAAAATTAGTTTTTCTTTAATAAACCTGAGAATTCTTTAGGCATATCAGCTTTAAACTTATATGTCTTTTTTGTTAAAGGATTTATTAAATCAAGTTCGTAAGCATGTAAGCACAATCTGTTGATTGGGTTTTCTGGTTCTCCATATTTATCATCGCCAAGCACATAATGACCCAAAGAACCTAGAGTAACACGAATTTGATTCTTTCTTCCGGTCATAATGTTTACATCTAATAAGCTATATTTCTTATTTTCTTTAATAACTGTATATTTTGTAATACATTTTTGTGCATCTCGTCCAGGACGAGATAAATACATCAAATTTAAATTATTCATCTTCAAATAATTCGTAATTGTATCTTCTTTTTTCTCTAATAACCCTTCAACAACAGCATAATATCCTCTTTTTTTAACAATATCATTCCAGTTATCTTGTAATGCAGCTCTGGTTTCGTCATTTTTAGCAAACATTAAAACACCACTTGTCTCTTTATCAAGTCTATGAACAACAAAGGCACGTGCATGTCTATCTTTGCTTTGCAAATAATCAGTAATCATTCTATAGGCGGTGCTGCTCTTTTCTTTGTCGCTAGCAACGCTTAATAAACCAAATGGTTTATTAATTGCAATTACATCGTCATCTTCAAAAATTATTGGTAAATCCCCTCTGCTTTTCTTTCTGATAGGTCTTTTAGAGACAATTAAAGAGTCGCCTTTATATATCTTAAAATCAAATTGTGAAACAGGTGCTCCATCAATTGCAATTAAATGATGACTAAGTAAATTCTTAGCATTGTTTCTTGAGAATTGAAGATTTTCAATTAAGTAATTTAAAAGCTCAGAATCTTTTAAAACTTTATACTCTTTAAAATCGATTCTTTTCTCTTTTAATGATTGTTCTTTAATATTTCTTGTTTTAAGGTTTTGTTTATAATTTTTATTCATGTTCTTCCTCGTAGATAATACTAGCTTTTATTAAACCTAAAAACAATGGGTGAGGTTTTAAAGGTCTTGATTGAAATTCTGGATGAAATTGAGATGCCATAAAGAATGGATGATCTTTTAACTCGATCAATTCACATAAATTTGTTTGAGGATTGATTCCAGAAAAAACAACTCCAGTATCTTCGAAAGATTTTTTAAATTCATTATTAAATTCATATCTATGTCTATGTCTTTCTTTAATATGATCCATTTTATATAAGGAGTAAGCTTTAGTATCGGGTTGGATATCACAATCATAATCGCCAAGTCTCATTGTTCCGCCCATCTTAATACCTTTATATTGATCTGGAAGATAATCAATAATTTTAAATTTAGTATCAGCATCAAATTCAGTGGAATTAGCTCCTTTTAAATTAAGAACATCTTGAGCCATTTCTATCAATGAGCATTGCATACCTAAGCATAAACCTAAAAATGGAATTTTATTGATTCTAGCGTATCTTATTGCACATATTTTGCCTTCAATACCACGATTACCAAATCCACCAGGAACAACTATTCCATCAGCTCCTTTTAGTAATTCAAAACAATTTTCGTCATTTAATTTTTCGCTATCAACCCACATAATATTTACTTTATGTTTTGTGCTATAACCAGCAAATTTAAGTGATTCAGCAACGCTAATATATGCGTCATGAAGAGAAACATATTTACCAACTAAAGCAATGTTAACTTCTTTCTTCAGATTCTTAATAACATCAATTAATTTGATCCGATCATCCATATTAGCTTTTGGAGCACATGTCAATCTTAAGTGATTTACAATTAAATCATCAACGTGTTGTCTTTGTAAATTTAAAGCGACTTCATAAATAATCTTCTCATCTTCAACACTAATAACAGCATCTTTTTGTAAATTGCAAAACAAAGCAACCTTTTCTCTACTAGCAACATCAACTCTTTTTTCACAGCGTAATAATAAGCAATCAGGTTGAATACCTAATCCAGTTAACTCTTTAACGCTGTGTTGAGTTGGTTTAGTTTTGATTTCATCAGTTGTATTTAAATGTGGGACGAGTGTGTTATGAACAAAAAAAGTATTTTCATATCCATAATCTCTTCTCATTTGTCTTATTGCTTCTAAAAAAGGTAAAGATTCGATATCACCAACAGTTCCTCCGATTTCAACAATACAAATATCGGTATCACTTTTGGCTTTAAATCCTTCAACAATTCTTTTCTTTATTTCGTTAGTTATATGAGGAATAATTTGAATAGTTGCACCTAAATATTTGCCTTTTCTTTCGTTATCAATTACTGTGGAATAAACTCTTCCACTAGTAACGCTCGATTCTTTAGTTAAATTTGTATTTATAATTCTTTCATAGTGCCCTAAATCAAGATCAGTTTCAGCACCATCTTTAGTAACATAAACTTCACCATGTTGATAAGGACTCATTGTGCCTGGATCAACATTAAGATATGGATCTAATTTCATGGAAAAAATATTGAGACCTCTTCTTTTAAGTAATCTACCGATACTAGCAGCACTAATACCTTTACCTAAACTTGAAACGACTCCACCAGTAACAAATATGAATTTCATTTGTTTCTTTTCCATAATGACTCCTTTATAAAATATAAAAAATAAACGATAAGTGTATTATTTCTTATATTATTGGGATGCCCTTTATTATTCTACATTAAAGAAATCTTTTTTAAATAAGAAAGTGGCAATAATTTTGACAGTATTCAAAGACATATGCTTAATATTATTAAAGATTTTTTTATTATAAAAACAAAATTATTGCCAGCTATTTATTCAAAATCCCTTGCCAATCCTCACTATTTTCTTATTAAACCATATTATTATTAAATTGCTTTATATAAAAACCCACATTATGTGTGGGGTTTTAGTTTAAATTGTGTAGTTTTTTAGTTACATGTATTTTTTATCAATACAAGGTTCTTTACAATTTCCACAAGACATATCACATGGTTTAGAATCAAATTTCCCACCAGGTAAAGTTGCTTCAACTAAAGTTTTTTGATTTCCTTTAGCAAGTTCTTTTACTGTATTTAAATCAAGCAATAATGCTTTTGTGATTCTTTCTCCATAATCTTTATCAGCCAATAACAATGGACTGCGTGTCTATATTTGATAGTCTCTGAACATGGAGCAATGTTTCTTGCAGTGTTCCCAATTAACAATTCTTTTTTATATTCAGTCATGATTTGATATAAATCACCGCCAGCACGGAAACAATCATCGGTTGGATCGTCTGTTGGATCATATCTCCACATAGCACCATCAATATTTAATGCTGGTTCCATAAATTCTGGTTGAGCTGCCCAATAACCTTCTGAATTTGGTGAATAGGCTGGTGCTTTTCCATAGTTTCCATCGACTCTCATAGCCCCGTCACGATGATAATCGTTTTCTTTTGCATGTTTAGCTTGGTTTACAGGAATTTGGTTATAATTGATACCTAAACGCTATCTATGAGCATCTCCGTAAACAAATAATCTTCCTTGTAAGAACTTGTCTGGTGAAAAGCCAATTCCAGGAACAACATGAGCAGGTGTGAAAGCGGTTTGTTCAACTTCTGCAAAATAATTTTCTGGCCATTTATTCAAAACTAATTCTCCAACTTCGATAAGTGGAAATTCTTTATGTTTCCATGTTTTTGTTATATCAAAAGGATTTTCGTAATGTTTTTTAGCTTGTTCTTCACTCATTACTTGAATGTACATTTTCCATTTAGGAAAATCTTTACGTTTTATAGCTTTAAACAAATCTCTTCCAGAACTTTCGCGATCAGTTGAACAAATGTTAGCAGCTTCTTTATCGGTTAAATTCTTGATTCCTTGTTCTGTTTTAAAATGGAACTTAACCCAAACTCTTTCGTTATTTGCGTTATACATTGAATAAGTATGTTACAAAAGAAATTCATATGTCTAAATCCATCAGGAATACCTCTATCAGACATAACGATTGTTGTTTGATGGAAACATTCTGGTAATAAAGTCCAGAAATCCCAGATATTTTGAAGATTTCTCATTCCAGTATACGGATCTCTTTTAACGGCTCTATTTAAATCTGGAAAATTATGAACATCTCTAATAAAGAATGTTGGTGTTGTTTCCAACCATATCCCAGTTTCCTTCTTCGGTATAAAACTTAACTGCAACTCCTCTGACATCTCTTTTAGCATCAGCTGCGCTTCTTTCTCCAGCAACTGTAGAAAATCGAATAAATAAATCAGTCTTCTTGCCAATTTTTGAGAATAAGTTTGCTTTGGTGTACTTTGTTATATCATGAGTAACTGTAAATTCACCATATGCTCCCCATCCTTTAGCATGCATTCTTCTTTCAGGAATAACCTCACGATCAAAATGCGCTAATTTTTTTAAAAGCCAAACGTCTTGCATCATTACAGGACCACGTAATCCAGCAGTAATACTGTGCTCGTGATCTTCAACTGGAGCACCAACTTTGTTAGTCAGTTTTTAATTTTTTTCTTCCATAAAAACTCCTTTTTAATAATTATGACAAATATTTTTATCTACTTATTTAAATGTATCACTTTTTAAATTTATTACAAAAAGTTTGCAATATTTTGTAAACAAAAAAACGATAGTTAAGTATATACTTCTATCGATTTTTCTAAGATCCCTTGCCAATCCCTATTATTTTGTTGTTTTTTTAATTACAGGTATCCAAATTTCACATACAATTTCATCGCTATTTGTATTCTCTGGATAAAATTCTAATTCAGGTGAATCAGCATGTTCATAGATTGAATTCGGTAACCATTCGCTAAAAATATTCTTAGTCGTTTCTTGTAAATCTTTTACACCTTTACAGGAAAATTTTGCATATAATTGTGAAGTAATTTCTATATTTTCATATTTATCATCGCTACCAGGAACACCAATCATATATTTAAATTTAGTGCATTCAAGGTTAAAAGCATAACATACTCCAAAAACAGCCTTAAATTTACTGTTCTTATCACAAGTTTTAGTGAGTTTTTCAAACTCACCATTCATGCATAATTCAGACCACATATTAGGAATATCTATAAAATTCATTCCATCAGCATTGCAAAATTCCCTGCTAATCCCATGTAAAATTAATCCGTCTTCTTTTTCTAACTTAAATTTCATTTCATTTGATCCTTTCAAAGTTAATTTAAAGGAGATTGGAGTAAAACTGGTTAATGTAACTGATCTTTTTAATACATCTTTAGGTGAGCAACCAGCAATTTGTTTATAAGTTCTAGAAAAAGAAGATGGTGTATTGTACCCGTATTTCATCGCGACTTCAGTAACAGAATAATCTCCAGAAAGTAGATCTTTCGTTGCTTCATCCACAATTCTTTTTCTCACATAATAAACAAGTGAACAACCAGTAATAAAAGAAAATAAGCGCTCAAAATTATATTTTGAACAACCGGCTTGTTGCGCAACACGATTTAAGTCAATATCAATACTTAAATTTTGTTCAATATAAGATAAAGATGAATTTATTTCTTTTACCCATTCCATATCCACTCCTTTAATGATAAAAGTTTAAATCAATAAGGTTAATTAAACATTCCATATAATGCACAAAATTGACAAATTTTATTCCATCGAATAAAAGGCTTCGATTAATTTACACATAGGTTCGATATCGTTTGCACCAGCTGTTTCATAGCTAGAATGCATCGCTAATTGTGGTAAACCAATGTCACAAGTTTGAATTCCAAGATGAGACACACTCAAAGTTCCTAAAGTTGAGCCACCTCTAACATCGCTTTTATTATAAAAAACTTGATATGGTATATTGTTTATTTTGCACAAATCGATAATTTTTGCTGAACTTGCTGCATCAGACAGATAGGCCATATTACTATTAAATTTTATTATTGGTCCTTTATTTAAATAAACTAAATTTTGTGGATCGCTATATTCTGGATGATTTGGGTGAACTGCGTGTCCATTATCAACGCTTAACATAAACGAATTAGCCAATGTTTGTAAAAACTGAGCATTTGTATAACCAAGTGAATCATAAATTCTAATCAAAACAGATTTAAGAAAATCACTATCAGCTCCACTAAGCGTTCTACTTCCGATTTCTTCACTATTAAAACTAGCGTAAACAGAAATACCACTTCCACAATCGTTATTTATAAATGCTTCTAATGATAAAAATGCCGATTCTAAATTGTCGATTCTTTGAGACATTAACAATTCCTTATTAAGCCCTCCAATCATACTATTTGTATAATTATAAGTTTCTAAATCATATGCAATTATCAAATCTTTTGAAACATTCAGTTCTTTACTTATAGCCTCTAAAATACTATTTTCTTCATTACCTAAAGAGACGACTGGTTTCATATCAACTTCTGGATTATATGCAAAACCTTTATTAATTTCTCTATTAAAATGAATACATACATTTGGAATGATTAAAATAGGTGACTTTATATCAATAAATTTAGTAACTAATTGATTATCAACCTTTACTATTACTCTTCCAGCAACCGAAAGAGGCCTATCAAGCCAAGAAGAAAGAATGGTTCCACCATAAACTTCAACATTTACTCTATGATAACCATTATTTATCGATTCTTTTCCCATCTTCAATTTTAAAGTAGGAGAATCTAGATGAGATGCACAAATATTAAACCCCATTTTTGAAATATATGTTTTTGGGAATTTGAAAGCGATGACACTATTATCATTTCTTAACAAGAAATAATTCTTGTCAGGAGATAATTCAAATTTTTCTTTTTCGTTTAATTCAATAAAGTCACGACCAAGAAGAATTTCTTTAATGTTTTGAGCTGCATTAAATTCAGAGTGTGAAGCGTCTAAAAATTTCATTAATTTATTTATAATATTTTTCATAATTTACCTCTTAATTATTATAAATTAATTATTGTTAATATCTACATTTAAAAAAGCGGATTGTATAGATAAAGTTCATTATATATACATATAATTTAGATTATCATCCTGGACTAAACAAACTTGTTTTTCATTTAAAACAGACCACACAATCTCGTAATGGGATAATTTTTATAAAGAAATTTCTTACCAAACTAACTACATAACACAAGATAATGAATTAATTAATTCAAGTAATAAAGAGAAAGTAATTATTGAGATAAATGGCGATAATTCTAAAATGTATACAGTAGTGAATTAATCAATATCCCCTGCCAATACCCATTATTTTATGAATTTTGTTAAAATAAAATCCCTCGCTTACCATATGTAAACGAGGGATTTTTCTTGGTGATTTTGTGGTGGAGATGCGGAGAGTCGAACTCCGGTCCATACCGCGCCCCACAAAGACTACTACAGTTTATTTAGGGTTTGTAGTTTCATGACCTAGCAATCCTAACGAAGTTCCGGCCACTAGACTATATAGTTTTCGTAAATTATTTATAGTCGTCATAATTTCTTATTCCCAGTTTATGATGAGTATCTTACGAGTTTAGGAATGAATCCGTAAGGCTCAAGCTTTTTGACTAACTAGTAGTCACTAAATGGCTGAACTAAGCAGCAAAAGCTAATTGTGAATTTCTGTTGCCAGATATTCTTTAATGATCGATAACGGGATCAACCGACTGCAATCTAAGCCAGATACGATATGTCGAAACCTAGACATCCCCAAGTGCTATTATTTTATATTTAGATTTTAATGTTGTCAAATGAAGAAAGCTTGATTTTTATTTTTGAAAAAGTAAGTTTTTAGCGAAAATATCGATAAAATAGCACTTTCTATTTTAATTTGTATAAAATACCTAAATAGTTTATACTATTTAAGCGTTTATTAAGGAAGTATTATGAGTAAAAATTCTAAAGCAAAAATTATTAAAAATAAAAAGAAAGTCGAATGGGGAAAAATTTGGTATTACATCAAGTCTCTTTTCTCTAACCAAATCGTTTTCGATTGCGGTACATCTAAAAAATGGTATGTGGCTGTTATATTAGCACTATTATCATTAATCGTTACTGTTATTCCAATTTCAGTCAATGTTTCTCAATCAAGTGGAGCTGCATTTATCAACGCTTCTTCTGCCGATCCATACGCTTATGGTTTAAATGAATATGTTGAAAACAAATCTACCATTGGAGATATTAGATTTTCAGAAGATAAAGCTGTTTATGAAAAAGAAAGTTCAATTACTTACAATGTAATTGGAGAAATTAAAGTTGTTAAACCTATTATGACCTATGAAAGAACTTCAGCAAATGGTCAAAGTTATAAAAATTCATTCAAATTATTCTTTATCCCTACAACTGCTGGAGATTTTGCTACACAAGTTAATTATATTTTAAGTCCAGGAAAATATGGATTGTCTACAGACACTAGTGAAGTTAATACAAGTTCATTAGCTATCTTCGGAGTCAATAATTTCTATGGAGTCTTATATAATTACACAACTTCTAAAAGTGTTGGCACTGTAAACGGCGATTATATCAACCTTAGAGAAGGATTAGAAGGTAAAACTTTAAATGAAATATTAACTAAAGATGCTTCTACTCCAACTGAATATTTAAATAATTTCAAAGATTTTGCTTATGACTCTTATATTAACAACAGAACTACTTTGATGTGGGTTCAAGTTGGAATGGTTGCTGGAATCAACGCAGGTATCTTACTTCTTATGGGTTTAGTAATGTTCTTAATGACTAGAGGAAAAAATAATCCTAATAGAGTTATTAAATGGTATCAAAGTTATGGAATGGCCGCTTGGGCTGCTCCAACTCCTGCTTTATTAACACTTATCATGGGATTTATTCTTCCAAGTTATGCAGTAATGTATTTTGTCCTCTTCTACGGTTTTAGAATTATGTGGATGAGCATGAAACAACTTAGACCTGCTGTCTAATTATAAAACAACACTTAAAAAGCCTTAGATTTCAATCTAAGGCTTTTATTTTGTTAATCTTTCCAATCACTTTCTGGATTGCATTTGTTATCAAAATATAAATGTAATTCAGCAAGAACATCGTTAATTTCTCGATAAATAAAACCATCTTTATATACAACTGGATTTTCAAAATTACCGGTAAAGATTACCTTTTTATTTCTTTTAGCTATATCAACAATCTTTTCAATTAACTCAGAATATTGTTTTGCAAAATGCTCTTTTGAATATCTTAATTGAGTATAAAAATTTGGTTCAACATAAAATATTTCACCATTTTCTAAAATGTAACTATTGATGTTTTTATAATCTAGATCAACATACACTTCTAACTTATTAAATTCTTCCATCTCCATACTTTTTCCTCCTAATGGTGATAATTCTCATTGTTTATAATTTTAAAACTTCTATATAGTTGTTCAAGTAATATTACTCGCATTAATTGATGTGGGAATGTCATTTGACTGAAACATATACGATCGTTACTGCGTTTAATTAATAATTCTCCAAAACCCAATGTTCCTGCAATAATTATATTGATTGGGGAGACACCTTTATCAAGCAATTTTTCAATATCTCCTGCAAACCCCTCACTATTTGTTTCTCTACCATGTAAATCGCACAAAATAACATAGTCGTTTGTTTTCAATCTTTTAAGTACATTTTCACTTTCAATTTTTTTAACTTCTTCTTCAGTTTTCTTTTGAATCTTAACTTCTTGAGTCTCAATTATGCTAAGAGTAGCATACTTTGAAATACGTTTAGAATATTCATCAATGGCATCTTTAAAATATTTTTCTTTAATTGATCCAGTGCAATATAAATTAATTTTTATCATAATTTATAAAACTCCCGTTGTCTTAATGGATATACAATAATGTCTTCTAAACTAATGTTGTTTTCTTGAAAAATATCATAATAAGTATTTAAAGCGACACCTAACGAGTTACATTCTTCGCTTAAATGTCCTAGAATAATTTCTTTGGTTTTTGGGCCAACTAAATTACACATATATTCAGCACTTTGCTCATTTGACATATGACCTTTATATGATAAAATCCTTGTTTTTAATATATTTGGTCTTTTTGAATCAAGTAACATTGATATATCGTGATTGCTTTCAATAAAATAAATGTCGGCGTTTTTCATATACTTTAAACTAATCTCAGGTATAAAACCTGTATCTGTCATATAAACAATCGTGTTATCTTTGTCACTAATTTTATAGCCACAAGCGTTTGGAGCATCATGACTTGTCAATAGAGGCATAAGAGAAATCGTTCCAAAATAATATGTATTGAAAACTTCTAATTCATTATTATTTAATAAATCCATGGCACCTTTGCAGGCGAATTTGATTTTTTTATCGAAAAAATCAAAACCCTTAACATGATCAATGTGGTTATGTGTAAAGAATACATATTGGATATCTTTGAATTTTTTTGAAATTAAATTTAAACCTTCAATAATTTTAGTTTTAGAAACACCACAATCAATTAATATAGTCGTATCATCATTATAAATAATTGTAGAATTCCCTTTAGAACCACTACCTATAGTTAATAAATGTAACATATTAATAAAATTGCTTTAACTTAGCTAAATATTCATCAGTTGGATTTTCAAATCTTCCGTACGCTTTAAAAAAGAAAAGAAAAGTTCTTCTACATTCACCGTTTCTATTTTTTGCAACTGTAATCGAAAGAATATCAGCTCCTTCAGGTGCTTCAGGAATATTTTGGTTGTTATCAGATTCTGGTTCATCCTGTTTAAGAGCGTTTTGAAATTTTTGTTCTTTCTTTTGACCACCAGTATCAATACCTTGATCTTTATAATAAGACTTCCTATAAAGAAGTAAAACTTGGTCAGCATCTTGTTCAATAGAACCTGATTGACGTAAATCACTTAATTGAGGTATTTTAACATCTCTTTTTTCAACATCTCTATTTAACTGAGCAACACAAATAATAGGTATTTTGAGTTCTCCAGCTAATTGTTTTAGTTTTCTAGTTCTGGCCGCAATTTTCTCTTGATCACTCTTTTTATCAAAACCTTTTTCATCAGCCAAAATGCCAATATGATCAACAACAATAAGGCCCAAACCACCAGAATCTTTAGTTTGTTCATATAATTTTTTTGTTTTTACAATAACATCATCGATATTATTTTTACCGCTATCATCAAAATATAGTGGCGCAGATTCTAAATCATGTGATTTTTCTTGGAGTCTTAATCTTTCGTCTCGTGACAAAATTCCTTTTTGGATCTTATCAAAAGGCACTTCAAGGACATTAGAAAATAATCTCGTAACCAACATTCTATTGTCCATTTCTAACGAGAAATAGCCAACTGCCTTTTTATTTGCTTTTGCTACGTTATAAGCAATATTAAGAGCCAAAGCAGACTTTCCAATTGAAGGACGGGCCGCTAAAACAATTAAGTTTCCAGGATTTAAGCCGTTAATAATTTTATCTAAATCATTATAGTTTGTTCTGTATCCAGTGATTGCATCTCCACCAGTTGAACTAATAATTTCTTTAGCTAAAGAAACACTAATCTCTCCAACACGTTCAAATTCTTCAACACGTCTTTCGCTAGCAATTTCATTTAAACTATTTTGAGCTGTAGTAACAAAAGAACCAATATCATCAATTGGATTTTTATTATAAGAATTAATAACTTTCTCCATTTGCATCAAATAATTACGAAGAAGAGTCTTGTCTTTTAATTGACGTACATAAAAGTTAACATCACTAGCCGAGGTAACCAATTGACAGATTTGAGTAATATAATCTACACCACCAATTATTTCTAAAGTTTTGTTATCACTTAAATAAGAAATAACAGCAGCACTCTCGATTATTTTTGAACTTTCAAAAGCATTCTTAACTGCATCATAAATAGGTTTGTTATGACCATTATCCCAATAAAAGTCTTCGCTATCCAACTTCAAAAACGCTTCATAACTATCACGTTGATCAAGGATAATGGATCCTAATACAATTTTCTCAGCTTGTTCATCAAAAGGATATTGCATTATTTTTCCTCGCTAACATGTACCTTGATAGTAGCAATGACACCCTTATATAACTCAATTTTTAAATTTGTAACACCAAAAGAATTGATTTGATACTTATCAACGATTTTTCTTTTATCGATATCAATTCCAAATTCTTTGGATAATTTTTGGCCAACTTCCTTATAAGAAATAGTTCCAATCATTCTTCCGTCTTTTGCCGCTTTTGAAATGAATTCAAGAGTAATAGATTCTAATTTGCTCTTATTTTCTTCA
>Ga0172377_10001617_pt1 | contig 22897 bp, 18 predicted proteins | sample Pumphouse3metaG_FD_119749 | JGI IMG/M metagenome (GOLD analysis project Ga0172377, IMG submission 119749) | Leachate microbial communities from a municipal landfill in Southern Ontario, Canada - Pumphouse #3 metaG | ecosystem: Engineered > Solid waste > Landfill > Unclassified | place: Canada... | reverse complement strand
AATGTTGCTTGTTCTTCTATAGGGTCAGATGTTAGACTTGCTTCTATTCTATATTTAAAAAGAATCTGACGACTTCTTGCATCAAGAGATTTTTTCAATATTTTTACATCTCTTATGTTTGCAGACGAAACTCCTAATTTCTTAGAAGCCATATCTATAAGTTTTTCACGACTTGGTAATACTGGTGTATTATCCATTCCTGAGTATTCACTCGCTGGAAAAGCTATTTCAAATTCTTTCATTCTTTTTGTTTACAATTTATAATTCAGTACTCTTGAAATCGGAGTAACATCTAATTCACATGTTACACCTTCTAAAAATTTAAAATACCCGGTAATTCCTATCATAGCAGCATTGTCTGTAGTAAATCGTCTTTCTGGAATAAAAGTTTTCCATCCTTTTTCTTTGCCAAGTTTTGCTAAACTATCTCTTAGCTCAGAATTGGCCGATACTCCACCACCTATTGCTACTGTTTTTATTCCTGTATATTTGACTGCATTACTTAATTTTTTAAGTAATATGTCTATAAGCGTACGTTGATAAGAAGCGCATATATCATTTATATTATCTTTTATGAAGTTTTGGTCTTCTTTCATTCTATCTCTTAAAAAATATAAAAGAGATGTTTTTACTCCACTAAAACTAAAGTCCATATCTCCAACGTGAGGCTTGGCGAATTTGAATTTTTTAGGGTCGCCCAGGTGTGCTAGTTTGTCTATTAAAGGTCCTCCTGGATAGCCTAGACCAAGCACTTTCGCACATTTATCAAAGGCCTCTCCTACTGCATCATCTATAGACTGTCCTAAAACTTCAAAATCGCTAGTACTCTTTACTTTAACTAGCATGGAATGACCTCCAGATACAAGTAATGCGATAAATGGAAATTTAGGAACTTCTCTTACAGTGTCGGGATCTGATTGAATAAAATGCGATAATATATGTCCGTGAAGGTGATTAACCTCAACTAATGGTTTATTCAAAGCTAAAGAAAGACCTTTAGCGAATGATACTCCTACTATTAAAGAGCCAAGAAGCCCTGGTCCACGAGTGAAGGAGATATTATCTATATCTTCTTTTGTAATACCGGCTTGTCTTATCGCTTCTGATACTACTGGTAGAATATTTTGTAAATGGGCTCTTGAAGCTAATTCTGGTACAACTCCTCCATATTTTTTATGTACATCTTGTGATGCCATAACATTAGATAGCAATATTTCATTTTTTAATATCGCTGCTGAGGTATCATCACATGAAGACTCAATGGCCAAAGTATAAATAATCTTTTTCATCTTAATTTTTTACTTTTCAATCTCACAAATGTAGGTCTTTTTTCTTAAAGATATCAAATTAGAGATAAATTATTACTTTTGTGCCATGAAAGGAAAATTATATTTAATTCCATCGCCTCTTGGCATGAATCCTATCGAAGAAGTTATACCTTCTTCTATCTTAGAAAAGATTAAGGATTTAAAATATTTCGTAGTCGAAGAGATTAAAACGACACGAAGATTTCTATCTCGTGCAGGACTTAAAGGTCATATTGAAGAATTAAATTTCTTCGAGTTGAATGAGCATACCCCTATAGGGAAGGCTGATGAATATATTAAATTATTAATAGAGGGGCATGATGTAGGAGTAATATCTGAAGCTGGTTTGCCTGCTGTGGCTGACCCTGGAGCTGCTCTAGTCGCAGCTGCTCATAGAAATGATATAGAGGTCATCCCTATGGTAGGTCCATCATCGTTGATGCTTGCATTAATGTCGTCTGGTATGAATGGTCAAAGATTTGCTTTTTTAGGTTATTTGCCTATTAAAACTGAGGCGCGTCGTTCTAGACTTAAACAGATAGAGAGTCGTTCTCGCACTGAAAAGGAATCTCAGATTTTTATAGAAACTCCTTATAGAAATGATTCTATGCTTAAAGATATTTTATCTGTTTGTAATGCTAGTACTCGTATTTGCATAGCTGCAGATATTACTCTTCCTGAATCATATATTAAAACGAAAACAGTGGCTGAATGGAAAAAGACTAAGATCGTTATAGGTAAACGTCCTTGTGTTTTTATTTTGTTAGCTAATTAATTTCTAAAAATTATAAAATGTTAAAAGGTAAATTAGAATTAAATGATATGGTGTTTTATTCTCACCATGGATGTTTTAAAGAAGAACGAATAATTGGAAATAAATTTATAGTTAATTTTTCATGTAGTATAAATCCGGAGAGTCCAGCATATACTGATGATTTAAATGATGCTGTCGATTATCAAATTATATATCAAATAATCGCGGAGGAGATGAAAATTAAATCTCATTTATTGGAGCATTTAGGTGGACGTATCTTAAATAATATTAAAAATCAATTCCCAGAATTGGAGGATGTAACTCTTTCTATAGCTAAGATAAATCCCCCTCTCGGTGGCCAGATTGGAGCCTCTAAAATAACATTATCTTATTAATACATTATGTCAAAAAAAGTAGCTTTTTATACATTAGGTTGTAAACTAAACTTTTCTGAAACTGCTGCATATTCAAAAGATTTTGAGAAGAATGGCTATGAAATAGTTCCTCATTCTGAGAAGGCTGATATTTATGTGGTGAATACTTGTACTGTAACTGAGCATGCAGATAAAAAGTGTAGAAATATAATTAGAAAGTTTCATAGACAGAATCCTGATTCTATTATCGCTGTGACTGGCTGTTATGCTCAATTAAAGCCTAAAGAAATTTCAGATATAGATGGTGTTTGTTTTGTTTTTGGGGCACAGTTTAAAAAGGATGTAGTATCTCAAGTTATTGCATTTGACCATGAGAAAAATGGTGCAGATAATAGTAGCACTAAAGTTAGCACTCCTGTCATTGCCCTGAAAAATCATAGTCTTCATGGTGTTTATTCTTGTGATACTGATAGTATTCACGATATTTTTTCTGCCTATTCTTCGACAGAACGAACTAGAGCATTTTTAAAAGTCCAGGATGGCTGTGATTATCAGTGTACTTATTGTACTATTCCTTTAGCTAGAGGTGCTAGCCGTAATATTTCTATAGATGGTCTGGTGAAAGAGGCTGAGAAAATCGCTTCTGAGGGGACTAAAGAAATAGTTATTACTGGCGTTAATACTGGAGATTTTGGGCGTAGCACTGGTGAAGATTTTTTGGACTTATTAAAGGCTTTAAATGAAGTGGATGGAATCGAAAGATATAGGATTTCTTCTATTGAACCAAACCTTCTTAGAGAGGATATTATAGAATGGATAGCTACTCAAGTTAAGTTCGTTCATCATTTTCATATTCCATTGCAGTCTGGAAGTGATGATCTTTTGAAACTTATGAAGCGTAGATATAATACTAGCATTTTTAGATCTAAAATTGATTTTATAAGGTCTAAGATGGATCATGTATTTTTCGGAATTGATGTTATCGTTGGTTTTCCTGGAGAGACAGATGAATTATTTCAAGAGACTTATGATTTTTTGAAAGATATAAAACCTGCTTTTATTCATGTCTTTCCTTATTCTCGTCGTCCTAATACTCCTGCTGATTTAATGCCTAATCAGATCGATAGTAGTGTGAAGGAAGAACGTGTCCAAAAATTAATTGAACTTTCGAATGTTCTCCATAAGAGTTTTTATGAAGCTAATTATGGCCGTACTGAAGAAGTACTATTTGAAAACACTAGGAAAAATGGAATGATGTTTGGCTATACTCGTAATTATATAAGAGTGAAACATCCATATGATTCTTCACTATGTGGAAACATAATCTCTTGTCTCCTATCCGAAAACAATACGACCCTTACTTTGTAATCCTCTCTGTAGGCCCTGAATCGCTGATTTTAGTTTCAGGGTCGTAATAATTGTTCTTGGGCTTGGAGGAGTTTCTTTTCTTCTAATTTTTCACGTTTAGCTTTGCTCATAAAAATACTTTGAATGAGCTCTTTTAAATTATTAAACTCGTCTTGATATGTAATACCAAGGCCATTTCTTTGAGTGTTGTCCAAATAGTTGGAATAGTCGTCAGCTGCTCGTGTGAAAACAGTTAATCGGGTTTTGCCTTGCTTATCAAGTTTGATTTCTGTTTCAAGATTTCCTAAAATAGTTGATGAAGATGAAGAATTTTGATTATTTCCCACGTTTCCATTAATGATTACACGATTATGGAAAGCTTGGTATGATAAGGCTACATCGAACATACCTTCATTACCATACTGTCCTGGCTGATAATTTAATCCCAGATCTAGAGGTATATCTAACTGCCTGAATATATTATTGATTTGATTAGATATAATTCCTCCTGCATTCGAGTATAGAAGAGTAGAATTATTTACTATTCCAGATTGCTCGTCAGGTACGAAATTTCCAGAAACTAATAAGGCTATAAATTGTTTTTGAACCTTTTCTTCTGTACTTAATGCACTCTTGACACGTCCTTGTATCATTGGATCTAAATCAGGAATATCTATGTTAAAGGATATTTGGGGTTCTGAAATTTTTCCTTTTAACACCATCTGACAGTCAACATCTCTTCGAGTAGAAACAGCTGTTGTATCACCAGTTAATATACCTATACTAGCCTTTGTGTTATATAAAGCAGTTAAGTCAATTTTGGCATTTTGCAGGTCTCCATTAAATGACACATTACTTCCTTGTTGTACTTGAAATTCTCTAGCTACTACTCCTAAGAAAACTGCCTTATAACTTCCTTCATCTATGGTATAATCTCCATGGAGATCAAAGATATTCTTTGAAGGGTCTATCGTTACGAATAAACTTCCCTCTCCAACACTCTTAACTATATCACCTGTAGCCTCATTGATTTCTACATAGAGCTCAGCATCTGGATTGATCTTAGCACTAAGATTTAATTTAATATTTGAATTTTTACTTTTTTCTTCTATTTGTTTTTGAAAACTTTTTTCAAAATAATCGACAGTAGATAAATCTTTTTTTCTTTCTGTAAATGTTAATAGTTTACTTTCAGACGCTGACATAGAAGAAGATAGAGGTATATGAACTACTGTTTTATTATCAGTAGCTACATCAATATTTAATAAAAGGTTATTTAATGGTCCTTTTATCTTAACATCCCCACTAGCGAATGCTTTACCATAGAAATTTGAGACAGAATAACCTTTCTTAGTGTCTAATAGTTCTAGATTCGTAAATTTGATATTGGTATTAAAGTCTAGATTCTTGAAAAATTTATAATTAATACCACCACTTATAATAGCTTTATTACCATAAGTATCACTCAGGGTCACATCCTTAAAAATCGCTCCATCTTTATGAAAATCCAAAGGGCCATCAAGGGTATAAGATACATTGTTTATTTTTGGAGTAAAACTATACTTATTAAATCTTGTATCCTGGCTTATTAAATTTAATTTTTGAGGCGTTCCAGATAAAACTATTTGTCCAGAAAGGGTTCCTGATAGGTTGCTTATATATTTTGACACAAAAGGCTCTATATAAGTTAATGCAAAATCGTTTAACGATACATTCATCCTAATATTTTTCCCTTCCGGTTTGTAATATCCAGAAATATTTAATGGATAATTATTCAAGTATTTATTGGTCAATAAAAGATTAAACCTTTTATTATTATTATCCCATTTACTCATTAATTTAATTTCTCCTAGTTTATTGTCAAAAAGTGAAATATCTTTTCCTCCAATATTTGCCATAATCATAGGAGAACCAAATAAATCATGCATGTAAATGTCTCCAGTAAAATGGCCAGACATTTTAAATTCATTTTTAAAGAAATTATTTAATAGAGCTATATCAAACTGATTTAATGTCATTTTTAATATATCATTAGGATTTTGACTTACTTGTCCATCTATTGTCAGTGTTTTTCCTCCTGATAACAATGAAAAATCATTTATTTTATAAAAGTGATAACCATATGTAAGATTAAAAGGTTTGAATATCCATTTATAACCATTGACTTTTATAGTAGATTCTTTAAAATCGAAGTTAGTAAATAAGTGTCCTATAGAATCTCTACTAAAAAATAAATCTGTTACAATATTAACTTCATTGTTCGAATCTGAATCATTTAAGCTGTTAAAAAATAAGTTAACTACTCCTCCTGATGAAGTTAATTTAAGATTATTATGATCCATTTCTAAAGCTCCTATCATAGATTCTCCAGTTTTTATATCACATAGGAGACTATCAGCTTTATTTTTAAGATTAGCATCTATATCTTTGATGTATTTTCCGCTGATGCCTATTCCTTTAGAAGATAAATTCATTCTTAAGTTATCTTTTTCATCTAACTCTATCATAAATCTAGACTGCTCTGCTAGATATAAACTTGGTGAAAATACTGAACATAGTTCTTTTGAATCGTATGTATCTAATTTCAGTTTATAATTTAAGTTATGAAAAATAGAATCTGTTTTGAATATATGGCCATATTGTTTCCCTAGCAATAGATATTTCATTTTCGAAATAAATAAAGCTGGAGAATTGTTTCCTTCAAGTGTTAATCCGAAGAAATTAGACATAGCATGAAGTGAGTAATCTCCTTGTTTCGTGAAAGAAGATACTTCTAAATTACCGAGCTTATGCTGCCCATTTGCATCATCTATTTGCACATCATGAACAGATACATTGCCGTATAAATTCAGGCTATCAAGATAATTCACATTAACCATAGCCTTCATTTTTACTACGAACTTTTTATCTTTATGATAGAAATTTAAAGCAGATAAATCAACATATGGTACATCAGCATATAAATTATAGATTTTATCTTTTTTACCTTCTGATAGAGAAAATATTCCTTGTAAAAGAAAATCAAGATTTGGATCATGCCCTATTATTCGACCATCGAATTTTTTGTCTGAGTAATTTCCTATCGCGAAAATATTTGAATAATTATATCCGTTATATCCAAATTTTTTAATTCGTAAACTATCTAGATTAATAGATAATCTACCTTGTGAATCATTTGCTATATTCGCTGAAAAACCTGTATTAATAGTCAAATCACCGAATTGAGGATTTTCTAATATATCTTTTAGAGATACATCTTTAGTCTTAACTATTCCTTTCAGTGTGGTAATACCATTTTTTTGATGTAGTGAAAAATCTTTTATACTCACATCTCCTGCTTCAGATTTTATATCTGCATAAAAAAGATTCACATTATGATAATCCCCTTGAAATTCTCCATTCATAGTATATTTTACTTCTGGTATAATTTGCCCGAAAGAAGATTTTGGAGATTTATGAGAAAATAGTGTTATAAATCTTTTAATTTCTGAGAGATAGGTAGTCGTATTATCTATATGCAGATTAAAGTAAGAAGAATCTATGGAAGTAACATGCCTTAAATCTGCAGATAATCTTAACTGAGTACTATCTGACTCAGTCGCGATAACCATATTATTACAAACAAGATGATCTAAAGGACCTTTTACATCTCCATCGAAATTCAATAGTAAATTATTATTCTTTAATTTATATGCGAAACGACCTATAGACCTAAAATCTAATTTAGTATTTCTGAAATTAACATTAAAGGTCACCTCTTTCTCGAAATTTTTAAAAGCATCACTACTATCATATAATAAATCAAAATTATTCGCTCTTATATATGAGAATTCGTCTTCTAGCTCCATATTGGTTAAGTAAAGACCTTTTCCATTAAGATTTAATAATGCCCTTAGATGTTTTATCTCATATCCACATAGTTCTTTACAAGAAAGATCACTCATTCGACAACTTAATTCTCCATTTGAATAATTGAAATTCTTAAGTCTTAGATTTAGATTAGAAATCACAGTATTAAAATAATTTATACAATGATAATCTAAAACTCGTTCTTTCCCGTTTTTTTTAGGAGGTATAGTATCTGAAAGATATTTAAATGTGAAATTTTTTACTCTAAGTTCTGCTATATCAATATCACTTACATTAGTCGCGACAGTAGCTTTCTTCTTATTATCTTCTTTCTGGATAAAGAGCCTGGCTATATTGGTATCTCCATTTCGCTTACTAAACTTTTCTAAAGCGAAATAGCCATTGCTTAACATAACTCTTTTAAACTTAAGCTGTCCTTTAAATAAATATCTGGCTGAAATACTTGCAGAAAATTTATCAAAAGAAGCTATGGTATCACCATCTTCAGATACTAGTGATAAATCCTGTAAAATCACTTTATTAAAAAAAACTATAAAAATTTTATCTATAGAGGCATGTCCTGTAATTCTACTATCTATCTGCTTAACTGCCTGTTTAGCAAGGCTTGTTTGCATACTAGGTACTTGTAAGACTATATATCCTGCTATAGGAATCAGTGCTATAAAAATCAGCACGCAAAACAATATTTTTTTATATGTTTTTATAATTCAGTTCTTTAAATATACGATACAAAAATACTAAAATATTATAGTAAAAAGAGTGTCTTTTAGAAAAAAAATAAGCACATTTAAATAAAAGTCATTACTTTTGTATTTATGAGTAGTAATAAAGTAATTTTCCTAGGAACTGGCACTTCTCAAGGCGTTCCTATGATAGGTTGTAATTGTAATGTATGTACATCCACTGATCCTAAAGATAAAAGATTAAGATCATCAATATATGTAGAATATGAAGGCTTAAAGCTATTAGTAGATGCTGGTCCTGATTACAGGCAACAAATGCTTAGAGAAAACTTAGCTTATCTTGATGGTATCTTACTAACTCATAAGCATATAGACCACACAGGAGGACTCGACGACGTCAGATCTTTTAATTATTTTTTTAAAGGATCACTACCAATATATTGTGAAGAAAATGTTTATCAATCTTTAAAAAATCAATTTTATTATGCTTTCGCTGAGAAAAAATATCCGGGAGCACCAAGTTTTGATATACATCTTATTAACGAAGAACCTTTCAAAATAAAAGACGTTGAAATTATCCCTATTAGAGCGATGCATTACAAACTCCCGGTTCTTGGTTTTCGCTTTGGAAATTTCGCTTATTTAACAGATGTAAAACACCTTCCAGAATCAGAATATGAAAAACTGAAAGGTCTAGATTATTTCGTTATAAATACTGTATGTCGTCCTTATCATATATCACACTTATCATTACCTGAAGCGATAGATATGTGTAAAAAAGTTGGGGCAAAACATAGCTATCTAACTCACCTTTCTCATGCTCTTCCTAGATATAAAGATTTAAAGAAAGAAGTAGCTCCTTTCAATATCGAACCTGCATACGACGGACTAGAAATAGAATTTTAATTATAAATCAGCTGCTGCTGCACGTCCAGCAAGTACACCTGTAGAAAAAGCTATTTGGAGATTATATCCACCTGTATCAGCATCCAAATCAATAATTTCTCCTGAAAAATACAGATGCTTGATCTTCTTAGACTCCATAGTCTTTCTCGAAATTTCTTTTATCGACACTCCTCCGTTTGTAATCACGCAACGCTCATAACCAACATAAGAGACTATATCAAACCTCCAATTTTTCAAAGCAACAGGGAGTTTTTCTATATTAATGCCTTCATTATATGATAAAAAAGGTTGGATAAGATTTCGAGGCATAAACTTCGCTAACACTTGCTTCATAACCCTCACAGATGTATGAGACACTTCTCGTTGACTAATCTTTAAATCTATGATAATCCCATTTAAACGATTTTTAAGCTGCTCAACACTAACAGCTGGTTTTAAATCGAGAATCACATAAACCTTTTGTCCATTCGCCACACCCTTAACAGCACGACGACTCAGTCTGAAACCAAGCGCACCTTCGATTCCTCCATTAGTAAAAGTCATCTCCCCAAATTCAGACTGCTCCATATTCTCGTTAACATACAAATCCATCCTTATATTTCGCAAACTGATATTGTGAAAGTCGCTGCTATATTTTTTAGGCTTCAGAGCAGTTAGTGAGGGCAATGTTGAAGTCACTTTGTGGCCAAGTTGTTTCGCGAATTTATAGCCATCACCAGTAGAACCAGTAAGAGGATAAGACAATCCGCCTGTGGCGACAATTAGCGCTTTAGCTGTATAAACAGCTAAAGCAAGATGGCGTCCCGCTCTATCATTTTTAGAATCAATGCAAGATACACTAAACCGGCTTGTATCAGGTGCTACAGGGTCTGCATTGCCATTTACTGTTATAGATGATACTGATGAATTATAACGAATATCTACCTGCAGTGCACGCATTCTTCTTAATAGCGTATCAAGAACATCCCGACTTCTCTCTGAAGCAGGATACGCACGATTTCCACGTTGCACTTGTGTAGACATCCCTGATTTCTCGAAAAAGTCAAGCGTATCCTGATTTGAGAAATTATAAAAAGCTGGCTTAAAAAAGGAGGCGTTATTATGAACATGTGGCGAGAAGTCAGGCCATGGATTCATATTAGTCAAGTTACAACGGCCTTTACCTGTAATCAATAATTTTGTTCCACAATTAGGTCGTTTTTCTAATAATATAACCTTTTTTCCTGCCTCTGCAGCAGTTATAGCAGCCATCATTCCTGAGGCTCCCCCTCCAATTATTAAAATATCTGTATTATTCACTTCACAAAGATAGAATTTATTATTATATTTGCACTTCATTTTTCATGCCTCTTTAGCTCAGTTGGTAGAGCAGCTCATTCGTAATGAGCAGGTCGTCGGTTCAAGTCCGATGAGAGGCTCTCTTTTTATCTTTAGAATTATAGTCTAATTATCATGTCTAAGGCGAATAAACAATCAAATAGCAAAGTAAATAAAACCAATGTAATGAGACTGCTAGAACAGTTTGGTTATCAATACATTGAACACACATTTGATAGTAGCATAACAGATGGAATGCAAGTAGCCAAATCTCTAGGAGAAAACCCAGATCAAGTATTTAAAACTTTGGTTACCATAGCCAACACTAAAGAAAATTTTGTTTTCGTCATTCCTGTAAATTCTAAACTAAATCTTAAAAAGGCAGCTAGCGCAGCAGGTGTTAAAAGCATACAGATGCTTAAACAGAAAGATTTACTACCACTAACCGGATATGTGCATGGAGGTTGCTCCCCTATTGGCATGAAAAAAACTTTTCCTACTATAATAGAAGAACTAGCAGAATTATCAGAAACTATAACTTTCAGTGGTGGTAAAAAAGGATATCAAGTAGAGATGTCACCTTATAAACTCGTCGAATTCTTAAGTCAATTTACCACAGTCAAATTCGCAGATATTTGTGAATAAAGAATTATCTGCTCATCACTCCTGAACCTAGCATTTCAAGAGTATTTTCATCATACCACACAGCGAACTGTCCAGCACTAATACCTCGTTGATGCACCTGGAACACTATATACATACCATCCTTACGGCGATAAAGAGTAGCACGTTGAAGAGGTTGACGATATCTCACGCGAACCAAATAATCTCGTGATTCACCCACTTCCATAGCCAGATCCTCTCTTATCCAATGAATTTCATCAGATGTGATATATACAGCTTTACGTAATAATCCAGGGTGTTTATGCCCCTCACCTACATAAATAATATTATCTTTAATATTCGTTTCAATAACGAAAATAGACTCCTTATGACCACCTATATTCAAGCCCTTTCTCTGTCCGATAGTAAAAAACTGAGCACCGAAATGCTTCCCTATAATTTTACCATCCTCTATTTTATATTTATAAACAGCAGTTATATCTTTCAAAGTCTTATCAAGCTCCTCACCATCCATAGATTTTAGCTTATCCCAAACACCATTACTTAAAATAAAGCCTCGCTTATCCTCAGACATATTATTTCCCTTATTTCTATCGATCACCAAATCACCATCTTTTACGGGAATATTTTTTAACTCTTCACTTCTATCTATAACCTGATCAGTATCATCAACACGTCCATAACCTGGATATGCATCAAGACCATCATAAAAATCTTTAAAAATTTCGACTACCTGACCATCCTTAGCCTTCAGTTGTTGCTGTAAAAAAACCGGCAAATCTACTTTTCCAACGAAGCAAATTCCTTGTGAATCTTTTTTCTCTGCACTTGGTAATCCTGCTTCTTTAGCTATTTTACGAACCTCTGGTTTAGTTAAATGACCTATTGGAAACATAGCCTTAGCTAACTGACTCTGATCTAATTGGCATAAAAAATAAGTCTGATCTTTATTTGAATCTTTACCTGCTATAATTCTATGCACCTGTCCATCAGGAGTAGTTTCTGTCTTTTTCTGGCAATAATGTCCTGTGGCTACTACATCAGCACCATAAGCTTCAGCACTCTTAATAAATGCATCAAATTTAATTTCGCTGTTACACAGCACATCAGGATTAGGAGTACGCCCCTTATCATATTCTGCGAACATATAATCAACCACACGTTTATGATATTCTTCTGATAGATCTACAAAATGAATAGGGATACCTATTTTTTTAGCTACCATCTGAGCCACTTGATAATCTTCTTCCCACTCGCATGCTCCATGTAAAGTTCCTTCTGTATCATGCCAATTCTGCATAAAGAGTGCAAATACATCATAACCTTGTCGCTTTAATAATAATGCTGCTACACTTGAATCGACTCCACCAGAAAGTCCTACTGCTATTTTCATTTTATTACCTTTAATATTCAAAATATATCTTCTAAAGCTTCTTCTTTATAGAATATAAAAAAAGGGTAAGCTGAATACATCGCACCGCTACAACCATTACGCCCTTGCTACCTTCCGGTCCTGGGGGATTAAATAGGAGCTGGTCGTGTATGACTTACCCGATGCAAATATAAGAAAGAATTTCTTCTCTACAAATATTTTTTTAATTATTCTAAATTATCAAACTGGAAAGGCAATATATCCTCCACAGAATCATACACCACTATTTTATTAGCAGAACCTATTATAATTCTAATATTTTTACCCGCACGAGTCTGAGACTCAGACATTACCTGACGGCATGCACCACATGGATAAGTTATTGAAGGCATAAGAGAACCATTCTTAGCGCCAGTCAATGCTATAGCCTCGATATATTCATCAGGAAAATTAGCATGGGCAGAAAATATAGCAGTTCTTTCAGCACATAATCCAGAAGGATAAGCTGCATTTTCCTGGTTAGCACCTTTCACTATCTCACCATTACTCATTCTCACGGCAGCACCTACATTAAAATTAGAATATGGAGCATAAGAACCTTTGGTAGCTTCAATAGCTTTTGACAACAATTCTTGATCCTTTTGGTCAAGCTCTGCTATAGAATTATATTGTTTATAATTTATTACAAGTTTTTTCTCTGTCATTTTGTTTTGATTTCAATTATACAAATATACAAAATTTTATTTATTAGCAATTTACGTTCTATACATGATATCCACTGATATTTTGTATATTTGTAAACTAATAAATAATTACGATGAAAAATAATTTTTTATGGATATTCGTCTTTTGCATAAACTTTTTAAGTTATTCAAATGCGATACATGCCGATAATACCAGACGACAATACATAGAACAATATAAAGACATCGCCATAAGAGATATGAAATCTTATGGAATACCTGCAAGTATTACGCTTGCTCAAGCTTGCCTCGAATCTAATAATGGTAATTCTGTTTTAGCCACTAAGGGAAACAATCATTTTGGCATTAAATGCCATAATTGGTCAGGTGCGACCATTAAACATGATGATGATAAACGCAACGAATGTTTTAGAAAATATAAAAATGTACGCGAATCTTATCAAGATCACTGCGACTTTTTAAGATATAGTTCTCGTTATTCATCACTATTTGATCTTCCTCTATCTGATTATAAAGGATGGGCATTTGGATTAAAAGCTGCAGGTTATGCTACAGATCCTAAATATCCTAATAGACTTATAAGTATAATAGAACAATATAATCTTCAACAATATGATGAAATAGTTATTGGAAAGAACAAGAAATTTCATAATATTATACCACCTACTCCTAACGAGTTAAAAGCAGCACAAATTTATAAGCCATTGAAGAAATCTTATTTCTACAAATATAATCGTAATAGAATTCTATATAAAATAAATCGTACTGTATTCATATTATCAAAAGAAGGTGACACTTATAAAGATATCGCTAATGAATATAACCTATTCCTAAAAGAAATTTTACGCTTTAATGATCTAAAAGAAAACCACGAACTACTGCCAGGTACTAAAGTATATCTAGAAATTAAACAAGCCAAAGCAGCTCGTCATCTTGATTATCATATAGCAGAGAAAGGAGATACATATTATGGAATTTCTCAAAAATATGCTATAAGAATAGATAAAATCATAAAATATAATAATCTATCTTTTAATTCAATCCTTTATCCAGGAGATAAAATTTATCTTCGTCGTCAAAAAAATGAAAAATAAAAATTCAAAAAAAAATAATAGACATAATTATAAAATAATAAGATTCATCATTTTTCTATTATTAATAATATTACTATTCATTACTGCAAGATATATTTACATAAGAAAAGCTCCAAATGTAAAAAGCACAGAAAGTCAATATATCAAAATTTACCCTGATGAAACAATAGATAATCTGTTAGACACTCTTAAGAGTAAAGATATTTTACGTCATTATGCCTCATTTAAACGTTTAGCTACGCATAACAAATTAGATGAGCATTTAACTGCCGGCTGTTATCTATTAAAAAAAGACATGAACAATCAATACCTAGTAAGAATGTTCTATAATGGATGGCAGACACCTATAAATATAGTTTTTAGAGGATATTGCAGAAATCTTGAACAAATATCGAAAAAACTTAGTTACTCATTCATGGCAGACTCATCTGCCTTCGCAGCTGCTCTTTCTGATACACTATTGAGAGACTCCTTAGGATTTGACAGAGCCAACTACATAGGAATGTTTATTCCTAATACATACGAATTTTATTGGACAGCTTCGCCAAAATCTGTTATTTTAAGATTTAATAAAGAATATAAGAAATTTTGGAATGATAAACGTATCGCTCAAGCTAAAGCATTAAATCTATCACAGAAAGAAGTTATTATCCTAGCTTCAATAGTAATGGGTGAAAGTAATTATGAACCTGAGCAGCCTATAATCGCTAGCGTATATCTGAATAGACTGCATCGACATATGAAACTTCAAGCCGATCCCACAGTTTGGTACGCCGTAATTCAACAAGACCCAAATATAAAGAGAATTCTTAGTAAACATCTTAAGGTTGATTCTCCATATAACACATATAAATATCGCGGACTACCTCCAGGGCCAATAAATACGCCAAGTATTGCAGCCATAGATGCCGTTCTTAGTGGTTATAAATCAAAATATTTATTCTTCTGCGCTCGTCCTACTTTCGATGGACAACATAATTTCGCAGCTAGTTATTCTGAACATTTAAAAAACGCTCGCCAGTACCATAAGGCACTTAACGAACGTTTAAAAAGTGAATAAATAATTATTCTATATTTTTATAGTGTTCCTACGACAGATTGCGTATCTAACATTTTAGAAGAATACTCATTCCAGTTATTGATTACCTCTATAGCTTTTTTAAACTCTTTATCTCTACCTGAGTTCATTACTTTATAGAAATCAGCATCTTGTAGCACAAGACCAGCAGTAAGAGCTTTCATATATAATTTCAAATCTTCTTTTGATTTAGCTATATCTGCAGGCACCTTTTTTACGCCTTGCTTAGTAGCATAATCAATTAAACCATTGAAAAAGTCATCAGATATCTTAAAGTTAGACTGAAACTGAGAAAAACTAGTATATTCTTTTTTCCATGTTGTTCTATACTTATCTACATATCTATTTACAAACTCTGGTATTATTCCTTTTCTAAGTAAATTAGAATAATACATAGAATTAGCTGTGGTATCTTGAGGAACGAAGACATCTGGCATAATTCCACCACCTCCATATACTGTTCTTTTAGTTCTTAGAGTGGTATATTTTAAAGAATCTGGAAAATGTATGCTATCTCTATGGAAAGTCTCTCCGTCCATATATCTCTTAATAAAGTCAGCATAATAATCTGAAGCATTGCCATTTTCATAAGGTCTTTGAATAACTCTACCTGAAGGAGTATGATAACGGGCTACTGTTAATCTTATCATAGATCCATCACCTAAAGGAAACTGCTGTTGCACAAGGCCTTTTCCAAAAGTTTTACGTCCTACTATAATACCTCTGTCCCAATCTTGTATTGCACCAGATACTATTTCAGATGCAGAAGCAGAATTTCCATCCACTAATAATACTAAAGGTGTCTTTTTATAATGTCCTTTTCCATCTGATTTAATATTCATTGGTCTGGCATTTTTTCCTGTCGTGTAAAGCATTAACTCATCCTTCTCGAGAAACTCATTCGATATCGACATAGCTTGCCCCAGATAGCCACCACCATTGCCACGTAAATCTATTATAATACCTTTATTGGCGTCTAAATTCTCTAAGGCATTCATCATCTCTTCGTAGGTAGTAGCTGCGAATCTGCTTAATTTGATATAAGCTACACCAGGTTCTGCTTGATAAGATGCTGCCAGACTTTTAATTGGAATTTTATCTCTTACTACTGTGAAGTCTAATTTTTCTCCATCTTTATATGCCCTGCCGAAAGGTACTCTCCAAATCTGAAGATCTACCTTTGTTCCTTTTTCTCCTCGTAATAGTTTAAAGACTTTATCATTAGTTAATTCTTTACCCGAGATTTGCTCTCCATCTACTCCAATAATTTTATCTCCTGCACGAATGCCCACTTTCTCTGAAGGTCCACCAGCCACTGGATTCTGTACAGTTAAGGTGTCTTTAATTATAGCGAATTGCACACCTATTCCGTCGAATTCTGCTTCTAATGGCTCATTCATCTTAGCTACTTCATCTGCAGAAATATAAACAGAATGAGGGTCTAATTGCTCCATCAAATCTTTTAGAATAGTTTCGGAAATTTTATTAATATTGACCGTATCCATGTAGTAATATTTGATATATTCCAACATAGAATTATATTTGGTCATGGCTGTTTTGTACTCTTTATCAATCCTTGAAGAATTAGGATTCTTCTGCTGAGCTTTAGCAGAACAACTTCCCAAACAGAAAGCACAAAATAATACTATTATAATTCTTTTCATTGTTTCTTTAATATTTATATTAAATTTCATATTCTCTTCCAGCCTCTGTTATATATGATTCAGTGAAAATAGCCCTAGCCTCTTTTTCAAATACATTTAAGTCTTGATATCTCGATGAGAAATGACCTAATAATAATTTATCGGCACCTGCTTTTTTCGCACATATAGCAGCGTCTGCTGCTGTCGAATGAAATCTTTCATAAGCTTTATCCTTCATATCATCTGTATAAGTTGATTCGTGATAAAGCAAATTTACACCTGATATCCAATTACATAATTCAGGAAATGGTCTTGTATCTGAACAATAGGCGAAACTCTTAGCTTGAAATCTTTCATACGTAACATCTTTCCATTCAAGTATCGTTCCATCCTTTCGTATTACGTTATTTTTAGATTTCAATAAATTAATCTCATCTATACTAATCTTATATTCATTAATCTTTTCCTTTATCATGTTTCTATTATGTTCTTTCTGCTGAAAAAGATAACCGAATGTTTCTATTCGATGTTTTAAAGGAAAAGCCTTAACTACTATATTCTTATTAGAGAATACTTCTTCTATCTTTGTACAAGATACGACATGATGAATAATTTTATATCCTATATCTTCACCAAAATTATTCATAAAGAAATCAAGTATTGATTTAAAATCGGCAGGAGCGAAGATCGTTATATCACTTTTACGATTCAGCATAGACATAGTCGATAATAATCCAAAAATACCAAATATATGATCTCCATGGAGATGCGAAATGAAAATTTCGTCGATTTTCAACATACTTATCCCAAATTTCTTCATCTGAATTTGAGCACCTTCACCACAGTCAATAAGGAACAAACGCCCACATACTTTAAGTATGTGAGCGCTTGGGAATCTATCAACTGTAGGTAAAGCCGAAGCAAAACCTAAAGATGTAAATGAGAGGTCCATTATTTATTTTCCTCGTTTTCCATTGATTTTTTCAATGCTGCTAAATCTGAGATATCACCTAAAGTGGTTTTTTCCATATTAGAATTCATTTTCTTAACGGCATTTTGTGCATTATTTCCAGCTTGTTTCTTCTCAGAAGCTTCTTCAGCTTTAGTTGGTTCTTGCCAAGTTCTTGTATGAGAAAGAACTATTTTCTTATTGGCTTTATTAAATTCAATTACTTTGAATTTAAGTTTTTCATCAACTTTAGCAGTAGAGTTATCTTCTTTTGCTAGATTTTTGATAGAAACAAAACCTTCTATACCATATTCAAGAGCGACGATAGCACCTTTATCTATGAAATTAGCTATAGTACCTTCATGCTCAGAACCTATAGTAAATACAGTCTCGAATACATCCCATGGATTTTCTTCAAGTTGTTTGTGTCCTAAACTTAGACGACGATTTTTTTGATCGACTTCTAATACTACTACTTCAATATCAGCTCCAATTGATGTAAATTCAGATGGATGTTTGATTCTCTTAGTCCAAGAAAGATCACTTATATGAACTAAACCATCTACACCTTCTTCTAATTCTACGAATACACCGAAGTTAGTGAAGTTACGTACTTTAGCTGTATGTTTTGAACCAACTGGGTATTTACTTTCGATATCAGCCCATGGATCTTGTTTCAATTGTTTGATACCAAGAGACATTTTTCTATCTTCTCTATCAAGAGTTAAGATACAAGCCTCTACTTCGTCTCCAACTTTCAAGAAGTCTTGAGCACTACGTAAGTGAAGTGACCATGACATTTCTGATACATGGATTAGACCTTCAACACCTGGTTGAATTTCTACGAATGCACCGTAATCAGCTAGAACTACTACTTTACCCTTAACAGTATCACCTACTTTCAAGTTAGGATCTAGTGAATCCCATGGATGAGGAGTAAGTTGTTTAAGACCTAAAGCGATTCTTTTCTTAGTTTCATCAAAGTCAAGTATAACTACTTTAATTTTTTGATCTAAAGAAACAACCTCGTCAGGGTGATTAATTCTACCCCATGAAAGGTCTGTGATATGAACTAAACCATCAACGCCACCTAAATCAACGAATACACCATAAGAAGTGATGTTTTTCACTGTTCCTTCTAGGATTTGTCCTTTTTCAAGTTTTGCGATAATATCAGCTTTCTGAGCCTCGATTTCAGCCTCGATAAGAGCTTTATGAGAAACTACTACATTACGGAATTCGTTGTTAATTTTAACAACTTTAAAGTCCATAGTTTTGTTAACATACATATCATAGTCTCTAATTGGTTTAACATCAATTTGAGAACCTGGTAAGAATGCTTCGATGCTGAATAAATCAACGATCATACCACCCTTAGTACGACATTTAACATAACCTTTAACGATATCACCGTTTTCGTATGCTTCATTAACAAGATCCCATGAACGAAGTGCATGAGCTTTTTTATGTGAAAGAACTAATTGTCCTTTTTTATCTTCAATATTTTCAACGTAAACTTCTACTTTATCACCAACTTTTAAATCTGGATTATAGCGAAACTCGTTAATATTTACGACACCTTCACTCTTGTAACCTATATTTACAAGAACTTCTCTTTTGGTAACAGCCATTACAGTACCTTCTACGATTTCGTTTTCAGTTACTTTAGATAATGTGCTGTCATATTTTTCTTCTACGACTTTTCTATCTTCGCCATAGTCTGCATCTTGTTCAAAAGCACTCCAATCGAATTTATCAACTGGAACTGATGCGTTGCTTTTACGTTTTTTAGTAGCATCTACAACCTCTGCAGACTCTTTTTTCTCTTCTTTAGGAGTCTCTGTTGTAGGAGTCTCTTCTTTAGGGGCTTCTGCTTTAGTACCTTCTACTTGTTCTGTAGAAGCTGCTTTAGAAGCTTCCTCTTTAGGAGTCTCTTCAGCTAATTTTTCTGTTTCTTTAGTCATTTTAATTAATTTATTACTAAGTAGTTAGACAATATTTATAATTTCCTTTTCAGGAAAGAGTTCGCAAAAATAAAGATTATTTCTCACAATTCCAACTCTATATATCTTTTTATTTAAAAGTCTAAAAATCAGTTAGTTTATAAATATGTAAAATTAATGTTAAAAAACTTCCAGGACATATGCAGTATTTTAATCAATGACGTATTTATATCATGTAATATAACATAAAAATAAAATTTACAATAATGAAAAAAATTTCTTCAATTTTACTTGCAGTATTATCATTAAGTATGATATTTTTCACATCATCTTGTGATGATAGTGATAATGAGACTATGTACTCTTCTTTTATAACTATTAGTAAAAACTTCCCTCCTGATAGCTATGCGATATTTACAGATGATTCGATTCGTTTATACACTACTGATGAACAGTCAACCTATTTTGACAATTTAAATATAAGCCGAGACGAACAGAGGGCTTTTATTTATTTTACTTTAGAAGATTCACAAGAACCTGCTAATTCTTCTAATACGAGAACTTTTATAAATATTAAACAAATATCTAGCATACTTACCAAGGACATAATAAAAACGGAAGAAATAGACACTTTAGGAAGTGACCCTATTAATATCAATAATACTTGGTTTTCAAATGGTGGAGATAATTTATCAACTTATATAAATATCGAGTTCTCATTCCCAACTAGTGGAATTTCTAATACTCAACATATAATTTATCTAGGTGATGATTTGGCAGCTGACGCTATAAATGATGAATTACCAATAGATAACGAGGGATATTATAATTTAACTTTCGCACATAATGCCATGGAGGACACACAAAATTATACTAGCTATAATGGTATAGTATCATTTCCTATTCCTTCAGATATGTTAAATACTAAGGGCTTAAAGATCACAGTAAATACTACTGACGGAATTGAAACATATACTTATGATTTTGAACAATAAATCATTTTAATAATTCTTCACATAAAAGTTAAGCTGCACTATTTCAATTTAATATAGTGCAGCTTTTTTATATTTAGTTATATATTATAGATTAAATCTTATACCGAACATCATATTCATATTAAATGGATATTCTTTTCTCATATTTGGAATTAAAGAATCTTTTGTTTTATAATAATAGATTAAACCTGGTTCAACAAAAATACTAGCAGAAGAAGTTAATCTTCCTTGTACACCAAAAGATAAAGTATTTGATAACTGCCATGGCATATCTTGAGGTGTTATTTCACTCATATTCTTAACTTTATTTTCATTTGTAAAATAAATCATATCCTCTCCTTTATAATTAGTGGATATACATTTCTCTATAGTAAAACCTAATGATATATAAGATGAAAATTTTGGTTTTGAAATAATATTATAAGAAAATCTAATAGGAAGTCCTACATATATAAAATCACAATTAGCAGACCTATTTTCTGAACCAGTTATATTTGTTGACATCTTAGTCATTTGTATTCCACTCTCTAAAGCAAATCTAGTTCCAGATATATTGTTCCTAAGTAACAAACCAAATGTTAAAGGTACCTTATAATCAAAATCATAATCAGTATATACAGGATTATTATTAGTATAAAGAACATTATCAAAATTAAGCATATTACAACAAAATCTCATTTCATTATAATTAGTTCCTAAATTAGAACTATTATTAATCATTGCACCTCCTCCAGTGATTAAAGCGATACTATAATTTCTTTTATGAACATATATTTTCTCTGTATTGCCCTCTATATATTGAGAAGTATTACCTTGTAAATATTCACTATTATTTGCAATATTCTTGTGTGCACTGCGAGGACTATCATTATTATCTTCTTTGACATTGGCATTACGCTCTTTAGATGAATGTTCAGATAGATTATTTATAATATCTTCATCTATATTAGCCATCCTATTCTGTCGATTTGACATGTCTCTTATTTGTTTAATAGGATTAATTCTAGCAATGATAGCCGGTCGCCGAGTTTGGATTATTCCTGATCTATTAAAGTCTATATTTTGAATATTTAAATCATTATTAAGAAAACCATGAAACATAGTTAAAAACAAAAATAACAAGCCAATTGCAGCTATTCCACTTGACCAGAAAATTATTTTTCTTTTGTTAGAAAAGTTTATTTTATTTTGTTCATCTATTTTCTTTTTAAGTAAAACAAATGAATTTTCATCTATCGATTCAGAATAATTATCTAAACGCTGCTTTAATTCATTAACCCATTTATCTTGTTTGTTATTATTCATAATATTCAGTATTATGCTGTTTATATACTAATATCATCTTGGCCAACAATTTTTTAGCTCTAAAGTACTGAGAAGATGAACTTTTTTCTTTAATACCAAGTCTTAATGCTATTTCTTTATGCGACATATTTTCAAAAACATACATATTAAATACCGTTCTATATCCAGTAGGAAGTTTTTCTATAAAATGCATTAATACTTCTTTCGGAATAGCTTTAACACTGTCTTCCAATATGCTAATAGAATTTTTTTCAATAATATTATCATTAGTTATGATGGAATAATTATCTTCAGAAATATCTTTACTATTTCTTAGCAAATCTTTTTTTCTTAAATATTGTAAACATGTGTTTACAGTTATCTTTTCCATCCATGCTTTCATAGAACCTTCTCCTCGATTCTCAAATGTCTCCAGATGTTTATATATCTGAATATATGCATCTTGCATTAAATCCATAGCTAAATTTTCATCGACGACATACCTCTTACAGATCGACAACATTCGCCCTGCATATCTTTTATATATGTCTTCTAAAATTTTATTTTTATTCATAGCTATGAAGCCGCATCTAATAGTTAAATGCTAAAAAATCAAAATACTGCACAAATTATAAAAAAAGAGGAAATATTTT
>Ga0172377_10001616_pt1 | contig 22904 bp, 13 predicted proteins | sample Pumphouse3metaG_FD_119749 | JGI IMG/M metagenome (GOLD analysis project Ga0172377, IMG submission 119749) | Leachate microbial communities from a municipal landfill in Southern Ontario, Canada - Pumphouse #3 metaG | ecosystem: Engineered > Solid waste > Landfill > Unclassified | place: Canada... | reverse complement strand
TTTTATTATTAGTTGAAAAGATTGATTTTATTTATTTCATATGGTATACTAAAAAATAAAAAATAGCATAATTAAAAAGGAAATTCACATGTTTTATATATTAGAGTTAATAAAAGATTTATCATTTACTGAGGCTGTAATTGTGTTTTTTGCTTTCGCCCTTGCACTAATGTTTGCACTTATTATCCACGAATATATGCACGCATACGTCGCTGTTAAACAAGGTGACATGACTCCAAAGGCATACGGCAGACTTACATTTAATCCATCCGCTCATTTTGATATTGTCGGGCTTCTTTGCTTTATCATCGTTGGATTTGGTTGGGCAAAGCCTGTTCCAATCAATACGTTGAACTTTAAAAATCATAGACGTGGCGTGGTTCTTGTTTCACTGGCTGGAATTTGTGCAAACGTTTTGATTGCATTCTTCCTAATACCATTATTAATACTAATTACGCCATCAGTTATTCCGGTTATTGCAACTGGCGTTGAAAATTTTTCAGATGCAGTTTTATTGTTTTTAGAGGAATTTATATCAATTAGTATAACCATAAATTTGTTTTTGGCTTTATTCAATATTATCCCTATATATCCTCTTGATGGTTTTAATTTTTTAAATGCTTTTTTACGATACGATAATAAATTTGTAGGATTTATGACAAGATATGGCACGATTTTATTATTGATTTTAATCTTTTCTGGCGTTCTTCCTTGGGTTCTACAAGAAGCTAGCGAATTCATACAAACTGCTTTTCTAAAATTTTGGTATATATTCTTTTAATTTTACTAAAATTTTGTTTCATGATTTTAATTATTTGAATATTTAAAAAAAATAGCTTTTAAATTTATGATTATATACAATTTTGGTATTTATTCTTTTAATTATACGGATATTAAGTTTCATGGTTTAAATTATATAAAAATTAACAAAAACAATCTACATGAAAATTTGTTATATTTATTTATGTAAATTCAAATAAAATAATTTTGTTTATACCTTTTAAATTTATGATAATATAATTTTTTTTAGTTAATATTATAAAAATTTGGTATTTATTTTACATTTTTATATTAAAATTTGGCATTTATTTCTAACAATAATTATATAAGAATGATTTACTTAACAATAATAGTTTGATATAATATTTATAATTATAATAATTTAATTAAAGTTATTTTTACTAAAGGAGGCAAATTCAATGAGTGATAAACAAAATATAAACCATGAATTTGCTTTGCAATCACAAGAAGTAATTACAAAAGTTGAAAAAACTCCTGATTTTGCTTTGCAATCGCAAGAAGTTGTCGCAAAACAAGATAAAAAAGATTACTCAATAAGCAACTACGATAATCCTTTTGAATTAATACTTGCAATAATGGAAGATAATAAAGTCGACTTAAACACTGTTAAACTTAGCACTATTACTGACGAATATTTAAAACGCATACAAGAAAACAATTTAATTGATTTAGAGGAAGCAAGCGAATTTATTACAATTGCTGCCACTTTATTAGAAATTAAGGTTAGAAATTTACTTCCAAAAGAAGAAGAACCAATTTTAGATGAAGAAGACCCAGAAAAGATGCTTTTAAGACGATTAGAAGAATATAAACTGATGAAAGAAGCTTGTATCGATTTGCAAAGAATTGAAGATGTTGACCGTTTTTATAAAGACCCTGATGAAAAAGTAAATGATTACAGATTTGTGTTAAAACAAATGAATATGGATAATTTGCTTAACGCATTTACAAAAATGATGATAAAGATCCAACAACAATCACAATCCAAATTAGAACGGAAAATTGAACGTGACCGTTTTACTGTCGCCGAAAAAATTGAGGAAATTAAAATTTGCTTAAATAATAGTATTCACTTAAATTTCACGGATTTATTTGACAGCGATTATTCAAAATCTGAAATAATTTCAACTTTTCAAGCTTTGCTTGAACTTATGAAAATTCAATTTGCTTTTGTTACTCAAAATAATTTATTTGACAATATTTTAATTACAAAAAATGAGGAATATACAAACGTTGAAAATTTCGATGATTTTTAAATGCTAAGATTAAAAACAGTGAATAATTAAAACTATTTTAAAACAAATTAAAAAATAAATGATTTTTATAAACAAATTAAATTAAAAGCTACATATAAAAAAGATAACCAAACAATGAGAAGATTGAAAAGTTTAAATTAATTGAATAATTTAAAGAATAAAAGTTTAAATAGTTTTCATTGCTAAAATTATGTAAATTATTTAAAAGATTAAATGCTTAAATTGTTTAAAAAAATTGTAAAGATTAAAAATTTAAGAAATTATAAATATAAAAAAAATTATAAAGAATAAATAGATTGAAAATTTAAAAAAAATAAAAAATAATAAAAAAAGGACTTAAAATATGGAATTTTTAAAAGATAATTTAGATGAAGTCGTTATGGCAATTCTTTATATCGCTGGACAAGGGGTTGAATTAATTGATATTGCAACAAAACTAAATGTTAGTGAAGATATGATAAAAGAAAGTATAAAACGACTAAAGGAAAATTATAGTAACAATAAAGGTATTCATGTTATTTCTTATAAAAATAAGGTGCAGTTATCTTCAAATCCTGAATACGCAGATTTTATTGCAGATGTATTAAATCCTGTCAAAGAAAAAGCATTAACGAAAGCTGCCCTTGAAACAATAGCGATCATTGCGTATAAGCAACCTATTACAAGACTTGAAATTGAGTCTATACGTGGGGTTAGTTCCGACTATGCCGTTCAAGTTTTAATAAATAACAACTTAATTGAAGTCGTTGGCAGAAAAGATGTCGTTGGAAAACCGCTTTTATTTGGCACAACAGAAGATTTCTTGAAAAGATTTGATTTGAATGATGTCAATGATTTGCCAAATTATGAAGATTTACTTGAAAGAATAAGCATTCTAAATAAGGGCGTAAACACTGATAGCATGTATAACGAATATGACATTGACGATTTAGATAATGAAGAAAATCGTAAAATTACTGATGAGGAAATTTTTAATGATGAAATTCCAGATTTTTTAAAAGAAGAAAAAAATTTGGCAAAAATTTCTTAATATTATTATGTAAAGAAGAAAATATTAGCAAAGATTTTTTAGTATTTTTGTCTATTCTTTGTTGATTTTTTTAAATTTAAGTTTGTCATTTTAATTTAATTTTTATCGAAGTTATTTGATTATAAAAATTATTTTTACTTGACATTTTTTTATTACTTATATATAATTGTAAGAAGGTATTTGTATGTTTGGAATATTTAAATCTGTTGGTTGTATAATAAAAATAATTATTGTAATAGCCGTTTTGGTTTTAATAGTTTATTTATACAAAAAATATTGGCTTGGAACTTAAAATTTAGGAGAGCAATGTAATGGAAAATTCAAGCAAAAAAAAAGGTTGCTTAAAAGCAAGCATCTACATTTTAGTTGCAATTGTAATTTTAAGCGTTTTCGCTGTGTTTGCCATTAACAAAATTGCAAATGCGATTCTTGACAAAGCTCTTGAAACACTTGGATTTAATTCAAGAGCCGAATATACCGCTTTTATGGAAGATTTAAATAGCGATTTTGATGAAGCTTCTTTATATGAATTTCAAGAAATTACCGAAAATGATGTTAATAATTCTAAATCCTTATTAAATACTAACGTTAATTTTGTAAATGATGAATCTATATTAAATGACACGGGCAATTTTAATTGCACAGAATTAGATAGCGAAACAAATTTACAACTACTTAATAGTTTTAGTTTAAGTCAACTTGAATTTTTATCTTTAAGTAATCTATTTTTAAACGATATATTTCAATTTGCAAGTGAAAATATCGAAAATAATGTGGATAATACTTATTATTTAATGAATTATTTCGAATTAGTTGGATTAGAGATTGTAACTGATTTAGCTAACACAAATTGCACGCTTTATGTCAAACTTGATTCAGAAAAATTAAAATCAGAAATTGATGAGCTAGAAGGTTTCATTCCAGATAAATTATATTTTAAATTAGAAATAGTATTCAATTCAATAAATCTTGATCTTATTAGCAATAGCATTCATTTTAATAATTTAAGTGATTTAAATAATACAAAATTTTGTAATCTTATTAATATTGTTTATGAAGATGAAGAAAATGGTTTTACAAATTACTTATCAAATTTGTTTTTAAATTATTTAAAGGGAATAAAACAAGAATTGAATTGTGAAATTTTGTTTGATTATCAAACTATTAATTTTACAATGTTGAATTTTTAGGAGAATAAATGATTAACAAAGCGAAAATGGCAAAACAAATGATGAAAAAATTTAAATCAAACTCGCCTTTCAAAAAATCTGAAGAAGCAATGAAGGCTGAGGCTGATGCATCAAAATTAGATCCACTAAATGAAATTAATCCTATGAATGACGTGTCAATTGATTTAGTTGATTGGGGCAGTTGTTCCTATGCAAAGCCATGCTTTAGAAAAATACCTGGTTGCGGTTGTCTTGCCTATCTTGCAATTATGGTGACTTTTGTTGGCGGACTTGTAACCAGTATTATAATTTTTTAAAATTTCTTTAGTTTAATTATCTTATATTGCTTTATAAATTGAATTAATGTTAAAAAATATTAATTATTTTTTTTAAATTTATATTATTTACAAGAATAAAGTGCTATAATAGTTTTATAGTATTTTTTTATTTTTATTTACATTATTAGTTCATAATTACATAAAAAAATATTAATTTAATTAAAAAGGAAGAAGAATGAAATATATAGTTTTTTATCAAGATATATTTTATGATGCAATTTTAGACGAACTAAAAATTGATGACAATAGTATGAAAAAATTATTTGAGTCTTGTGCATTATTATATTTTAACGATATTGAAAAAATTAGAAAGTCTAAATTTATTAGACATTTTTATGATGTTAAATTTGAATTGAATGGAAATGAAACAACTAATAATGAAACAAAGTCTATTTTGGATTTTATTAAATCAAATTTAAAAACAAAAGAATTTGCTTTGCATGCACTCTACTATCAACATGAATCAAAAACTTCAGTCATTTTAGAAGATTTGATTAATAATGGATTTATTAACAACCTTGAAAATCCGCAAAGCATTGTATCAATTACTTTTGTGAACAATAGCGTTTTTTTAGGCATTAATTTTAAAGATGAATTGCCAACGAATTATAAAGGCGGACAACCTCATTTTAAGGAAAATAAAGACACAATTTGCCGTGCAGAATTTAAGTTACTAGAGGCAATTAAGAACTTTAAAATTGATTTTAGTAATGATAAAACTGCCATTGACCTTGGGGCAAGCCCCGGTGGTTGGAGTAAAGTATTAATTGAATATGGTTTGAAAGTTGATGCCATTGACCCTGCCTTTTTAGACCCAAGGATTGAAAATCATGTTGAACATTATCAAATGACAACACAAGAATTTTTGAAAAATCACTATAATATGAAATACGATGTTATCGTAAATGATATGAAAATGAATGCTGATTATTCATGCAATTTAATGAATGAATTTAGTCAATATTTAAAAACAAATGGTAAAGCAATTGTAACATTAAAACTTATAAGCATCGATTATTCAAACGAAGAAGTTGATGATGCCCTTGATATTTTAAAAGAATGTTATAATATAATAGCCGTTAAACAACTATTTCACAATCGCCAAGAATTGACAGTTTATTTAAACAAAAAATAGCGAAAGTTGATGATGCCCTTGATATTTTAAAAGAATGTTATAATATAATGGCCGTTAAACAACTATTTCACAATCGCCTAAGAATATTAACAGTTTATTTAAACAACAAAATAAAGTAGATTGTAATTTGATTTTTATTTTATTAATTAAAAAATTGATAAGTTATAAAAAAAATTATACATTTTAAGTATAATTTTTTTTAATATTTTAATTTAATTATTAAATTTAACATTAGTTTGATTTATTTATTTTATGAGTTACTTTATAATATTCTTTAACATAAGCATAGGCTCTTTTAAATTTTTTATCAATTAAATCATAAGCCGAATTATAATCTAATCCTTGCTTTTTCTTTGACATATTTTTCTTTAATATGTTATATGCTTTATAAATTTCTTCATAGGCATTTTCATAAAGCGTGTCAGGGCTATCATCTAATTCAAAAAAACTTTTTTCTTTTAAATATCCAACTTGAATTAATGTCTTTTTATTAAACGCTCTTGTTTTATTATCTTTAAACTTTGCCCATACATCAATAATCTCTTGACACGAATCAAGTAACGCTTCATTTGTTTTATGAACTTTATTTTTGTCGAGAATATAAATTAATATCATTGCACCTATTGAAATAATTAAAATAATTAACCATATAATTATATCCCATGTTGTATGTGTTATTTCAATTGAATAAATATCACTTGTTAAATTCATTACACTTGCTTGAAAATTTAACGTTTGCCCCTCGCTATAAGACAAGGTGATTTCACTTGTCTCATAATTAAGCAATTCATCATCGATTTTCCATAAAATTTTTGTATTTACATCATCTAGCCCATTTATTTTTGCATATACAGAAAATGGCTCGTTTGAAGCATAAGTGTTGTCATCAGAATAAATCGTTATGCTTTCAACCGAGTTTATAATATTTATATAACAACTAACAAAAAGATTTTGTGCATCTTCCTCATCGTTTATTTTAACTCTTATTAAAATGCTATGGGATGAACTGTCATCTACACCAACATTTAAAGTGTATTCATCAAAATCCGCCTTGTCACTAGTAATTTTTGTTATATTATTTAGTGTTATAGCATTAAGTGTGTCTAAAATATCAAAATTTGGTTTTGCCCCACTATTTATATAAACGTTGATATAAGCGTTTTCATCCGAACTAATTAAATTCACGCTTTGTTTTAAAAGATGTATACTAGTTACATCAATTTTTTCATTTAAATTAAAGTCAAAACTGCAATTATAATTTTTACTATTATAGTTTAATGTATATGTAATTATAAAATCTGTTAATTCCTCATTTTCGCTTGTATTAAATATTGTTTGATTATTATTAAAAATAAAATCTGTTAACTCATTTCCATCATTGCCGTTAGTTCTAAAATTTAAATTATCATTTGTAATTTGCCAAGCAAATTCAAAATCTGAAGTTTTTAATTCTGTTTCACCATTAATAATAACATCAAAAATTATTTCATCACCTGCCATAGGCACAATTTGATTAATATCAAGTGCTATGCTTGTAATTGTGTCAACATAATGTAAAGTAATTGCATCATAATAATCACCAACATTAAAATTTGCAACAACGTTGCCTATAAAATTTGCAGAGTTTTCAATTATATATGTATATCTTATGATTTCTGAATTATAAATTTGACTCGAATTGATAATATTTGCGTCCCATTCTTCATTAAATGAAATTATTAATTCGCTTGTTAAGCTGGAATTTACGTCAACTGTAATCTCTAGCGTTTCGCGAATAAATAAATAATATTCTTTATTGTTACCGCTAAATTCTTTTAAAGATTCATCAATATTCGAAATTTTTGCTTGCGTTACAAAAACAGAATAATCTAATGTTGCCTGTGCTTTAAAGTTAAAATTTTGCATTGATAACGACGTTATGAATAAACAACAACAAACAATCATTAAGGTATACATTGAATACAAAAACGATTTGTTTAATACTTTATTTATCACCATTATCCTCCTGTTTAAAATTACTCGAATTAGAATCAAATAATTCTGAAGTTTCATCGTTATGCATATCATCTTCAGCTAAATTTTTCTTGTTTATTGGCTTTGACTTAATTGTCATCGCTTCAACTTTCTTCAAATTGTCGTCTTTTATCAAATCATTATTGACTGTTTTTGATTCAATTTTATTGATTTCATTAGCTAAATATAGCTTTTTTTTATCATTATTTGAAATTTCTAAATTTTCATTTTGTAATGGTATTGCCTTCATTTCTTTAATATTTTTAATTGTAATATCGCATTGATTAAATGGAATTTCAATGTTATTGTCTTGCAATGCATTGTAAATTGCCTCCATTAAATCGTATTTTAAATCCCAAAAATTATCATTGCTACTCCAAACTCGGACTGCAAAAACAATACTGCTTGTTGACATTTCCAGCAACCTTATAAATGGTTCAGGATACTTTAATGCCATTTTATTATCACTTACTACTTGACTTATTACTTCTTTAACTTTATCAATTTTTGTTCCATATGCAATATCTATTTTTAAATCAATTCGCCTTGTACTTTTTGCACTATAATTTATTATTTTTTCACTTGTAATTGAACTATTTGGTAAAATTACTACTGTATTATCGATTGTAACTAATTTTGTATTGAATAATTTAACCGATTTCACCGTTCCACTAGTCCCATTTATATCAACATAATCGCCTGTCATAAAAGGTTTTGTTGTGATAATCACAATTCCATTAGCAAGACTGCTTAAACTATCTTTTAAAGACAAAGCAACTGCTAAGCCTATTGCTGACACAACTGCCACAAAGCTTGTGGTGGATAATTCTAGTATGCTAAATATTATGTATGCTAAAAACACATAAAATCCAGCTAATATTAGTGATGATAAAAATGAACCAAGGGCATTATCCTTTCTTTTTCTTTTTAGTAATTTATTTATAAATTTCATTATAAATTTAATAACTAAAATTCCGATAACAAGCACCGCTATTGCTTGAATTATTTTTATCCCTGTAGTTTCAAAAAATGTGTTTAATTCGTTTATTATATTCATGTTTTACCCCATCTATTTATTTTAACACAAAATCGTATTTTATACAATTAAAACTTAAAATTATCTTATCTTCACAGTTTTGCAACTATTTAAAAAAAATTTATAGAATTAAAATTCTTTGTATATTAGAATTAATTGATTATATTAATTTTAAAAATTAAATTGCTAAAACAAATCATCTTTTATTATTATTAACTCCAAAAAAGAATTTTTTAATAATTTTAATTTAATTTATATAAAATTTTTTGCTCTTGTTTATGAAGTGCAAACTTTTATTTAAAGGTCCGATTTTATAATTAAAAAAACACTCGGCTAAACTTTCAGCGAACTTTAGTTAATTCGCTTTTCAATTCTAACCTTGTGTTTTATTTGTATTGTATTTTATTATATTTTGGTTTGTTAATGGCTAAAAACTTACATTTATTTCAATACAAAACTAATTTAAATTTATACTTTTAAAAATTTATGTTTAATTTATCTTGAATTTTCTTGATTATAATTTGTCAAATCTACTTTTCGTTCCTCTTTCTTTAATATGCCTTCAACAACTTCTTTGTCACTAAAATGATGCTTTACTCCATTAATCTCTTGATAGTCCTCAGCACCTTTCCCAGCAATGACAATTACATCACCGACCTTTGCTGTATTCATCGCATATTCAATTGCAAATTTTCGATTTGCAATCTTTATATATCTAGATGTAATTTTTTCAATTCCTCTTTCAATATTTGAAATGATTGTATTTGGCTCCTCATCCCTTGGATTATCACTTGTTAAAACTGTAAAATCAGCAACATTTCCTGAAATTTCTCCCATCATCGGCCTTTTCTTTTTATCTCGATTTCCACCACAACCAAACACACTTACTAAATTACCACTAGTTAAATGTTTGACATTTTTCAATATATTTTCAAGTCCATCTGGTGAATGCGCATAATCAATAATAACCGAATATCCGAATGGACTATGATAAACATTAAAACGTCCGTCGACTTGATTTAGATTCTGCAGTCCCTCTTTTATATTTTTCATATCGACGCCAAGCATTTTGCATGCCGTTGCTGAGTCCATAGCATTGTAAATATTATACTGCCCTGCTAAGTTTATTAATATTTTCTCCTCGACTCCATCCATATTAATAGTAAATTTTGAACCTTTAAGATTTAAAACCTCATTTTTTGCTATTGTATTGGCAGGATTATTGATAGCATAGGATTTTTTATTTTTTATTTGACTTTTATTCATTAATTCACGCCCAAAAGCATCGTCTGCATTAAATACAGCATTTTTGCTTTGAATCGGGGTAAATAAACGTGATTTATAATATCCATAATTAGACATTGTTTCAAAAAAATCAAGATGGTCTTGCGTTAAATTTGTAAATATCGCAACCTCAAAATTAATTCCTGAAACTTTTTTATAATATAACGCATGTGCACTGACTTCCATAACAACATAATCACAGCCTTTATCTACCATTTTTTTCATTAAATCATGCATTTCAAAAGGGTCAGGAGTCGTTAAATTAGCTGGAATTTTTTCATTTCCGATTAAATTACCGTTAGTCCCGATAAGTCCCACTTTATGCCCCGCACTTTCTAATATGCTTTTCAACATATAGGTTGAAGTTGTTTTTCCATTCGTTCCAGTTATACCTATAACTTTTAATTTGTCAAATGGTCTGCCATAAAAATTGCCACTTATTAGTGCCATCGCCTCTCTAACATCGCTTGTTAATATTTGTGGGACTTTTACATTGTTTATGTAATGATCTGAAACTATAGCTTTTGCACCATTTTTTACCGCTTCGACAGTTTCTTTTTCAGCCTCTTCATGCTGATTTTTTAATACAAAAAATAATGTATTGTTTTTAACTTCACTTGCTTTAAAAGCTAAATTTTCAATGTCAATATTTAATTTTTTATCACCTTTGAAAATCTTGATACCATTAATCATTTCATTTAATTCCATATTATTATCTCCACTTTTGTTTAAATACTTTATATCCATAAATTTTATGTGAAATATGAATAAAAGTTGTATAAAATTTTATAAAATTGCCTTTTTAAATAAGTCTTTTTACTTCTAATTATATCATTAAAGCAATAATTTTTTTTCTATATCGCAAAATTCGCTATTATTTTCTTAATTTTTGTAATTTTCTATAACACATTATTAATTGTTTAATACATTATAAGTTAAAAATAATATTATTTTTAAATGTTTCTAAATGTTTTTAAATTTTAATTTTTTTTCTTTATTTGTATTTTTAAACATTTAACATAAGCTGATTTTATTGAATTACGATTTAAGATATCATTATTATTTGTAGTATGATTAATTTAATATTGTTAAAGTTCTAGATTATAAAGCCAAAGTGTTTAAGATAATAAATCTAGTTTTTTTATAGTTCAAAAAAATGATTTAGTAATTTTTATTAGCTGTGTTAAATAAAAAAATGCATAATTTATAACAATGAATTGTGAAACAATAGCATTTAGACAAAAAAAGTAGACTGATTGTCTACTTAATGCTTTTATTGTTTATATCTAATTTTAATGCATGTTAAAATTTAACAAAGTCATTTAAAATTTTTTATCAATTTTTATGATTTTTTTTATAATTTTTATCTATCTTTATTTACTTATTTACTTTTAATAAAAAATACCTAAATTTTTGCTAAAAGTTATATTTCATCGTTTTTTTTTAATTATTAAGTATTTTTATATTTTTTTTATTTACTCATTTGTTTATTTAATTTTAATTGAAAATATCTAAATCTTCTTCGCATGTTAATATCTCATCGTCAACTTTTGATACGGTTTTGCTAAAATTACTTTTTTCATCTATATTTTTTTTGTTATCAATTATAACGTTAGAATTTGTATCTTTTTTATTATTTATTTTTTTATTAGATGCAATTTCCTTTTTTTTATCAATTTCATTAAGTTCGTCAATATTTATTGAAACAATTTCTTCATCTTTTGGTTGGTTCTTTATTAAATTCTCAAAATCTTCATCTTCTCTTATTTTTATTTTATTATCTTTATCTTTTTTTAGTTTTTCGTAAGTTTCATCTTGACTAGAAAAATTTGAAGCATTTTTCTCATTAATTTTATCTTTGTTAAGTGTATTATTATGTTTTAAATTATCATTAATTAAATTATCTTGTTTTGAATTTTTGTAATTATACCCTTTGTTTTCATAATTTTCTTTGGCATTTTCTGCACTCATATTATCATTAATTACAGTTTCATCACTTATATTATCATCACTTATATCGAAAGGAACGTCTTGTTGCTCTAACTTATTTTTTTCATCATCGTGGATAACTGTGTTAGTTTTATTTGGCATTGATTGTTCTAAACTGCTTAGGTCAGCGTTTTTGCCCGTATCGACAAATGAAGTATACTGGCCTAGCCATCTCAATTTAACATTATCTAATCTGCCGTTTCTATGCTTTGCGATAATCAATTCGGCTTCTTCTTTATCTGCATTTGCATTTTCACTATACATTGATGGTTTATGTAAAAACATTACTATGTCTGCGTCTTGTTCGATAGCTCCACTTTCACGCAAATCAGACAAAATCGGTCTATGGTCTGTTCTTTTTTCAACTGCACGACTTAATTGTGATAACAACATTACAGGGATATTCAAGTCCCTTGCCATTATTTTAAACATTCTGGACATTGCTGAAACTTCATTTTGTCTGCTTTCCACATTCTTTTGTCCACTTGACATTAATTGTAAATAATCAATAACAACAAAATCAAGCCCTCTTTCACGCTTTAATTTTCGACATTTATTTAAAATCTCTGTTGGATTTGTAAATGAAGAATCATCAACATAAATGTGCGATTCAAATAATTTGTCATTTGCAATGGTCAGCTTTTTCCACGCTTCTTTATTGATTTCACCTTTTAAAGTTTTTTCCATATCCACTTTTGCTAAGCTACACAGCGAACGTTGTGCCAACTGCTCTTTTGACATTTCAAGAGAAAAAATTGCACAGTATTTATTAGATTTTAAAGCAATGTATTGCATAACATTCATTGCAAATGAAGTTTTACCAACACTTGGTCTTGCTGCAACTAGAATTAAATCACTGTTTTGAAAACCATTTGTAATACTATCAAGCCCATAAAATCCAGATAAAAGTCCTTTAATTGCATTTTTGTCGGTAGCTAGCAAATTTAATTTTTCCATAACACTTGGTAAAGCTTCTTTGATGTGAACTAGTTTAGAATTTTCGGTTTTTAACGCAATATTATAAATTAAACTTTCTGCTTTTAAAATCGCTTCTTGATAATCACAATCATCATAACACAAGTTTATAATATCTTGCGATGCGTTGATTAATTGTCGCAAAATAGAATCTCTTTTGACCATTTCAACATAATGTTTATAATTCGCTGCACTTGGGAGTAAATTACAAATTAGTGATAAATATTGCATTCCACCTATTGAATCTAACAAGCCTTTTTGCTCTAAGCCGTCCATTACTGTTACAAGGTCAATAGGAGAATTTTTAGTATATAAATTATACATGATTTCAAAAAGAGTTCTATGGCTCTCGCTATAGAAATCATTTTTGTTTAATTTAGAGAATATGTCAATATTCGCACTGTCGCTAATCATAATACAACCAAGAACTGATTGCTCGGCTTCCATATTATGTGGCATTTGTTTGACTTTTGTCGCCATAAAACTCTCTCCTTAGATTAAATTTATTTTTTACCCTTCTTTTTCTCTTTTCGTTTTTCAATATTGAAATACAACACTCCAATATAACCAAGCAATAATAAAACATTGCAAAAAATTTTCCAAAACATTGAAAACTTTTCAAAAAGCGTAAAATTTAATAATATTAATACAGGCACAACTAATAAAACAAGTCCGCAGTATTTTGCTACTTTTTTTCTTATTTCCAATTTGTTGTAATAAAGTTTAATATTTTTACTCATTATAACCCCAATTTTTTAGCTTTTAATGATGCACGTTTACTATGTTCTAATTGCTTTTTTCTTATTCTAAAATTTAAAGGAGTAATTTCTAATAATTCATCATCTTCGACAAATTCAAGTGCATCTTCTATTGAAAATTTCTTTGGTGGATAAAGTCTAATTCCTTCATCTGCATTCGTTGAACGCATATTACTCATTGCCTTTTTCTTGCATACATTTACAACCAAGTCATCGCCCTTAGGGTTTTCACCAACAACCATTCCAGCATACACTTTAACGCCTGGAAATACAAATAAATTTCCCCTTTCTTGTGCATTAGCAATTCCATATCCAACGCATTCACCAGTTTCAAAGGCAATTAAAGCCCCATAATTTCTTCTTGCAATGTCACCTTTATAATAATCATATCCAAATGCAACTGAACTCATAACGCCTTCACCTTTGGTATCAGTTAAAAATTCTGATTTATAACCAAACAAACCACGTGCTGGAATTAAAAATTCAATTCTCATACGACTGCCTTGTGGATGCATCGACACTAGCTCGGCTTTTCTTGTTCCCATTCTTTCCATTACAATTCCGACTGAAACTTCTGGAACATCAACAACTAATTTATCAATAGGCTCCATTTTTTTGCCATTTTCATCAAATTTATAAACAACTTTTGGCATAGATACTTGAAATTCATATCCCTCTCGTCGCATATTCTCAATTAAAATTGATAGGTGCATTTCACCACGTCCGCATACTTTAAATGCCTCGGTAGTTTCTGTATCCTTAACTCTTAGTGATAAATCACGTATTGTTTCTTTATATAATCTTTCTCTTAAATGTCTGCTTGTAACAAATTTGCCCTCTTTGCCTGCAAATGGACTATCATTAACAAGAAAATTCATTTCAACAGATGGTTCGCTGATTTTAACAAATTCTAGTGGTTCTGGATTTTCTGAATCACATACAGTATCACCTATCATAACATTTTCAATTCCTGCAATACATGCAATATCCCCAAATGCCACATTAGTAGCTTCAACTTTTTTTAGTCCATCAAAAACAAATAATTGTTGAACTCTGAATTTTTTTACTGTTGTTTTGTTAAAATAGTTAACCAAGGACACTTGTTGCCCAAGAGTAATTTGTCCGTTGCCAATTTTGCCAATCGCTAATTTGCCCAAATAGTCACTGTGTTCGGTGCATGATACAAGCATTTGCAAAGGCTTGTCAATTTCACCCTTTGGAGGTTTAATATAATCAATTATTGTTTCAAATAATGGTCTTAAATCTTCCCCTTTTTCAAGCATATTTAAAGAAGATATACCGAATCTTGCTGATGCATAAACAAATGGACTATTTAATTGTTCGCTATTTGCATTCAAATCAATTAATAATTCCAAAACTTCTTCGCATACTTCCGCTATTCTTGCATCTGGTCTGTCAATTTTGTTAACTACTACAATTACTCTTAATTGAAGTGCTAACGCTTTTTCTAAGACAAATCTTGTTTGAGGCATCGTTCCTTCAAAGGCGTCTACCACTAATAGAACACCATCTGCCATTTTTAATACTCTTTCAACTTCTCCACCAAAATCACTATGCCCTGGTGTGTCGATTACATTAATTTTGTAGTCTTTATAGTGAACGGCAGCATTTTTAGCGAATATTGTGATGCCTCTTTCACGTTCTATATCATTACTATCCATTACTCTATCAACAACTTCTTGATTAGCTCGGAATACTCCACCTTGTTTAAGCATTTCATTAACTAGACTTGTTTTACCATGGTCAACGTGTGCAATGATGGCTATATTCCTTATTTTTTCATTTTGCATTTTATTAAAACTCCTTACGTAAATAATATTATAACACACTTAAAAGATTTAAGTCAATGGTTTTAATTTGCAACAGCTTTTATATTTAATTATTTTGCATTATTCATTAAAGAAATTTTTAAAATTCACCTATTTGTTTATTATATTTTGTATAATATTTAATTAATTTTAAAAAAAATTCAAATTTTCATTAATTTAAAGGCAAGTGTCAATTTATTTACTAATTTTAGAATATTTTAAATTTTATTAATCTAAAAAAATATTTACATATAAATTATGCTGACTTTTTTGTAAAGTTATAAAATTAATTAATATGAACTATAAAAAAAATAAATTATCATAAGCTTATATGCCTTTTCTCTAAAAATCACAAAACAAATATAAATTAACAATTTTGAAGTTTCAATTTGAAATATTTTTTAGATTTTATAAATTGATTGTTAAAAAACATAAATTGATTGTTATTAATTCTAAAAATATGTTATAAAAAATATGACAAGCTTTTACACTTATCATATTCTATAAATTAATTTATCACGAATCTGTAATCGCTTCTATAAGCAAATCAGTAGCATATATTCTTTTTTCTCCATTGCCCCAAAATAATAAATAAGAATCACTGAAGCTATATCTAGCTGTGGTTGGTATTGCCCGCACAGAACATAATCCGCAGTCATTTGCATATATACCACCGTTTGTCGAGTGTGTATATGCTCTTGCTGTGTTTGTTAATATTGCTGTGCTAGTATCCCCCTCGACATAAGCAACATAAGTAATCGCCGCAACCGCCCCAACAATTGCCCCCGTGATGAGTGCTAACGGAAGCCCTATGCCTGACGCCGCAAACCCTAAGGTTAACGCAGCGCCACCAGAAATTAAGCCATATATTGCAACTCCACCGATAATCGCACTACACGTTCCAATCAAAGCGGAATTATTGATGATTGATGACATAATTGTTGAATAACCACCTTCTACATCAGTGCCCAAATAAGATTTAATATCAATTTGCCAATTATTAGTTAAAGCGGTTGATGTGGTTTTTAACGTATACTTTACTTTTGAATAATAAGGAACTCCCCAAGAATCAGATTCTTCAATACTATAAGTGCCGACTTCAACGCTTGGCAAACGTTCCTCTGCATAAAATCCATAAAAAGCAGTATTAGTTGGATTTGCATGGCTGTAATATATGTCCTCATTCTCCCCACCTTCTGTTTCAGTAAGAGTATTCAAAAATATAAAGTAACTTTCATAATCTGCTATTTTGTAATAATTTTTTGTGTTTTTTAATCTAAGCTTTAAAACTGTAATATAGATTTCATTGCTTTTTGTTGCCGTCGATGATGCGTATGAAATGCTATAAGGATTTGTGTTTAAAATCGGTGAATATACTTTGCCATCACTCACGTTATCAGAAATTTGCGTCTTATGAACTGTTGAGCCATCTTCATCATTTCCAACTGTCGTCATTTGCCCACTTATTAATTCGTAAACATAAAAATTATACTCTATCCCAGAAACATAATTTCCAGCTCCATCATAAATTGCAGGAGCACTAAATTGAGTTACCTTTCCACAAAGCTCCATATCTTCTGAATCACCCATATTACTGTATAATAATCCGATATGATCTGTCGTGTCATTTTCTGACATGGTTACACCATTTGAGTCTTCAACGTTCCAATCTAAATATCCGAACGTATAATAATATCTTTCATTTTCTGAAATAAATGGTTCACTTTCAATAAATTTATCAATATCCTCTGCCTCTATTGGTTCACAAGTTACGGAAACATTATATAAGCCCGCATATAATGATACGTCATCTAAATCGCCAAATGCAGTAGTCAATAATTCAATTAAGTCATCATATTCGCCCGAAAAAGTTGACTCGGATAAGTTATCATCTAATGGTGTAAACTTTATGGTAATATAAACTGAATCTAATGAAATACTGCTAGAACCATCAGAACTAGTTAATGATAAATTAATAGTTACCTGATTTAGTGCAGTTTTACTATTAACAATTTGAATTATTTGTCCACTTGTATCAATTAAAAGTTTAGATTTGACTGTAAACAAATCGGATTCATACACCGGCGACCTTTCAAGGAATTTGTAGGTTTCGCTATTTACAAATGATAAATTTGATGTTCCTATACTTGTGCTCCACCCACTTGGCTGAACGCAAATTCTTAAAACATAATCACCCGGTGTTGATACTGCTTCTGTGAAAATGTATGTGCATGTTGTTGACGAATAAGCACATGTGCCACTTATACTTTTTGATCCACCAATTGATAAAATTTCACAATAAAATTCGGTTATTAATTCACTATATAAATTCGAATATTCAGCTGAATTATTGACCGATACTGTAAATGAAATAATTTCTGTTGGATTCGCCATATCATCACCATTTAAATATGCACTTTCAACTGATGGATATCTATAATAAACTGTAAATGCAAAATAACTAAGTTCCCCGCTAGTCATAAATTCAAAATAATCATCGCCAACTTCTGTCAATTGAGTTGGTTGCATTGATAAAATGTAATTACCCTTTGGTATATCGGTACTGTTAGTAATTTGACTTAACAAATATTTTATATCAAGATTTGCAGATGGTTGGATTAATAAAGGTATAGTAATTGTTTTCCCAATGCTTCCAGTTGCATTTGTAGCGAATAATAACTTAAATTCAACATACATTGTTCTATTGTTTAAAAATGCTGCATAGTCAGATGTGGAATATGGTGCCATAATATAATATGGAGTTATACTTGTGCTTGTTGTATATTCCTGTTCAGTGTAAATATACTTAATATTTGAAAGATTGCTTGCGTTATCAATATTACTATAGTCATCATAATTCAAATACTCAGTTTCTAACTTAGCATTAAACTCAAGACTTGGCAAACTTGCTTTATATGCAAATAATAAATCTTGACTATTGTTATATACATTGTTTTTTGTATAAGTTAATTCACTAATATATATATAACTTCCACTTTCCAAAATTTGTTCACTATCACTTGAAATCACATAAAATTTTAAATAATAGTAGCCTATGCTTAAATTCTCATCTTTTAAAAACTCGGCTGTTATCGCAGAATAATTGATGCTATAATTACTTCCAAAACTTGTTACAACCAGCAAAGGGTTATAAGTTGTTTCACCCTTTTTTCGATACTCAATAATAAGTTGAGGTGACTTATTCCCTGAAGTTGATGCATACCAAGTTATGATATCTGATGCGTTAGAAAAAGTGATTTTACTTAAACTAGCATTATCTGCAACTGCAACTGCTTGCATATATCTATAAACTGTAACTTGTGTTGCACTGCTTGTAACACTTGTTTGTGAATATCTATTTTGGTTGTTAATTTGTGTATCATTTACCGCACTTATTGCAAATTCCCAAACACCCTTTGTCTTAAAGAACGTTGGATTATAATCATAGTCAGTGGCTAGTTTTAAGAAATACCACAAATTTATGGTTAGTCCGGAAATTTTGCCATAATCATTATAAACCAAAGTAAATACATTTGAATTGTAAATAGTAAAGCCTAAATAGTCCTCTGTGATTGACGCTATAGTAATTTTATTCCAAATTGACTTGCCTTGCAATCTATAATTAAACACAATTTCGCTTGCATTCAAATTTTTTAAGTTAACCGTTAAAATTACTGTGCTTCCATAAACATCTGTGCTTGCGATATTAGTATAATTCATATCAGTTGAAATCTCTGGAATTGCAAGTGTGCCTTGCATTAGATAATTTTTTGTTATAGAGGCAGAATTTAAAGTATGAATATCATCGCCTATCGCAATAGTTGTAATATTATATATATCTGCAACTCCACCATTAAATATAGTAAATGTGATTACATAGACAAATTCCTTAGTGCCGGATACTTCATAATTTTTGCTTATTTCTAATAGATAAACGTTGTCCAGTGAATATGCCTTATAATTGTCATCAGATATGAAATAACTGCTTAAATCAATAGAGTATTTTTGATAACCATTATATATTAATGAACTATTTTGAGCACTGATGAAGAATACATTTTTAATATCCGAATACTCGCCACCTTGTGCAGAGATTACATATGCCAAGTTTTTATTAAACTCAACATTATCAAATGTTAAAGTAACTCCTGAATACAAGGAATTTTCAATATAATTTGAATATGAAATATTTGGTGTATCAAGGACTTTATTTGAATGTATTAATTGAGTAATTGTTGCACTTGTTGCTGGTAATAAATAAGCTAATAAATATCCTTCGTTTATAATTGATACATTATTTATTCCAGGATAGAATTTTGCAGTATTAGATTGATCAATTAAATAATAGAAATATCCCGCTTCAAAGCTTTCAAGATTTTTAAGTTTAGATTCACTATAATATACGGCTGTTTGTGATTGATAAGTTGCCTCATATGCACTTTCTTCACCATAAACGTTATAAGATGTATTAACTTGTTGAACAGTTATCGTAAATTTGACATAATTTTGTAATTCAAGATTAGTTGTAATTGATCCAACTTTAAATCTTAAATATGTGTTATTTGTTCCACTCATATATTGTAAACTTATATTCGTTACTTCTTCTGCGCCTAAATAATACGCATATGTAAAGCTTCCATAATCACTTATTAAATATGAACTTTCAGCATCGTCGCTAATAGCATCAATGCCTAAACTTCTAATTTTAAATTCATACATACCTGGATAATTGATTATCATATTGTATAATTCCAAATATTCACCACTTGATGAACTATTTAAAATTAACCTTGTAATGTTTGTAACATCTAATACTTTTAAAACAATTCCGTTTCTGTAAACCGTTATTTCATAGTTGACATTACTAAAATATTTTATGCTAGAACTCCATATTAATTCAACTTGATTGGCTATTAAAGAGTTATCGATTCCGCTAGCCCTTTGCCCATTTTCATCATAAAACAATACAATTAAAGTTGGAACTTCAACGCTGAATATAACGTCGATATCATCACTTATTGAATCACTATCTAATGTATATTTATTATTTGAACCAAATTCACTCCCTTGACCAAGTGCGGTCACTGTTATAACAAAATGCCCTGTAAATGGCAATTCCCATGTAACCTCTACAACATTATTTGTCAAATTATAAGTAATTTTGCTTGTATATTTTATTCCATTTAACGTAAATGTTATATAGTCGTAGCCTAATGAAAAATTATTTGTAATTAATGTTTGGTCATAATCAAGAATAATTGGCGATTCGTCAGAATTTGAATTCGTATTGGATACTAGCATTTGCCCATTTACATTAATTTTGTATAAAGCGTCAAGGTTATAGTTAATCTCATTTGTTAAGGTTGGATTAATTATAATTACTATTCCCTTTGAAGATAATGCAGATAGATTTGTGTTTGCACTTGCATTACTTAATGTGATGGCAGGCGATAACAAAGTTAAATAATATTCATAATTTTCTGAATAAACAATATTTGAACTCAAATATGAATTATTTGTATTTTCTAGTATTTGAACGCCCACTTTATTATAACCTGCATATAAATAATCTATGATATTGACATAATAACAACCATTTATTATTAATAATTCCAAGCTTTCGTTAACTGATAAATTACTAAACGCCACGGTTGATTGATTAAGTGTGCCATGGAAATTTGAAAACGCTTGTTGCGATGTTGTGTTTATAACAAGTGATATTCCTTTTGATACAATATCAATTTTGAAATTATTTGCAAATTGATTTAAAGGGATGTCCCACTTAGCATAAGTCAAACCATCAATTTCAACCACTTCGACATTTAAAACATCATCAAACGCCAACATATAATCATAAACGAAAGCAACATAAGGATATTCTGTTCCCATAAAGTAACCTTGTTCTAAGGACTTAACTTTTATACTTATTTCACCCGGCACGTCCACGCTAAAACCTTTTGATTCTAAAAGTGGCAATAATTCAATCATTGCATATGTTTTATATACACCATCTTTATTAACATAGATAAGCCCGCCAAATGTTGTAAAATTCACACTCGGTAAATCATTTATCGCATATCTAGTAACGGTAATTTCACCATAATTATAATTAGTTGGAACACTAATTTCAAATTCATAGTTATCAGTCCAAATTACATATTTAAGGTAATCAACAAAATTTACAAATGTTTCAGGCAATTCAACTTCATAATAGAGTAGAAAACTTGCCATTTCCACACCACCATAAACTGATCGCTCAACTTGTGTGTCCATATAGTCGCTAGATGTTAAATCAGCATTGACATCAAAAACTTTTGCATAAATGTTTGTAGTTTGGTCTACATACCATAAATGTGTATAATTTGCTGTCGCTTCATCACTCTCGCCTATAATCATTGTCGCATATAGATTATTCGTGTATTCGATTTGCTTAGAAAAACTCATAATATAGATTGTGATTTCATAATTGCCCGGAGTATCATCAATTAAATCTGTAATATCAATTCTATATTTTGATGAACTATAAAGAGATGCACCGCTTGTTAAATAATCCTCAGCATCTGTATCTAGATTTTTGACGGTTATAAAGTAATCTAATTCGCTAACCTCATTTGTGCTTAATCCATTGATTTTAAATGTGTCAAATTCAACATACTGCTTATAGTCGCCATTTTCTGTCGCTGTAACCACAGCAACATTTATAAGTGCATCAAAATTTTTATCAAATCTATAATACTCATAATCACTTAATTCACTAGAACTATATAGGTCCTCGTTTGAGTCATTTGCTTGCACACAAATATAGTTGTCCCCTCCCCACAAATTATTGGTTATATCTTTAGCATCGCCATTTGTAAAACTAAAACTTAATGCCACTCCATTTATATAAAGCACATAGTAAATGCTTGGATTTGCATAAATAAATTGATTTGCATCAATTTCGCTCCACTCCACATAAACTTTGCCCGATACTTCAAATACATTTAAGTTTTCAACGGTTGGCAGTTGCCAGGTGTTTTTAAATTCATAATATGATACACTTGATGCTTTAAAGCCTTGATTGCTTAAAATCACCACTTGAATAATCCATTTGCCAGGTTCTGTAATTATTGAACTAAAATCAAACGTCCTTGCTGTTGTTAAATTATTTAAACTTACATTTATCGTATTATTGTCATCAATATAATATAAAGAAACATTATAGCTTAGAGTGTCAAGTGAAATTGAATTTGCACTTGCAACCTCACTATATGAAGTAAGATTTGATGGTTCTGTCCATTCAAATTCAATT